>Ga0315273_10002492_pt1 | contig 21743 bp, 17 predicted proteins | sample YL17G02_0_MG_FD_205753 | JGI IMG/M metagenome (GOLD analysis project Ga0315273, IMG submission 205753) | Sediment microbial communities from Yellowstone Lake, YNP, Wyoming, USA - YL17G02_0 | ecosystem: Environmental > Aquatic > Freshwater > Lake > Sediment | place: USA: Wyoming | collected... | reverse complement strand
CTGTATCCGCGGACCGTGCACGCGCGGGGATCATCGAGCTGAACTGCGAGACCGACTTCGTGGCGCGCACCGAGCAGTACCAGGCGTTCGGCCAGGCGGTTGCCGAGCAGGTGATGAACGACGGCGCCAGCGACGTCGAGAAGGTCAAGGCCACCCGCTACATGGCCGACCCGCTCCACACCGTTGCCGAGGTGCTCGCAGCGCAGATCGCCACCATCGGTGAGAACATCCTCCTCTCGCGCGTCGCCGCGCTGCACGCCGCCGACGGAATGCAGGTCGGCTCCTATATCCACATGGGCGGCAAGATCGGAGTGCTGGTCGAGATCTCCGCGTCAGCCACCGAGGAGACGGTCAAGGACGTGGCGATGCACGTGGCGGCAGCGGAGCCGCGCTTCGTTTCGCGTGACACCGTGCCGGACGCGGCGATCGCCGAGGAGCGCGAGATCGCGCGCGCCCAGGCGCAAGCTTCCGGCAAGCCGGCGCAGGTGATCGAGAAGATCGCCGAGGGCAAGGTCGGCAAGTTCTTCGAGCAGGTGTGCCTCCTCGATCAGCCGTTCGTCAAGAACCCGGAGGAGACGGTGCAGCAGATGCTGGCCGCCCGCGGCGGCGCCACCGTGAAGCGGTTCATCCGCTTCCGTCTCGGTGAAGGGGCTGCGACGGAGGCCGAGTGACCGCCGCGCCGATCTACCGGCGTATCGTCGTCAAGCTCTCGGGCGAGGTGCTGATGGGCAGCCAGCCCTTCGGCATCGCCCCCGAGGTGCTGCCGGTGTTGGCCGGGGAGATCGCCGAGGTGCACGACCTCGGCGTTGAGGTGTCGATTGTGATCGGCGGCGGCAACATCATCCGCGGGATCGCCGCCACCGAGCAGGGTCTCGATCGGGTGACCGGCGACCACATGGGGATGCTGGCGACCGTCATCAATGCTCTCGCGTTGCAGGACGCCCTCGAGCGGCGCGGCTGCTTCACGCGCGTGCAGACCGCGATCGAGATCCGCGAGGTCGCCGAGCCGTTCATCCGCCGGAGGGCGGTGCGACACCTCGAGAAGCGGCGCGTCGTGATATTCGCGGCGGGCACCGGCAACCCGTTCTTCACGACCGACTCGGCGGCGGCGCTACGGGCGAGCGAGCTGCGCGCCGACGCGCTTCTCAAGGGTACCAAGGTCGACGGCCTTTACACCGCCGACCCGGTCAAGAACGCCGAGGCCAGGCTGCTCAAGCGCGTGGATTATCGCTACCTGCTCGAGCACGGGCTGAAGATCATGGACGCCGCCGCGGTGTCGCTGTGCCAAAACGCCCACATCCCGATCCGCATCTTCAACATCCGCGTCCCCGGCAACATCCGCCGCGTGGTCCTCGGCGAGGACGTCGGCTCGACCGTCATGGACATCCCGGCCGAGCCCGGAAGGAACGCGTAGCCGTCGCTTCCTGCGACCCGCCTCTCCCGACACCGTCGAAAACGCCTGCCGTTGCATTAGAATTGCGATGGAAGCGATGGAGGCTTGGCCCGCCGCTGCGGGCAGGACGGAGGAACAACGATGCGCGAGGTGGTCAAGGGCATCAAGCAGCGCATGAACAAGGCGGTCGACGTGTTCCGGGAAGAGCTGAAGACGCTGCGAACGGGACGGGCATCGCTCGGCATCCTCGATCCGATCCGGGTCGAGTACTACGGCACGGCGACGCCGCTCAACCAGGTGGCCAGCCTGTCAGTTCCGGAGGCGACGGTCATCGTCATCCAGCCTTGGGACCCGGCCGCGATTACCGCGATCGAGCACGCCATCCAGAAGGCGAACATCGGCCTCAACCCCATGAACGACGGCAAGATCATCAAGCTGCCAGTGCCGCCTCCCACCGAGGAGCGCCGCAAGGAGATCGTGAAGATCGGCCATGAGTACGCCGAGCGCGCCCGCACGGCGGTGCGCAACGTTCGCCGGGAAGGCAACGAGGAGCTGCGCGAGCTCGAGAAGGAGAAGCTGATCTCCGAGGACGACCTGCACCACGGCCTCCAGGAGGTCCAGAAGCTCACCGACGAGCACATCGAGACGATCCACAAGGTTCTCGTCGCCAAGGAAAAGGAAATAATGGAGGTGTGACGCGAGCCTGCAACCGCAGGCGAGCGTCACCCTCGGCGCAGCGAGGGATCCCGTGGAGCGAGAGAGTGCGCGTGACGATGGGCCGTTCGGGGGCGGCGTCGCCATTGTCGTGGTCGCCGCCGGCTCGAGCACCCGCTTCGGTACGGACAAGCTGGCCGTGCACCTTGGCGGCCGATCGGTGCTGGAGCGGGCGGTCGCGGCGGTGAGAGCGCCTTTCCCCTGCGCGCCGGTAGTGGTCGTTGTCAGGGCGGCCGATGTCGAGGCACAGCGCGAACGGTGGCAACCACTCGGCGTCCGCGTGATTGCAGGCGGCCCCCGTCGCCAGGACTCGGTCAGGCTCGGTTGTGAGGCGGTCGCCGCCGACGACGAGACGGTCCTCGTGATCCACGACGGCGCCCGGCCGTTCGTGCCCGAGGACGACGTGCGCGCCGTCGCCGCCGCTGCGGCAAAGGTCGGGGCGGCGCTGCTCGCGGCGCCTGTGGTGGACACGATCAAGCGGGTGAGCGAGCGCACCGTGACGCGAACGGTGCCGCGCGCCAATCTCGTGCGTGCGTTGACGCCCCAGGCATTCCGGGCGGGCGTATTGCGGCGCGCCTGGGGACTGGCCGGACAACGCGAGTGGACAGATGAATCAGCGCTGGTCGAGGCGACGGGCAACGATGTGGCCGTCGTTCCGGGCGATCCCCGCAACGTCAAGGTCACCCGTCTTGAGGACCTCGACGCCCTGCGTGGCGTCTTTCCGCGCCTGACCAGGGTTGGCCAGGGCGTCGACGTCCACCCGTTCGCGCCGGATCGCGCTCTGTGGCTGTGCGGGATCGAGGTGCCGTCGGAGGTCGGCCTCGCGGGGCACTCGGATGCGGATGCGCCGCTGCACGCGGTCACCGACGCGATCCTCGGCGCCATCGGTGCAGGCGACATCGGCGAGCACTTCCCACCTGGGGACGAGCGCTGGCACAATGCGCGGTCGCACGTCTTCGTGCGCCACGCGGTGGCGCTCGCGGTGGCAGCGGGATTCGCGCTGGTACACTGCGACGTGACGATCGTCGCCGAGCAGCCGCGCATCTCCCCGTATCGCCTGGCGATGCGAGAGCGCCTGGCCGAGTTGCTGGGACTGCCGGTCGGCGATGTGAGCGTCAAGGCGACTACCTGCGAGGGCCTGGGCTTCGTCGGGCGCCGCGAGGGGCTGGTGGCGCTTGCCATCGTGAGCCTGGAGAGGCCGTGAGCGAACGATGAGACGACCACCCCGCCGTGCCGGCCCCGCGGACAACCGCCGGGATCGCCAGCCGGGTGCTGGCCACCAACGTCGAGGCGGCATGGACGGGCGAGCTTCCGGCCAGGCGAACGAGAGCCCGGAGCCGGTCGTCGCGCCTGAATCCAAACGTGCCCGCCCGACGGTTGCGCCGACCTCGCGCAGCTCCGACGCGCGGCGACACGCCGACCGACCGGTGGCGGCTAAGCCCCTTCCCGGCGCGGCGGTCGCGGACTTGGGCACTCGGGGAGGAGTTGTCTGGGTTGTGGGGTTCCATGCGGTGCTCGCCGCGCTCGAGCACAATACCGATCGCATCGAGGTGGTTTGCGTCGCCGAGGGGTCGGGCAGTGGGCGTGCGGGGCGGGTGCTTGAAACGGCTCGTCGCGCCGGCGTCCGCTGCCATCCCATACCCCGGCGGCAGCTCGACGACATCGCGGCCGGGTCGGCCCATAACGGTTTTGCGGCCCGCCTCGCTCCCGTGGCGTTCGCCGATTCGGCGACGCTGCTGGCGTTGCCCGGCCCGGTCTGCCTGATCGGGCTGGACACGCCCGAGGATCCGCATAACCTCGGCGCGGTCGTCCGCGTCGTTGCCGGGCTCGGGCTCGGCGGCGTGGTGGTGTCGGGACCGCATCCGCCACCGCTGGGTGGCGCGGTCGCCAAGGTCGCCGCCGGCACGCTGCCGCTCGTGCGCCTGGCCCATGTCGGCTCTCTCGGCGACTTCGCGCGGCAGGCGCAGGACGCCGGCTTCTGGGTGATCGGCGCGGACGCCGCAGGTACGCCGGTGACCGATGTCGAGTTGCCGGAGCGCTTGCTGCTTTGCCTTGGCGCGGAGGCCGGCGGCCTGCGCGCCAAGACCCGAGCGGCGGTCGACGAAACCGTGGCGATACCGCTTGCCGCCGGGGTCGAGTCCCTCAACCTGTCCGTAGCCACCGCAATTCTGTCCTGGGAGTGGCGCCGCCGCCACCCCCTCCCCCCCGTAGTGGCCTGAGAAGACGGGGTTCGGGATTCGGGGCTCGGGGTTCGGGAAGAAACGGCAGGGAATCAGACCCGGCCCAGCGACGCTGCCTCTGGCGAGCCCCGAGCCCCGAGCCCCGCTTTTGCACGGCGTACCCCTAAGGTATACCCCTTGCAATTCGTGCCCCCAGGTGGTAGCCTCCCCGTTCCCGACGGTGTTCGTGTGCGCCGAGGGAAGATCTTTGGCATAGGGAGACGTCACGTCGTGAGACCCGTAGCTGCTGGCGTAGCTCAATCGGTAGAGCAGCGGATTTGTAATCCGCAGGTTACGGGTTCGAGTCCCATCGCCAGCTCCAGTGGGAAGAACGGCTGCCGGCAGTGGGCGCCGGCCCTGACTGAGTTTTCGAGGCGTGCGGGTGTGGCCGAGCGGTCAATGGCAGCAGACTGTAAATCTGCCGGCGTAACGCCTACGGTGGTTCAAATCCATCCGCCCGCACCATTCTCTTCGCGCGGGAGTAACTCAGGGGTAGAGTCACAGCCTTCCAAGCTGTTGGTCGCGGGTTCGATTCCCGTCTCCCGCTCCACATCTTGCGTTGTGATCCAGGCCCACGTAGCTCAGCAGGTAGAGCACGTCCTTGGTAAGGACGGGGTCACCAGTTCAAGTCTGGTCGTGGGCTCCAGAATCGCCCGTGATGATTCGCGTCATGCGCTCTCAGCTTGTTCCGGGTTGCATGACGTCAAGGTGGACGATACGAAAGCTGCCATGGCCGGGAGGGCGAGGGCGTAGCTTCCGGTTGGCACGAAGGAGAACTCAAGGCTCGTCACCTCGCGAGCCGCGGTCGCTGCGGCGGCCAAGCAACGAACCTACACAGAGGGAGGCGAAAAGGTTATGGCCAAGCAGAAGTTTGACAGGTCAAAGCCGCACGTGAACGTGGGGACGATTGGGCACGTTGACCACGGGAAGACGACGTTGACGGCGGCGATCACGAAGGTCCAGTCGTTGAGGGGTCTGGCCGTGTTCAAGTCGTACGAGGAGGTGGCGAAGGCCTCGATTGCCCATGGTCGGCGCAACGAGATGAAGATCTTGACGATTGCGACGTCGCACGTGGAGTACGAGACGGGGAATCGTCACTACGCGCACGTGGACTGTCCGGGGCACGCGGACTACGTGAAGAACATGATCACGGGTGCGGCGCAGATGGACGGAGCGATCCTGGTGGTCAGCGCGGAAGACGGGCCGATGCCGCAGACGCGGGAGCACATCTTGCTGGCGCGGCAGGTGGGCGTGCCGTGCATCGTGGTGTTCCTGAACAAGGTAGACAAGGTGGAGGACCCGGAGCTCTTGGACTTGGTGGAGCTGGAGGTTCGGGAGTTGTTGTCGAAGTACGATTTTCCCGGGGACGACGTGCCGTTCATCCGCGGGGCGGCGCTGAAGGCTGGGTCGGTGACGTCGGTGGATGCGCCGGAGGCGAAGTGCATCCTTGAGTTGATGGATGCGCTGGACAAGTACGTGCCGCAGCCTGTGCGTGAGATTGACAAGCCGTTTCTGATGCCGATCGAGGACGTATTCACGATCTCGGGGCGAGGGACGGTGGTCACCGGGCGGGTGGAGCGTGGGATTGTGAAGGTCGGGGACGAGATCGAGATCGTGGGGTTCAAGCCGACGTTCAAGCGGATCGTGACGGGTGTAGAGATGTTCCGGAAGCTGCTGGATCAGGGGCAGGCGGGAGACAACATCGGGTTGCTGCTGCGCGGGACGGAGAAGTCGGACGTGGAGCGCGGGCAGGTGGTGTCGAAGCCTGGGACGATCACGCCGCACACGAAGTTCAAGACCGAGGTATACGTGCTGAGCAAGGAGGAGGGCGGGAGGCATACGCCGTTCTTCAAGGGGTACCGGCCGCAGTTCTACTTCCGGACGACGGACGTGACGGGCTCGGCGCAGCTTCCCAGCGGCGTGGAGATGGTGATGCCCGGTGACAACGTGTCGTTGGAGGTGGAGCTGATCACGCCGATCGCGATGGAGAAGGGTTTGCGCTTCGCGATCCGCGAGGGCGGCCGCACCGTCGGCGCCGGCACCATCACCGAGATCATCGAGTAGGGACTGACCATGAGAGACAACATCCAGCTTGCGTGCGGTGAGTGCAAGCGCCGGAACTACACCTCGACCCGCAACAAGAAGAAGCAGACCGAGCGGCTCGAGGTGAAGAAGTACTGCAGGTTCTGCCGGCGGCACACGCTGCACAAGGAAGTCAAGTAACGTGCATCTCCGTGCAGGCCAGTAGCTCAATTGGTAGAGTCCCGGTCTCCAAAACCGGTGGTTGGGGGTTCGAGTCCCTCCTGGCCTGCCAAGAGGCGCCGAGGAGGCGCACGCGATGAACTGGTGGACGCGGTTGAAGACCTTTATCCATGAGGTGGTCGTCGAGACGAAGAAGGTCTCGTGGCCCTCTCGCGACGAGGTTGTGGCGACGACAGTGGTCGTCATCGCGGCCTCCTTCGTGTTCGGAATCTTCTTGTACGTGTGTGACTTGATCTTCTTTCGGCTGGTTGACTGGGTGATCAAGACCCTCTCTTGAGGAGCTCGCGCAGATGGCGAAGCAGTGGTACATCGTGCACACCTACTCGGGCTTCGAGGACCGGGTCAAGAAAACGCTCGAGCAGCGCATCGAAGCGCTCGGCATGCGGGAGCTGTTCGGTGAGATCCGTATCCCCACCGAGACGGTTGTCGAGATCCGCAACGGCAAGCGCCGCGAGGTGCAGCGCAAGTTCTTCCCCGGCTACGTGTTGGTAGAAATGGACATGACCGACGAGGCCTGGCATCTGGTGCGGAACACCCCCAAGGTCACCGGTTTCGTGGGTTCCGGCAAGAAGCCCACTCCGGTCACCGAGGAAGAGGTCAACCAGATTCTGCACCAGGTGACGGTCGCCAAGGAAAAACCGCGGCCGAAGCACATGTACGAGAAGGGTGAACAGGTCCGGATCACCGATGGCCCGTTCTCGAATTTCATCGGCGTGGTCGAGGAAGTCAATCTGGATCGTTCGACCCTCAAGGTGATGGTCACGATCTTCGGGCGCTCGACACCTGTTGAGCTCGAGTTCAGCCAGATCCAGAAGACCGTGTGAGGACGGAATGGCAAAGAAAGTAGTCGGCTACGTGAAACTGCAAATCCCGGCGGGGCAAGCGACCCCGGCGCCGCCCGTCGGCCCGGCGCTTGGCCAGCACGGGCTCAACATCATGGACTTCTGCAAGACGTTCAACGCCAAGACGGCGAAGATGCAGGGCACCGTGATTCCTGTGGTGATCACCGTGTACTCGGATCGCACGTACGCGTTCATCACCAAGACTCCGCCCGCCTCGTTCCTCCTCCGACAAGCTGCCGGCGTGGAGAAGGGTTCGGGTGAGCCGAACCGGAACAAGGTCGGCAAGGTGACCCATGCGCAGGTCGAGACGATCGCCAAGACGAAGCTGCCGGACCTCAACGCCACGTCCCTCGAGGCGGCGATCCGCATCATCGAGGGTACGGCGCGCAGCATGGGCATCGAGATTGTGCCCTGAGGGAGGTGCATGTGAGGCATTCGAAGAAATACCTTGCTGCCAGGGAGAGGGTCGAAGCTCGGCGCTACGAGCTGCGCGAGGCTATCGACCTGATCCGTGACATCCGATACGCCAAGTTCGATGAAACGGTCGAGGTCGCGTTGCGTCTGGGCGTCGACCCCCGGCACGCCGACCAGATGGTCAGGGGCACGGTCGTGCTTCCCCACGGCACCGGGAGGTCCAAGCGGGTCCTCGTGGTCGCAGTCGGTGACGCCGCAAAGGAGGCGCAGGAAGCGGGCGCCGACTTCGTGATGGGTGAGGAGGCGGTGGCCAAGATCCAGGAAGGTTGGCTCGACTTCGACGCCGTCGTCGCGACACCGGACATGATGCGGAACCTCTCCAAGCTCGGGAAGATCCTCGGACCCCGCGGGCTGATGCCGAACCCGAAGACGGGTACGGTTACGGTCGAGGTAACCAAGGCAGTGCGCGAGATCAAGGCCGGCAAGGTTGAGTTCCGCGTCGACAAGACCGCGATCATCCACGCTCCGGTCGGCAAGATCTCGTTCACCGCCGACGCGCTCGAGGCCAACGCCCGCTCGCTGATCACTGCTATTCTGCGGGCGAAGCCGGCGACGGCCAAGGGAAAGTATGTGCAGTCTGCATACATGAGCTCGACCATGGGGCCGGGCGTGGCGCTCGACCTTACGGCGCTAGAAGTTAAGTAGGGAGCTTGAGATGCTGACCCGGGCACAAAAACAAGAGCAGATCGACACCCTCAAGGACTCTCTCGGGCCCGCGCAGGGTCTGTTCGTCATGGATTTTACGGGGCTCACCGTGGCAGAGGTGACCGCGCTGCGGCGCAAGGTGAAGGAGGCCGACGCCAGCTACGTCGTGGTGAAGAACACCCTGGCCAAGCTCGCCCTCTCGGGCTCCGCCAACGATGCCATCAAGGATCTCCTCGACGGTCCCTCGGCGGTCGCCTACACGAACAAGGACGCGGTCGGCCTCGCCAAGGCTCTGGCGGACTTCGCTAAGAGCCATGACAAGCTGCGTTTCCGCGGCGGCTTCGTCAGCGGGCAGCTCCTCGATCCAAAACAGGCGCAGCAGGTGGCGACGCTGCCTTCGAAGCTGGAGTTGGTCGCCAGGCTGCTGTTCATCCTGCAGTCGCCGATGCGGCGGCTCGTAGTGGCCCTCAACTGGCCGACGCGCAGCCTCGCCGTGACCGTGAAGCAGATCGCAGACGAGAAACAACGCCTCGAGTCGGCGTGAAAACCTCAGGAAACAAAGGAGAAAAGCAATGGCACAAGTTCAGGAGCTGGTGAGTCAGATCAAGGGAATGACGGTCCTCGAGCTCAATGACCTCGTGAAGGTCCTCGAGACCGAATTCGGCGTGTCGGCTGCTGCGGCCGTGATGCCGATGGCCGCAGCCGGCGCGTCGCCGGCGGCCGGTGCGGCTGAGGCAGCCGAGGAGAAGACCGAGTTCGACGTCGTCCTGGAGAGCGCCGGTGAAAAGAAGATCAACGTGATCAAGGTCGTCCGCGAGGTCACGTCCCTCGGGCTCAAGGAGGCCAAGGACCTGGTCGAGAGCGCGCCTGCCAAGGTCAAGGAAGGCGTCTCGAAGCAGGAGGCCGAGGACATCAAGAAGAAGTTCGAAGAGGTCGGGGCGAAGGTCAAGATCGCCTGATCTGTGCCAAGAGGCCGGGTCAGGATTAATGGGGCTTGGGGCGCGGGCCGGTCGTTCCCGGTCGGCACGTGCCGCGGTGTCCCCGAAGTGGTAGGGCGAAGGCGGCGGAAACTGGCGAGGCCAGAGGCTCCGGGCCGTCGCGGGGAAGTTCCCGCGGCGGTCGGACCGAACGGTCAGGGCAGGCGTCACAGGCCCGAGGGCAGGGGAGCGTGTGCTCCCTCTTGCCCGTTTCGCCATCTCCCCGGCGGGGCCGGGGAGACCGGCCCGGCGGCCGCGCGCGGTGCTCGCGCTCGTCGCGCCGGCGAATGATGAAGAACGAAAGGGAAGGAGTTGAAGCCCATGAGTTTGATTCAGATGGGCCAGGCTGGTGAGCGGGTCAACTTCTCGAAGATCCGCGCCACCATTCCGCTGCCTAATTTGATTGACGTGCAGCGAGCGAGCTACGACCAGTTCCTGCAGATGGACCTGTTGCCGGAGGAGCGCGAGGCGAAGGGGCTGCAGGCCGTTTTCACCAGCGTGTTCCCGTTCTCCGACTTCCGCTCGTCGTGCGAGCTCCACTTCGTGCGCTTCGAGCTCGGTACGTGGGAGTGCAAGTGCGGTCGCCTCGAGGGGCTCTCGCACCTGCGCCTCGCCTGCGAGCACTGCGGCGCCCGCATCAAGGCGGCCGAGCCGCACGAGTCGACCGTGGTGTGCCCGTCGTGCGGGCAGGCGACGGCCAACGCCGTGCCGCACTGTCCGACCTGCAACTCTCCGGTCGGCCTGCGCCAGGACTTCACGGAGACCGACTGCCGGGAACGCGGGCTCACCTTCTCGGTGCCGCTCAAGGTCACCTTTCGCCTCGTCGTGTTCGAGGAAACCGAGAGCAAGGAGCGCCGGATCCGCGACGTCAAGGAGGAAGAGCTGTACTTTGGCGATCTCCCGCTGATGACGGAAACCGGCACCTTTATCATCAACGGCACCGAGCGGGTCATCGTCTCGCAGTTGCACCGCTCCCCGGGCGTCTCGTTCACGCACGAGACGGCGACCACGCTGCTTGCCAAGGTGGTGCCGTATCGTGGCTCCTGGATCGAGTTCGAGTTCGACAAGAAGCAGGTGCTCTACGTCCGTATCGACCGCAAGCGGCGCTTCCCCGGCACCGTGTTTATGCGCGCCCTCGGGCTCGAGTCGAATGCGCAGCTCCTCGAGGTGTTCTACCACCTGATCCGGGGCAAGCTGGGGGAGGACACCGTCACCCTGCAGCTCGATGACACCATCCTGAAGTTCGAGGAGAAGCGCACGATCGCCCAGGCCGGGCGTCGTTCGGCCAACCCGGAGCTGTTCGCCGGGCTGACGCTCGACAAGAACCTGCGCAAGAAGCTGCAAGACGACGGGCGTGCCACCGCGAAGGTGGCCCATGACGCGCTCGTGGACGCTATCCTCGTCCAGGATCTCATCGACCCGGCGACCGGCGAGGTCGTTGCGGAGGCCAACGCCCCGGTTTCGGCCGAGCTGCTGGCCAAGGCGTACGAGCTCGGCGAGAAGGAGCTGCGCTTCGCCTTCCCCGGCTGGGACCTGGTCGGCGAGATCCTCACGAAGACGATCGAGAAGGACGCTCTGCGCTCCAAGCTCGACGCCATCGTGGAGATTTACCGCCGGTTGCGCCCCGGGGATCCGCCCACCGAGGACTCGGCCCGCACGCTGTTCGCCGGCCTGTTCTTCGACGAGCGCAAGTACGACCTTTCCGAGGTCGGGCGCTTCAAGTTCGACGTCAAGCTGGGGCTCGACAAGAACCCGAAGCAGCGTGTCCTCGATCAGGAGGACTTCATCGCCGTGGTGCGCTACCTGCTCGAGCTGTCGCGCGGGCTCGGGCGCGTCGACGACATCGACTCGCTGGCCAACCGCCGCGTGCGCGCGGTCGGTGAGCTGCTCGAGAACCAGTTCCGGGTCGGCCTGGTGCGGATGGAGCGCGCGATCAAGGAGCGTATGACCATCCACCAGGAGATCGAGAACGCAATGCCGCGCGATCTCATCAACGCCAAGCCGGTGATCGCGGCGGTCAAGGAGTTCTTCGGGTCGTCACAGCTCTCGCAGTTCATGGACCAGACCAATCCCCTCGCCGAGGTGACGCACAAGCGGCGCCTCTCCGCCCTCGGTCCCGGCGGCCTGTCGCGCGAGCGCGCCGGCTTCGAGGTGCGCGACGTCCACTCGACGCACTACGGCCGCATTTGCCCGATCGAGACGCCGGAAGGCCCGAACATCGGTTTGATCTCGTCGCTGTCGTGCTACGCGCGGATCAACGACTACGGGTTCATCGAGTCGCCCTACAAGAGGGTCGAGAAGGCGCGGGTGCTCGACCACGTCAAGATCACCGAGCGCGGCGACTCGCCGTTCGCTCTCGGTCAAGAGGTGCAGCTCGAGGAGGCCGAGACGGTCAACTCGAAGCTCGCCAAGCAGAAGAAACGGCCGGCGCGTTGGGAACCGTACGCGTTCTACCTGTCCGCCTGGGACGAGGAGACGCTGAACATCGCGCAGGCCAACGCCAGCATCGACGGACAGGGACACCTGGTCGACGAGCGCGTGATCGCCCGTTCGGCAGGGGAGTTCGTGCTCATCGATCGCGAGCGCGTCGACTACATCGACGTGTCGCCGAAGCAGGTGGTCTCGGTCGCCGCGGCGCTGGTGCCGTTCCTCGAGCACGACGACGCCAACCGCGCGCTGATGGGCTCCAACATGCAGCGCCAGGCGGTACCGCTGCTGCGGTCCGAGTCTCCGTTTGTCGGCACCGGCCTCGAGGAGGTGGTGGCGCGCGACTCCGGATCCGTGATTGTCTGCCGCCGCTCCGGCGTGGTCGACACCGTCGACGCACGACGCATCATCGTGCGTGTCGAGGCCGAGGACCCCGAGACCGGCCGGCTGCGCGACTTCGGCGCCGACATCTACCAGCTCACCAAGTTCCGCCGCTCGAACCAGAACACCTGCATGAACCAGAAGCCGATCGTGCGGTCGGGCCAGCGGGTCGTAAAGGGCCAGGTGCTCGCCGACGGACCCAACACCGACCGCGGCGAGCTCGCCCTCGGGCGCAACGTGCTGGTGGCGTTCATGCCGTGGCGCGGCTACAACTTCGAGGACGCGATCGTCGTCTCCGAGAAGCTCGTCAAGGAGGACTATTTCACCTCGGTTCACATCGAGGAGCTTGAGGTCGCGGCGCGCGACACCAAGCTCGGTCCCGAGGAGATCACCCGCGACATTCCCAACGTGTCGGAGTCGGCGCTCAAGGACCTTGACGACGCCGGCATCGTCCGCATCGGCGCCCACGTCCGTCCTGGCGCGATCCTGGTCGGCAAGGTGACGCCGAAGGGCGAGACCCAGCTCACCCCCGAGGAGAAGCTGCTGCGCGCCATCTTCGGGGAAAAGGCCGGCGACGTGCGCGACGCCTCGCTCAAGTGCCCGCCGGGCATCTCCGGCGTTGTGGTGGACGTCAAGATTTTTGCCCGCCGCGGCACCGAGAAAGACTCGCGCGCCCAGGCGATCGAGCAGGAGGAGATTGCCCGGATTCGCAAGAACTCCGACGACGAGCGGCGCATCATCATCGAGGAGCGCAACAAAAAGCTGGCCGAGCTGCTCGCCGGCGCCAAGGTCACCGCCGAGGTCGTATCGGCCCGCAGCGGCGACGTGGTTGCCAAGAAGGGGAGCAAGCTCCCCGCCGGCGTCGTCGCCGAGCTCACCCGCGCCGAGCTGCTCGTGCTGCCGCTCGCCGAGACGGCGGTTCGCGAGCGCGTTCGCCTCCTGGTCAACCAGGCTGAGTCGCAGATCGAAGTGCTCGAGAAACTCAACGAGGAGCGCATCGCGCTGCTCACCGCCGGCGACGAGCTGCCGCCGGGCGTGATCAAGCAGGTCAAGGTTTACATTGCGATGAAGCGAAAGCTCCAGGTCGGCGACAAGATGGCCGGGCGCCACGGCAACAAGGGCGTGATCTCGGTGGTGCTGCCCGACGAGGACATGCCGTTCCTCGAGGACGGCACGCCGGCCGAAATCGTGCTCAATCCGCTCGGCGTTCCCAGCCGCATGAACGTCGGCCAAATTCTCGAAACCCACCTCGGCTGGGCGGCGAAGGCGTTGGGCTTGCGTTTCGCCACACCGGTCTTCGACGGCGCCACCGAGGACGAGATCCACGGCCTGCTGAAGCGGGCAAGCCTGCCGACCAACGGCAAGACCCACCTGCGCGACGGCGTCAACGGCGAGCCGTTCGAGCAGGACGTCACCGTCGGCTACATCTACATGCTCAAGCTGTCCCACCTCGTAGACGACAAGATCCACGCTCGCTCCATCGGCCCCTACTCGCTGATCACGCAGCAGCCGCTGGGCGGCAAAGCGCAGTTCGGCGGCCAGCGCCTCGGCGAGATGGAAGTGTGGGCGCTGGAAGCTTACGGCGCTGCGTACACGTTGCAGGAGCTGCTGACCGTGAAGTCCGACGACGTCGAGGGGCGGTCGCGGGTGTACGAGGCGATCGTCAAGGGACGGGTGCCCGAACAGCCGGGGCTCCCCGAGTCGTTCAACGTCCTCGTGCGGGAGCTCCAGAGCCTCGGGCTCGACGTGGAGCTCGTCCGCCGCGAGGGAGAGTGAGGTGTGCCGATGAGCAGCCTGCCCAGCGAATCCCGGGCCTTCTTTGCGAAGCCGAAGGCCATCAACGACTTCGATGCAATACGTGTTTCCCTTGCGTCGCCGGAGAAAATCCGTTCGTGGTCCCACGGCGAGGTAACCAAACCGGAGACGATCAACTACCGCACGTTCAAGCCGGAGCGCGACGGACTGTTCTGCGCCCGCATATTCGGCCCCGTCACCGACTGGGAGTGCTTGTGCGGCAAGTACAAGCGCATGAAGCACCGCGGCGTGGTATGCGACAAGTGCGGCGTCGAGGTCACCCGCTCGAAGGTGCGGCGCGAGCGCATGGGACACGTCGAGCTGGCAGCGCCTGTCTCGCACGTGTGGTTCTTCAAGGGTCTGCCGTCGCGCATCGGGCAGTTGCTCGACATGACGATGCGCGATCTCGAGCGCGTGCTTTACTTCGAGGCGTACGTCGTTATCGACCCCGGCGACACGCCGCTCGAGGACAAGCAGGTCCTTTCCGAGGAGCAGTTCCGCGAGGTGCGCGGCGAGTATGGTGACTCGTACGTCGCCAAGATGGGCGCCGAGGCGATCCAGGAGCTGCTGCGCCGCATCGACCTCGACGAGATGGCCGGCGAGCTGCGCCTGCTGATGCGGACCGAGCCGTCGGTCGTCAAGCGTCAGAAGGCGGCCAAGCGGCTGCGGGTCGTCGAGTCGTTTCGCAAGTCCGGCAACCGGCCCGACTGGATGATCCTCGAGGTCATCCCAGTGATCCCGCCCGAGCTGCGGCCGCTGGTCCCGCTGGACGGCGGCCGCTTCGCCACGTCGGACCTCAACGACCTCTACCGCCGCGTCATCAACCGGAACAACCGGTTGAAGAAGCTGCTCGAGCTGCGCGCCCCCGAGGTGATCGTCCGCAACGAGAAGCGCATGCTTCAGGAAGCGGTCGACGCGCTGTTCGACAACGGCCGCCGCGGTCGCGTGATCAAGGGCTCGAATGGCCGCCCGCTCAAGTCGCTCTCCGATGCGCTCAAGGGGAAACAGGGGAGGTTCCGCCAGAACCTGCTCGGCAAGCGGGTCGATTACTCCGGCCGTACGGTCATCGTGGTTGGTCCCGAGCTGCAGCTCCACCAGTGCGGTCTGCCCAAGGAGATGGCACTCGAGCTGTTCAAGCCGTTCATCTACCACCAGCTCGAGAAGAAGGGGCTGGTCACCACGATCAAGATGGCCCGTGAGCTGGTCGATCAGCGCACGCCCGAGGTGTGGGACGCCCTGGAGACCGTGATCCGCGATCATCCGGTCATGCTCAACCGCGCTCCGACGCTGCACCGACTCGGCATCCAGGCGTTCGAACCCGTGCTCGTCGAGGGCAAGGCCATTCGTATCCACCCGCTCGTCTGCGCCGCCTACAACGCCGACTTCGACGGCGACCAGATGGCGGTGCACGTGCCGCTGTCGCCGATCGCGCAGCTCGAGGCGCGCGTGCTCATGCTGGCGCCGCGCAACATCCTCTCGCCGGCCTCCGGCAAGCCGCTCGCGGTGCCGTCGCAGGACATGGTGCTCGGCATCTACTACCTGACCTCGGAGAAGCAACTGCAGGAGGGCGACCGGCGCCGTACATTTGCATCAATGGACGAGGTGACCCTAGCCCACGCCAACCACCGCGTGCACACGCTCCAGCCGGTTGAGATGCTCTACTCCGGGCCGCTCATCGACATGACGGTCGAGGCCGACCAGCAGGACATCCTTCACGCCGAGCCGCAGCTCGTCGAGAACTTCCACCTCGAGACCACGGTCGGGCGGGTGATTCTCAACTCGTCGCTGCCGCCCGAGCTTCCTTACGTCAACGGCCAGCTCAAGAAGAGCGGCCTGCAGTCGCTGGTGTCGTTCGCCTACCTGCGCTACGGCCACGAGGTCACGGTGCGCCTGCTTGACGCCTTGAAGAACCTCGGGTTCACCTGGGCCACCAGCGCCGGCATCTCGATTGGGTCAGGCGACATGATCGTGCCGGGGGCGAAGAGCGATTTGATCGACCGCGCCTTGCGGGAGGTCGCGGAGGTCGAGCGCCAGCGCACCGGCGGCGTCATCACCGCCGGCGAGCGACACAACAAGATTATCGACATCTGGCACCGCGTCACCGAGCGAGTGTCGGACGAGATGTTTCGCGAGATGCGCCGCCGCGCCGAGGCGTCCGGCGAGCCCAACCCGATCTTCATCATGGCGGACTCGGGAGCGAGAGGCTCGAAGGAGCAGATTCGTCAGATCGCCGGCATGCGCGGCCTGATGTCGAAGCCCTCGGGTGAAATCATCGAGACGCCGATCACCGCCAACTTCCGCGAGGGGCTGTCGGTGTTGCAGTACTTCATCTCCACCCACGGCGCGCGCAAGGGTTTGGCCGACACGGCGCTGAAGACTGCGGACTCGGGCTACCTCACGCGACGTCTTGTCGACGTGTCTCAGGACGTTATCATCACCGAGGAGGACTGCGGCACCGACCACGGCATTTTCGTCACCGCCATCACCGAGGGCGGTGAGGTGCTCGAGAAGCTGCGCGACCGACTGGTCGGCCGGGTCGCCGCCGAGGAAGTGCTCGATCCCCTCGAGGGGACGATGATCTGCCCGGCCAACACGGAGATCACGGAGGAGCTCGCGGGCGCCATCGAGGACGCCGGCCACGAGCGCGTGAAGATCCGTTCGGTGCTCACCTGTGAGACGCGTCGCGGTGTCTGCCGCATGTGCTACGGGCGCATGCTCGCGACCGGGCGCCTCGCCGAGTTGGGCGAGGCCGTCGGCATCATCGCCGCCCAGTCGATCGGAGAGCCGGGCACGCAGCTCACCATGCGTACGTTCCACTACGGCGGCACCGCGACGCGTGCTACCGAGCAGTCCCGCCACCAGGCGAGCCGCGCCGGCAGCATTCGGCTCATCGGGGTGCAGGCCGTGACCAACACGCAGGGCCAGACGGTCGTGGTGTCGCGCAACGCGAAGATCGCAATCGCCGACGACCGCGGCCGCGAGCGCGAGCGCTACAACCTGGTCTACGGATCCGTGCTGCTGCGCAAGGAGGGCGAGGAGGTCGAGCCGAACGACGGGCTCGCCGAGTGGGATCCGTTCACCTCGGCCGTGCTCACCACCGTCGCCGGCCAGGTCGAGTACGTCGACCTCGTCGAGGGCGAGAACGTGCGCGAGGAGGTCGACAAGCTCACCGGCCACGCGCACCGGATCATCATCGAACCGATCGGCGCCGACCGCCGGATTCCGACCATCCTCGTGCGGATGGCGGACGGTGGCGAGCGGCGCTTCCAGATGGCGATCGGGTCGCACCTCCTCGTCGTTGACGGGAAGCAAATCAACCCCGGCGACGTGCTCGCCAAGATCCCGCGCGAGACCACCAAGACGAAGGACATCACCGGCGGTCTGCCGCGGGTCGTCGAGCTTTTCGAAGCGCGCCGGCCGAAGGACGCGGCGGTCGTCAGCGAGATCTCCGGCGCCGTCAGCATTGGTGAGCCCAGCCGCGGCACCCGCAAGGTCGAGGTCGAGGGGCGCGAGGGCGTCAACCGCGAGTACACCATTCCGAAATACGCACACCTGGTCGTCCAGGACGGTGAGTGGGTCACCTCGGGCGAGTCGCTCACCGACGGCCCGGTCGATCCCCACGACGTGCTCGCGGTGCTCGGCGAGACCGAGTTGCAGCGCTACCTGGTGGACAAGATCCAGGAGGTCTACCGCACCCAGGGCGTGACCATCAACGACAAGCACATCGAGGTCGTCGTTCGCCAGATGTGCCGCTTCGTGAAGATCACCGAGCCGGGCGACACCGAGTTTCTGCTCGACGAGCAGGTGCCGCGCTACCGCGTCCTCGATGGGAACGGTCGCATCGAGAAGCTCGGCGGCCAGCCGGCGCGTTTTGCCCCGGTGCTTCTAGGGATCACCAAGGCGGCGCTGGCCACCGAGTCGTTCGTCTCGGCCGCGTCGTTCCAGGAGACCACGCGTGTGCTCACGGAGGCCGCCGTCTCTGGGCGGGTGGACCACCTTTACGGCCTCAAGGAGAACGTGATCGTCGGCCGCCTCATCCCTGCTGGGACGGGCTCGAAGATGTACAACTACTTCTCGGTCGAGCCGGTACCACCCGAGGAGATGGAGCAGCCGGCTGAAATCGAGGGCGCCGAGGTCGTCTCCGACTACCAGGACGAGCTCGCCCAGCTCCTGCCGCCCCGCGGCGACAACAGTTGACAGCCGAAGGAGGTTTCACTACACTCCTCAGGCTTTGGCCGGCGTGGTGTCGGTCATGATGACGAAGGCCCGAAGGGGGACTTGCGTCCCCGCTTCATCCTTCAATCGACAGGGGCGGTGAGGAAGAGATGCCGACGATTGCGCAGCTCGTGCGCCATGGACGTGAGATGTTGGAGGTCAAGACCAAGAGCCCCGCGCTGCGCGGCTCTCCGCAGAAGCGCGGCGTGTGCACTCGCGTGTACACCACGACACCTAAGAAGCCGAACTCGGCGCTGCGGAAGGTGGCTCGTGTGCGCTTGACCAACAGCATCGAGGTGACCACCTACATTCCGGGAGAGGGCCACAACCTCCAGGAGCACTCGGTGGTTCTGATTCGCGGCGGGCGCGTCAAGGATCTTCCCGGCGTGCGCTACCACATCATCCGAGGCGTCATCGACGCGCAGGGTGTGGCCGGGCGCAACAAGAGCCGTTCCAAGTACGGGACCAAGCGGCAGAAGCAGCAGGCTGCCGCCAAGGGTGGGGGAGCGTAGACCATGCCTCGCCGTCGCGTCGTCGCCAAGCGGGAGATTCTCCCGGATCCTGTGTACAACTCCCAGCTCGTCACCCGCTTCATCAACTGCGTCTTGAAGAAGGGCAAGAAGAGCACCGCCGAGGGGATCTTCTACGGAGCGCTCGACATCATCCTGCAGCGTACCCAGGACGATCCGGTCAAGGTGTTCAAGCGCGCCGTCGATAACGTCAAGCCGCAGCTCGAGGTGAAGTCCCGTCGCGTCGGCGGCTCGACGTACCAGGTACCGATCGAGGTGCCGCCGAACCGGCAGCTCTCGCTGTCGATCCGCTGGCTCATCGACCACGCCCGGGCGCGCGGCGAGAAGTCGATGACCGACAAGCTTGCCGGTGAGTTCATGGACGCCGCCAATAGCCGCGGCGGCGCCGTCAAGAAAAAGGACGACACGCATCGGATGGCCGAGGCCAACAAGGCTTTCAGTCACTACCGGTGGTAGGAACGAGCTGACAGCTCACAGCTGACAGCCGACAGTAAGGAGCAAGCAGCAGGTAGCAGTGGGAAGCGGCAGTAGGAAGTAGAAGGCGGAAGACGAGAAGGTCAGAAAGGCTCTTTGAAAGAAAATGCCCCGACTAGCACCCCTGGAGAGGACTCGCAATATCGGCATCATGGCGCACATTGATGCCGGTAAGACGACGACTACCGAGCGAATCCTCTATTACACCGGGGTCAACTACAAGATGGGCGAGGTCCATGACGGTACGGCCACCATGGACTGGATGGAGCAGGAGCAGGAACGGGGCATCACCATCACATCGGCCGCGACCACCTGCTTCTGGCGCGACCACCGTATCAACATTATCGACACTCCCGGGCACGTCGACTTCACCGCCGAGGTGGAGCGCAGCCTGCGTGTGCTCGACGGTGCGGTCGCCGTGTTCTGCGCGGTCGGCGGCGTTGAGCCGCAGTCCGAGACGGTGTGGCGTCAGGCTGATCGCTATCGTGTTCCGCGTCTCGCTTTCGTCAACAAGATGGACCGAGTTGGCGCCGACTTCTTCTCCGTCCTCGAGCAGATAAGGCGGAAGCTGCGGGCGAATCCGGTGCCTGTGCAGATCCCGCTCGGCGGCTCGGAGACGTTCCAGGGCGTAATCGACCTGATCGAGAATTGCGCGTACGTGTTTCGCGACGAGTCTCTCGGCGCGGAGTTCGAGCGTGCGCCGATCCCGGACGACCACCAAGAGGTCGCGCACCAGTGGCGCGAGAAGTTGCTCGAGGCGGCGGCGGAGCACGACGAGATACTGCTCGAGCGTTACCTTGCCGGCGACACGCTGGAGCCTGTCGTCCTGCGCGCGGCGTTGCGCGCGCAGACGGTCGCCAACCTGCTGACGCCGGTGCTGTGCGGCTCGGCGTTCAAGAACAAGGGCGTTCAGCAACTCCTCGACGCCGTCGTGGAGTTCCTGCCGTCACCGCTCGACATTCCCCCGATCGAAGGTCACACGCTCACCGGGGAGCCGGACACGCGCCCGGCCGAGGACGGTGCGCCTTTCGCAGCGCTCGCGTTCAAGATCATGACCGACCCCTTCGTCGGCCAGCTCACCTTCCTGCGCGTCTATTCGGGCAGCCTCAATTCGGGCGACCAGGTGCTCAACGCCAGCCGCGGCAACACCGAGCGAATCGGCCGACTTCTCAAGATGCACGCCAACAAGCGCGAGGAGATCAAGGAGATCAACGCCGGCGACATCGTCGCGGTCGTCGGACTGCGCAACATCGCGACCGGCGATACGATCTGCACCCCGAAGGCGCCGATCGTGCTCGAGGCGATGCAGTTCCCCGAGCCGGTGATCGACGTGGCGATCGAGCCGAAGACGAAGGCCGACCAGGACAAGCTCGGCGCGGCGCTGGCCAAGCTGACGCAGGAGGACCCGACCTTCCGCGTCCACACCGACCAGGAGACCGGCCAGACGATCATCTCCGGCATGGGCGAGCTGCACCTGGAGATCATCGTCGACCGCCTGCTGCGCGAGTTCAAAGTGCAGGCCAACGTCGGCCGGCCGCAGGTGTCGTACCGCGAGGCGATCAAGCAAGAGGCAAAAGGCGAGGGTCGTTACGTGCGCCAGACCGGCGGTCGCGGCCAGTATGGTCACGCCAAGATCCGCATCGCCCCGCTCGAAGGCGGCAAGGAGTACGAGTTCAAGAACGAGATCGTCGGCGGCTCGATCCCGCGCGAGTACATCAAGCCGATCGAGCAGGGGATCAAGGAGGCGTTGCAGCGCGGCATCATGGCCGGTTTTCCGATGATCGGCGTCGGCATCAGCCTGTACGACGGCTCGTACCACGAGGTCGACTCCTCGGAGATCGCCTTCAAGGTGGCGGGCTCGCTCGCATTCCAGGATGCGGCGAAGAAGGCGGGTGCGGTACTGCTCGAGCCGCTGATGGAGGTCGAAGTCGTCACTCCAGAGGATTACATGGGCGACGTCATCGGCGACCTCAGCTCGCGGCGCGGCAAGATCACTCACCTGGAGCCGCGCGCCGGCAACCAGGTGATAACCGCCTTCGTACCGTTGGCGGAGATGTTCGGCTACGCGACCCAGCTCCGGTCGATGACGCAAGGGCGGGCCACTTACACCATGCAGTTCGACCACTACAACGAAGTTCCGAAGAGCGTCGCAGAAGAGGTCATCTCCCGTGCGCGGGGGATCTCTTAAGGGGGTCAGAAATGGCCAAGCAGAAGTTTGACAGGTCAAAGCCGCACGTGAACGTGGGGACGATTGGGCACGTTGACCACGGGAAGACGATGTTGACGGCGGCGATCACGAAGGTCCAGTCGTTGAGGGGTCTGGCCGTGTTCAAGTCGTACGAGGAGGTGGCGAAGGCCTCGATTGCCCATGGTCGGCGCAACGAGATGAAGATCTT
>Ga0315273_10002491_pt1 | contig 21753 bp, 8 predicted proteins | sample YL17G02_0_MG_FD_205753 | JGI IMG/M metagenome (GOLD analysis project Ga0315273, IMG submission 205753) | Sediment microbial communities from Yellowstone Lake, YNP, Wyoming, USA - YL17G02_0 | ecosystem: Environmental > Aquatic > Freshwater > Lake > Sediment | place: USA: Wyoming | collected... | reverse complement strand
GTGGGGCCGGAAGCACCCTGAACTCCGGTAGCACCGCTTGATCCTGTTGAACCTGTTGGACCGGATGCGCCTTGAACTCCCGTTGCTCCACTCGATCCTGTTGATCCGGTTGGCCCCGATGCGCCAATACTACCTGTAGCCCCAGTTGAACCTGTAGAACCGGTTGGACCACTTGCTCCTTGCGCTCCGGTAGCTCCGGTACTTCCGGTAGATCCTGTGGGGCCGGAAGCACCCTGAACTCCGGTAGCACCGCTTGAACCTGTGGAACCCGTGGGACCGGATGCGCCCTGGACTCCTGCTGAGCCGGTTGCACCCGTAGAACCGGTTGGACCACTTGCTCCTTGCGCTCCTGTAGCTCCGGTACTGCCGGTAGATCCCGTTGGGCCATTAACCGCTTCTCCCATTTGTCCTGTTGGTCCGGTGGGACCCGCAGATCCGGTCAATCCGGTTCCGCCGGTTGGTCCTGCAATTCCGATTCCGCCGGTTGCACCCGTAGAACCTGTTGGACCAGAGGCACCTTGCACTCCGGTAGCTCCGGTACTTCCGGTAGAACCTGTGGGGCCACTTGCTCCTTGAATTCCGGTTGCACCAGTTGAACCGGTTGAACCTGTTGAGCCTGATGGTCCTGTTTGACCAACTGCACCCGTTGCACCACTTGATCCTGTTGAGCCTGTTGGGCCACTCGCTCCTTGCACTCCGGTAGCACCAGTACTTCCGGTAGATCCTGTGGGGCCGGAAGCACCCTGAACTCCGGTAGCACCTGTACTGCCGGTTGAACCGGTAGGTCCGGAAGCGCCTTGGACTCCTGCTGAGCCGGTTGCACCCGTAGAACCGGTTGGTCCGGATGCGCCTTGGACTCCCGTTGCTCCACTCGATCCTGTTGATCCGGTTGGCCCCGATGCGCCAATACTACCTGTAGCCCCAGTTGAACCTGTAGAACCGGTTGGACCACTTGCTCCTTGCGCTCCGGTGGCTCCGGTTGCACCCGTAGAACCGGTTGGTCCGGATGCGCCTTGGACTCCGGTGGCACCGCTTGAACCTGTAGATCCGGTTGGCCCCGATGCGCCTTGAACTCCCGTTGCTCCACTCGATCCTGTTGATCCGGTTGGCCCCGATGCGCCTTGGACTCCTGCTGAGCCGGTTGCACCCGTAGAACCGGTTGGACCACTTGCTCCTTGCGCTCCGGTAGCACCGCTTGAACCTGTGGAACCCGTGGGACCGGATGCGCCTTGGACTCCTATGGCTCCGGAAGATCCCGTGGGACCGTTTGCTCCGGCTGAACCCGTAGCACCCGTTGATCCCGAGGGACCGGTCACACCGGCACTTCCGGCAGTTCCGGTAGCTCCCGATGGCCCCTGAACACCTGTGGCTCCGGAAGATCCCGTGGGACCGTTTGCTCCGGCTGAACCCGTAGCACCGGTTGGTCCGGATGCGCCTTGCGCTCCGGTGGCACCAGTGCTTCCGGTTGAGCCTGTTGGCCCTGAAGCTCCAACACTACCCGTAGCCCCAGTTGAGCCCGTAGAACCGGTGGGACCAGAGGCACCTTGCACTCCGGTAGCGCCGCTTGAACCTGTGGAACCCGTGGGGCCAGATGCGCCTTGTGAACCGGTAGCGCCCGAAGAGCCGGTCGGACCGGACGCACCGGGTAAACCGGTTGCACCCGAGGATCCTGTTGGACCGGATGATCCTTGAACTCCCGCGGAACCGGTAGCGCCGGTAGAACCTGATGGTCCGGCAACTCCGGCAGATCCCGCAGCTCCCGAAGCACCGGTTGGACCAGATGCGCCTTGCGCTCCGGTGGCACCAGTGCTTCCGGTTGGTCCAGAGGTACCGGTTGTCCCCTGCGATCCGGTGCTTCCGGTTACCCCAGTTGGTCCCGTATCACCGGATCCTCCTCCGCCACCGCCGCTTCCGGTTGCACCGATTGGTCCCATTTGTCCATCAACTCCTATGGTCCCATTTGCTCCGGCAGCACCGCTGTCTCCTTTTGCACCGGCAACGCCTGATGCCCCCTGAATTCCCGTCGCTCCGGCCGGTCCGGCAGTTCCTGAACCGGTAGCTCCCGTGGGGCCGCTGATCCCCGCGCCTTGAGGTATATTCGATAATTGTTCGATAATTTGCTCATACGTTTGATCGCGCACTTCGCTGGGCAACAGGATACCCTCTACCGTATCCGGACTTATGATACGCAAAACACGGACGGTCGCAACCGCCGGTGTCTGAAGAAATGTCGATGACGTAACGCCCACCACTTGTTTTGCAGCACCGATTGCCGGTAATAAAACATTTGATTCTCCGAGTACTTCTGCATTCTTTTGAACGACAATAAAGTGAAAAAACTTCGCAGCCTCCACCGGATACCGCAAAAATGCAATGAGAATACTGATATAAATGAGAATTAATCCTGCAAGTGCAATAAGAAATCCCCGAAGTAAAAACCAATACACTTTTTTAAACCGTTTCAAAAACTGGTAATTGGATGCCACAACTGTCCGAAGAGACGGAGTTACCGTACCAAGTGACGCAGCGTGGATATCCGAATCGACGATTTCTTTCGGCCCTACGACATCCAGTTCATGAGCGTCATCGACAAGATACTCTTTACTCGACAAATACTCTTCGATATCTTTCGTCTGAAACACCCGGTATCCGTTGGATTTACGTATCGAGGGAATAACGCCGCTATCGGAAAGTCTGCGCAATGTTGAAGGAGTCAGCTGCAATCTCGTTGCTGCGTCTTTGAGGGTTACGGTGTCACCAAATTTTATTGCGTCAAGATCTGCGATGAGAAAATACCTGTTTTTCCCGTCCAGCCGGTGTGCGGCAATTTTTCCGTTTTTTTCCCAGCGCCGGAGCGTATCAATAGATATATTGAGATATTCAGCGGCTTCACCGATAGGCAGATATTTTTTTCGCACGCATTTCTTCTATCTATGCAAACCTTATTGATGCATAGGTAAATAGCCTCAAAAACATTATCAATAGTGGTCTCTCTCTATAATGACTATTATAATAAGCATTTGTCAATAGCTGTAATAATCTATTCATAATCATTTCATAATTTTTAACAGTACCCGCTCGTACGGGAAAATAATACGCATATGTATTATTCTTTTTTTCGTGATGCAATTCTGATAAGAATACGTTTATCTTTATTTTCTTTCATGCTATACTAAAAAATATGTCCCGGCAGGCCACGGTTATAGAAATAATAGTTCTCATCGTTATCGGCATCGTGGTCGTCGTTTTGAACCGGAGCGGATTTAACTTTGACCTCCGGTCGCGGGCTCTCGGTACGCCGGCAAATATTGTTATCGCTACCAAAATCAAAGGCGCTCCGTTTCCAACAACGTTCTATCACGCATTTGCTCAGGGCGGCGAGGAGTCAACGGATATGTTGGCACCGGTCGCCTCTGCCGTAAAAGCACTGCAACCCGCCTTCATCCGCATTGATCACCTCTATGATCACTATCAGGTCGTAAAAAAAGAAAACGGACAGCTTACGTTTGATTTTTCCCGGCTTGACCGCGCCGTCGACACCATCCGCGCCGTAGGAGCAACCCCGGTTCTCTCGCTCTCTTACATGCCCGCAGCAATTGCTAAAGACGGCGTCATCACGAATGCGCCCAATAACTGGAATGACTGGTCTCTGGTCATACAAAAAACAATAGAACATTTCAGCGGCAAATCAGCAAAAAATCTGACCGGCGTTTACTACGAAGTATGGAATGAGCCGGATCTTGCCCAGTTTGGTAAATGGGGTCTTTCCGACAGTAAAAATTATCTCACACTCTACGAAAAAGCAGCTGCGGGGGCGCAAGCCGCCCAAAACGTAAACCAATTCTTTCTCGGCGGGCCGGCAACGACGGGACTCTATAAAAATTGGGTAACGGCACTACTCAAAACCGGTTCCCGCATAGATTTTCTTTCCTGGCATACGTATCAAACAGATCCGGACTATTTCGCAAAAGATCGAACTAATATTAAAGATTGGTTAATGGCATTCCCTGATAAACAAAATATCAAAACGCTCATTACGGAATTTGGTTTTACGGGCGACAAAGACCAACGTTATGGCACCACGTATGCCGCCAGTTATACCGCCGCGGTTATCCGGAAGTTGATCGATACCCCGCCGACCCTCGCGTTTACGTTTGAACTGAAAGACGGTCCCGGCGGACAAAATGACGGCTGGGGTCTACTTCCGCACGAAAGTGTGGGCACAGCGCCGAAACCACGATACCACCTGTTTTCCTTTTTGGATGATATAACGGGAAACATGCTTGCGGTGAAAGGTGAAGGTACGCGGGTCAGCGCAATTGCCACGACCCGCGAAAACGTCATCCGGGTACTCCTGGTCAATTTTCACCCGAGCGGCGTCCACTCCGAAAACGTACCCGTCACCTTCACCGATTTGGACTTGGGAGCTTATACGTTTCGACAACAGCAACTCTCGGGTACCGACACGACGATCCTGGTAAACGTCACGCAACCGACTTGGCAAACAACCGTCTTTTTACCCTCTCACAGCGTGACATTACTGACGTTGGAAAAGCGCCCTGCCGGAAATTAATAATGTAAATTTACTATAAAAAATAAAATTGTTCATTATATACTGATTATGATTTTTACACCGCTCCAATGTTTGACAGCACTCCCTTTGTTGGGCAGAAAAATATGTTTTATCGACAGGATGGAAAACCTACAAACAATCACGGCAATGCTGGTTATTACTACAACTACTCACAGGATTATTGGGGAGTAAATCCTCTATTTGTCAATGCCGCAGCCGGTAATTTTCATTTACAAAGTAGATCTCCTGGTTGTTTGTGCCTTCCCTTGTGGGACAACAACTGCTACTCCCTCTCCCACTAAAACACCAACACCCGCTCCCAAACCCGGAGATGCCAATGGAGACAATAAGGTCGATGGCGTGGATTACGTCGTCTGGCTTAATCATTATAATCAAACAGTAACTGGTGGCGCCTCTGTTGGTGACTTTAATACTAGTGGTATAGTAGATGGTGTGGATTATGTAGTATGGTTAAATAACTATGGGAAGTAAGACTTTATTGATATTTTTACTTTTCTTTTTCACTGCTACACCGGCCTTTGCTACCAATTATTATGTTTCCAATACCGGTAATGATGCCGCCTCCGGCACTTCCGAATCCGCTCCCTGGAAAACCATTGCCAAAGTTAATACAATTCTTTTTCTTCCGGGAGATCAAATCCTCTTTAAAAAAGGAGACGCCTGGAAAGAACAACTTACCATTCCTAGTTCTGGTAATTCTAGTAATTCGATTATTTTTGGCGCTTACGGCAACGGCAGTAATCCTGTTATTGACGGAACCACTCCAGTGACCGGCTGGAGTGTGTACAGTGGTAGTATTTATGTTGCCGACGTGACTTCTCAGGTCACCAATGTTTTTGTAGATAATAACTACTACACTCCTGCCCATTATCCCAATAGTGGGTACTCAATCATTACTTCTAATTCCGGTGACAAAGTATCTTTAGTCAGTACCGGTTTTAATCCCCCAAATTCAGATTTAGCCGGTGCCGGAATCTCAATCAGATCTGTTCCTTGGAGAATTGAAAAGAAAACCGTGAGTACATACGATCCTGTCACCCACAAAATCAGCTGGACTGAAAATACTGAATTTGCCATTAATACAAATTATGGGTTTTACTTGACAAATAAACTCTGGATGCTCGATCAAGCCGGAGAGTGGTACTGGGATAGTGTTGCTGGTAAATTATATCTCTGGCTTTCGGATAGTTCCAATCCCAACAATCACAGTATCACTGTTTCAAGACCTTCAAGTATTGGTATTAAAGCAAGCAATAAAAACTACTTCACTATTCAGGATATCAACATTCAAAATACTGACTCTGACGGGGTACAGTTAAATACCTGTACAAATGTTACCCTGCAACGTCTCAGTCTGTCTTACGCGGGAAGAAATGGTATCTATGCAAACGGGTCGTCATCGAATAATCTTTTGATTAACGATAATGTTATCGACAAGGCATTAATCACTGGTATTCAGCTTTCAGGTTTGTCAGGTTCTAAATCAACAATTTCGAATAATGTTGTCTCGAATACGGGCAATTATGGGCTTCCCATCACTTCATCAGCCGGAATAAATATTTCTGCATCCAAAAATTTACTTGTCTTTAGAAATACTGTTTCCAATAATAATTATATTGGTATTCGTTTTTCCGGTACAAATAATGTAATTCAAAATAATATAGTACGTAATTCCTGTTTAATTTTGGATGATTGCAGCAGCATTTATACTTGGGGGAATCTGGGAACCGGTAATCAAGTTCTGGGAAATCTTGTTACTGATTCTATCGGAAATTATACTGGTACTGTTAATGCCGCTTCGAAAGCAACACAAGCTCACGGAATTTATCTGGATAATGATAGTAATAATGTCACTGTTTCTGGTAACACAGTCAGCAATACTGATATGGGTATTTATATTCATGATAGTTATTCCAATACTGTTACTGGCAACATTGTTTACCAAGCTCGTAAAAATGGTTTACTGGTCCAAGAAGATCCTGCGGTGGCTTTGGGTACCGTCAAAAACAACACCATTACCGAGAATATTTTCCTCAATAATTCAACGGCAAAAGCCAGTGCGTTGTTTCAGGGAATTTTAGGGAATGTCGCTTTTGGGACTTATAATTTCAACACGTACTTCAGTTCATATGTTGGTTATCCGGTATCTCAACGGGTGGTTAATACCATGACCAATTATTCTTTGGCTGACTGGAGAACTGCTTCGGGGCAGGACGCACAATCGAGTGATATTGGCTCATTTTTTAAAGTCTCACTGGGAAATAACCATAAAACCTCCGATGACAGTGTGCTCTATACTAATGGCACTGCGGCCGACTCGACGGTGGATCTGGGGATTCAGCAATACTGTGATATTACTAATAATATCGTGTCCGGCTCTTTTGTTTTAGCTCCATTTTCTTCCAAAATATTACTCAATTGCTTTAATAATAATGATGGAGTCTGCAATAACAGGGAAACTCACACCAGTGCGCCCCTGGATTGTCCCGGAACAGATACCCCGACTCCATCCCCCACTCCGGCGGGTAAGCCCGGAGATGCCAATGGAGACAATAAGGTCGATGGCGTGGATTACGTCGTCTGGCTTAATCATTATAATCAAACAGTAACTGGTGGCGCCTCTGTTGGTGACTTTAATACTAGTGGTATAGTAGATGGTGTGGATTATGTAGTATGGTTAAATAACTATGGGAAATAAAATTTTATTTTTATTTGTTATTTTCTTTTTAAGTGCTACTCCTGCTTTTGCCACAACGTACTATGTTTCTCCATCCGGTAACGACAGTAATCAGGGCACGCAAAGCCAACCATTCCAAACTATTGGTAAAGCCCAAGATACAGTACGGACGAAAATTCAGCAGGGATTTGTCGAACCAATGATGGTTTACCTGAGAGCAGGCACATATGCGATAACCACACCGTTAACATTTACCATTGCCGATTCCGGTACTGCCCAGTATGGGATAACGTATCAAAGTTACCCCGGCGAACAAGCCGTTATTTCCGGTGGCAAACAACTTACGGGAACTTGGACGCAGGAGTCAGGTTCAGTGTGGAAATTACCCATTCCAGCCGGAATTTTATTTCGCAGCCTTTTTAAAAATGACATTCGGCAGACCCGCGCCCGTTTTCCTAACAACGGAACTTTCATGCGGATTACAGGTATCAATGCCAACCGTACCCAGATAACCTTCGATCTGAATATTCCCGACAGTGCAAATTGGGACATCAATACCGAAGCGGAACTTATTACTCTATATAATTGGGAAACCAGCCGGACGCCTGTCAGTCTCAAAAATATTTCTAACGGCGTTACAACCTCAGGTTCGGTTGGTGATCCTGATGTCGGCGGAGGACTTCTTGTTGGCAGAATTGGTCTTCCGGTTTTTATTGAAGGTGCCAAAACACTCATTAATCAATCAGGAGAATGGTATCTAGATAACTCAACACATACCCTTTATTTCCAGGGCGATACAGGTGAAAATCCGAATACCAGTGTTTTTATGGTACCAATACCAACAGAATTGTTAACGATTACCGGCACTGCCAGTACTCCGGTTATTAATTTAACCTTCAAAAATCTTATTTTTGAATATTCAGATTGGGTTATTCCGGCTCTTGGATATGACGGCGTACAAGCTACATACAATCTGGTTTCTAAGACACCAGTAAATCAACCATTACCATCAGCAATCAAAATTATCTATAGCCAAACTATTCAAATTATCAATTCGATTGTGAGACATATCGGAATGGGAGGAATTGCTATTGGTGCAAAAACCAAGTCCATTACTCTTGATCATAATGAGGTAAGCGATATTGGCGGCAATTGTATCCATCTCGGTTGGGACTTGAATAGGGGTTTGGGCGTGGACTGGACTGACAGCTCAAATACTCCTGACACGCTTACTATCAGTAATAATACGGTCACAGGCTGCGGGGTTGTTTTTTTTGGAGCAAACGGAATATTTTCCAGCATGATTAAAAATTCGGCAATTACCCACAATCTTATTACCAATCTTCCGTATACGGGTATAGGAGTAACCGGTTTTTGGAATAAAACACAGTCAACCATGAGTAATGTCGCAATTAATTACAATAAAATTCACGATGTAATGGGATTATTGGCTGATGGCGGAGGAATTTACACGACAGGATCCAATCCCGGTGGGCAAATTCAAAATAATCTTATATATAATGTAAGCCGGAGCAGTGTAGCCAACGGAGCCTCCAATAATGGAATTTTTCTTGATCAAGGAAGCTCCGGATATACCATTGCAAATAACATTATTTACAATACGACCGGTGAGGCAATTCGATATGATCTCAACACATCAAGCGACCATACATTTGGCACCAATTGGATTAATATCCTGCCGGATTCAGCCAACTATCCTGCGTCGTACGCAGAACAGACAGGTCCACAATATACTGTTGTTGAACAAGTCGGTGACGTTAATGGTGACGGGAAAGCTGATGTAGTTGGATTTGGGAATACTGCGGTGTGGGTAGCCCTCTCCACCGGAACCGGATTTGGTCCCATGAGTACCTGGTCAACTAACTTTGGTGCATCAGAAAGTTGGACAACTGACCATCCTCGTATGGTGGGAGACGTCAATGGTGATGGCAAAGCTGATCTGGTGGGTTTTGGGAATGCTGCGGTGTTGGTCGCTCTCTCAACAGGAAATGGTTTTGCCCCCATGAGTACCTGGTCCACTGAATTCGATGCATCAGAAAGTTGGACAACTGACCATCCTCGTATGGTGGGAGACGTCAATGGTGATGGCAAAGCTGATCTGGTGGGTTTTGGAATTGAAGGTGTGTATGTAGCTCTTTCCACCGGAACCGGATTTAGTGCTATGAATAAATGGTCGACTGATTTTGGAAATTCTGCTAACAACGGCAGTTGGACCATAAACAATCCCCGTCCGGTAGGTGATGTGAATGGTGATGGGAAAGATGATGTAGTTGGATTTGGGAATGAAGGTGTGTATGTAGCTCTTTCCACCGGAACCGGATTTAGTGCTATGAATAAATGGTCCAGTGATTTTGGAAATTCTGCCAATAATGGTACTTGGACCATAAACAATCTTCGCATGGTTGGAGACGTCAACGGTGACGGGAAAGATGATGTAGTTGGTTTTGGTAATACTGCAGTGTATGTTGCTCTTTCCACAGGTAGTGGATTTGGCAGTATGAGTAGTTGGTCAACGAGTCATCCTCGTCTGGTTGGAGATGTAAATGGTGATGGAAAAGATGATCTAGTTGGTTTTAGTACCAGTGACATATGGGTAGCCACCTCCACTGGGAGTGGGTTTTTGGAGGGCTGGGCAATAACATCACCCTCTCCCACTCCGGCGGGTAAACCCGGGGATGCCAATGGGGACGGGAAAGTCGATGGCGTGGACTACGTTATCTGGCTCAACCACTACGGCCAAACAATAACTGGTGGATACACTATTGGAGACTTTAATACTAGTGGTAAAGTAGATGGTGTAGACTACGTGGTGTGGCTCAATAACTATGGAACGTAAGAAATTTTTACATAAATATTTACCTAGTTGACAAACTATTGCGCATAGGATAAAACTTTATATAGTGAACTAATTATGAGCGTTAAAAACAGTCCCAAGCATACACAATCTCCGACAGTAGAAGACATCATCGTCCAGCCGTCTGCTCCCCCGTGGTATAAAAAAATATTTTCTTTTATCCATATTCCAAAAATGGTGTGGATGATCGGCGGGCTTACGCTTTTTGTCGCGTTTGGTGTAATCATGGGCAAAAAGATACTTGAACCGCTTGGTTTCCGGCCAAAGGCAGTGGTCGGTACTGCCACCGTATCGATAAAACCCAGCACACAGTCGCTCCCGCCGGACCAGACGTTTCAGGTATGGGTGGTTACAGATAACCCGGTAGGATTTGCACAAGTAGTTCTTAACTTTGACCCGACAAAAATCAAACTGAAAGAAGAAATTTCCATGACTGATTCTCCGTTTATCATAAAAAATATTGAACCAACTCCCCCAACAGGAACGGTTACCAATCTTGTTAAAAAAACATCGATGACAGAGGCAAATACCAGCGGAAATATATCATTAATTATCGGACTCCATCCCGATCAAAAAGCAAGCCCGCCGATCGGAGCGTTTCAGTTGGCGTCACTTGTTTTTACGCCGGCAACAACCGCAACGACAACAACCGTTGTACAAATTCCCGCCGCGTCCGTTCAACTGGTTGATCTGAACGCCGCGGTATTTACCGTGCAAACGGAAAGTTCCACACTTTCATTAAATCCGCCGAATACTCCAACGCCTACACCGACCGGAACCCCTACACCAACTCGTACCCCAACTCCAACGCCGCTTCCGACAACCATACCACCGACCGGCGTGCCAACCTCAACGCCGACGCCAACCCCTACCAGAACCCCGACGCCTACCCCAACCCGTACACCAACTCCCACACCGGTGCCTCCAACGGCGACACCAACGCCAAGACCAACCAATACTCCTACACCAACCCCGACCCGTACACCAACGCCAAGACCAACCAATACTCCTACACCAACCCCGACCCGTACACCAACACCAACGCCACGGCCAACCAGTACCCCGATACCGACACCGACCCCGACACCTACTATTCCCGGCACGTCCGATGAAGTGATCACGGTGTTGTCCGCAAAAATCCGGCCGATATTCTGGATCTATAAAATACTCGAGATTAAAGCAACGGATAATCTTGCACCCAACGCCATACTGACCGCGACAAACTACGGCAGGCTCTACTATTCATCATATTCCCGCACCTACACCGGGAGATTCTATACCCGAACCACACCTTCCAGTATCATCATCACTTCATCCCGCGGAGGAGTCATCACCGCTCCTGTAACAAGGTAGATGGTGTGGACTATGTGGTATAGTTAAATAACTATGGGAAGTAAAATTTTATTTTTATTTGTTATTTTCTTTTTAAGTGCTACCCCGGCCTTCGCAGACATCACCGTTTCTCCCGGACAATCCATCCAAAATGCAATAAATAGCTCCACCGGCAAAGTAACTGTCTTACCTGGTACATATGCTGGATTCTCTTTCTCAGGACGTGAAGTTGTCTGTAGTACCGCCAGAACTTGTATCATCAAAGGGGGAGGAGTTATCGACATGAATGGCAACAATGCTATCCTACGTGGATTTGTCGTAGATGGCGGGACAGTATTTGCAGGAATCAATCTGTACTCAGGTAACAATCTAGCCGAAAATAACGAAGTCCGAAATATGATACAGTGTCCAATCGGTCAATCGCCCGGAAGCGGAGGCTGTCAGAGTTGGGCCGATGCAGACGGATTCCGTTTTTTTGGCTCAAATAACATTATGCGTGGTAACTATATCCATGATAATTCATATGCCAATTCACAAAACGATGGTTCTAATTCACCTCCGCATATTGACTGTTTCCAAACTTGGAACGACAGCTCTAATCATGCCCCTGCAGTAAACACCAGAATAGAATATAACATCTGTGATAATTACTCAGCTTCACCGTATCACGCAACCTCCGGCATCGAACTCGATGATGCCAACGGGACTATAGTCAGCCATAATATTTTCCATACCTACGGCAAGAAACTGGACCTCGATACCGGTAATAGTAATACGACCATCGAAAATAATGTTTTCCTCGGCGGACCCAAAACAAGTGTCATGGAAGAATATGGTATCTTTGTCAGCGAAGGCGCTGGCACAATTGTTCGCAATAATATCTTTTACGGGATCCTCAACAGTGGTATGAACATCTATTTTAAAATTTCCGGACAAGTAACCGCAACCAATAATCTGCTAGATATTGACCCCAAACTCGATTCAACGTTCCACCCGTTATCCGGCTCGCCCGTTTGCAACACCGGTACTAGTGGAACCTTCATAGGTGTCTACCCCTGTGGAACAACAACAATTATCCCCACACCAACCAAAACCCCCACGCCTTCTCCCACTCCGACGGGGAAACCCGGGGATGCCAATGGGGACAATAAAGTCGATGGCGTGGACTACGTTATCTGGCTCAATCATTACAACCAAACTATTACCGGTGGTGCCACTGTCGGTGACTTTAATACTAGTGGTATAGTAGATGGTGTGGACTATGTGGTATGGTTGAATAACTTTGGGAAGTAGGATTCTTCTATTTCAGTATTCCTGAGGGGCTCGCGGGTATTGTTGGCGTTATTGTTGGCGTTATCGTGAGCGTGGGGAGCGCAATTACCGGTAATTCAGGATTATTAAACACGAGTGGTGCTACGTCCACCACCCGTCCGGTACTTGGCCGGTACAGAATAACGCGTTTGGCAGTTTCGTAAATAATAATTTTATCGCCATTGAGGGCTTTTTTAAAAAAATCCTGATTCTGCAGTTTCTCGCGGTCGGTAACGGTTACAATCGTCGGCTTTTCCGGAGGCAAATCCATCACACTGGCAATTTTGTCAAGAATCATCTTTGTCTGAACCTCTTCTGCCATCTTGCTGTCCCCCACTACCATCCGGTATTGCCGGTAAAAATAATATGCGCCCACGACCGACGCACCGGTAACACCGATACAGATGACAATACTTGCAACAACAATTATTCGTTTCATGCCGTGAGCATACCGTACTTTTTATATATTGTCCAGATGTCACTCAGGGTAAACCGCTCGACGGCCCGAAGCGGACCGCTCCCTCCCCCATCACGGTTTTAATCTGCTGAGCGGTTAGTTCATAATTATAGATACGAAAATCGTCAATTTTTCCGTCAAAGGTGGCGGATTGGGCAGCGATATTGCCGATGGTGAGCGCTGTCGATTCGGCGGCAGCATCCCCGGCAAATTTGTTCACTGACGTACTCGCGATGCCGTTCACCCAAATCGTTACTTCATCATCCGCATCGTTGGTCCACGAAAATGCCACGTGGTTCCACGCGTTTGCTGTAAGGAGTGTGGTGGCGCTGAACAATTCATCGGTTGCAAGATCTACAATACAACTCACGGTCGTGTCCGTGGCAAGTCTGCAGTACGTATTGCCTTTATCAAAAATTCTCCCGGCATCCCCTTCGCCGTCCGATTCTGGGTATATCCACGCAGAAAAGGTAAAACCATTTTGTAATCCTTCATTGAAATCGATCGCCGAGGCATTCGTAACGGTTACTTTGTCATCCGGTGTTGCCCCCCCGCCGTCAAAGTCTAAACTTCCATTAAACTTTCCGGATCTACCGTTATACCACGCTGTTGCAGTATCAACCACTGTACAGGTTCCTGATGATGTGTTGGTGCCACCGGTGCCGTCACGGGTACCGTTTTTTCCTCCCGCAGCTCCCGCACCGGTCAGCGACGCATCATAGAGCGTATCCCCGGTACACTCATCCATTTTCCACCAGCCCACCGGCGCCCCACGATTGTAATCCCAGGCGATTTGGGCTTGTGAACGGGCGACGTTGTATACGCGTAAATCATCCAGTTGGCCGATCCAGTCCTCTGTTCCCGTAGCAACATCAATGCCGTAGAAAAACGCATCGTCATTGGCAAGAGAATTTGTACTGATAGATGCATCTGATGCAGTCAAAACGCCGTCAATATAGATATACATTTTCGTATTGGCCACATCGTACACACACGCGACATGGTGCCATACCCCGTCATCGTACGTTGCCGCGGTCGTGGTTGCGGTGTCGTCGATCGTTGTATCGGCATCATCATCATCGGTTTCACAGGTAATATCGCCATCGGCTTCCATTTTCAGCTTGTATCCTCCGTCATTATCGGACGTGACCATTTTTGAAACCATTGTCTGAACAGCTGTCGCCGGTCCGTGTTTAAACCATGTTTCAATAGTAAATGCGCTTGCTGCAGCAAAATCCAGTCCGGTCTGTGAAGCGTCGGCGATGGTGACGTGTTGATTGCTTCCTGCAAAATCTAATCCCGCTCCGTACTTGCCCGGGAGCCATTTAGGTGTATTGGTGAGCGTCCCCTGATTATTATTGCCGGTTGTATCGTATGCTGCCGTCCCGGTATTTTCATCCAGTTTCCAGTGCAAAACCGGAGCGGCGCAGGCCGTTCCCTGCCCTGGGGGGCAGTAGGAATCAACATCGGCATTGCTGGCAAGACCGGTAGAATCAGTAGAAAGCGAGCCCATGCTGGCGCCGGAATTTTGATTATATAAAACCTTAATTTGATCAGAAGTAAGTGGGAAGTTATATACTTTTGTTTCGTCAATTGTTCCTGCAAAAGTGGAAGTTCCTGCACTGTCGTTTCCTAAATACATGGTGGAAGCGGCATCAGAAACTATTGCTGCACCGTTAGTTGTAGTTGCATAACTTGTTTCCACTCCATTTATATAAATATCTGCACTTGCGGCTGTGGTAATGACTCCATCCCAAGTTAATACAACATGATTCCAAGCGTTTAGAGTAATTGTACTATTACTTGTTTGGCGCACCAAATCAGTAGACCCATCGACACTAAATTTTATTGCATTTGTTGCAACTGTTTGAAGTATCCAGCCACTTGACGGAGTAGCGCCTGAATTTTTTGCCAGAATAATTCCTCGCGAATTTTCCCCAATAGAAGTGGGATATATCCAAGTCGAAATTGACATGCCGCCAGTAGGCAAATCGTCAATTGCAGTCGCTGTCCCGAGACTAACAACATCATCTGACCCGTCAAAAGTCAAACCCTTGCCAAATTTCCCTGAATTTGTATATGTGGGAGCTGCAGTAGTGGCACCAAAAGCTCCATCAAGAGTTGTTGTTTGTGACCCAGAATTACAGGCATCATTTGCTCCACCGCTACAGGTGTTAGCCGCTCCTTCATCAAATTTCCAATATCCTAAAGCAGAACCAACAGGGGAACCAGGAGCAGGGTGTCCAGCATTCATATCTTCTATGATTTGCCCTGCCGTCCGGGCGTAGTTGTAAATTTTTACATCATCAATTAAACCATTATAATCCCATGCAATATTGGAAGGGCCTCCGTTGCCGATGGTGATAAGATCATCGTTGACATACGAGGCAACTGAATTATCAGTAGTTTGATTAACCAATACTCCATCTATATAGATAAATAGTTTATCATTATTTACGTCTCTTACTCCCACCCCATGATGCCATAGGCCATCAGTGACTGTTGACGGGCTACAAAGACTAGTAGTGCCGGTCATAAAAAAACAAAGTTTATTTGTTGGGTTTTGGACAAAAAGACAGAAGGGATAGTTTACAGAATTATCATTTTTACAAACTAAAATTGCACTAGTTGGGGGACTGGCAGATGTTTTAAACCAAGATTCGACAGTATAAGAATCAGTTAAAGTTCCAAGGTCCGTAGATGTAGTTTCTGTAAATCCTACAACATCATCGTTGCCATCAAATGAAAGAGCACTTCCAAATTTTCCAATAATCCATTTAGTATCTCCAGACCATGTAGTACTTACATTTGCGTTTCCTGAAGAATCATTGGCGGTAGTCAGAGTGTTATCATCCAGCCTCCACCACCCCACCGGCCCGGGGGCGAAGTTGTAAAGTTGGGAAACTTCAGCGGAAGAAAGGGCGCGGTTGTACACACGGGCTTCGTCGATTTGGCCGTTATAAAAATTATTGGTCGTAGTAGAAGAATCCTCTGCTCCAATATGGAATCGATCTGTGTCGTCTCCAATTGAAGTCGGAATCGTTCCTGTCGTAGTGGCAGCTACTGGTTGCCCATTTACAAATACTGAAACGGTAGCACTAGCGGCTTTATATGTTGCAACCACATGATACCAACCACCGGCTGCAGTCATATTTACCGCATCAGTAGTTACATAACTATTAATCGAATCAATATACATCACAATCTCATCTCCTGACTGCTGAAGTAAATAGCTTTGATGATCTGCACTGGAGATATAATCCCATTTTCCGGCAATATCATAAGAGCCGGCAGAAACAGTGTCAGGATTTATCCATGCCGAAACTGTTAGATCTCCGGCGATGGATAAACTTGCATTATCAGCTGCATAGAAATAATCAGCTGCGCCGTCCGGATCGGCAGCTTTTGCATATTTTCCAGATACAAACGCCGTTGTCGAAACATTGGTTAAAGTTGTCCCGACACCGCTTGAATCAGAAGGATTACCGGATGCTTCATCCATCCTCCAATACCCCACGAGGCCGCTGGAAAGCGTTTTACCCGTATCCGGGCCAAAGCGGACGCCGACACCGGATTGAGAGTTTCTCGAATTATAATCGAGCTTTACCTGGGCGGCAGTACGGGCATAGTCATAGATTTTAAATTCATCGATAAATCCGTTAAGATACGTTGTGGCTTTTCCAATAGTTATTGCGGACGCGGTAAACGCAGTAGACGTTGTTGCTTCGATATGTTGCCATGTATTGGCGGTTAATGTGCCGCTAGCTATACCGTTTACGTAATACGAAGTGAACCCTGTTGCCGTGATTCCTCCTCCAGAAGCCGATAATTTATGGGAACCTCCATCAAAATCGACTAAAGCTTCACCGTTTGTTTTAGGTTTAACCCAAAACGAAACAGATTGGACATTGGGGACGCTCGTCGTGACACTCGTGTAGGCAGCTGATCCCTCGTAATAGAGGCATTTCCCTGAAATACATAAATCTTCCGGCTGCCAGGTGGGCGAACCTGTGAGTGTTCCGATATATCCATTTGGAGAGGAATCGTGAGCGGTCGTCCCATACCCTTCATCAAACGTAAAGTTGAGGACTGATCCCCGCTTTTTCTCCTCACTCCCGTTGGTGAAAAATGTTGAGGGTGAGCTTTGATTGTTGTATTCAGTAGAAATCCAAGTGGAGGAGCGGACAAGATTATTGGACACTCGGAATTCATCAATAGCACCCAAACAAGGAGAACCATAACCCGGACTGGTGCCGATTATTAAATTATAAGTGGAGATGGTCACATCGGGAATAGTATCAGTATCAGTACCCTGGGATTGACCGTCGATATAGAGATGTTGTGTGTTGGTGGTGGTGTTGTAATCCAAAGATAATAGATGCCAACTGTTATCGTAAACATTGATTGAAGTTGCCCAACCAGTGTTCCAAGCGCCTCCAATACCACTTGTGAGTTGTGTATACGAGTCATTATCTTGCAATTGAAAATAACTATCTCCCTGGCTTGATCCAAAAAAGGCGTCCCAGTTTGCAGCAGCATCACTGGTACTTTTGTACCAAAAACTGACCGTCCCGACCGTAGCATGAATATAGCCACTCATGGCAATTAACACACGTTCATTGATGGCATCAAAAAGCCGCGCGTCTCCGGCAAAACCGGTTGTGCTCGTTGAGCCAGTGTTACTCCCATTGTGTGCTCCCGCGGTTGAATCGGCATAACTGCTAGCTTGCCAATGGTGAACTCCCGAATAACTACTATCCCAGACATTATTTTTCCCATACGTCGCATTCGCGGCATAATCGCTGGCTTCCGGATTGCCATAATAAATATAAATACTGGTATCTATAGAGGAAGAAAGTGTGCCGGAATATTTAAAATAAAGTTCGCCTCTATCCGTTGCTGAGGTATAATACACGACTTCCCGCGGCAGCTCCGTCACGCCATCGCTTGTCGTTACGCGAATGTCCCTTGCATCGGTTTGGTTCACATGATTATGAAAATCAGCAGGAAGCAATAATAAATTGACATACACCGAAAAATTTGTTTGATCAGCGCCAACTTTGTTGTGATCAATCGTTAATTTAACCCGATATGTCCAGTTGCCACTATACCAAGCGGCTTCGATTTTTTCCGGTTTGAAAAAGAGAAACCGGATACTGATAAAGACAATTAGAATTGCCAAAAGCAATGCAATAATTTTTTTCAATCGTTTCATGGTGATTCTCCTGATGGTGATGCTTCTGCCGATGGCGTTGCGACTCCCAACAAATCCTGTAAAAGTGAAGTCGATGTTGTCACACTGCGGGTGCCGACTGCTACCGCTATCCAATTATACTCAAAATCGCGTGCGGCCACCTGATTAAGCGCCAATGTAAATCCTTGCGGTGTTACGTCGGTAATGGCCGCGGCAAATCCGTCAGAAAGAAATGCGCTGGGTGAGGCGTCCTGATCTACGAGCGACGTGGTCACAATCGGCGTAGAGACAAACGGCGTGGTAAATTGTACGTGTACCGACTGGCTGTATTTACTTATTATTGCCGTACCCGCCATATTGTCCGGAAGCGTCAGCTGACCGCTCACCGTCGCCTCTTTTTCAATGGATACCCGTCCAAGGAAACGCACAATATTTTTGAATGTCACCTCTGATAAAAATTCCATAATCGATTGGATCGTGGTGGCAAAAAGATTCGCGCTTGGGGTAGCAACGGTAGTCGCGCTTTGGGACACCTGCAATGTAGACAATACCGTATCAATCGACGCAAATTTTGTTGTCAAATCCTGACTTTCAATATGTTTGATATACAAAGATTCAATGGGCAATCCGTTTTTGTCGGTCAATTCATATTGCCCCGGGTGATCGGCAACTTCAGAAAAATGCACCGGCCCGCTCACGTCCAATTTGGCAATGGTATCTTGAGCCTCCTGCGCGGCTCTGTCCGGGCTTTCCGTTCCGGCCGCAAGATCGTCCTGCCATACGCGGAAGAAGTCAATATCCATGATACTGGCGTTTGTCGTACCGGTAGCGTCATAATCGACTTTGAAAAAAGCGGTCATGCCGGATGTATAGACGTTGGCGCTGTTACCGGTACCGCATTCCGTCCAACTTATGCCATTGGAGACATCACCGTCAATATAAAAGTGCACCATGGAATTTGAAGTAACCTTGATCATGAGGAGTGCATATTGTGTTTCGGAAACCGCGACACTACAGGCGGTGACGGTCGCGGTACCTGCGTTATTGGTAACCCCATACCAGTTGCCCGTACCGACTATCCCTGCCGCGTCACTGGCATTGGTAAAGTAAATGCCGCTGGTGGGAGCCCCGGAAACCGGGGTATCGTCGAACGTTCCATCGCCCATGCCGGCAAATAATTGATGATCGGTATCCCACGAAGCAGCGGTAACCGACGGCCGCACTTTCATTAGCACGGTTGGCAGGTTATCCGCATCCAGCCAGAGATTGGTGGTATAGACTCCGAGGTCAGAGTGATACAATAGTGCCCAGTCTCCATTCGTCGTTGCAGACATGGATGTTATTCCGTTGACCGCATCGGCGGTCCCGTCCCATGTCGCGACACCCAATTCTCCCGTGCTCCATTCGAGATTATCTCCCCAGTTTTGGAATCCGGATGCGGCTATCTGTGCACGATCTTTAAAAAATTCATCTCCGTAATATGAATTAAGATCAACAAATGCGCCGGCTGCAGCCATACCTCCAAACGCTGATGTGTCTTTAACCAGAAGCCACGGCGAGGTTGCATACGAAATGCCGCTGTTTAATGCAGTGTCAATCACCACACTGCCGGTGCCATAGGTTTTGAGCGTCAGATTATTATTTTCAAAACTTTCTCCGGCGCGCACCGTGAGCGGGCCGTAGCTGTCGATGGTGGAAGCGGTTTGGTTGGTAAAGAGAAGATCATAGGCAATTGCCACATCGCCCGCTGCGGTAAATTGCGCGGGCAAATTACTCGTAACCTGCGTTTCCGAAACGCTAAAAAGGGTTGACGCGTTATCAGTCACATTGAGGAGATTGCCAATCGTGCCATTGGGACCAACGTTGATGCGTACCAAATCACCGGTTGCAGTTGTTGCCGTGGGCGACCAATCAATACTCATCAGTTTCCCTGTCGTAAATCCGGTCGACGTAGAACTTACAGATAATCCCGTGCCGCTTGTTATACTGTTGACCACTTCCGTGATCGTTCCGTCTGTACCATTCAAAAATATTAACGCGCTTGCGGTGGCAGTTGTTGATTGACCCGCACCGGACGTACTTCCCAACGCAATGCTTCGTCCGACGTTCGGATAGGGAAAAATCACATTGTCCGCAGTGAGTAAATCAATAAGTTTTGCTCCTGGTGCAACGACGCCGGTGGGTCCGGTAGAGCCGGTTGGACCGTTGACACCTGTTGCGCCGGTGCCACCGGTCATGCCTGTGGGACCGTTGACACCTGCGGAACCGGTAGCGCCGGTGGGACCGGTGACACCGGTTGCTCCGGTTGAACCGGTACTCCCGGTTGATCCTGTGGGACCGGTGATTCCGACGCCTGTGGCACCGGTAGATCCGGTTGCACCCGTGGGACCGTTGACCCCTGCGGAACCGGTAGAGCCGGTGGGACCGTTGACACCCGTTGCGCCTGAGGAGCCTGTGGGTCCGGTAATGCCGGTGACTCCCGTGGCACCGGTGGATCCGGTAGCGCCGGTGGGACCGGTGATTCCGACGCCTGTGGCACCGGTAGATCCGGTTGCACCCGTGGGACCGTTGACACCTGCGGAACCGGTAGCGCCTGTGGGTCCGGTAATGCCGGTGACTCCGGTAGCGCCGGTACTCCCGGTTGATCCTGTGGGACCGGTGATGCCGACGCCCGTGGCTCCGGTAGATCCGGTTGCACCCGTGGGACCGTTGACCCCTGCGGAACCGGTAGCGCCGGTGGGACCGGTGACACCCGTTGCACCTGAGGAGCCTGTGGGTCCGGTAATGCCGGTGACTCCCGTGGCACCGGTGGATCCGGTAGCGCCGGTGGGACCGGTGATGCCCACGCCCGTGGCTCCGGTAGATCCGGTTGCACCCGTGGGACCGTTGACACCTGCGGAACCGGTTGCACCCGTGGGACCGTTGACGCCGGTGGCCCCGGTAGGACCGGTAACCCCGGTTGCCCCTGAGCTTCCGGTGGGACCGGTTAAACCCGTGACTCCGGTTGCGCCGGTACTCCCGGTTGATCCTGTGGGACCGGTGATTCCGACGCCCGTGGCTCCGGTAGATCCGGTTGCACCCGTGGGACCGGTGCCGCCTGCGGAACCGGTAGCGCCGGTGGGACCGGTGACACCCGTTGCACCTGAGGAGCCTGTGGGTCCGGTAATGCCGGTGACTCCCGTGGCACCGGTAGATCCGGTAGCGCCGGTAGGGCCGGTGATGCCCACGCCCGTGGCTCCGGTAGATCCGGTTGCACCCGTGGGACCGTTGACTCCGGTGGCCCCGGTAGGACCGGTAACCCCGGTTGCCCCTG
>Ga0315273_10002489_pt1 | contig 21769 bp, 12 predicted proteins | sample YL17G02_0_MG_FD_205753 | JGI IMG/M metagenome (GOLD analysis project Ga0315273, IMG submission 205753) | Sediment microbial communities from Yellowstone Lake, YNP, Wyoming, USA - YL17G02_0 | ecosystem: Environmental > Aquatic > Freshwater > Lake > Sediment | place: USA: Wyoming | collected... | reverse complement strand
GGGCGGGCGCGGCCGCCGCCCGGGCGACCACGCGCGGCAGCAGGGGTGGCGGCGGGGGTGGGGCCGCGGCAGGCTGAGGGGGAGGCGCGGGAGGCGCTGCCCGCCCCACCACACCGCCACCGCCCCCGCCCGTCGCCGCCTTTGTCGGCCACCAGGCCAGCAGGGAGACCTCCACTCGCAGCTCCCCGCCCGCGGCGGCCCGGCCAGCGACACCGGGTGGCAGGGGCGCCGCCACAAAGGCGGCCGCCCCGCCCCCGCCCAACACATCCCCGGCCGCCGCGGCCGCCGCCTGGACGGCCGCCCGGGCGGACGCCCCGTCGGGCGCCGCGCCCGGGGGCAGGTAGACCACGCCCAGCAGGGCACCCGGCGCCGGGCGCCCCGCCGTCGCGGCGGAGGCGAGGAATGGCGAGTCCGCGGCGGCCGTCGCCGCGTCGGCCGCCAGGCGGGCGAGCGCGGCGCTCAGGTTGAGGTTGGTGCCTCCTCCGCCCCCGCCCGCGCCGACCGCGTCCGCCAGGGCCATGCCCGCCGCGCCCCGGCCCGGCGCGGCGGTCGACCCGGGGCTGCCCGCCAGGGTCGCCGCCACGGGCGGCGGCAGGCCGGCGCGCGCGCCCGCGCCGCCGCCGCCGCCCACGGCCCGCGCCCTCCAGGCTGCCTCTCCACTCCCGCCGCCCTCCACGCACAGGGCCTCCGGGGCGGCCAGGCCGGCGACGACCGCCCGGGCGGCCGCCTCGAGGGCCGCGTCCGCCACCGCCACCGCGTCCGCCATGGTGACGGGCGGGGCGGCCGACCCGGCCTCGCCAGCGGACGCGGCGGCGACCAGCACTTTTTGGTCCACGACTGCCAGCGCTGACGCCTCGGCCGCAATCGCCGCCAGGGCCGCCGCCGCGTTGCCGCCCCGGGCGGCCCCGCCCTCGAAGCCAAAGGGGGCGGCCACAATGGCGGCGGTCAGGGCGCCCGAGCGGGCCAGGGCGGAGGCCAGGGCGGCCAGGGCGGCCGGGCCGGGCGTACCAACGGCGGGGCCGACAAGGAGGGCCAAGCCCGGCCCTGCCCCCCCCTCCCCTCCCCCTCCTGCCAGCGCACCCAGCAGCGCCTCCGCGTCGGCGCGGCTCAGGGACGGCACGCCGCCCGGGCCTGACGCCGTCATCAAGGCTGTGCGGGCGCCGGGAGGGGCGCTGGCCAGGGCCGCCGCGTCGGTGTCGACCACCCACAACGCCGCGCGCGCGGCGCCCAGCGCCCCGTCGCTGTCGGCCAGGCGGGCCGCCGCGGACGCACCCCGGGCGCCAACGCCGATGAGGACGATGCGGCCGGCCAGGTGGGCGAGGTCGGCGGGCGGGGTGAGGAGGAGGGGAGGTGGCAGGGGTGCTGCGCCGGGCCCGCCCGCAGGGTGGCGGGGTGGTGGAGGGGTGAGGCTCGGCGCCGGCACGGCGGCGCCGCCGGTGGCCCGGGTCGCCGACGCGACCGTGTGCGGCGACCAGACCTCCTCGTCAGGCCGGGCTGAGGGTGGGGTGGCGGCGGCGGCGCGGACGCTGCGGCAGCGGCGCGGCGGCGGCGGCCGGACAACAGGAGCAACGGGCGGCGCCTGGGCAACAGACAGGTGGGGCTGCATTTCCCCCTTTTTTCTGTTCTCTTCCTTCACTCGCCCTCCTTTAAGAACGCGCGCGGGTCAGGGGCGGCCCCAGTGAAGGCGGCGCCCGAGAAGTCGAAACCTGGGTGCTGCGCGTCGGGAAAAGGAGGAAGGGGAGATTTGAGGAGGCGTGTTTTGAAAAAAAGAAACCACAGCTAGTGGTGGTGTTTGTAATGTGCCGTCCCTCTCTGATCTCTCTACCCGCCTTACCTCTCCTTGGAACCTTTCCAGCAGCAGGCGCTGGCGCTCCGCCTCGGCGGCGGGTGGGGGTAAGGGGTGGTCGGCGAGGGCGCCCGGCCAGGGCTCCCCCGGCGATGCCTTGGTCAGCTGGAGGTGGAGGGTGCCGTCCTCTAAGAGAGAGATTTGGGAGGTTTTTTATGGATGTGAGCGTGAGTGCGTGTGTGTGTGCATGTGCGATTCAGAGGGGCGCGTGCCTGGGCAGGGGCAGGCGCGCGCTGGCGGGCGGCGGGACGGGGACAGGTGCGAGCGCGCCGATGCGTTGGGGGGGGGGGGGGGGCCCGCGGGCGGCGCGGGGGGGGGGGGGGGGGGGGGGGGGGGCGGGGTACGGGGGGGGCGCGCCGTTGGGTTCCCCCCCCCCCCCCCCCCAGACGGGTCGCGCGGCGCTTGCTCTTTCCTCCTCGCCTCACACACCCGCTCCATACCCGCCCAGTCACTCTCACCGACGGTCCAGTAGGATTCGGACGCCTTGATGCGGCCGCCCAGGGCGTGCTGGTGGACGGGAGGAGAGAGTGAAGGGAGTGAGTCGACCCGCTCTTATCGCATCAAAAAACAAAACAAACGCGCTCCGCTTTTGCTCTGTCACCCATTGCGCACGGGCGTACAATCCTCTCCACCCATTCTCACATCAATGTAGGGCGGGTTCCCCTTCAATCCCACGCGCAGGCGGTCAGGCGAGAACACGACCTCGAACGCGTGCCCGGGCGCGCGCGGACCGGGGCCGGGAATGAGCACGTCGACCTCGGACAGCGACTGGGACCACTCGTAGAGGGGCCGGCCGTCGGGCAGCGTGATGGCGTGGCGGTGCGGAGCGGCGAGGGCGGCCTCGGCTGCGGCCATGTACTGACGGGGAGGACGAGAGAGGACGGCGTGCGGCGGGCAACACGCGCGGGCGGAGAAGAATTGAGTGCCACTCGCACTCATTTTTTTCTTTTTCCGACTTGCACTCTCTCTTTCGGGCGCCCGCCCTGCACATGGTCGCACGCCAGGCCATCCTGGCCCTGAATGCGGGGTCGTCCTCCCTGAAGGCAACACTGTTCCACCACAGCCAGGGCGCGCTGCAGGCCGCCGCCAGCGCGACAGTCGAGCGTGTCGGGCGCCCCGGCGCGACCCTGTCGGCCAGTGGGCAAGGCGCCTCACCCGTCTCCGCGCCCGACCATGGCGCCGCCTTCGCGGCCGTCCTGGCCGCCCTGACGGGTGGTGGTGGTGGCGGGGCAGGCGCGGCCACCATCACCGCGGTCGGCCACCGGATCGTCCACGGCGGCCTCCGCACGGAGCCCGCCCCCTGGAGCGCCGGGGTGGCCGCGGACGTCCAGGCCGCGACGCCGCTGGCGCCGTTGCACAACCCGGCCGCCCTGGCCACAGCGGCCGCCGCGCGGGCGGCGCTGCCAGCCGCCCTCCACGTCGCCGTCTTCGACACGGCCTTCCACGTGGCCAGCCTGCCGCCCGCCGCCTTCACGTACCCCCTCCCGCCGTCCCTCTCCGCGCCAGGCGCGCTCGGCCTAGGGGCGCCGCCCGCCCGCCGCTACGGCTTCCACGGCATCTCTTGCGCGGCCGCCGTGCCCATCGCGGCGGGCGCGTTGGGCGTGCCCGCAACCTCTTTGTCGTCCATCATCGCCCACCTGGGCGCGGGGGCGTCCATCACGGCCACCGCCCGCGGCCGGTCGGTCCACACCTCGATGGGCGCGACGCCGTTGGAGGGCCTCGCCATGGCGACCAGGTGTGGGGACCTGGACCCGGCCCTGCCCGGCCTGTGGCTGGGCGCGGGCGTGGGCGTCGTGCCTCCCGGGCAGCTACAGGGCGGCGACGGAGGAGGGGGAGGCGGGGTCGCCCGCGCCGCGCTGAGCGAGCTGCTGACGACACAGTCCGGCCTGGCCGGCCTCTCCGGCCTGCCGGGCGGCGACATGCGGGACGTGCTGGCCGCCCTCGACGCCGGGGACGCGGCCGCCACCCTCGCCTTCAGCGTGTGGACCCACCGGGCGCGGTGCCACCTCGGGGCCGCCCTGGCCGCCGCGACGGCTGCGGCGGGGGCCCTGCCGTCCGCCCTCATCTTCACGGGCGGCATCGGGGAGCGGTCGCCCCGGGTCCGGGCGGCACTGCTGGACGGCCTGGCGCCGCTGGGCTTGGGGCCCCTGGACCCGGGCGCGAACGGCGCGTGCGCGGGCTTGGCCCCCGGCGCGGTGGTGCGGGTCGATGATGGGAGGGGGCACACCAGCCGGGTCGCGGTCCTGGTGGTCGGAGCGGACGAGGAGCGGGCCATCGCCCAGGCCGCGCTGGACGCGTCGCCCGGGCGTTGATGCCCGCGGCGGTGGTGCGCCCGTCGCGCCACCAGTGACGCGTCGCCGTCGGCGCCGTCGCCGCGTGGAGGGTTGAGAGTAGAATCAAGGAAGAAAGTTTTCATCCCCACACTCCATTCCATTCCATCACAACCCCCCTGCCTCGTGCTCTCTCTCTCTCTCTCTCTCTCTCTCTCTCCATCACCATCACCACCCGCCCCCTCTCTCCCATTCAGGCCGGCGTGTACAACCCCCCCTTAATCAGGGCCGCCCGCTTGGCCGCGCTCAGGCGGGCCTTGCGCCGGGCGCCCGTGTTGGCGTGGAGGACGCCCTTCTGGACCGCCTTGTCAATCTCTTGGAAGGCCTCGCTGATCAAGGTCTCCACGGGGGCGAGGTCGGCCTCGGCGGCCGGCGTGCCGACCGCGAGGATGGCCTTGAAGACCTGGGGAAGGGAGGGAGCGCGTTGGGAGGGGAGAGCGCGCGCGTGCGGTGATGATGAGATGGGGAGAGAGGGGTCGAGGTTTGGGGGGGAGAGTTGCGCTCTCTCTCCGCCCTCTCTCACCTTCTTCATGCGGGTCGCGATGGCCGACCGGCGGGCCCGGTTGTAGGACCGCTGCGTCTCGGCCAGGCGCTCCCGCTGCAGGGCGTTCTGCTTGGCGACGACGGGTAGGGCCGAGACGCGGCCGACCGCGGCGCGGGGGGCTGGAGACGCGAGGAAAGGGGGGGGGGGGGGGGGTTTGGTGAGGGGATATGCTGGGTGGCAGGGGCAGGGGCAAGGGGACGCACGCGCGCGCGCCGTGCGGAGAGAGCGAGTGAATCTCCAGCTGCGCAGGCGGGATGGGTGTCCGGGCGGGCGCAGCGGGCTGGAAGCGTGCTCACTAGGCTGCACGAAAAAGAGCCGCCGCCCGGCTGGCCGCATTCCCTCGCACGGGTGGAAAAGCTGGCTCTTTTTCACCCGTGCGCGCCCGCCTGCACGCTGTCAGCCTCTCCTGCAGAGGAAGCGCGGGGCCTCGTCTGCACAAGGGCTGGGCAAGGTAGGCATTGCGGGAGGGATTACGGCCCCCCCAGGGCACGCCCCGGGCGGTGTCAGCCGCCGCCGCTCTTGGCCACCACACGCTCGTGTGTGCCCTCTCCCTCCTCGCCCGTAGCACCGCACACACCCCGCACAACTCCCGATATCTCCTCACCAGGCGCAGCCAGAGGCGTGCCCCGCACGGAGGACGAGAAGCCCAGGCGGCAGAGGGACGCCATGACTGGTGCGTAAAAAAAAAAGAAAGCGCAAGAAAGAGAGAAAAAAAAACGGTCTTCTGGTCTCGCCCTCACCCTCTCCTCTGATACACACACTTTCGTTCCGCCCGCCCGCCCTCTCACCACACCCCCACGGCACGACGATGGCGCCGACCACCACCCCTCCCCCCCCCTCCACCGGCCCCCCCTCCCCCACCCCTGCCGCCGTGCGGGTGTCCCCGCTCGTCCTCTTGGCGGCGGCGGACGCGTACACCCGCCGCCCGGACGGGGCGGGCCGCGTCGTCGGGACGCTGCTGGGCGTGGCCTCCCCGGAGACGGGCCTGGTGGACGTGCGGGACTGCTTCGTCGTGCCCCACTCGGAGGCGAATGGCACGGTGAGCGTGGCGTGCGGCAGGGAGAGCGGGCGTGTGGCGGTGAGGGGCAGGAGGGGGGGGGGGGCGACGGGTTTTCGGCCGATCGGGGACTTTCTCGCCGGCGGCCCGGGCAGGGAGTTGCGTGCGCGTGTGCGGCTCCACCAAGGCGCTGGGGCGCAGTCCTGATACGGCGGGGGCTGTATTTGCTTCTGAGAGGGGCACTGCCTGCCTCAGCCACGTCGAAACCGGGGCGGAGCAGGAGGGGGCACACGCAGCCCACAACAAAGGGGAGGACCCGCCTTCGCCGATGCGTTTTTTTTTTTTTTTTTTTTTTCTCTCTCTCGTCGCTTCACAACAACACCTCTCTCTCCTCTCCTCCAAAGGTCGCCATCGACATTCCCCACCACGCCAACCTTCTGTCCCTCCACCACAAGGTCTCCCCCCGGGAGACCGTGGTCGGCTGGTTCTCGGCCGGCCCGCCCGGCCCGTCCGCCGGGGACGCCCTCATCCACGATTTTTACAGGCGGGAGGCGGCCGGGCCGGGCGGGGCGGGCGCGGGCGCGCCCTCCACCCCGGGCGCCGCCGCCCCGGCCCCGCTCTCCTCCACCGGCCCCGGCCCCTCCGGCCTGCCCCCCATCTTCCTCACCATCGACGCCGCCCTGGCCTGCCCCGCCGGCCGCCCCCCCCTCGCCGCGTACGTGGGGCGGGCCCTCAGCCTGAGGGGGGTCGCCCTCGCGACCGAATTCGTGGAGGCGCCATGCGAGGTGAGCGCGGGGGAGGTGGACCGGACGGGCGGCCCCCTCCTCCGCGACGGCGGATGCGGCGGCGGCGGGGCGGACGAGCCCTCCACCGCGACCGCCCCGGGGGATGCGGTCGCCCTGGACGAGACGGTGGACCGGCTGGTCGCCCTCCTGGGCGCGGGCGCGGCGTACGCGGGGCGGTGCGCGGACGGGAGCGAGCCCGCCCCCAGCCCTGCGGCCGGGCGGGCGCTCGCCGACGCGCTCGCCGCCCTGCCCGCCCTGCCGCCCCCGGAGCTGGCGGCCCTGGCCGCCGACGCCTCCCAGGACGCGCTGCTGGTCTCCTACCTGGCCCAGCTGGTGCGGGCGCAGGTGGCGCTGGCGGACCGGCTGGGGACGGCGGCCCTGCCGATCCTTTGAATGAAAAAAACGGAAAAAGAAATGGGTGGATGGAGAGGGTTTTTGTGTTTGGAGAGAGAGAGAGGTTGTGTGCGTGTAAGTGTGTACGTAAGGCGCGTCCCCAGCGCGCGCGTGTCTCTCACTGTGTCTTTCGCTCTGTGTGCTTGTGTGCAGGCGGCGCCACGGAGATTCAAAGGAAAAGAAATAAGAAGTTATCATAACAAGTGCGATGTCCAGCCGCGCGCGCACTGCCGCGGCTTTTGCTTTGGTTGCAGTTTTTTTTTGGTCGATGTCGCGCCCCGTGAAACAGAATGAGAGAAGAAAACAAGGGGGAGCCTCTGCTTGAACGGCAGAAAAAGCCCCTCCGCGTGTGACGCCGGGGGTTGTTGAAACAGAAAAAAAGAGAGAGTCGCCCTCCACGTTCCCCATACCAGTGCCAGGCGGGCCGCCCGCGCGGAAGCCGCCTCACAACAGCGCCAGGCGGGCCGCCCGCGCGGCAACCGCCTCACAACAGCGCCAGGCGGGCCGCCCGCGCGGCAGCCGCCCGGCGCGCACGGGTCCCCTTGGTCGCCGCCGCCGCCGTCGCCGCCGCCTCACCACCGCCCGCCGCTGTCGTCGTGACGGTCGCGGTCGCCGTCGCCGCCGCAAAGGCGGTGGCCGTGCCGCCGGTGGCCGTGGCCGCGCCGCCGGTGGCCGTGTTGTCCGCGGAGCCCTCTTTCAACGGCAGGCTGTCGTGGAGGAGGCTGGCGGCCGCGGCCCCGTCGTCCGCAGGCGCGGCCGCATGGGGGCCGCCGCCGCCGCCGCCGCCGCCGCGGCCGCCAGCTGCAGGCGGTGGAGCGGACCCGGCCGGGGCGCCACCACCACCGCCACCGCCACCCCCGGGGGTTGCGGCAGCGCCCGCGCCGCCGCCGGCCCCTGGAGGTGGGCGCGGGCCCCGGGGCGGCCCCGGCGGCCCCGCCCCGCCACCCCTCCCGCCACCACCACCCCTACCCCCACCGCCCGCCGCCGCGATGCCGGCCTGTTGGGCGACCATCAGGCTCGTAATGTACCGTCCATGCGCCTCCAGGCGCAGCTGCAGCGCCCGCTGAGCGGCCAGCTGGTCCGCCAGCCGGCGCTGCATGTCCATTTGCACGGCCAGGGCGTGCTCCAAGGCAGCCGCGGCCGCGGCCGGGTGCGTTGGGTGGGCGGCGGCGTGAGGAGTGGTGCCGCCGCCGCCCGTGGCGGGGGTGGTGCCGCCGCCGCCGCCGCTCGTGGAGGCGAGGCCCAGGCCAGCCAGGTCCAGGGGAGGCACGACGCCGCCGCCGCCGCCGCCCGACGCAGTGGCCGAGGCGGGCCTCCGCGCGCGCTTGGCGCCGTCCTCCCCGGCCGACTCGCCGAAGCCGCCAGACGGCGCGGGCTGCTTGGCGGCGGTGGTCGGGGGTTGGGGGCGCCGCCGCACGCCCGACCGGGACCGCGGGCGCTCACCCCCGCCGCCAGACGCGGTGGACCGGGCCCGGGCGGCGGCGGGCGGGGAGGTGGGGAGGGGAGGTGGGGGGCCGGCGAGCCAGTCATCCGACCCGGCCTCCCCGCCCCCGCCGCCGCTGCCGCCGCCGCCCTTGGCGTTGATGCGCGCCTTCTGCAGGTGGGACTTGACGTGCAGCAGGGTGAGGGCCGGGATGCCCATGCGGTCCATGATCGCCTTGGGCTTGGCCTCGTGGATGCCCCCCAGCGCGGCAACCGCGTCCAGGAAGCGCGTGTGCAGCGCGGGCGTCCACCGCAGGCGCGGGCGGGTGGGCTCGGGGGCGGCGGCGTTGTCGTCGTCGCCGCCTCCCATGGTGAGGGCGGCCGCGTCGGCGTCGGAGGACGGGTCTGTGTGCGTGTGCGTCGCGGGAGGGAGGGGAGCGGGGTCGCGCGTGGGAAGAGGGTGCGTGGTGGAGCGCGTGGGACAAAAAGGGCGCCGAACGCAGCCGTGCGGCGTTTTTTTGTCATCACCCCCCCGGCACGTGCTTCCCAAGCTCCCTGCACACCCCGCCCCCTGCGCGCCATGAAAATCACCATCAAACTCATCCAGGCCATCATAGTGCGCCCCTGCGTGCGGCAGAGGGTGGTGCGACCCGGCCCCGTGGGCCCCGTGGGCGTTGCGGGCCACATGCAGGTGCGGCGGCAGGGCGGCTGACGCGGGGCTCAGCATCAGGGAGGGCCCGCCCGCCGGTGCGGCCACCCCGTACGGCGACCCGGCAAAGGCCGCATGTACATGTTCTGCGTTGTGGAAGGCGGCAGCCGCGCCGGGGCCCAGGCCCGGCGGAAGCGGGTGCGGGAGGGGGCCGCCCGACGCCGGCGGCGGCGCGTGCCCCGGGTCAGGCTCGAAGGCCGGCCAGAACTGGAGGCCGAAGTCTAGGGCGTCCAGGGGATGCGGGGGGTCGCCCATGGTGTTGCGTGACCCTCCCGTGGAAAGGGGCTGGTCGCAGTAGCGGCGGGGCGCGCGCCTCGCCGGGGGCGCGTGCTGGGAAGAGAGGAAAGAGAGGAATATTTCATGCCATCGGCACAAAAATTTTCCAAGCTAGCTCCCCGCCACCGTACCCACCCCACTTTTCATCCTCCACCCCCCCCCCTGCCCTCCACGTCCCCGCCCTACACACCCGCCCCACCCCGCCGCCCGCGTGGGGCCAGCACGGCTGATCCCGTCGACTGCATGCACGCCTCCAGCCGGCCCGGCTGGCGCGGAGGAGGAGGAGGACGCGCAGCGGCGGCGTCCCTTCTCTCCCCCCCCCCTCCCCCCCCGGCCAGGGCGCGCTCACGCTGGGCCAGTGCCTTTCCCGGGCGAGTCGGCGGGTCCCCGCCCGCAGCGTGTTGTTTGAAATGCGCTGCCGAAGGAGATGCCCCGTCCGCCCGGGCATGCAGGGCCGCACAATGCCCGTCCAGTACATGCCCTGGGCCCGGTGGGGGCACCGCACCCTGTCCCGCCCGTCACACCAGCTTGTGCGGAGATCGGGGAGTGTGTGTGAGTGCGCGCGCGCGCCACAGGTGGAGGGAGGCCGGCCAGTGCCTTTTTCGAGTGCCTTTTTCGCCCCTCTGTCAGGTGTGGGGTGTGTGTGAGGGCGAGCCGTGCGATGAAAAACGCCTTGTCCGCCTGTCCTTGTATCATCTTTCATGGGGAAAGGAGGGAGAGAGAGGGCCCCTCCCACACGCGGAGGGAGAGGAGAGACGAAGAGAGAGAGACGAGAGAGAGAGGGAGGAAGAGAGGGTGATGGTCAGCTGGCCGTCCGCTTCTCTACTCACACGCTCGGTCCCCGTTAATTTCTCGGGGCCTGCTGGAAGGTCCACCCCAAACGACCCGCGCATCTCACCCATGCTCCCCTTTATCTTGGCCCGCCCAGGTGGCGGCAGCGTCGGCGCTCAGCCAAGGTGCGTTGTGGCGGTGTTTTTTCATATGCGTGCAGCCAGCGCATCGGCGTCGGCGGCCCCCTCTCTCCGGCCGCCGCCCGCCCACGCCCTGGCCAGCCATCGCACGCTCCCTCCTTGATGCCACACTGTTGAAGTAGCCTTAGTAGCGCCCTGGTGCAGAGTCAGTCCTGGAATTGACGGGGCCCTTGCCCTGTTCAGCGGAGCTTTTTTGCAAAAAAAACAGCCGCCGCCCGCCGCGCGCCGCCACCAACTTTCTCACCCTCAACCTCTCTCATCCCTCCCCCAGGCCCGCCCGCCCCCGCCCGCCCGCCCGCCCCGCCACCCCACGCCCCCACCGCGCCCCCACCCGCGCGTCCGCCCTCGGCGACAGCAGTGGCGAGGAGTCGGAGGAGGACGACGGCAATCCTTCACCACCTTTTGAGGATCCGTACTTCAACCCGGCCGCCCCGCCGCCCCTGCCGCTCGAGAATGAGGACGAGGCGTCCGCCGCCGCCCGGTTCGCGACCTACCCGGCCTGGCGCCTGCGCGCAGAGCTGCGGTGGCGCCAAGCGGACGATGCAGGGGAAGTCCCCGACCTGGCCCTGCGCCTGGCCTCCTTGATCGCCAGCCGCGGGGGCGGGAGCGGGGGCGGGGGCGGGGGGTTTGGCGTCGAGGTCCCCGAGGGCGGGCCGACCGACCCTGTCATCAACGCCATGACCGCCGTCGAGATGCGGGGCGTCCTGCGGGCGTGGGGGGTGCCGCCGCCCAAGACCAAGTCCGCCACGCTGGCCCGCCTGCGGGCGGTGCTAGACGGGGGGTGGCGCCCCGCGGGCGGTGTGGCCGCGAGCGCTGCGGCCGCCGCGGCCGCTGCGGCCGCTGGGGAGGCCATCGGGGGCGCCGGCCCGCCGCCCTCCCCGCGCCCGACCACCGCTTCCTCAGCCGAGGGCGAGTACGTGGGCCTGAAAGCGCCGGAGCTGCGGGCGGCCGTCCGGGCCCGGGGCCTGGCGACAAGCGGGGCGGCCGCGGCGATGCGAAAGGCGGCCCTTGTGGCTCTGCTCGCGTCGGCCGACGCGGCCGCCGCCGCGGCTGGTGCCGGTGACGCCGCCGCCACCCCTCCGCTCTCCCCGTCCGACGAGGAGGAGGGTGAGCCCTCGCCCACCACCTCCCGGCGCCACTCCACGGCGGCAGCCCCAACGCCTGCCCCCCCCCCCCCCACCTCCACTGACATTGCCGCCTGGACGGCGCCCGAACTGGCGGCCGCCCTGCGCGCGCGGGGCGCCCGGACGGGCGGGCGGAAGGCGGAGCTGGTGGCCCGCTTGCGGGCGTCCCTGGCGGAGGAGGCGGCGGCGGCGGCCGTGGCGGGCGGGCTGGCGGCGGGTGGCGGCGGCGACGGCGGCGGCAGCGGCGGCAACGGTGCTCGTGCCCGACCCACCCCCCCGCACACGCCCCCCGAAGCCGCCGCCGCCGACGCCGCGGCCGACAAGGCGGTGGGCGACAAGGCCGCGGCCCCCGCCGACGACGACACCCCGGACGCCACCGTGATGGCGACCCTCCTCACGCCCACCGCGCTGGCAGTGGAACTGACGGTCCGCGGCCTGGCCCCGTCCGGCGCCAGCAACCCGCTGCTGCACAACCCCACGCCCGCGGCGATGGCCGCCGCCCGGGCGACGCTTGCGGCCGCCCTGGCCGTCGAGGAAGAGACCGGCCGGACCACGCGCCCCGACATTTTCAAGGACGACACCCCCAGCGAAGTGGCGGACGCGTCCGATCCCGGCCTGGTGGCTGCCTACGCTGCCCTGACAGAGGGTGGCAAGGATCTGGACTTGCCCGCCATCGCGGCAGCGGCGGTCGAGGCGGCGGCGCGGGAGGACGCGGGCGAGGGGGCGGCGGCGGCGGCGGCGGCGGCAGCGCGCCGGGCGCCTCCACCGCGCGCGCGCGTGGCCGTGCTCATGCACTGGCCGGCCTCGCCCTCCTCGCCCGAGCCGCTGGCCGCGACGGCGACCCTGCTGGAACTCCTGCCCTCCGGCGCCGGCCGGGACGCCTTTGGCGGGGCGGTGTGCCCGGAGACGGCGGCGGCGGTGGCGGCGGCAGAGGGTCAGGGAGGGGGCGACGCCGCCCTGCCTGGTGGGGTGTGGGTTGATGCCTGGCTGCTGGACGCGGGGTGTCCCGACCCGGCCTCCGGCCCTGTCACCCGGGCCAAGCCGGCCACCTTGCTCGCGTCCGCCGACCCGGGTGACGTGTCGGCCGCCCTAGCGCTGCTGGGGGGTGGGGGCGGGGAGGGCGAGCAGGAGGTTGGGGGCCCAGCGCCGGCCACCCTCCCCTTTGCCGAGGCCGCGGCCCTCCTGGCCGCCTCCGCGTCCCCACCGCCCGCCAGCCCGGCCGCCCCGCCCACCGTCGCCTTCCCCATGCTGCAAGGCGCACCGGCCGGCGGGGCCGCCCTGCTCGCCGCCCTGGACCGCGCGGGCGTGCCGTACGTGGGCCCCACGCCCGCGGGCGCGGCCACCTGCGCGGACAAGGGCGCGACCTCTGACGCGCTCACGTCGGCGGGCCTGGCCGCCGTGCCCCGCGCCGAGCTGGTGGTCGACGACTGGGGTGGGGAGGCTGGCCTGGCCGCGGCCGCTGCGGCGGGCGCGTCCTGCCCTCCCCCACCCGCCGCGGCGGCCAAGGTGGAAGCCTTGCTCCGCCTGGTGCTCGGGGGAGGGGGTGGGGAGGGCGGAGGGGGCAAGGCATCGTCACCGCCCCAACCCTTCCCACCCGACGGGGCGGGCCTGCCCCTGGTCGTCAAGCTGTCCGACGGGCGTGGCGGCCACACCGCCCGCCTGGTCAGCGGCATCAGCGGGGCGGTGGTCGCGGCGGCGGCGGCGTTGGGCGGGAATGCGGCGACGACCACCACGGCCGCGCGCGCGCGCGCGGCCGTGGTGGAGCCTTTCCTGGGAGGCGCCGTCCAGTGGCGAGTCCTGGTCATCGGCACGGACGCCGGCCCCGTCGCCCTCACCCCCGCCGAGGTCGACCTGTCCTCGCCCGAATTTGATGTGGCGGACGCGGCGGCGGGCGAGGAGGCGGCCGCGGCGGCCGTGGACGGGTGGGCGCCCGCCTACGCGGCCGCGATCGGGGCGGCCGCCCGGACGGCCGCCCGGCTGGAGGCCGGCAGCGCGGCGTCCTTGTACAGCCCCTCCCGCCGGGCGCCCGCCCCGGGGGCCGGCGATGCCCGCCCCTCCCGCCTCCGCTTCCCGCCCCGCCTGCCCGTGGAGGCGGTGCGGGCGATCCGGTCGGCGGCCGCGCATGCGGCCGGCGCGCTGGGCGCGCGAGACTTTGCAGTCGTGGACGGGTGGGCCGCCCTCACGGCGCCCCCACCGCCCGCCCCGCCGATCCCGCCCCTGGACATCGACCTGGGCGCGGACGCGTACGTGGCCAAGTACCCGGACCGCCCGGACGAGGCAGTCCCCGACCCACACTCCGCCGGGCCGGAGGCGGACGTCGCGCTGCGCATGGCGGCCGGTGCCGCGCGCGCGGCAGCGCTCGCATCCGCCGCGCCCGCCCCGCCTGCACCGGTCACGGAGGGCGGCGGCCACGCGATCATGGTGTCCGGCGTGGACACGGCCCCCCCCCTGGGCGAGGCCGACTTTGCCTTTGCCTGCGCCGCGGACGCTGGCATCACGCACGCGGGCCTGCTGCGCCACCTGGTCTCTCGCGCGCGCGCGAGGGTTGCCGAGGCCGAGGGCGGGAGCGGGGGCGGGGACGGGGGCGCGGGGCACCCCCTCTCCACGCCCCTGCCGCCCGATCGCCTGCCCCCGGCCCTGTGGGCGTCCACCGCCCTGGCCCGGGACGCGGGCGCGGCGGACGTGCCGGAGGACGAGGACGTCGGGGAGGAGGACGACCTGCGGGCGGACGCCCTGGCCGACGCCAAGGTCGGCGAGGCCTGGGCGGACTGGCTGGGCCCGGCGTCCTCGCCCCCGCCCGGGTTGTTGTGCGGCGAGGGGGAGGAGGGGGAGGGGGAGGGCGACGGCGGCGGTGACGCCGCCGCCGCCCGCGCCTATGCTGCCGGCCGGGCGGCCTGGGCGGCGGCCGTGGACAGTGAAGGAGGCGCGGGCGCCCCTTCGGTTTCGGCCCTCGACGCCATCGCGGCCGAGGCCAACGCCTCCTTTGCGGCGGACGCGGCCGCGGTGGCCGACCTGGCGGCGGGAGGCGTGTGGGGCGGGGCGGGCGAGGGGGCCGACCCGGCCAGCCTGGGGCCCGCCGCCCTGGCTGCCGTCGCGGAGGGCTACACCTTTGTGGACGCCGGCCACGGCCGGTCCTTCAACTCGGCGCTCGCCCTGTACGGCGCGCGGGACGAGGCGGAGCCGGGCGGCTTCCTCCCGCCCTTTGACCTTGTGAAGGCCGCGTCCTACGCCCGGCCCCCGCCCGCCGTGCCGGGGCGGGCGCTCAAGGAGGAGCTGCTCGCCCGGGCGGGCGCGCCCCCACCCCGGTGGGTGCCTGCCGGGAGCGGTGGCGCGCTGGGCGAGGAGGGTGCGGAGGGCGCGGGCGCGGGCGAGGAGGAGGAGGGCGCGACCCCAGGCTTCCCGCGGCCGTCCGCCTGGGTCCGCCCCCCCCCCCTCCCCTCCACCCCGCCCCCCACCCCGCCGCCCCTGCGCGTGTGGGTCCTCTTTGGCGGGGACGGCCCCGACCGGCACGCCTCCCTGGCGGCGGGCGTGCACGCCTGGCTGAGCCTGGGCGCGGCGGGCGGGGGCGTCCTGGCCGAACCCTTCCTGCTCGCGCCGGCCGCGGGCGGCGGCGTGCGCGAGCCGGCCCGCCGGGCGACCCTCCTCGGCCGCCGGGCGACCCTGCTGCGGGCGGGGGTGCCCGAGGACCGCCTCCCGGCCGGGCTGTCCCTGGAGGACGTCACGCACCCGGCGCCGGAGGGGGGCATGCCCCCGCACGCGCGGGCCGTGTACGCGCTCACCCCTTGCGCCGCCCTGCGGTCCTGGGCGGACGACGCGGCCGACGCGGCCGAGGCGGACGCGTACGCGGCCTGTGTCGCCCCGCCCGCCCTGCCCCAGGCCGTGCTCGACGCGGCGGCGATGCGGGCGTCCACGCTGGCCCAGCTGGACACCGCCGGCGTGGCCGCGGCGGGCGGGGCGTGGGGGGAGGGCCCGGCCGACCGCGTGCGGGCGGCCGGCTGGGCGGCCACCACCCCCGGCGCCCCGCTGCCCGCCTCGCCTTCCGCCCAACCCTCCTGCCGGTGCCTGGCCGTGCACGAGCTGGGCGAGGAGGCCGCGGCGGCGGGCGCCGTCATCCTGCTCGCCCTGGGCGCGGGGGAGGGGGGCGGCGGGGACGGCAGCATCGCGTGGGCCCTACGCGCGGCGGGCGCGGTCGTCACCGGCCCCGACGCCTTCGCGGCCGCCCGGGTGGCGGACGTGGCGTCGGTCGGGGCCGCCCTGGCCGACCTGGAAGTCCACTCCGTCTCCACCCCGCCCCGGGCGGTGGCGTCGGCGGCGGACCTCGCGGACGCGGCGGGCAGCGAGGAGGGCGCGGACGCCCTCCTCGCCCGCCTGCGGGCCGGCGTCGGCGGCTCGCCCGGCCCCCTGCGCGCCCGTCCGGGCGCGGGCGGCACGGCCTGCGGGGCGGGCGCGGACGCAGTTATCGAGGACGCGGCCGCCCTACGCGCCTTTGCGGCCGCCGCGGCCTCCCGGGCCCGCACGCTGCCCGACGGGCGGGGCGGCTGGCTGGAAGCGCCCGCGGCCGGGCTGGACGGCGCGCTCTTTGAGCCGGGCGTCCCGCCGGATGGGGCCGTCTTGCTGGACGGCGCGCGCTCCGCCGAGTGGGCTACCCCGCGCAACCGGTGGCTGCGGGCGGCGGTGGCCCTGGTGGGCGAGGGCGGCGCGATGCGGGCGCTGACGCCCACGGTGGCCGTGGCGGACAAGCGAGGAGGCGCCGGGGAGGAGGGCGGTGGCGGGGGGGCGGCCAGGGGCCCGCCGAAGATTGTCCTCCTCACCCCGCCTCCCCCCTCCCTCGCCCGCCCGGACGCCATCGACGGCGCCCGCGCCCGGTGCGAGCTGGTGGCGGACCGCCTGGGCTTGACCGGCGGGGCGGTGCTGGGCTGCTACATCCACGCGGACACGGCGGACGTGATCGTGTCGGACGTCGCGGCGGGGGGCGCGGGCGCGGGCGTGGGCGGGCCCGGCGGCGCGGGTGGGAGTGGGGGTGGGTCCGCGGGCTTGGTCGCCCGGGGCGGCCCCCTCCTGCGCCAGGCCCTCGCCGAAGACCCGCCCGTGCATGCGCCCGAAGTCCTGCGGGAGCTGGTGCGGCTGGCGTGGGACGAAGCGGTGGCGGCCGTGGCGGCCGCGGCGGCCGCGGTCGCAGCGGAAGCCGCAGAGGCGGTGGCCGAGGCTGCCCGCCTGGAGGAGGGCGCCCGACCTCCGCGCCCGCCTACCGCCACCGCCTCCATGGATGATGCGATGATTGCCAGCATTCCCGATACAAGCGGCGGGTCGCTGGCGCCGGGGCCGGGGTTTGATCGATTCGAACTCGAATACGATGAAGAGACGCCGGATGATGAATGGTGAAGAGACAGAACAAAATGGATGGGGAGTGGCATTGGAGTTGTTGGGTGTGTGCGTGTGTGTGAAACTTTGGTGAACTGGCACTGGCTTTCTGACCTGACGACGGCCGCACACACGCACACACACCACGCGCACATTTCTTCACAGGACACAAGGGCATGTGTGTAGAGTGTTGTTACAAATGTTAATGTACAAAGTGTGTATTGTGAAAAAAAAAAAATCCTCTTCAGTCTCCTTCTAGTCCCCCCCCCCCCCACCCCGCCGCCCCTCCAGCTCCCGCCTCAGGCTGGCCGGGTCCTCATCATCGCACGGGCGGGACTGTAGCCGCAGCGCGGCGGCGCCCTTGCCGGGCGGCCCTGCGGCCACGGGCGGGCGGACGCGGCGGCCGGTGGTAGGGCCGGCAGCCGCCGTCGCGAGCAAGGCCGCGCCACCCGGGGCGCCGCCGGGCGTGATTGAGCCCGCGCTGCCGGCGCCGGCGTGAGCAAACAGGTCGGCCATTTGGCTGGCGCTCAGCAGGGCGTGGGAGCCCACGACGGCCGCGGAGGTGGAAGTCGAGGTCGGGGCGGCGACGGGCGGGTAGGCGCGGCGGCCTGAGAGAGGGGGGGGGGTTCATGAGAGCGAGAGCGAGAGCAGCGCACGGGGGAACGGGGGAGGGTCACCACGCGCACCGGGTGTGGGATGGCGGCGGACGGCGCGGCCGCGGCCGCACGCCAGGTCGGGGGATGCCAGGACGCAGACAGCGAAGGCGCTTGCTCAGCGAGGTGAGGTGGCGCGCTTTTTGCCCACATTTGCTCCGCACGTTTGAGCGGTGGGGCAAGCAACAACACCTCCCCTCCCGGTTCAAACCCGGGACCGCTAGGGGACCGCTGGGACCGCTGACCCCCTGGCTACCCGACGAGGGGAGGCTGCGAGCGACTGCGGGGCAGGGTGTGTGGTCCGCGACGCGGGGGCACTTGCTCGGGGGCGCTCTCGCTTCGACGCGGGGCGCACTCGCGCCAACACCCAACACGTCGCACCTGTGCCCGGGCCCTCGCCCCACCGGTCCATCGCCAGCATGCGGCGCGGCGCGGACGGAGACGCCCGTCCGGTCGGTTGGGCGGCCGCCCGGACGGTGAGGACGGAGCGGGATGAGGAGAGGACGGGCATATTGTCGTCAGGGGAAAGGGAGTGGAAAATAACAAATACAATCTTCATCCCACCGCTTCTCGCTTCTCGCCGACCACCGCCTTTCACCTCACAACAACAATTACCCGCCGAGCATGCGCATGAGGTCGGCCAGGCCGCCCATCCCCCCTCCCCCCCCTCCCCCGCAACTCACCCGCCCGCACGCGGCCGCGGCCTCGCCCGCCAGGCCCGCCAGCCCGCCCGACGGGTCCCGGGCCAGGGCGGGGCCGTACTCGCGCACGGCCAGGGCTGCCAGGGCGGGCGACCCGCGGGCGGCGGCCTCTGCGATCAGGGCCGGGAAGGACGCGAGCGGGTCGGCCGGCGCGGCCACCCGCTCGAGCGCGCGCGCCAGCGCGGCCGCGTCCTCCGCCGCGCCGGCCGGGTCGCTGCCGTCCGGGCCGCCCGCCGCAAGGGTCTGCAGGACCGCCCGGGCCGCGATGGCGCCGCGGTCGGCAGGCGGGGCGGCGGCCGCGGCGGACGAGACGGCGGCGGCAAAGCCGGCCGGGTCGCGAGCGCGCGCCCACAGCGGGGCGGCCGCCGCCAGCGCGGCCAGGGGGCCCCCACCCGTCGCTCCGGCCGCGGCCGCGCCCACCGCAGCGGCGGCCGCCCCGTGCATGGCCGCCATCTTGGCGGGCGCATTGGGGGAGGAACCCGCGGCGGTGCGCGCCCACTTGAGGGCGGAGGCAGCAAAGCGAATGGCCTCTTCGCAGGAGGGCGCCTGGGCGGCGGGGGGCGCGGCCCCAAAGGCGGCCAGCAGGCGCAGCACGCGTGCGGCGCCGCCGTCAAAGTCGGCCGGGTCCAGGCCGTCCAGGACCATGGACGCCAGCTCGGAGCCGCACGTGATCTGATGTGTAAAAGAAAGGAGAGCGGGTGGAGTGGGGGGGTGGGGTGGCAAGTGGAGGATCGACGAGGCGGCGGGTTTTTTTTTAGAGAGAGGGAGCCAGCCGCCCGCGTTTTTTTTTTTTTTTTTTTTTTTGATGCCCTGCTCTTTTGTAGCCGGGCGGGCCCGCCAGACCCCACACACCCCCGTCGACCCTTGCTGCCTGCTCCCCTCCCATACCTGTCCCGCCCCCAGCTGTGCCTCCGCCCCGCGCTCTAAAAGATCCACCGCGTCCGCCGCCCCGCCGTCCCCACCCCTCGCGCGCAGGCGGGCGGCGACGGTCTTGGCGATCTGCTGGCCCTCATAGGCCGCGCCCTCGGCCAGGGCGGACATCAGGCGGGTCAGGGCTTTGGCGACGGCATCGGAGGGGGGTGGCAAGGGTGGTGGGGGGGGAGGGGGCATTGGAAAAGAAATGGGAAGAGTGGGCAGAGAAAAAAAGGAGCGCGGGCCGGGCGTCCGCTAGCTCACTCCTTTCCTCTTATCGTCCGCCCACCCCGCCGCGCGCGCCTGCTTTCTTCCCAATCCGCTACCCGCCCGCGTGTGCTGACGCATTCTGACCTGCGACTTGCATGCCGCTGCCGATTCACGTGCCCGCGGGGCGCGTCGTGCCCGCGGACGGCGGCCGCGTCACTGCCCCACCACCGCCGCCGTCGGCCAGCACACGTCGGCCGGCGCAACCGCTCCCAGCCGCATGCGCCTCCCGCCGCGCCGCCGCGCCGCCCGCACCCTCCCACCCTGCCCTGGCAGCTGTCTGTGGTCTAGTGCTAAGCTTGGGCGCGGTGGCCGGGCCGCTGACCCCGTCCCCCGCGCGGGCGGCGGTCGCGGAGGCGGTGGTGGAGGCCGCGGCTGCCGTCGCCTCGGCCACCACCCCCGCCGCCGCGGCGACCCCACCCCCCCAACCCCAGGGCGCCGTCCTCGCCGCCGCCCAGGCCGCCCAGGCCGCCACAAAAAAAGCCGCGCGCACCATACGGGCCCCCTTCCTGTCCGCCACGGGCGCCCGCGGCCTGCTGGTGGAGGAGGAGACACGCCTGTACGAGCTGCGCCTGCGGGCGGAGGGCGAGGTCGCGGCAGAGCTGGACCGGGCCCGCCTGGACCTGGAGACGGAGTCCCGCGCGCCGGGGGCGTCCGTCAAGCTGTGCGCCACGCCCTTTGGCATCGATGTCGTCGGTATCACCGAGCTGCTGGCCCTTGTGGGCGCGCTCGTCGGCGGCATTTCCGCGCGTGCGCGCAAGGCCGAGGTCGAACGCTTGAACGACCAGCTCCGGAAGATCAACCTGTCCCTGCGCCAGCAGGCCCGGGCGGGGACGGTGTACGCGCCCGGGCTGACGTACGCGCCCCAGCCCCTGGCCCCTGGCGGGAGTGGCGGCGGCGGCGGCGGCGGCGAGGGTGGGGGTGGGGTGGCGGTGGCAGAGGCGGTCGCCGCCGTCGCGGTCGCCGCGCCCCCGCCCCCGCCCGCCCAGCCCGCCCCGGCCGCCGCCGCCCCGGCCGCCCAGTCTATCATGTCCACGGACGAGGAGGACATGTCGCCCGAGATGAAGCAGTGCGTGGCGTCCCTGCGGGACGGGAAGCGCTTGTTGAAGGCGAGGGACGGCGGGCCGGCCATGGTCCGCTTTGAAAAGGCGCTGATGCTGGCGGAGTCGATGGAGGACACCCTGCACGAGAAGCGGGCCGTGCGGGGCCTGGCCGCCGCGGCCCGCCTCATCGGCGAGCGCCGGGCCGCGATCGGCCACCTGGAGCGCGTGCTCGGCATTTCGCGGGCGACGGGCGACTGCGTGGGCGACGCGGACGCGTGCGGGACGATTGCCGACCTGTACACCGAGCTGGGCCAGTTTGAGAAGGCGGCGGAGTGGTATGACCGCTACATCTCGCGCATGGCGACGGACGGGCCGGTGTGAGGGGTGTGAGGGGGGGGGGGAGGGAGGCGGCGGGAACAGAGGGAGGCGGATGTGGAAGGAGAGAGGTCAGGGAGGAGGAGGGGTGGTTGAGAAATGGGGGGGGGGGGGGAGCAGAGAGAGAGAGAGAGGCGGTGGTTTTCGAATGGCGTGTGTGTGCGCGATGTGCCTTGAAAAAATAACACAAAACAGAAAACACACACACACAACACCCCTCCCCTCCCCTCCCTCTCCCCTCCCATCTCTTCCTCTAAGCCGCCGCCGCCCCCGCCCGGGACCCGCCCGCCCCTCCCGACGCGACCCGGGCGGCCGTCGCGACGGCCGCCGCCGCGGGCGACGGCAGCCGCCCCCCCGCCCCGGCCTTGATCGGCACGCCGCTGCCCCCGCGCGGCCCCAGCTGGCCGCGGTTCGCGGGGGCGAGGCCCGACGCGTCGGCGGGCGCCTCCACGCCGGCCAAGGCCGCGATGTCCGCCCCGCTCAGGGTTTCTTTGTCCAGCAGCGCGGCCGCGAGGGCGTGCAGCTCGCCCTCCCGGGCCGTCAGCAGGGCCTTGGCGCGCGCGTAGGAGGCGGCCAGCAAGGCCGAGACCTCTGCCTCCACGACCGCGCGCGTGCTGGCCGACAGGGCGGCGTCCTCGTACGGCACGGCGGCCGGCCCGATCGCGTCGGACATGCCGTACCGGGTCACCATGGCCCGGGCCAGGCGGGTGGCCTGCTCTAGGTCAGAGGACGCGCCGGTCGTGACGTTATCGGCTCCAAAAATCAACTCCTCCGCTACCCGCCCGCCCATGGCCACATCCAGTTTGGCCAGCAGCTGGCGCCGGGAGACGGAAGTCTCGTCCGCTTCTTCGGGCAGCTGGGTGACCATACCTTGGAGGAGGAGAGAGGAGAAGAGGTGGACGGTGACTGCGGGCGGGGTGTGGCAGAGGAAAGGGGAAGCACGGCCACCGCAGCGCGCGCGTGGTGGCGCGGGGGGGGGGGGGGGGGGGGGGGGGGGGGGGGGGGGGGGGGGGGGGGGGGGGGGGGGGGGGGGGGGGGGGGGGGGGGGGGGGGGGGGGGC
>Ga0315273_10002488_pt1 | contig 21772 bp, 18 predicted proteins | sample YL17G02_0_MG_FD_205753 | JGI IMG/M metagenome (GOLD analysis project Ga0315273, IMG submission 205753) | Sediment microbial communities from Yellowstone Lake, YNP, Wyoming, USA - YL17G02_0 | ecosystem: Environmental > Aquatic > Freshwater > Lake > Sediment | place: USA: Wyoming | collected... | reverse complement strand
GGCCGAGTCTCAGGGTGTACTGCCTGTTCCCATCCTTGAGCGTGACGCTGTTGCGAGTGACGGCCTGAACGCGCACTTTGCCGGGTAACTCGCTTCCCACCTGCACTATGAAGTGGTCCTGTCCCCGACGCATGACCGCAAGGGAGGGCGTGCCGACGATGATGCCGGTGAGGGCGAGAGCATTGGCATCCCGGGTGGTCGGGAAGGGCGGCTGCTGACCCGGGACGGTCGGAGTCAACGGCGGCAGCACAAGGGGTTCCGGGGTGCTAGGCTGGCCGGACCTACGGGCGGGCTTGACCGGCGCGCTGTAGCCAGCGCGGGGAGCGGATATCACCGGCAGGAATGGATCTCGGTCGGGCGGCGACACCGGGGCCATGAGCGCGGCGATGGACGGAGAGAGCTGGGGGGAGCCGGGTGTGGTAGCAGCGCCGGAGGCGGCCGCTTGCCGCGCATGCGCGGCCATGTGTTCGGCCTCTTGCTTGCGGTACTTCGCGGCCAGCTTGGCGTAGCTGATGCCGATGTATGTCACCAGTCCGATCAGGACGATGAAGAGCACCACTATCTTGGGCAGATCCTGCTTGTTGTATCTCATCTCGACTCCTGATTCCCTGAGGCCTCAGCCGGTCGGGGCCGATTGGCTGGCCGATGCCGCCTGACCGGAGGGAGGGGCCGCGCTGGGCGCGGGCTCCTTCACGAGGTAGAGGTCTATGGTGATGTTGCCGTTGACCTTCGGGTAGCCATCCCGGCTGTCTGTCGTGAGGCCCATCTTTTCGACTGTGAGCAGTCGCCGATAAGACTCCAGCTTGCGCAGCAGATAGAACGACGAGATGAACGTGCCCGAGAAGCTCACGGTGTGCGGGACTCGCAGGATTACCGGCTGGGGCGGTCCCTGGGGGTTCGTCGTCGAACCCGATGTCTGGGACTGCCCGGCAGTCTGCTGACTGCTCGACGTGGTGGCCTGAGCGTAGTCGGAACGCCGCACCAGGTTGAGCGTGTTCGTGGAGTCCTTGCAGAACAAGATCAGATCGGTGAGGAAGATCTGCTCCTCGTCGTTGGAGAGGATGCCAAACTTGTCGAAGCGGGCGCCGCCGACCGCGGGGCCGCCGATGATCTTGGCGTCCTCTATCTCTTTCTTCATACCGGTCAGCTCATCGGTAGCTGCGGTGACGCGCTTGTCGAGGTCGTGAAGCCGATGCAGCCGGGGCGAGAGGATGATCAGGAAGCAGAGCAGCGCTCCGATCAGAACGGCGCCGGCGGCCACTAACTGGGAATATCGCCTAACTCGGTCTCGGGCGGTCATGGCGCCACCTCCTTCGGCTGAGCGGGGGCAGGCGGCGTTAGAGCCGCCTGGGCCGAGGGCGGAACCACCGGCCCTCTGATGAGTCCGGCGTTGATCTGATAGCGGATCACTGTCCGTCCCCGGGCGTAGTTGATGTCGGAGGTAAGCGAGCCGAGGACGACGTTGCTCAGATAGGGGGAGCCGGAGAGCGCGTCGATAGCTAGGGGGATGGCCTCCCGATTACTGGCGATTCCGACCAGGCTGATTCTCTGATCGTCCGGGGAGCTCAACTGGGTCAGCCACATGTCGCGCGGCAGGCGCCGGGAGACATCGACGAGGATCTGGGACCAGTGCACGGCGCGTTCTTTGGCGATGCGGGCGGTCTCTCGCTCGACGCTGGTCTTGAGCGCCTGCTCGGTGGCCTTGGCGGCACGAAGAACGTCCAGCTCCGGCTGGAGCTGGGCAATCTCCGCCTGGGTCTGGCTGAGCTGCTGCTCCTGCCTGGCGATGCGGTGACTGAGCGTCACCGCCCAGAAGATAGAGGCGGCGAGCACCAGGGCGATTCCGCCGGCGCCGAGCTTGACGGCGCGCTTGGCCGGGACCCAAGCGATGCGGGCCGGTGGCAGCAGGTTGATGGGGAACAGGACGGCATCGTCGCCGAGGCCGACGAGGGCGCTGCCGCGGAAGAGGGCGAGGGTGAGAGTCCTGGCGACGGCGGCGGTGCTCTCCTCCACCTCTTTGGGGAGACGCAGTTCGTAGAACGGCCGGCCCAGTTCCACCGGGAGCTGGAGCTGGCTGGCGAGATGGGAACACATGCCGTCGGCCTTGGGATGGTCGGCGGCGACGATTACCCGGTCGACGGCCCGACCCGGGAACTGGTTCTGGAAGAAGCGGAAGCAGTGGCTCAACTCGGAGTAGAGCTGGGGCGGAGGGGTGAACGGGTCGATCTGCTCGGTGGGGGGCGACATCCAATCGCCCTTTTCGGTCTGCTCGGGCAGGCCGGCATTGGCGCTGTAGCAGAGCCGGAGCACGCCCTTATCGAAGATCATGACATCGGTCTTGACCTCGCCGATGACGGCGAGGGCGACGACCTGATCGCCGGTGATGCGCTCCGTGTAGCTCCTGGCAGCGGCGACAGCGGCAGACTCGACAGAGACGAGGTCGAGGCCGGCGACGCGGGCGGCCTCCTGGCACTGCTCTACAGTGGCAGTGCGGGAGGCGGCGAGCAGCACGCTGGATTTCTCGACGCCGTCTTCCTCAATCTGCTCGATGACGGCGCAGTCGGCCGATACGGCGTGTTCGGCGAAAATGGCATAGCGCTCGGCCACCGAACGCACGGCACCCAGCATGTCCTCGCGGGGCATCACCGGGAGTTTGATGAGCTGGGTGACGCCCGACCCCTCGGGCAGCACGAAGACGGCCCTGCGAGCCGTGAGCCGCTTGGAGATCATGAACTCGTTGATGGCCCGCCCAAGCTGTTCGCCGCTGGCGATCTGATTGGCATCGAACACGCCCTCAGGAGGCGGGATATCGCCGAGGGCGGACACCTGGAGCGCGCCCTCGACGAAGCGGAGTTCTCCGGCGCTGATGTGCTTCGGCATGAGGACAAGTGCGAGCAATGACTCGGTTTGTTCTGGCATAGCTTTCCTTCTACCGCGTGCTGATGTCAACCGACACCGAACCAGGCTTGACGGGCCCTGGCATGGCACTGTGCCGGCCGCGGCCGGTTCACATATTGCGCAGGCCCACCGTCGACTGCATGGAGCTCGAGAGGCGGCCCTGTTGGATCGTCAGCTTCACCTGGACCGCTGCCGTTTGCTGGGCGAGGTTGGTGGGCACGAGCTGCTTCGTGATCGGGTCGCGGGCGTAGAATGAGAAGACCAGTTGGGTCGCGCTGTCAGCAAGGACGTCGCCGCCGGTATAGCCGCTGCCGCCGATCTTGCGCTTCAGGGATCCCGTTTCCAGCCAATAGCGATTGTGGATGGTGTTGTTGCCCCCGTCTTTCGGCGGCTCCAGATCGGCCCCCGGCGGCCCCGCGAAATCGATCCGATCCGGGTGCGCGCTGTCATAGTCGGCCAGGATGGCAGGGGCGCCGGTGAGGGTCGACGGAGAGGCGTGCCGGAGCCGGGAGGTGATGTCGTCCATAGCTACCTGGGCCTTCCTGTCGACCTCCATCTGGGAACTGGTGGTCGCCTCCGTAGACACGCCGGCGACGAACATCTGGTGGAGGCCGATCATGATCAGCAGGCCAACGAACAACGCCACCAGCACCTCGGTGATGGTGAAACCTCTCCTGCCCATGGTGGCGATAGCTAGACCTCTACTGCTTATATGCCTTATACGCAGGCCGGCGTCCACCGGGTCACACTCCCACCGGCGAGATGTAGGTGGTCAGGGCCACCATGGCAGAACTCGAACCCTTCTGATAGACGAGGACTTCTATTTTCTTCAACCCTTTGTGGCTGGCGTCGTTGGGCTCGGTCTCAGTGACCGTCGTCTTGACCTGGAAGAAGGTGTCGCCCGGGACGAGGTCGGCGGTGGTCGTGGTCTGACCTACCGCAGCATTGCTGTAGCCGGCGACCTTGATGCTCTCGATGGTCTGGCGGGCGATGCTGCTGGCAACCGCGGAGGTGGATGACTGATTGGTGGTGATGAGAGCTTGTGCAAAGCCAACCATGACCGGGAGCAGCACCACGGCCAGGATGGTGAGGGCAATAAGGATCTCCACCAGCGTGAGGCCGGCGCGGCCGGCGAACCGGGTTTTCCGAAGTGCGCGCATGTCAGAGCTCCCGGTAGGAATGAGGGACAGGCTGGATGGCGCCCATATCAGGTTCGTTGAACATAGGTGGCGGCGAAGAGCCGGGTTCGTAGCGAGGGCAGCTCGGATTGGAGGTGTCGAAGCCGTAGCTGACGCCGAAGTTGCCGCTCAACGTGAGATCCGCGATGCCGTCGTTGGTCGGACCGATGCCACCGACGACGACGCAGCCGGCCTGGTCGGCGGCTTTGGCGGTGAACGAGTGCCCCGCCCAGACCACGCCCGTGGTATGGAACGTCGACTGATCCCCAATCTCGATGTCCCAGCCGGCGACGAGAGCGGGGTAGACCGTCCGCGCGGCGCAGTCCTGCGCGTTTACGATCAGGGGCTCGATACTGACTTTGACTTTCCCCTGCATGCGAATGGAGCCGGTGGCGACGATGGTGCCGGTGACGGTGAGGTCGCCCACGCTCGACTGTCCACCCTTGATCGTGACATCCCCGTTGACGTAGTAGACGCCGCTGAAGGCAACCGGGTTGCTGCCGGAGCAGTCGATGATGATCTCGAAGTTCTTTTTGCTGGTGGACTGGCAGACGTAGGCATCAGGGTAGGAAGAGCTTGGGAAGTAGGGATCTGGGACGTACCAGTTCGTGCCATGAGTGTGGCCTGTGCCCTGGTGGGCGGAGGCGCTTGGGTCATACCAGTATACGTGCCGATTCGCGACGGCGTAGAAAGGTCCATTCTTGGTGTAGGTCGAGCCATAGGGAAGGGAATCCTGGGCCCGAGCGGTGATGAGCCACTGGTCCCACTGCGGGGTGGGAAGCTTGGGGCTGGCGCCCGGCCCGTGCTCATCGAGGTAGTCGGAGGGTGTGATCGTGCCGGAAGCGCCGCCGATGTTGGCGTAGGGCGGCACCTGGTACTGAGGGTCTGTGTCGTTGGTGGTGTAGACGTGGCTCCAGGCCCAGTCACCGTTGGTGTCGAGGTTCACCTGGATAGTGCGGGTGAGGTTGTAGATGGTGCCGGGCAGGCCGGTGTTGATGGTTCCGACGGAGGTGAGGACGATGACGTCGTACCGGGTGAAGCCGCCCGGGCCATAGGGCTGCCAGAAATTCCAGGTGACGGAATAGGAGCCGTTGGCGCCGTGATTGGTGATGGTGCCGGTGTAGGGCTGTGCCGGTGCAGCGCCCGTCTTGTGCCATTGCGACACGAGCTTGTTCACCCCGGCCTCGGCGACGTAGATGGCCTCGGCGTACTCGTTGCGCGAGGTGGCGAGGTTGCGCGCCGAGACGGCCATGGCGAGCACGCCCACGATGAGAGTCGCGAGCACGAGCATGACCATCAAGGCGGCGATGAAGGCGAAGCCGCGCTGAGCGGCCGCAGGTTTGCACTTTTGTATCATGATGCATCTCCCTTCCCCGCGGACGGCGGGGCCGAGCTACGGGTACTCCTGCGAGTACTACATTGAACCATGTCCGGACCCGGTTACGGGGCAAGTTATGACGACATTCCCCGGGACGGGGTTCGCAGTGACGGTGTAGGTGTATTTGTAGTGGAGCGACCGGTTCGCGTCCTGGGGGCAGCGCAGTTCACCATCAGGGAAGTAGGCCGGCGTTCCCAGGAACTGGGTGAAGGCGGCCTGGTTTGCCGGATAGGTGCGACCGTTCTTCTCCCAGTAGATCTGAAGCGCGGAGTGGAGGGCGCGCATGCTATCCTGGCAGGCGAGCTGGTCCGACATGGACTTGCCGCGATAGACCGAAAGGGTGCCGATCAGCAGCGTCACTGCCACCAGGATGATGACGGCGAGCAACTCGACCAGCGTCCAGCCACGGCGGCTCCGATTCGCAGTGTGCGGACCTGTTCCCATTGGATTGCTCTGGAACGACATCGCCAACCTGCGGCGGTGAGACGGCTGTGGTCGGGTCACTTGTGGCTCACCGCGTTGATCCATTCGCCGTTCTCGAAGTGGTCGTCAGTATTGACGACCACGCCCACCTGGGGATTCCCGGGGGTGGGGTTGCCGACAGTACCGTCTTCGAGCGCGGGGGTGAGTTGGTAGGGCACCCCGAACGGACACTCGGGCATGCTCGTCAGGGGGGCGCCCATTACCCAACTGGGCGCCTGCCCTTGGACCATTTCCTCGACTGTCGTCGGCCACTTATGATTGCGGGCAAAGAAGGCCTGAGTGGAGGTGTTGATGATCCTGATCTGCGACTGGCACCCTCGCGTCCAGGCGCTGTGGACGGCATGGAAGTAGCGAGGGAGAGCGATCAGCACCAGGGCGGCGATGATGACGATGACGACCAGTAGCTCCACCAGGGTGAAACCGCGGTGGCGCCCGCTCCGCGCCGGTCTATTCTGTTGTCGCACCCGTGCTGCCGGCATCTTACTCCTCAGAACAACGCACCTGCGTTTTCACGAACTGCGAAGTCGGGGGCCTACGGGAGGCGAGGCCCGCTGGCCTCGCCTCCCAAGTCCATTGGGCCACGAGCCTTACGGCTCCACGTGCATGGTGGCAGTCTGCCACTCCTTGGCTGCGAAATGGTCGGTCCAGTCCGTCTCGACACCAACCTGAGGGTTCGAGCCGTCGACGCCCTTACTGGCGTCTTCGCCGACTGTCACGAGCGCGTACGGCACGCTCCACGGGCAGATCGGGGCCTCAGTGAGCTGGCCGCTCTTGATCGCGGCGCCACCGGGTGTGGTGCCCGATGACGTGATCATGTCAGCGACGCCCGCGGTGCCTGCCGGCGGCCACACCTTGTTCTGGGCGAAGTAGGCCTGCGCAGCCGTGTTGATGATCTTGAAGTTCGACTTGCAGGCGTTCAGTCGCCCGGCATAGATCGCCGCGAAGTAGCGGGGCAGAGCGATGGCGACCAACACCGCGATGATGATGATCACCACGAGCAGCTCCACCATGGTGAAGCCACGCTTGCGGCTCATCTTCTGGGTCCACCTTCTCATTCGATTCACCTCCTTCCGAGGTATGCGGTCTTATCCACGCAGCGCCTTAGCGACGCCGGTAGCTGCTACTTACTGGGGAGACATGCCCGGCCTTCCCTTGAGGAGGGAGGTCAGGTTGAAGATCGGCATGTACATCGAGATGGCAACCACACCTACGATGGCGCCGACGAAGAGGATGAGGACGAACTCCATCACGGGCATCAGGCGCTTCACCGCGTACTCGATATCGCGGTCGTAGAAATCGGCGACCTTGTTCATCATGCCGCCGAGGTCTCCGGACTCCTCGCCGGCCGAGATCATCTGGATGACCATGGCGGGGAACTGACCGCTCGCTTCGAGGGGCGCGGCCAGGACCTGACCCTCGGTGACGCGAACCGTAGCCAGGCGGAGGGCGGAGGCGATGACGTGGTTCTCGGCCACCAGCGCGGCATCTTCCAGCGCCTGGACGAGCGGTACGCCGGTGGTGATGAGCGTTCCCAGGACGCGGATGCAACGGGAGATGCTTATCTTGCGGACCAGCCCGCCGAGCAGGGGGGCGCGCAGCTTCAGGGCGTCGGCTTTGGGCTTCCCCTTCTCCGATCGCGCCCAGGCGCGAAGGCCGAAGAATCCGCCGACGAGAATGGCGAAGATCGCCCACCAGTACTTCGTAAAGACGGCCGAAACCGCGATCAGCGTCTTGGTGATCGACGGGAGATCGAGGGACGCGCTCTTGTAGACCTGAGCGAAGACCGGGATGACGAAGGCGAGCAGGAAGGCGACGATCGCCATTGCCAGGCCCACCACCAGGGACGGGTAGACAAAGGCGGAGCGCACCTTCTGGCGCAGGTCGGCGTCCTTGTCCAACTGGACGGCGATGCGCTCGAGCGCCACCTCCAGGAAGCCTCCGGACTCGCCGGCCTTGATCAGGCTGATCATCACTTGAGAGAAGATGTGGGGATACCGCGCCATGGAGGTGGATAGAGACTGGCCATCCTGAATCCGCTGGCGGATGTCGGTGATGGCATTCGCCAGCTCCGGGCTCTCCGTCTGGTCCTTGAGCGCCCCAAGGCAGGCGATCAGGGGGATGCCGGAGCCGATCATGGCGGCGAACTGCCAGGAGAAGACCACCAGGTCATCGTGGCGGACGCGGCGAGGAAAAATCCCGAGCATCCGGCCGCTGGTCTCTTTGAGGGGCTCGACGGCCACCGGATAGTAGCCCATCTCGGTGACCTTGAGTTTGACCAGACGCTCATTGTCGGCCACCAGCGATCCTCGAACGAGGGAGCCGGCAGAGTCACGGGCGCGATAGCGGAAGGTGGGCATTGACGATTACTCCTTCTCTACGTAGACGACGCGCATGACTTCTTCGGGCGAAGTAGTTCCGTTCAGCACCTTGCGCAATCCGCACTGCTGCATCGTGATCATGCCTTCGTTGATGGCGGCGTTCCTGATCTCGAGGGAGGACTGCTTCTCGAGCACCATGCGCTTGAGCGGGTCGCTCATGCGGAGCACTTCGTAGACGCCGGTGCGCCCGCGATAGCCGCGACTGCTGCAAACCGGGCACCCCACTCCCTTGACGAATCGGGCATGGGGGCGGTCCTTCTCTGGCACGCCGAGTTCCTCGAGAATCTTGGGGTCAGGCTGGTAGCTGACCTGGCAGTTCTTGCAGATCACGCGGACCAGCCGCTGGCCGATGACGCCGATGACGGAGGAGGCGATCAGGAAGGCCTCAATGCCCATATCCAGTAGCCTGGGGAGCGCCGAGGCTGCGTCGTTGGTGTGAAGGGAGCTGAGGACCAGGTGGCCGGTGAGGGCGGACTGGATGGCGATCTCTGCGGTCTCCCGGTCGCGAATCTCGCCCACCATGATAACGTCCGGGTCCTGACGAAGGATCGCGCGCAGCCCGCGAGCGAAGGTGATGCTGGCGGCGGGATTCACCTGGCTCTGGTTGACCCCGGCGAGCTGGTACTCGACCGGGTCTTCGATGGTGACGATGTTGGTGTCTCCGGTGTTGATCCGGTTGAGGGCGGTGTAAAGAGCCGTAGTCTTGCCGGAGCCGGTGGGTCCAGTGGAAAGGAGCATGCCATAGGGCTTGCCGATGAGATGCTCGACGATGGTCTGCTGCTCGGGCAGGAACCCCAGGTCCTCCAGCTCCAGCAAGACGGATGACTTATCGAGTATCCTCATCACCACTTTCTCGCCGAACACGGTGAGGAGCGTGGCCACGCGGAGGTCATAGCTGTGGGCACTGCTGCCGACGGAGATGCGGCCATCTTGCGGTTGGCGCCGCTCGGCGATGTTCATCCCGGCCATGATCTTGATGCGGGAGATAACGGCCGACTGGAGGCGCTTGGGAATCTGCATCATCTCATAGAGCACGCCGTCCACGCGGTAGCGGACGCGCACATCCTTCTCGCGCGGCTCGACGTGGATGTCGCTGGCGGAGCCGGTGATGGCGCCCTGGACGATGGAATCGACGAGACGGACGACAGGAGCGTCTTCCACCATGCGTTCGAGGTCGCGCACGGTGATGCCGTTCGCTTCCTCCTGGTAGGAGCCAGAGGTGTCCTCTATCGCCTTGTAGGCGGCAACTCTCCCGTCGAAGATGGTGTTGGTGGCGAGCATCACGTCTTCCTCGGGGGCAAAGAACGGCTTCACCTGGAGCCCTGTGTAGAGACGCAGCGCCTCGATGGCAGTCAAGTTCAGCGGGTCCGCCATGGCGACGCACAGGGCTCCGTCGTTCAGATCGAAGGGCAGCGCCTTGTGCAGCCGGACGAGGTTCTCCGGCAGCAGGGAGGCGATCTCCGGCGGGATGATCTGCTCGGACAGCTCGACGAACGGGAGACCAAGCTGGTCCTTGAGCGCTTCCGCCAGGTCGCGCTTCTTGATGAAGCCGCGCTTGAGCAGAATCTGACCGAGGAATCCCTTGGTCTGGCGTTGCTCGGCCAGCGCCTTATCCAGGTCGGCCTGGGTAACGGTGCCGCGGGCGGTCAGTATCTCACCAAGTTTCTTCGCTCTTACCTTCACGCTAACCTTACCGGTTCCCGGAGGAACTGATACAACCGTGGTGGAGGGGGCATCTGACATTCGGTAACTCCGTCCTCTATTGGGTGTGGCCGAGGACTACCGCTAGGCCTCAGCGACCAGCGCGGTCCCGACCCCTTGTGGGCAGGAAGCGTGGTTGCTCGACCGACAGAAGAGATGTTTGTGGAGTGGGGGTATCATCGGGAGTAGCGCCAGACCCAACAGGAAGATCGAGTCTCTTCTCTGGATAGCAGACCTCCATTGCTGTCCATACGTATTCCTATTGTAACCATATCCCGAACCAATGTTGCGACGCCCACATCCCGATCCTGGGCGCGTTGGCTCTCATTTGTCGGGCAATCGCGTCATCCGGCGGGCCCGGTCAGACTCGCTCGTCATCATCGATCTGTTCCTCGTCCTCGCCGTCCTCGGGGACGAGCTCGTCCGGCTCTGGCGGTTGGCGGCGGCTCATCTCCGCGATGCGGTCAGTGGTATTGCCATAGACCTCTCGCGCCCGACGGCCATCGTGCGGGCCCACATATCCGCGTTCTTCCATGATATCGATGAGACGAGCGGCACGGGTATAGCCCAACTTGAACTTCCGCTGGAGCATGGAGGCAGAGGCATGCTTGGTTGCGAGGACGTACTCCAGCGCGGTGTTGAACATGGGGTCATCGGCTTCGTCCTTGCCGGAGATGGTCACCGTGCCGACGCTCTCGATAGCCGACTGCGAGTAGCGAGGCCGGCCCTGCTGCTTCAAGAAGCCGACCACGGCGTTGATGTCGCGCTCGCTGACGTAAGCGCCCTGAATCCGCACCGGCTTGCCAGTGGGGGCGTCCAGGGGCAGATAGAGCATGTCGCCGGACCCGACGAGCCTTTCGGCGCCGTTCATGTCCAAGATGGTGCGGGAATCGACCTGGGAGGCGACCGCGAAAGCGATGCGAGAGGCGATGTTCGCCTTGATGGTGCCGGTGATGACGTTGACCGAGGGGCGCTGGGTAGCAACGACAAGGTGGATTCCCGTCGCTCGGGCAAGCTGCGCCAGGCGGCAGATAGAGGTCTCGAACTCGGTGGCGGCCTGCATCATCAGGTCGGCGAGTTCATCGATGACGATGACGAGGTAGTAGAACGGCTCCATCTCGTCGTCCATCCGGGCGCGCTCGTTCCAGCCGACGATATTGCGGACGCCGAGGTCGGCGAACTGCGAGTAACGCAGCTCCATCTCGCGGATCGCCCAGCGCAGTAGGCCCGCGGCCTCCTTGGCGTCGTGGGCGACGGGTGCGGCGAGATGGGGGATGCCCTCGAATAGGCTCAACTCGACCCGCTTGGGGTCGATCATGAGCATCTTGACCTCGTCGGGGCGGGCCCGCATCAGTATGGTGGTGATGAGCGCGTTCAGGCAGACGCTCTTGCCGGAGTTGGTGGCGCCGGCGATGAGCAGATGGGGCATGGTGGCGAGATCGGCCATCATGGGATGCCCGGAGATATCGCGACCCAGCGCGAAAGCGATCTTGGACTTGACGCGGGCGGCGGTCTCGGACTCCATGATCTCGCGCAGGTGGACGAAGGTGACGTCGGTGTTCGGCACCTCGATGCCAATAACGCCCTTGCCCGGCACAGGGGCTTCTACCCGCACGGCGAGGGCGGAGAGGGCGTAGGCGAGATCGTCGGCGAGATTGGTGACGCGGCTGACGCGGACGCCGGCGGGGAGGTGGATCTCGTAGCGGGTGACCCGAGGCCCACGCTCGACGTCGACCACCCGGGCGTCTATGCCGTAGCTGGCGAGAGCGTTCTCCAGAGTCTCCACGCTGGCGAGCGCTTCCTTTTGGGAGTGTTCTCGGAAGGGAGCTTCCATCAACAGCTCCAGGGCCGGCAGCTCGAAGTCCTCGTAGCCCTTGCCCGGGGCCAGGTCGACGGCCTCGACCTCTTCGGCGGTTGCCTCAGGGGTCTCGATCAGCCCCAAAGCGGGCTGGATGGCCTCCTCCGGCTCGCTCTCCTTCGGTGGCTCGGGCTGAGGAGTGGGGGCCGGCGGAAGCAGCTTCGGCGGCTCGGGCGCGAGTCGCCTTGGTCGCGGCTGCTTCACCGGGAGCGGAGCGGGAAGCTTTCGGCGCGGCATGAGGCCCGCGATGATGAACGCCGCCCTGAGGATGACCCTGATGGTCTGCCTCGCCAGGTGGCTCAGGGGGCTGTCGGTGATGTAGCCGATGGCGCAGAAGGCGGCCATAGACAGCACGAGCACACCGAAGGTGCGGCCGAAGAGCGGGCGCAGAGCCTCCGAGAGAACGAGGCCGAAGAGGCCGCCGGGCTCGGAGCCGAAGTCGCGGCCGAAGATACCCACGCCCGGCGCGCAGAGCTGGGAGATGCCCAGGTAGATCCAGAGCAGTATGCCAAACCCAGTCGCCAGCCGGCCGAAGGCGAGGGATTCCCACTTCACCAGCATCAGGCCTCCCAACGCCAGGAGCCCGACGGCGACGAGCAGCGAGCCGGAGCGCCCCAGCAGGAAAGCGAGGACTGCGTTCAGAGCGGAGGCGACCAGGCCATGGGGCCGGCCGGCGCTGAAGAGCAACAGCAACCCGAGGGTCGAGACCCCGAGGCCGATGACCTCATAGCGCAGACGGAGACGGCGCGGCTCTACAGGCAGGGGGATAGGCTGGCGCGGCAGTCGCGCGGGCCGTGCCACCCCCAACTGCGGGTGATCTCCCATATTGACCTCTCGGCCGGGATCCGGCAGGGGCCCACCGCCCTCGACCCGGAGGTCGGGGACAGGACGCCTGCCTCTAGACTGTGTTGATCGGTCTTCGGTGAGACCCAAGCAGAGGGGGCCGCGCAGCCTGCAGCGGCGACATTGGCGACGTCAGACGCCAATGATCGCGCTCACCCTCCGCGATCCCGCGGGAAGGGGGCTACCCGCGTTTGAAAGGCAGAGTAAGATACCATGTCCCGGCTCGGATGGCAATTGAGGAGCGTGAATTCGCTTGTGGGCAACTCTGCACATAAGCATTTGTGTAACCCGGCGAATCGGTGCGCGCTGATCCCGACGGAGAAGGCCGCTCAGGTCGGGGCCCCATCTGAACGAATCAACACATGAAGACGTATCCGTCGCCCTGCAAGTGTGGGCGCGGGCTGGCAGATGTGGCATTATGGAACCAGTGGGGTTACCGAATGAGGCGGTCGGTGTGGTTGGTGCTGTTGGTGGGGCTGTCCCTGGCGGCCTCGCCCGCGGGAGCTCAAGAGCAGCTCGCGCGGGCGCTCTCGCGCATGCCGGAGCTGGTAGGAAAGCCCCGGGAGTACCAGCGCAAGGGGATAGAGAGCATTTACGCGATCGCGCGCCGGTTCGGGGTGAGTGCGAGCGCGATTCACAACGCCAATGAGGGGAGCCTGTCCGAAGGGGACGAGAGGCTGCTGATCCCGGCTCAGCACGTGGCCCCTTTGCCGAGCGCATCCGGGATTGTGATCAACCTGCCTGAGCGCAATCTCTACGTATACAAGGACGGCAGGCCATCACGGGTCTACCCGATCGCGATCGGGATGCGGGGCTGGGAGACGCCCACGGGCGATTTCAGGATCGCCAACAAGAGGAAGAACCCGACCTGGTTTCCCCCGAAGTGGGCGCTCCAGGAGGAGCCGGTGCCGCCGGGGCCGGGTAACCCGCTGGGAGACAGGTGGATGGGGCTCTCAGTTCCGGGATATGGTATCCACGCCACCAATGCCCCGGCCTCAGTGGGGCGCTATGCCTCTCACGGTTGCATGCGAATGTACCCCGAGCAGGCGCACGAACTGTATTCGCAGGCGCTGGTGGGGATGCCCGTCAAGATCATCTACGAGCGAGCGGTGATCGGGTACAGCCCGGAGGATGGGATCGTCTATCTTTCCTACCATCCGGACCCATACCAGGATGGTGACGTGACACCCGAGGACGTGCGCGAGATGCTGAAGGACTACGGCCTGGGGAACGTGGCCGATCTCGACCTGATCGGCGATATCCTGAAGCGGACGAGTGGGGTGCCGACACCGGTGGCGGGGTCTCGGGTGCGGGTGGAGGTGAATGGGAAGCCGGTGAAGTTCGCCCTCGCGCCGACGCCGGCGAACTCCGACTGGCTGGTTCCGGCGGGGCCGTTGGCGGTCGCGTTGGGCGCGAGCACACAGACCGGCCCGGGGATGAACTACGTGACCATCCGGCGGGGAGAGCAGCGCGTCTTCCTCTCACCTGGGAGCCGGGAAGCGCTGGTCAATGGCGTCCTCACTCAACTCGACGTCGCTCCCCAACTGGCGGCCGGATACCCGCTGGCGCCGATCAAGGCGACCGTCGAGGCGCTGGGGGCCTCGGTCGGCTGGGACGAGGCGTCGCAGACGCTACTGGTGTGGGATGGGATGGAGAAGGTGATGGGGGGACTGTAGTCTGCGATAGACGCCCGCAGACCGCATCTCCGCCACGCAAGACGGATGCTCCGCTACCGGCTTTTCCCTCTCCCCGTGATCGGCCAGATGTCCTCCACGCGGCCTCCGCGGACGGCGTAGGCGGTGTCGTGCAGGTTCGCGGTGGTGCACCCATGGCTGGGGATGATCTCGATCAGGTCGCCGGGGCGGAGGGTGGCGCCGGCTGACAGCTCCAGACGGGTGTGCTCCTCGGCGAGCTTCTGGAGCTGAACACCGGGCCGGTCCTTGACCTCGGGTAAGCCGAAGTCGGTGCTGAGAACCTTGGTCCCCGCGTCGCCGATGGCGACACCTTCCCGGGGGGCGCTGATGATGGAGGCGAGGACGGTCATGGCGCACTTGAAGGGCGACCCCTGGTTGCGGAAGTTGGTGTCCATCAGCGCGTAGGACCCGGCCTGGATCTCGGTGATGCCGGGCACGCGGCCGGAGATGGCATAGGTCAAGGTGCCGCCGCCGCTGACCTCGCTCACGGGCAGACCATGGCCGCCGACGTGGGCGGCGGCCATGACTACTTGTTCCATTGCTTTTCGGCACGCCTCCTCCCGCGCGGCCGTGTCTTTGATGCCCATGACGTGACCTTCGTAGCCCATGATGCCGCGGAACTCAAGGCCGGGTCGGTCGACGATCTGCCTCACCAAACGCAGCACGCCATCCGGGCCGCTGACGCCGCAGCGACCCATGCCAACGTCGATCTCGACCAGTACGCCGAGGGTGACGCCGCGCGCTTTCGCGGCGCGGGAGAGCGCGGCGACATTCTCGGGGTCGTCCACGGCGACACCAATGCGCGCTCGCTCGGCGAGGGAGACCAAGCGCGCGATCTTGGCGGGGCCGACGATCTGGTTGGCAACAAGAACGTCCGTGATCCCGCCGTCCACCATGGCCTCGGCCTCGCCCAGCTTTGCCGCGCACACACCCGGCGCTCCAGCCGCGATCTGCATGCGAGCGATCTGCGGGATCTTGTGGGACTTGGCGTGGGGCCGGAGGTGGGCGGGGCCGACTCGGAAAAAGGCGGCCATCGCCTCAAGGTTCGCCTCGAGAAGGTCGAGGTCGATCAGCAGAGCAGGCGTATCGAGTTCCTGAATCGGTCTTCCGATGTCAGGCTCTTTCATCGTTCCCTCCTGTCTTGCTCGGGCTTGCCGTTCACGCCCAGCAGCCGGGAAGCCAACGGCGACGGTGAAGATGTCGGCACGACAGCAGTGGGCATCATGCTGGTATTCGACGCGCGGGAGAGGCCGCGCCTGCTTTGCGCGCCTGGGCTCCGGGTGGAGCCCAGGCGGCTCGCAGTGGTAGCAGCAGGTAAGGGGGCGATAGCCTCCTGACTAGCGCCGGATCAGGGCCTGGTAAGTATAGGTGATCTTCCGGCTTTCCTGGGGCTTGAGAGGGATGGTCCAGGTAAGCTCGTGCACGGGGTTCATGCGCTTCAGGCCCTGGGCCAGGGTCGAGTCCTTTGCCTTGGGGTCGGAGGATTTCACCTCGCCGGAGAGGGTCTTCTTGATCTCGAGGGAGATGACCTTGTCCTGGTAGTTGGTGACTCGCAGCTCGCCCTGGACGGTGACGCGGTCGAAGTGATCGCCATAGAGCGTGACCGCGTCGCGCTCGCGGTTGGTCTCGGTTTCGCTCTGCTCCGCGCTGACGCTGGAGGCCTGGGTGATCTTCACCGTGACTTTGGCATTCGTCGGCGTGTAGCTGAGCACGTCTTGCCCTACGATCTGGCCGTCCTTGAGGGTCTCGGCGGGGGCTGTGGTCCACGGCACCCTGGTCGTGTTGGTGAGTCGGAGGCTGTGCCAGACAGTCTCGCGCGGCTCCGGCTGAGGCTGGGGCTGGGAGTAGTAGTCCGACTGGTTGATCTGGTCGGGAATCGTCCATTCGTAGCACTCAGTGTAGGGAACGGTCTCGGTGAAGAGTGGGAAGTAGCCGGTTTCGCCCTGGGCGAGGGTGACGTCCTCCACCGGATAGAGGAACAGGTCCTCCGCTGCCTCGCCGGTGGCGGCAGCGCCGTAGGAGGGAGCGATGCTGGTTTCGGCGGGCCCGCCTCCATCTCGGCGGTACATGACGGCCTGGGTCATGACATTCGCCATCGCCTCGGGGCGGGCGCCGGTTCCCCCGAGCGCATTCAGAAACCCGGCCAGGTCAGTCTTCATGGCGATCGGGCTGGGAACGTCGGAGAACTTGAGGTTCGGGAAGCCGGTGATGAGATCGACGTGAGTGCCCTTCAGGTCCTCGGCCTCGTTGATGACCTCGGCCTTGGCGCTGAGGCGTGCTTGCTTCCCGTCGGAGATGTCGATGAGGTAGCTGGGCGCCCAGGTGATGCCCTTGGCGAGATAGCTGACGGAGAGCCAGTCACCGGTCTTGGGGGTCGCGAAAGTGGCCTCGAGTTCGGCTCCAGGCAATTCGGGCTCGAACCTGGGAGATATTTCGGACAACGCGAAACTGATGCGGGAGATGGACTGGGCCCCCACCGCGACGATGCCCCCCTCCGTCCTGACCAGGGCGTAGGGTGACGCATCCCAGCGAGTGGAGTAGTCAGTCGCCGCTTCGGCGCGACCCATGTCATAGGGGCTGACCGGCGGAGATGGGGCCGGCCGGTCGGGGGCGAAGGCGATAAGTGTGCCCTTGATCGGGGCCGTGGAGTCCGGGCTGGGCCAGATCGTCACTTCCTTTCCGATGTTCGCGCGCATGAGTCCAGGGAGGTCTCGCGCGAGGATGGGAGAGCCCTTGACCACAGCGCTGCGGGCAACCACATTCCTCATCCCGGCGGAGGCAGGAGCGCTCACCCAGAAGGCGCCGTGAGATGGCGCCGCGAAGGGGCCAAGCAAGACACTGGTCTGGGCGCCGGAGAGAGTACCCTCTCTCACGAAGAAGCCGAGGCCATTCTTGAAGAGTGCGGCGCGCTTCAGTTGGGTCTGCGTCGCTGCTGGCTCAGCCGCCGCGGCAGCGCAGAGACAGCACAGGCAAAACAGTAGACAGGCACCCCTGAGAACTCTGACCATCGTCATCCCTCCATGGGCGAGCTAGCGCTTTGCTTCCGTTACTTGTCCACAAGTCCTGTCATGAGTCCCTCCTCACGGGAGGAGCAGGTGGAGGGCATGACAAAGCGGGAGAGACGCTGGGTGGGCGATGGTGTGTGAACCTCTTTCTGTGGACACGGGGCTCTGTCGCGGTAGGGGCGCAATTCATCGCGCCCTGGGCGTGATGAATCACGCCCCTACCAGGCCATCGCCCAGCCTTCGGAGTCGCATCCCCGACCGCTTGTTCGTTGTGGGAGACTGAGGGGTTCTGCTATACTCGTTGCGGCCGGAACGGGCAGGGAAGGCTGGTGACCTTGAGGCTGGCACTACGGGTGGTGACGGCAGCGCTGCTGTTGCTGGGGTGCGCTGCGGATGTCTGGGCGGACACGATGGTGGTGGCCGGTCAGCGCCTGGAGTCACGCACGAGCTTCGTGACGGTCGCCGACGATGTCTTCGCTCCTCTTCTGCCGGCTCTGAAACTCCTCGGGGCCAAGCACCAGATTGCGACCGACGCGATCCGGATCACCACAGGGGCGCAGCAGGAGATCGTGATCTCGCGCACCCGACCGGAGGCGACGCGCGATGGCGTGCTGCGGGAGATGCCGGGCCTGCCCAGGAAGCAGGGCAAGGATATCCTCCTGCCGGCGAAAGCGGTGGGTTCGCTGCTGGGATGCGCGGTGCGGTGGGACGAATCCTCGCGCACGCTGTTCATGCACCCCTGGATTCGGAAGTTCACGCTCCAGACGCTGGCCGACCGCTATCGCGTGACGGTGGCGGCCGAGGCGCCGATCAGATACGAGTCGGGACGGGTGGAGGAGGGGACGCCGCGGCTGTTCGTCGATCTGATGGACGCCGACCTGTCCAGCATTCCTTCCGAGTTCAAACTAGAGGGCAGCTACCTGCTCGGCGCCCGCATCAGCCAGAAGAGCCTGGCGCCCGCGGCCGACGGGGATGTGGTGCGGCTGGTGGTGGAGCTTTCGGAGTGGAAGCCCTATGACATCCGGCTGGGGGAGGGGAAGCGGACGCTTCAGATCGACTTCCCGCTCCCCGGCGCGGCGAAAGTCTCACCGGAGGCGCCGCCGGTTGTTCTGTCTGGTCTGGGATTCCGGCGTGTGTCGCCGCGGCTGGCAGTGGTGACGGTTTCGACCTTCGGTAGAGCGACGTGCGAATCCGGAGTGAGCGACGATCCTCCGGCGATCTGGGTCGATGTCGCGAGCGCCGAGAATCGAGTCTCGGGGCCGACGCCTGAGATGCACGACAGGCTGGTGTCGTCGGTCTCACTGGGGCCGTCGCCGGATAAGCCCGATGCGCAGCGCCTGACGGTCGCGCTCACGGAGCCGACCGAGCACAGCCTGATCACCGAGCGGGGGGAGATCCGGCTGCTGTTGGGGCGATTCGAGATGCGCGGGTTGACAGTAGTGATCGATCCGGGTCACGGCGGGTCGGACACCGGAGCGATCGGGCGGTCCGGGCTGATGGAGAAAGACGTCAACCTCGATGTGGCGGAGCGCGTCACGCGTCTGCTCGAGGGGATGGGGGTGAGGGCGAGATTGACGCGGGCGACGGATGCGGCTGTCATCCCTTGGTCCTCATCGAACCGGGACGAACATCGGCGGGAGTTGTTCTCCCGCTGTGCGATTGCGGAGGAATGCGGGGCCGACCTGTTCGTCTCTATCCACGCGAACGCGCGCAGCTCGAATCCAGGCGCGATTCGTGGCGCCGAGACCTACTACCGGAAAGAGGACAGCATCGCGTTCGCCCAGGTGATGCAGCAGGAGGTGGTCCGCGCAACTGGGCTGCCCGATGGTGGCGCGATGTATCACCCCAAGCCGATCATCGTGTTGTATGGCACGCACGTACCGGCGGTGCTGGTGGAAGTCGCCTATCTGAGCAACAGCCTGGATGAGCGCAAGCTCGCCGACTCGGATTTCCGGGAGCAGGCGGCGCAGGGGATCGTGAATGGAATCAAGCGCTATGCTCAGGAAGCGGGCATCACGCCGAGGCTGGCCGCGATGGACAGCCAGCCGCCGAAGGAAGTTGGCGGCCTCGGAGAACCGTGAGGCTGCGTGTTCTGTTGACCGTCCGAAACCGCGATGATAGCATGGCCGCAGGAGGAACTGATGAAGAGGATCTGTCTGCCGACAATCACGCTGGTCGTTCTCGCCTGGGCTGCAATCGCCTGGGCGCAGCCGCAAAGCCTGGTTGGGACGGTGGTGGCGATGCGCCCCGACCAGCGCAAGCCCGCCGAGATCGAGGTGCGCGTGGATTCGTCGGAAACGAAGGAGCTGGCGGCGCGCGTAGGTCAGACGCTGACGGTGGCCATCGACAAGAGCTTCGCGTGGCCGGCTCAGGTCGGGCTGGGGGATCAGATCAGCGCCGACATCGAGCCGGCGGAGAGCGGCTGGACGCTGAAGTCGGTGAACCGGCTGGGCCGGGGCGAGTTCGTGAACCCGGGAGAGAATCCCTCGCTCGACCTCGGATCGCCATCTGCAAAGGTGCTGGTGAAGTTCTTCGCTCCGCTGTACGCGGACTGCCACCGGAAGACGGCCGATCTTCTGCGAGGGATTGCCGAGCAGGAGCCGGACAAGGTTCACCTGCAGATTTTCGATGTGAGCGATCGGAGCAATCCGGCGGCCCGCCAGGAGATGATGCGGGAGCGCCTGACCTGCGCCACGGTGCTGGTCAACAACCGCTATGAGTTCACGCTGAAGCGCGACGGCCAGGAACGCGCGGTGCAGCTCTTCCACAAGCCGAACGAGCCCAACTCCAGCTACAACTCCGAGGACGCGCTGGCGGTGGTCCAGCAGGAGATCGCACGGCTGTACCCACCCGCCAAGGCCGCGCCGACCGCGCGGCCTGTCTGATCGCTCGGGGCGCGCCTAGCGCCCCCGCTTTGCCGGAGGGGCGCTCTCGGGCTTGGCGCCAGGCTGCTGGGGCTGACCTGGCCTGGCGCCCGGACCTGTCGACTTGGCCTGCGGCGGCGGGGTTGGCTTGGGCTCGTACTTCCAGTAGAACGTGAGCCCGGCCATCGGCAGGAGCTGGTTCACGTCCTTCTCGGCCTGCTTGTCTCTGGCGTCGAAGTTGATCCCCTCGACCATCACCGCGGCGTCGAGCAGGATGGCGCGGCGACACGATTTCCAGGAGGCATCCGCCGCCTGGCCATAGCCGTAGCGGACGAGCAAGATGGCATCGTCGGGCGACGTGATGGTGGTGCCCATGAGGGTGCGGGCGCCGCCACTTTTTGCTCCGGGAGGGGGCTGCAAACCAGGTGGGACGTTCTGCGCGGAACTGCCAGCGGCGCCGGGAGCGCCAGGCATGCCAGGGCAGCCTGCGAGCAGCGCCACCAGGAGCAGCCCGGCTATCAGCATCGCAATCCGAACGGTAATCTTCACGGTTTCATCGCCTCTCGTGCTCTCGCTTTCCCAGCGGAGCAGTCTTCTCCGTTCGTCGGCGGTCCAGGCCTTTCCTCGTCTTGCTTCACGCGGCGCGTCATGTCGGCCGCGGGCGCAGGGACAGGAGCCGGGGAGGGAGTAATCGTCTGGGGGGGCATTCAGACGGAGTGGAGGTCGGTGGTGGCTGCTAATGAGGACTTGATCCGCGTCCTGAACGAGGCGATCAGCCTGGAGTACGGCGCGTTGTTTCTGCTGCCGCAGCACATCGCGCAAGTGCAGGATGACGAGACGAAGCGACAACTGCGGCTGATTCTCGAGATGGAGACCGAGCACGCCGAGAAGACGGCGCAGCTCATCTACTCGCTGGGGGCGAAGCCGAATGCCGACTTGCCGCAGCTCCGCGTGCGCTCCAACCTGCGGGAGATCATCGAGGCGCACATCGCGGGCGAGAAGCAGGCGGTGGATGTCTACACCCGCGCGGAGGCGGCGGCAACCGAGCCGGCGATGAAGAAGCTACTGGCGGAGCTGCGGCGGGAAGAGGAAGGCCACCTGCGGCTGCTGGAGCGGGTGATGGAGAGGGCGTAACCGCGCCGGCAGGCGCTGGACCTCACCCCAGACGCTTCACCAGTCGCCAACTCTCGGTTCTGGGAGAGAACCCGGCCGCGTCGCAGAACCTTCGCGCGGCGAGGTTGCCGGATTCGGCCCAGAGCATCGCGTGTTTCACACCCCGCTCCGCCTGGGCCCGCAGTTGCTCCTGGAGGAGGAAGCGGCCGATCCCGCGGCGGCGGTAGGACTCGGCCACGTTCAGCCACTCGAGGGTAACCCACTCGGAGTATCCCGGGCATCCCTTCAGGTAGGGCGGGATACCCCAGGCCTCACACTCGCCGATCACTTCTCCGTCGCGACGCGCTTCCAGACGCCATTCGAGGGAAGGCTCGCTGAC
>Ga0315273_10002487_pt1 | contig 21786 bp, 18 predicted proteins | sample YL17G02_0_MG_FD_205753 | JGI IMG/M metagenome (GOLD analysis project Ga0315273, IMG submission 205753) | Sediment microbial communities from Yellowstone Lake, YNP, Wyoming, USA - YL17G02_0 | ecosystem: Environmental > Aquatic > Freshwater > Lake > Sediment | place: USA: Wyoming | collected... | reverse complement strand
TGGACGTCGTCCAGCAGCAACGCGGTGATCCGGCGGTAGCGCGCGCGCCACCAGGCGATGCGGTCACGGTCGATCGCCCGGATGAGGTCATCCACGAAGTCCTGCGCCCGCAGGCACGCCACCAGGCTGCCCGGCGTTTCCGCGAGCACGTTGCCGATGCCGTGGAGCAGATGGGTCTTGCCGGCTCCGACCGGGCCGAACACGACCAGGGGGTTGTACCGCTGCCCAGGCTCCTCGAGAACCGAGCGCGCGGCATGGATGGCGACCCGATTGGCAGCCGATTCGACGAACTCCTCCACCCGCCAGATCGGGGCCGGCCCCGGCGGCGGACTCAACCCTTCGCGGACCTTGTCCACCTCGCCCCGGGCCTCGTCGACCCGGTTGGGATCGCGGAAGATCGGCTGCCCGGCAACCGCCGCGTCGAGCTCCTGTGCCTCCGCCTCGAGTTCCTTCAGGTGGCCGATATCGTCTTCGTAGTCCCGCAGCGCCGCATCGGGGTCCACCGGGGCCTCGCCCTCGAGCAGCCGTTCGAGGCGTTCGGTGCGATAGCCCTGACCCTGCCAGCGGAGGATGGCTTCCGCCACGCGGCCCCGCCACGCCTCCACCTGCCGTGCGACGGCCGAGGAGATCTCGGAGAGGAAGACACCGAACTCATCCGAGGTGAGCCCCGGATTTGTAGTGGGGATCTTCTCTTCAACAGCGGCGGTCGTCGCCCCGGCCCACTCCCGCTCGGGACGGGCGGGTGGGCTCGGGAGGACGGTCCGCATGGTCACCGGCATCGACTTGGCCAGCACCGCGCGGGCCTGCTGCGAGGTGATCGGCCCCGCGCTCACCGCCTGATACGCGATCAGCCGGTTGAACGCGCCGATGAGCTCCCGGATGCTGCCAATGGGCAGGGTGGCGACCGCCTCGATGATGCTGGGATCGAACTCCGCTTTCCGCTCGGCGGCCTGGCGATTGAGGATCGCTACGCGGGTCTCGTAGTCGGGGGCAGCGATGTCGATCACCAGCCCGCCGGCGAATCGCTGGATCAGCCGTTCGTCGAGGGCTTCGATTTCGTTCGGCGGCCGATCGCTGGAGAGCACCATCTGCCGACCCGAGGTGAGCATCGTGTTGGTGAGGCGGAGCAGTTCCGCCTGCATCTCACGGCGGTGGGTCAGGAACTGCACGTCGTCGACCAGCAGAATCCCCACGTCGGTGTAACGGCGGCGGTACGCCTCCCCCTGCCCCGCGGCGATCGCGGCGTGAAAGGCCTCGATGAACTCATCGAGGGTCAGATACTCGGCGCTAGTCTGGGGATTGACCTCCATGGCATGGTGCCCGATCGCCATGAGGAGGTGGGTCTTGCCCAGCCCTGACCCCCCGTAGACGAAAAGGGGGTTGTAGACAGCGCCCGGAGACTCGGCGACCGCCCGGGCCGCCGTGACTGCGAGGCGGTTGGCGGAGCCGACGACGTATGAGTCGAACCGGTGGCGGGGATTCAGCCGGGTCATCAGGCCGCGCCACTGCCCGTCGCGGCCAGGCGCTTGAGGACCAGTTCGGAGATGCCCTTGAGGGTCTCGAAGACGCCCGCCCCCCGCAGCGCATCCCCGGGGAAGCTGCGGTAGCCGCGGAAGTTGAGCGCGTCGTCGAGATCGGTCGGCGTGAGGATCAGATCGGCCGGCAGGTCCTGCTTGTTGTACTGGAGGACCTGGGGGAAGGTCCGGACATCGACGCCCTGGGCCAGCAGGTTCGCCTGCAGGTTCTGCAGGCTCTCAATGTTGTCCTCCAGCCGCCGTGCCTGGCTGTCGGCCACGAAGACCACGCCGTCGGCGCCCTGCAAGACCAGCTTGCGGGTGGCGTTGTAGTACACCTGGCCCGGCACCGTGTAGAGCTGGAAGCGGGTGGTGAACCCGCTGATGACACCGAGATCCAGCGGCAGGAAATCGAAGAACAGGGTGCGGTCGGTCTGCGTGGCCAGACTCACCATGCGGCCGCGACGCGCCTCAGGCACACGCCCGTAGATGTACTGCAGGTTGGAGGTCTTTCCCGACCGTCCCGGCCCGTAGTACACGATCTTGCAGGTGATCTCACGCGTCGTGAAGTTGACGAGGGACATGGTCTATCGTCCGAAGAGGGCCCGGAGGCTCGAGTTCAGTTCGCGTTCAAAGTCGGCAGCGAGTACCTCCCGCTTCTGCACCGGTTCCGGCGGCGCGGCGGCCACGAGGTCGTCCACCAGCTGGTCGAGGAACAGCTGGACCAGGCCGAGCTTGGTCTCGCTGCCGAACACGATGAGCGCCACCCATCGTCCCCGCGGTGTTTCAAACCAGACGAGCAGATGGCTCTGCCGATGCCCCAGGTGCGCCATTACCCGGAATGGCTGCCACCGCATCTGGACCGCCAGCTCACTGCTGGAGGCGACTATCGCCGCCCCCAGCGCCGCGGCGGCCATCAGATCCAGGGCCCCAGTGAAGCCATGCTGGGCCACCACCTGCCCGGACGTCGTCATCAGCAGGGCGACCCGGGCCGAGGATTCGGCCACGAAGCTGCGGAGCGGGCCGAGGACCCAGGGCTCAATAGCCCGCATCAGGAGAGTCGCTCCGCCATCCGCAGCATCTCGAGGCGCAGTAGGCCGAGCGGCACATCCCGCCCGGCGACGGCCACCAGCACCAGGTCGCCGGAGGCGGGCGCGACCAGCAGCGAGCCATCGGTCGCCTGCAGGTGCAGGAACCGGGGGACACCGAAGCCCGCCCGGCTCGAGAGTTCGGTGGCGCGGCCGGTGAGGCTCGCGGCCATCGCAGCCAGGGCTGAACCCTTGACCCCACCCATCAGCGACTCGGCCACGACCAGGCCATCCTGCGCCGCGACCACCATCGCGCCGCGGATGCCGCGGAGCCGGGTCAGCGCTTCGAGCAGTGGCGCGTACGCGGGGCTCATCGGACCCGCTCCAGCCAGGCCCGCGCGGCCTTCGCCGCCCGTTCCGCGAAGAATGACAGCTGCCCCGCCGGGAACCCGGCATCCATGGCGGCGAGCAGGCTGGTATCGGTCGTCGGGTTGAGCAGACACGCCCCGACCTCGGCACCCTCCAGGGTCAGATGCGTCCACTCTCCCAGCTCGAGCAGCCGTGCCGCCCGACTCGCCTCGCGCGTTGTTCCCGCCAGAATTGCCGCGGCCTCTTCGCTGACATCCCGGCCGTCGGGCCCGGCCAGTCCGCCCCCGAGGCGCAGACCATTCTGGTCCACCAGCAGCAGCCGGTCCCGCGCTCCCTCCAGCCCCACGAAGGGTTCGCCGCCGCTGACCGTAGCCGCCCGTGCCTCCTCCTCCCGTGGCGGTGGGGCCTCGGGCAGTGCCGTGTCCCAGATCTCGTGGCCGCCCGCGACGCGCTCAACGGCGGTCCGGAGTCCGGAATCTTCAGGATCGAGCTCCGCCGCAAGCCGCAGATGATAGAGCGCGTGCTGCGGCTCTCCCGCATGGTAATAGAGGAAGCCGATTCCCTTGTGCGCGCCGATGTGATGCGGCATCAGCCGGAGGACGGTATCCCACGCATCGAACGCGGTGGCGAAGTCGTGCCGATCCGTGAGCACCCGGGCGTAGAGGTCGTGCGCGTCGGGCAGGTGCGGGTACCGCGCCAGGCCGCCGAGCGCCACTTTGAGCGCCGCCTCCAGCTGGCCCCGCTGCCGGAGCGCCTCGCCGAGGCGGAGGAAGACCAGGCTCGATGGATCCGCGGCGTACTGGGCCGAGAGCGCGCGGATGTCCTCAGTCACGGGAGCCTCTCAGGGCGAGATCAATGGTAAGGGCGGCCTGCCGGACGCGCTCGACCGCCGGGGTTTGGGCATCCTCTTCCGGCGGCTTGCTGACCAGCCGCCGCCACTGGTCCCAGACCTGGGCCGCTTCGCGGAACCTGCCGACGGCCGCGAGGGCCAACCCGAAGAGCCGGTGCCCTGGGGCAGACTGCGGGTCGAGTTGCACAGCGTGCCACAGCGCTTCGGCGGCCTCGGACGGATGTCCTGCGGCGAGCAGGGCCCGCCCGTAGGCCAAGTGAGCGAGCGGCTGATCCGGATGACTGGAGACCGCCTGTTCCGCTGCCTGGCGGGCCGATTCCGGGTCCCCGGCGCCAAGCAGATGGTCCACTTCGCCCAGCAGGATGGGCAGTTCCGCGCTGCCGATCGCCTCCATGGCGCGCCGAGCCGGGTCATCCAGGTGAACGATACCCGCAGTGGCCAGCCCGAACAGGGTGCGGGCGACCTCGAACTCCGGGCGGCCGAGGGCCCCGGCGAGGTCACGCACCGAGCGTTCGCCGTCGATGGCCGCGAGCACCTCCCATTCGGCGGGAAGCAGATCGAGCGGGGCGGCTGTGTCGATGACCTGGGCGAGCTTCGGCACCAGACCCAGATGGGTGATCTTCTTCTCGATGCGGGACCACTCGTCGGTGCGGCGCGCGGCCTCCATCAGCAGGAGCCCCGTGGCGACACGGGTCTCGGCCTCGGTGGGCCAATCGCCGTTCTTCCCTTCCTCGAACGAAAAGTACCCCTCCGACCAGCCCACCAGCTCGAACACCACTTCCTCGACTTGCCGCCGGACATACCGATTAAGATCACGTTGCTGAATGAGCCCCTGGGCAACCAGGATCTCCCCCAGGCGGCGCTGGTCGCCGGCAGTCTGCAGGGCCCGGGCGCGCATCAAATCCTGCTCCGCGACCCGCCCTCCGCGAGTCAAGAGGCGCCCCAGCGGATGCGGGTTGCTGCGGATCTCGGCGCCCACCACGACCCCGTCATCGAAAAACACGGTGCCCGCGTTCTGGCGCAGATCCGAGGCTACCCGCAGGGCCCCGGTCTTCCGGCTGAGATCGAGCAGCTGGAAGACGTCGTGGATGCTCAGCTCCTTGAGCGGGCCTTCGATGGCCATCGCTCAGGCGGCCCCGGCAAAGATATGGGCGAGGTCGCGAGCCGACCGGGCGTGGGTGCGCGCCGCCTGGGCGTAGGGCCCTGACGGCTCGACCTGCACCACCCGTTCCCAGGCACGCACCGCCTCGTCGTAGCGGCGGGTGCGGGCGAGTGCCACGCCGCGATGGAACAGCGCTGCGTCATGGTCGGGGGTGAACTTGAGCACCCGATCGACCGCCTCGAGGGCCCGTTCCGGGCGGCTGTCCTCGAGGAGGGCCCGGGCGAGGAGCAGGAGGGCATCGAGATCGAATGGCTCCAGCATCAGCACATCCACGAGGAACTCGACCGCCGCCCCGGGGGATTCCGCGCGCCGCAGCAGATCCCCCATCGCCAGCGCGGCCTCCATGTAGGTCGGGAGCAGGTCCAGCGCGTGCTGGTACGCCACCCGGGCGCCGACCCAGTTCTCGCGCACCTCCTCCAGTCGTCCGAGATCCTGCCAGACCTGCGCCACCATCGGATCGAGCTGCAGGGCCGCGTGACAGGCTTCGACCGCGCCATCGACATCGCTGAGCTGCTCGGCAATTCCGGCCTCCAGCTGCAGCAGGTCGGGGCGCCCGGGTTCGAGTACTCGTGCCTGCCGGAGCACCACCCGCGCGTCGCTGGCCATGCCTGCCGCGAGGCGGGCCCGGGCCGCCGCCACCAGCGCCTCGATATCCTCGGGTGCCAGCAGCAGCAGCTGCTCCGCCTGCTCGACCGCCTCGGCCCCGCGGCCCAGCGCCAGCAGCGCCCGGACCTCGCCCAGGAGGGCGCGGGCCTGGAGCGGTTCGAGGGCCAGCGCGGTCCGGAAGCGCTCGAGCGCCTCGCCATGAAGTCCGCGGCGGGCGAACACCTCCCCCAGCAGCGTCGTGGCCCGGGCCGGCTCGAGGCCGCGAGCCAGTGCGCGTTCGATATGTACCGTGGCGTGCTCGAGGAACCCCTTCTGGATGTAGTCCGCCGCCAGCGACAGCGGGTCCTCCGCCGGCGCCACGATCTGCCGGTCGGCCGGCTGCAGTTCGTCGAAGATCCGGTCCAGCAGCCGCTCGTCAAACTGGAAATCCCCACCCACGGCCTCGGCGGTCACATCCGCTGAGATCTCGGGGACAACGGTGATATCCGGGTGCTCGTACTGCAGGTCGATTGTGAGCGAGTACTTCTGGGCGACGTAGAACGGTTCCAGCTCGAGCGCCCGCTTGGTCGTGCGCAGCGCGCCGTCGAAGTCGCCAAGGTGGCTCAGGGTGAAGCTGAGGTTGTAGTGGGCAGAGGCAATTGCGGGATCCGCCTCGACGGCTCGCGAGAAGGCATGCTTGGCGTCGTCGAAGCGCTTGAGCTCCACCAGCACCAGGCCGACGCCGTTCCAAGCCACGGCGTTGTGCTGGTCATCGGCCAGAACCTGGCGATACGCCTCCAGTGAGAGCTGGAGGCGGCGGCGATGGAACAGCGCCAGGGCCAGGTTGAGGCGGGCGGCCACGAGCTCCGGCCGGTAGCGGAGCGCGCGCTGGAACGCGTCGAGCGATTCGTCGCTGTCCGCGAGCTGGGTGCGGAGCACTCCGAGGTTGTTCCACCCCAGCGCGTACTCCGGATCGGCGGCCACGGCCTGTCCATAGGCCAGGGCGGCCTCGTCGCGCCGGCCAGACTGCTGCAGGCACACCCCACGCTCATTCCACAGCTTGGGCGAGGCCGGATCCTCCACCAGCAGCGCGTCATACAGCTCGAGTGCGGCCGCCAGATCCCGGCGCAGGAGGTGGACCTCGGCCATCGCTTGGCGTAGCAGCCGGGGATCCTCGTCGGCATCAAGCCCGAGGCGATACTCCCGGAGGGCCTCGACATAGTAGCCCTTCTGCCGAAAGGCGAGGCCGAGATTGTAGTGGGCGAGGGCCGCGCCATCGGCCACCGCGGGTCGCGGCGAGGCCGGACGCGCGAGAGCCGTGGGGACCCCCGGCTCCGCCAAGCCCTCGTAGCGAGCCAGACGCAGGTTGCTCTGTACCCGGGCCAGTGTGGGATTGAGCTCGGTGGCCCGCGCGGTGGCGGCGCGGGCCCGTTCATGGTCGCCGAGGTCGCCGTAAACGAACGCGAGCAGAAAGTACGCGTCCGCGTTATCGGGATTGCGCTGCACGGCCTCCTCAAGAGCCTGGCGGGCCTGCTCCGAGAGGCCGCGGTTGTACAGCGCCTCACCGTAGTGAAAGAGGGTGATCGAGCTGTGCGGGTCGAGCATGCGGGCCTGCTCGAAGGCGGCGGTCGCCGCTTCGAGACTGCCCCGCCCCCGTTCGGCAAGACCCAGTTGCAGCAGCGTGGGCACGTCGTCGGGCTTCCGCGCCAGCAGCTGGCGGAACTCCTCGACCGCCTCGTCGAAATGGCCCAGCGCGGCGCAGGTGCGTCCCAGCTCCCAACGCGCTGAGGTATCATAGGGCTCGCGCCGCAGCCGCTCCCGCAGCTCCGCCACCCGCCGGTCGTAGTAGCCGGTCGCGTGGTAGGCGATCTCGAGGTTCTCCTTCGCGACTTGCATGCGCGGGTCCAACTCCAGCGCACGGAGAAACTCCTCGGTCGCTTCGGGGACCAGCCCCTTCTGGTAATAGAGGACGCCGAGATTGTTGTGCGCGCCCGCGTCGGCCGGATCGATGCGGCGGGCGAAGGAACGGAGGACCGTCAGATCACGTTCGGACAACGCGGACCCGGTCACGGCAGCCTCAGGGAAGCCGGATGGCGTCGAAGATGGCCCGGAGACTGGCGAGATCGGGGAGCAGCAGGAAGTGCCCGCGCAGCTTGAGGCCCGGATCATCGAACAGGAACTGCGTCTCGACACAGAAGACGTAGTCCCGGTCATAGCCGAAGTTCATGTAGATGGAGGTGAGCACGGCGCCGCAGAGGTCGATCGCCAGGCTGGGCACCGACGGCACGAGCATCATCCCCATGAAGTCGGAGAGCGCGTTCATATAGGCGCTCGAGAGGATGTTGCCAACCTCCTTCAGTCCGGACTGCTCCATCTCACCGAAGCCGGTGGTGGTGCCGAGCGGCCGCCGGAGCAGGATGTCGCAGAGAGTGCGGGCACAACTCTCGGGGAACAGCACCAGGGTGCGGCCGGTCAGGTCGCCCATCATGTGCATGAGCACCGCCGCCACGACCTCGTCGGCCTTGCCCAGGATCTCGGGCACTTCCTCCAGCCGGCTGACGTTGACCTCGGGCACCGAGATCATGATCCGCCGGTTGGTGAGCTGTGACAGCGCCGTGGCCGCGTGGCCAGCTCCGATGTTGGCCACTTCGCGCAGCGCGTCGCGCTGCAGCGCGTGGAGTTCCCTCACGTCGTCCATGCGGGCCTCCTCAGACCAGCGCCGCGGGATCCACGATCAGGGCCGGCACGCCGTCCCCGAGGATCGTGGCTCCGCTGAAAATCGGGAGCGTTCCCTTCGGGGCATCGAACGGCTCCACCACGATCTCCTGCTGCCCCACCAGCGCATCGACGACGACCGCCGCCCGACGGTCGCCCACTTCCAGAATCACCACCGGCTGGCGCCCGGCCGGACGCGGCCCGGTGACGCCCAGCCGGTCGCGCAGCCGCACCGTCGGCAGTAGTTCGTCCCGGACCATGAATGTCTCCCGGCCTTCCGTGACGACCAGGTGATCAGGACGGAACTCAACGGTTTCGGCAATCCCCAGCAGCGGAATCGCGTACTGCTCCCGCCCCACGCGGGCGAGCAGCGCCCGAACAATGGCGAGCGTCATGGGGAGCCGCAGAGTAAAGGTGCTGCCAAGTCCTGCGGTGGACTGCAGCTCCACCGCCCCGCCGAGCGCCCGCATCCGGGAGACCACCGCATCCATGCCCATCCCCCGCCCAGAGACGTCGGTGACCCGGGTCGCGGTCGAGAATCCTGGTCGGCTCAGCACCTTGAGGAGCTGGTCGTCGCTGAGCTCAGTGCTCGACGGGGGCACCAGCTGCATGCCGACCGCCTTCCGGAGCACCCGCTCCCGGTCGACGCCGCCGCCGTCGTCCTGCACCCGGATGACGACGGCCGCACGATCGCTGGAGGCACTCAGCCGAATCGACCCTTCCTCAGGCTTGCCAGCCCGCACGCGCTCGGCGGGGGGCTCGATACCATGGTCAATGGCGTTGCGAAGCAGGTGGATCAGCGGCTCGCCGATCTCGTCGAGGATCGTCCGATCGAGCTGGGTCTCTTCGCCCTCGACCTCGAACCGCACCCGGCGACCGAGCTGCCGGGCCAGATCGCGGACCACCCGCGGAAACCGGTCGAAGATCTGCCACACGGGCGTCATCCGGGCCTGCATGACCTCCCCGTAGAGATCGCCGGCGATCCGGCCGATCCGCTCGCTCACGGCGCGCAGTTCCGGCGATCCATCCGCATCGGCCAGATCGCTCAGCCGCCCTCGGGCCACGACCAGTTCGCCCACCAGGTTCATCACCGCGTCGAGCCGGCTCAGGTCGATCCGGATCTGGCGGCCCCGAGTGAATCCCTCCGCCGCGGCCTCGTCGGCCGACGAGATCAACTCGACCGTCTCCACCTCTCCCACCGAGGAAAGGGCGGTCTTGACCTCCGCGTCCTCCGCTTCCGAGACCAGCCGGAATCCGAACCGGCCATCGAAGCCATCGAGCTCGAGCGCCGCCAGTGGAGGGCGGATCGCGCTCACCCGTCCGAGCGTCTCCGCCTTGCGGAGCACCAGCATCGCCCGAGCGCCACGCATCGCCGCGCCGGGACGCACCACGATTCGCACCTCACGACCTTCGCTCGCCGGCGCGTCGACGACCGGCGCCGGTTCCGGCGTCGGCACCGCCCAGCTGCCGGTCGAAGAGGCTGCCGCCAACGCCTGATCCAGCTCACCGATCAGCGCGGCGAAATTGAGCCGCGCATCCCCCCCCTCGATGGCCTGTCCCGCGCCCTGTTCCAGCGCATCCACGACGCGGAAGAACAGGTCGATCACCTCGCGGCCCGAGGCCGGGTCGCTGCGCAGCAGGTCCAGCATGCTCTCGCTGCGATGCGCCAGCTCGGTGAGATTCGAGTAGCCCATCGCCGCCGCCATGCCCTTGAAGGTGTGCATGGCGCGGAACAACCCGACGACGGGCTCGGCGGCACCAGGGGTCCGCTCCCATTCGAGGAGGGCCTGCCCGCAGGCCCCGAGCTGCTCGCGGCTCTCGGTCAGGAAGAGGGTGGCATAGCGCGAGAGGTCCATGCCGGCCTCAGCCGAGGACGCGCTGCACCGCTTCGAGGACCCGGGAAGGCTGGAACGGCTTGACCACGAAATCCTTGGCGCCGGCCTGGATCGCCTCCACCACCAGCGCCTGCTGGCCCATGGCGCTGCACATCAAGATGCGAGCGGCGGGATCGTCCTTGCAGATCTCCCTCACCGCCTCGATGCCGCCCATGTCCGGCATCACAATGTCCATGGTGACCAGGTCAGGCTTGAGTTGCCGGTACTTCTCGACCGCCTCGCGCCCCGTCTCGGCCTCCCCGACCACCTCGAAACCGGACTGTGCGAGGATGTCTGAAATCATGGTGCGCATGAAGATGGCATCGTCGCAGACCAGTACCGTGTGGCTCACGCTTTCCTCCGTGGTGCAGTTCAGGACCTGCAGAGTTCTCGACGACCGCGGTCCATCACGATTATCCCAGCACCGGAGCGAGCAGGGCCTCCGTGTCCAGCACCGCGAATGACCGGCCGGCCTGCCGGCCAACGCCCCGGACCAACCGTGGATCCGCGCCGGCGGGCGCCGGCCCGGAGGAGAGCCCGCCGGAGGGGACGTCGACCAGATCCAGCACCTCGTCAACCGACAGCCCGTAGGCCCGCCCCGCCTGCTCCACCACCAGGATCGAGCCGGGCTCCGATTCAGTATCGGCAAGTCCGACCGCCCGACGTCCATCCACAACCGTAAGCAGGGTTCCCCGCAGGTTGACTAGTCCCGCCACAGCCAAGTGACTCCCCGGGATCCGGGTGGCGGGTCCCGCGGCGATCACCTCGCGCACCACGCTGGCCGGCGCCGCCCATACCACCGGACCGAGCCGAAAGAGCACCATCCGGAACGCCGCGGAGTCAGCCATGTGCTTCAAAGAAATGAAGATACCGAAGGGCCTCAGCCGGAGCAACGCCGTCCCGGGTGCCCGCCGCTCGCTCCAGGAGGGCTGCCAGATCGGCCGGCCATTCGGCCTTGAAGTCGAGCGGGTGGCCGGTCACTGGATGGCGGAATTGGAGCCAGGCGGCGTGGAGCGCCTGCCGGGGTGCCAGCCGCTCCAGCGCCTCTGCGCCGCTGCGTTGCGGCCCAGTCATGCGACGACTGCCTCCGGCCCCATACACCGGGTCCCCCACCACCGGGTGACCGACATGGGCCAGGTGCACCCGGATCTGGTGGGTGCGGCCGGTATGCAACTCGAGGCGCAACAGGTCGACCAGAGCAAACCGCGCCACCACCCAGGCGTCGGTCCGCGACTGCCGCCCCCCAACTGCCACCGTCACCCGCTTGCGGTCGCGAGGGTGCCGGGTGAGCGGCGCGTCGATCACGGTGGGGCTGGCGTCGAGGTGTCCCCAGCAGAGCGCGGCATAGCGGCGGGCGATGCGACGGCCGGCGAGCATCGCCCCCAGCCGGCGATGCGCCAGATCGGTCTTCGCCACCACCATCAGGCCCGAGGTGTCCCGATCGAGCCGATGCACAATGCCGGGCCGGCCCTCGGCGCCGCCGGAGAGCGTGGTGCCCCGCGCGACGAGGGCGTTCACCAAGGTGTCGTCCCAATGCCCGGGAGCCGGATGCACCACCAGTCCTGCTGGCTTGTTGATCACCGCGAGGTGCTCGTCCTCAAATAGGATGTCGAGCGGGATCGGGGTGGGCGTGAGGTGACGCGGAGGCTCGGACTCGGGGAAGGTGACCGCGACCTGGTCGCCGCGGGCGAGGGTGCGCGAGGCCCGCGCCACGGCGCCGTTCACGACGACGGCGCCATCGGCCACCAGGCGCGCAGCCTGGGTGCGCGAGAGACTCAGCTGATCCGCGAGGAAGCGGTCGAGTCGTTCTGTTGCAGGCGAGAGGACCGTGAACGTCAGTTGCGCGAGCGGCGGGCGGTGAGCGGTGGGCGGGAGGTCGGGAGGTGCAACCCGCTCACCGCTCACTTCTCACCGCTCACCGTTCCGGCCGCGGTTTGGGGCGGCGTGGTCTCCGGCGGTAGCGGGCGCCCTAAGGAGGACTCCGCTTCCCGCCGAGCGTCTTCCTGCCAGAGCGAGAGCGCCAGCGCGATGGCCCCGCAACTCACCGCCATGTCGGCCACATTGAAGGTGGGCCAGCGCCACACGCCCACGCCTAGGTCCAGGAAGTCCACCACTCCCTGGCTGGAGCGGATACGATCGGCCAGGTTGCCGATCGCCCCCCCGCTTACCAGGCCGAGGGCCAACTGACGGAACCAGTCGCCGGTTTCGGCGCTGCGATGATAGCGGAAGAGCAGCACCACCGCACCGATGGCAATACCCATGAAGATCCAACGGGACAGCGGCCCGAGGTCCAGGCCGAACGCGGCACCGGGGTTGTAGACCAGTCGGAGCTGGAACCAGTCCCCGAGCACAGAGCGGCCCGCCGATCGCAGCAGATGCTGCTCCGCGAGGTACTTGGTCACGATGTCGAGCGCCAGCGTCCCGAGCCCGGCGCCCCAGTACAGCCGCCGCTCAGCGCCGCTTTCCATTCTCTTCTTTTTCCTTGCACTCGATGCATAGCCGTGCGTGCGGGAGCGCGTCCAAGCGCTCGAAGTTGATCTCCTTGCCGCACGTGTGGCAGAGGCCGAACCGGTCAGGCGTCCTGTAGAGCCGGCGCAGCGCCTCGTTCACATGCCAGAGGTAGCGGCCCTCCTGGGACGCGAAGAGGAACTGCTTTTCCCGCTCCATCGCGTCGGTGCCCTGGTCGGCCATGTGGAATGAGTAGGACGAGAGGTCGCCATCGGCGCTCTGTAGCGTGGCGTTAAACGACTCGTCATAATACCCGAGTTCCTTCATGACCCGGGCCCGCTCTTCCATGAGCCGCTTTTCGAAATGGGCAAGATGCTTCTTGTTCATGCCTCGTTCCCTGCCCGGCCTGGTGTCGGCCGAACGTTCAGGCGCCGGCCCCATGCCGTCGCAGACTGAGAGTGACCCTGTGCCCCTCGACATCCGCCGCTTGGTGCAGCTCGGCGGGAGTGATCGCCTGGCCAACCTCGAGCCGCCGGGCGAGCGTTTCGGTCATGATGAATTCCTGATGCTCCTGGGCTGCTTCAAGTATCGGGCCCGGGCCTTCCAAGCCGACCTCGATCCGGTCCGTCACCGCAAATCCGGCCTCTTTCCGCAGCCGCTGGACATGGTGCACCAACTCGCGGGCGAGGCCTTCCCGAGTCAGGGCAACATCGAGACTGGGATCCAACGCCGCGACGTACGGCCCGTCGCTGGCGACCAGCCAGGAGGTGGCAACCTCCCGCTCAACCACCACATCCGCAGGAAGGTAAACGAGTTCCATCCCATTTTCATGCCTCCGGACCTCGCCGCCCCCCTCCAGCGTCCGCAGCTCGAGCACGGTGAGCTTCTCAACCGCCTTGGCGACCGCCGGAGTGTCCTTCCCGTAGCGCTTCCCAAGGGACCTGAAATTGGCCTTGCCCTTCAATCGGACGAGGTCGGTGTCCGACTCGGCGATGAGAATGTGCTTGACGTTCACCTCGGACTGCAGGATGGCCAGGAGCCGCTGAAACGCGGGGCCGCGGACTGCAGCGGGAACGGCCACCTGCATCCGGCCGAGGGGTTGACGGACCTTAAGCTTCCCGGATTCGCGGGCGGCGCGCGCCAGTGAGGCCAGCCGCCGGATCGCCTCCATGGCGGCCCCCAGGTCGGCATCCTCGGCAGGAGGCACCGGAGTGCCTCGGCCTCGCACATCGGCGCCGGGCCGAGGCTTCGGCCAGGAGCCGAGGTGGACCGAGGAGCCGGTCAGCGCGCGGTGGAGCCAGTCGCTGGCGAAAGGTGCCGCCGGAGCCATCAGGCGACTCACGACCACCAGGCATTCCCAGAGTGTCGCGGTGGCCGCCCGATCCGCTTCCCCGTCGGGAGCCCAGAAGCGGTCCCGGCTGATGCGGACGTACCAGTTGGAGAGATCGTCCACCACGAAGTCCATGACCGCGCGGACCCCGGACGTTGGCTCGTAGCCAGCCCAGGCACGGCTCACCGCGGCCACCGTCGTCTCGAGCCGGCCCAGGATCCAGCGGTCCGCATCCTGACGCTCCGCACGGGGAGAGGCACCCTCCACCCGGCCGGCATAGAGCCGGAAGAACTCGTAGCTGTTACGGAGCGCGCGGAAGAAGTCTCCGGTCACCTGCGGGATCTGCCGGCGGTCGAACGGCTTCTCGTTCCACACCTGGCTCGAGGCGAGCAGATAGACCCGGACCGTGTCTGCCCCGAACTCTCGAACCATCTCCCACGGGTTGACCACGTTCCCCAGCCGCTTCGACATCTTGCGGCCGTCGGCATCGAGCACCAGTCCATTTACGATGACGTTGCGGTATGCCGGGCTGTCGAAGGTGGTCGTGGCGATGGCCAGAAGGGAGTAGAACCACCCCCGGGTCTGGTCCACACCCTCGCAGATGTAGTCAGCGGGGAAGTGCGCCTCGAACTCCGCTTGGTGCTCGAACGGGTAATGCCACTGGGCGTAGGGCATCGCCCCGGAGTCGAACCAGGTATCGATCACCTCCGGCTCTCGGCGCTGGGTTCCGCCGCAGTGGCAGCGCCAGGTGTACCCGTCGATGTAGGGCTTGTGGGGATCGAAGGTGGCGGGCAGCGGCATCCCCCATCGCTCGGCGAGCTGGGCGTAGCTTCCGATCACCTCAACGTGGTTCGGGTCGGCATCGCATACCCAGACCGGGAGCGGAGTCCCCCAGTAGCGGTCGCGGGAGAGCGCCCAGTCGACGTTGTTCTCGAGCCAGGAACCGAACCGGCCCGCGCCGACCTCGGGCGGCTGCCAGTTCACGCCCCGGTTGATCTCGAGCATCCGCTCGCGCACCTGGGAGGTGCGGACGAACCAGCTGTCGCGGGCATAGTAGATGAGCTTGCTGGAGCAGCGCCAGCAAAAGGGATAGTCGTGTTCGTACTGCTCGGTGCGGAGCCAGCGGCCGTCGGTCTTGAGCCGCCGGATGATGCTCTCGTTGGTCTCGTCCGCGGTGACCAGCTTCCCCTCGATCTCGGGCCAGGTGGTGCCGATGAAGGTCCCGTCGGCGCCGACCGGGCGCAGCAGCGCCAGATTGTGCGCCTGGCCGGCGGCATAGTCGTCGGCGCCGAACGCCGGCGCCATATGCACGATTCCCGAGCCGTCTTCCGCGGTCACGAAGGGACCGGTGATCACCACCGAATGGCCCTTCCCCTCCGGCAGCGGTACCACGTCGAGCGGCCGGATGTAGCGGAGGCCGGCGAGCATCTGCCCGGTGACCACGCCCTCCCGCACCATGTCCTCGCCGAGGATCTCGCGAAGCTTCTCTTCGCGCGCCAGGGCCATCACGAACCGGCGACCGGGGTGCCTGGGCGTGGTGTAGAGACCGTACTCGAGGTCGGCATGAACCGCAGCAGCCACGTTCGACGGCAAGGTCCACGGGGTCGTGGTCCAGATCACCAGCTCACGCCCCGAGCCGTCCGCCACCGGGAAGGTCAGGTAGATGGATCGGTCCTTGACCTTGTCATAACCCAGCGACAGCTCGTGACTCGAGAGCACAGTACCGCATCGGGGACAGTAGGGGAGCACCCGGTGGCCCCGGGAGAGCAGATTCTGCTCGAACAGACGGCGCAGCAGCCACCAGACCGATTCCACGTACTCGTTGCTGTACGTGACGTAGGCGTGCTCATAGTCGAGCCAGTAGCCAATTCGGTTAGAGAGTGCCTCCCAGTCGGCCTTGTAGGTAAAGACGCTCTGGCGGCAGAGCCGGTTGAACGCCTCGACCCCGAACTCCTCGATCGCCTTCTTGCCATTCAACTGGAGCTGCTTCTCGACCTCGATCTCCACCGGGAGCCCGTGGGTGTCCCAGCCGGCGATGCGGGTGACGGACTTTCCCTGCATCGTCTGGAAGCGGCAGATCAGGTCCTTGATGGCGCGGGCGAAGACGTGGTGGATGCCCGGCTTGCCGTTAGCGGTCGGCGGGCCCTCGAAGAAGACGAACGGAGGTCCCTGGCGAGTGGCCTCGAGAGTCTGTTCGAAGAGCCGCTCCTGGGTCCAACGGGCAAGCAGCTCCTGTTCCATCCGGTCGGCACCGCCGTCCGGCCAGGGCCGATAGGTCATGCGGGGAGTTGCTGCACCAGCGCCGTCACGAGACGGGTCAGCTTGGGCTCGGCGGCTCCAGCGACGGCGAGGATCTTGGTGATGTCAGCCGGCTCCAAGGCGTCGGGGAGGCACTGATCGGTGATGATCGACATACCCGCCACCTTCATGCCCTGGTGGACCGCGACGATCACCTCGGGGACAGTGGACATGCCCACGATGTCGGCTCCCATGGCGCGGAGCATCCGATATTCCGCGCGGGTCTCGAGGTTGGGCCCCGGCACCGCGACGTAGACCCCCTCGCGCAGAATGATCCCCTGCTCCACCGCGATCGCGCGGGCCCTGGCCCGAAGCCCGGAGTCGTAGGGATCGGACATGTCCGGGAACCGCGGGCCGAGCCGCTCGTCGTTCTTCCCGATGAGCGGGTTGTCGCCAAGCAGGTTGATGTGATCCGCGATGAGCACCACGTCACCCGCGGACCACAGCGGGTGCATGCCGCCGGAGACGTTGGTCACTACCAGGGTCCGGGCTCCGAGGGCATGCATCACCCGCACGGGGAACGTCACATCCTGGAGGCTGTAGCCCTCGTAGCGGTGGAAGCGCCCCTGCATGGCGACGACATTTCGGCCGCCGAGCCGGCCGAGGATCAGCCGGCCCGCATGACTCTCGACCGTGGAGAGTGGAAACCCGGGGAGCTCCTCGTAGGGGAGGGTGGCCTCGGCCTTGATCTCGCTGGCGAGGGCGCCAAGGCCGGTGCCGAGGATGATGGCGACGTCGGGGCGGAAAGCGCTGCGGCCGCGCACCACGGCGGCCGCCAGCTGAATCCGGTCGAAGAGCGGGCTATCGGTCATGCGTGTCGCTTCAGCAGCATCTCCGTCTGGACCTGGTGAGACAGCTGGCTGTGGGTCTGCAGGCCGTCGATCTCGCCGAGCTGGCGCTCCAGCAGGGCGCGGAAGTTGGCGAGATAGGCGGCGAACTGGCGCTGCAGCATCTCGTGACGCTCCCGCACCTGCCGTTCCTCTTCGGTGGCCTGGCTCACCAGCCGGAGCGCGTCGGTACGGGCCTCCCGCACGATGCCCTCAGCCTCGCGCTCGGCCTGTTCCTGGGCAGCGACCCGGAGCTGCTGGGCGGCGAGCAGCGCCTCGTTCATGGCCCGCTCCCGCTCGCGGAACGCCCGCAGCTGCTCCTGGAAGCCCTGCAGCCGCTCGTCGAGCTTCATCCGCTCGCGCACCAGCCGGTCCAGCTCTTCTGCGACTCGGGTCTTGAACTCGTCCACCTGGGCGCGATCGTAGCCCCGGAAGACGCGCTGGAACTCCTGCGCCCGGACGTCGCTCGGTGTGAGATGAAAGGCGTCGTCGGTCATGTGCCGCGCTCTCCAAACAGGAGGGTTCCCAACCGGACTATCGTGGCGCCCTCTTCGACGGCCACGGGATAGTCCCCCGACATTCCCATCGACAGTTCCGGCAGGCGGTGTCCGCGCGCTTCCTCTCGGTCGCGCAGTCCGCGTAGCCGCTGGAAAGCGGCACGCTGTTCAGACTGGTCGTCCGTCAGCGCCGCCATCGTCATCAAGCCGCGCAGTTCCAGGCGCTCCAGCGGGCTGATCGCGTCCACCAGCCCCGGCAACTCCCCCGGCTCCACGCCGCCCTTCTGCGGCTCATCGGAGCAGTTCACCTGCAGCAGGATCGACTGCCGGGTCCCAGACGCCGCCCGGCGATTCAGATCCTGCGCCAGCTCGGCACTGTCCACCGAGTGGATGAGCGCAAAGCGATTCACCGCAAGCTTCGCCTTGTTGCGCTGCAGCGTGCCGATCAGGTGCCACTCCACCGGCAGATCGGTGAGTTCCGCCTGCTTGGCGAGCGCCTCCTGCACGCGGTTCTCTCCTACTGCGGTGAGTCCTGCTGCGACCGCCGCCCGCACGGCTTCCGGTGGGTGGGTCTTGGTCACCGCCACGATCGTGACCGGATGGGTCCACCCGCCCGCTTTCTGGTGTTCTCCGATGCGAGTCCGGATGTCGGCGAGTCGCTCCGCCAATCCCGGGTAGGGCATGACGGGTAAATGTAGGTGGGGGTTGAGGTTATTTGTAGGGGCGGGAGGGACCTAGTCATGGCTCAACCCATCCGGCCGGACCCTCCCCCGCCACACCTCAGGGTCCGGTATGTCCAGCCGACTCGGCCAGTAGGGTGGCCAGGGCCTGCCGGAACCCCGGATTGGTGGAGAGCCGGCCAGCGCGAGTCAGGTTGCGGACGGCGGCGGCGCGGTCGCCCTTGCCCTCGTAGAAGTAGGCAAGCTGGGAGAAAGGGAGTGAAAGATTGTTGGCGATCCCCGATGCCGTCGGCTCGAGAATCTTGGGTTGGTCCGTGTCCAGACCGGCGTAGCGGTAGGTTTCCCACAGCAGCCGCTCGGTCGCAGGAACGTCCAGCGCGGTCCCCAGGATGCGACGGTGGTCCACCTCGGGGCGAGTCGTGTCGATCGGGGCGGTCTGCAGCTGCATCACCAGACCCTGCTGAAGAATGAAGCGATCCAGCCCGAAATACTCCCCGCCGGTGGTCAGTGACCACCCGATCGGCCGGCGCCCGAGGTTGTCCTGCAGCAACCGGAGCACCGCGAAGTCCCGGCTGTAGATCGGTGTACCCCGGCGCAGCGTATGAGACACCGGTCCCAGTTGTACCGTGATGTCCCGGGGAAGCAGCTGCGCCTCGGCCCGGGCGATCTGTTCGTCGGTGAGACTGTGGGGCCTCCAGGTGGGCGCGATGGGGCTCCGCCCTTTCCAGATGGCGGGTGCGGCCGCCTCATCGAAGGGCCGGGTCGGGTAGTCGCGCAGCTGACGCTTGTACCAGTCAGTTTCTGTCAGCGCCAGACAGACGACCAGCACATCCTGGCGGATCCCGTTGACCTCCTGGGCCCACCACAGCGGAAAGGTGTCGTTGTCGCCGTACGTGAATAGGATGCCGTAGGGCGGCATCGAATTGAGCAGGTTGTACGCGAAATCCGCCGCCAGGGTCGCGTCCGGCCCCTGGCGCCGGCTGGCCGCCGTGAAGTTGCCGACGAAGGGGACCAAGGCCAGCAGCGTGATCGGCACGGCCGCGATCGGGGGGCTGAGTCGCCAACGGCTCACCGCCCAGCGGGCGAGCGAGGCGATCCCCATGCCGGCCCAGAGCCCCCACACCACGAAACTCACCACGAAGAAGTAGTCGCGGTCGCGGACCTCGTGATCGTTGCCGTCGGGATAGACAGTGTACCCCATGCTGAAGCCGGGCTTGAAGTTCATGTAAGCCACCAGGCCCAGCCCGGTGATCAGCCAGAGCATGAACAGCAGCCACCAGCTGGAGCGGTCGCTGCGGCGGTGCAGCAGGAATCCCTGCAGCCCAAGAGAAGAAAAGACCAGCGTTGCGAGAGTCCGGAGCGGGAACTGGAAGGCGGCAACACCGAGCGTCGAGCGAACCCCGTTCGCCCACTGCCAGTCGAAATACTGCACGTAGTTCAGCAACTGCAGGCCGATGATCGTGGCGCCTCGCCCGGGATTGTCCGGGCTATGGGCGATGGTGGGGTCGTCCAGCGGCGTCCGCACCGGATACTGCTCCCGGCGGATGACCGCCAGGAGGGCGTCCCACCGGTCGGGCTGGGCCTCGTTGATGATGGGGTGCTGGCCGGCCCGGATGTACAGGTAGAGATAGCTCGTGACCCCGATCGAGGAGACCGCCAGCGCGACCAAGGCGAAGGGCAGCGTACCCGAGTGCACCGCGAAGGCCGCCGCGGTGAGGAAGCAGGCCGCACCGAGGACGGTGAGCGTGGCGCTTCCCAGCCCGCACCCGATGAGCAGCGCCCAGCTCCCCGCGACGACCGCCACCTGAGCCCACTCGGCTGCACGCTCCTCGGAGGTGGAGGCAGGCTCATACCAGAGCACCGACGCGAGGAAGCAGACGACGGCCGGTCCCACCAGCAGGGCCAGCAGGTGGTTCCCGATGGAGAGTCCGGCGAGATAGAGGATCAGGAGCAGCAGGTGCGCGGCGCGGGTCGTGCCCCGCATCCCGCGCCACAGAGTGCACAGCCAGGCGATCGCCGCGATCGTGAAGGTCGCGGCCGCGTACACCTCGGTTTCATTCGAGTTCTGCCACGCGGTGAAGGTGAACCCGGATACCAGCGCCGCCGCGAAACTCCCTCCGACCCGGACCAGGCGCTCCGCTGCGCCCTCGAGATCCGTGGCAGCCGCCGCGAGGACATCGTGGACCACCAGGAACATGAGGCCCGCCCCGCAGGCGCTGAGCGTGGCACTCAGGAGGTTGGTGCGCTGGGCGTATTCTGACAGCGGCACCAGGGCCGCCCACACGTGGCCGATGAGGACGAACAGCGGGGTCCCCGGAGGATGCGGAATGCCCAGCGATTTCGCCGCCGCGATAAACTCACCCGCGTCCCAGAAGGTCACGGTTGGCGCGAGCGTGATCACGTACCCGGCGAGGACCAGCAGCGTGGCGAGACTGGCGAGCGCGTAGGGTGGGCGACGGGTCATGAAGAGAGCAGGGAACGGGGAAACGGGGAACGGGGGACAAGAGGCGGCGGTCGGATAGCCGCCAGATGCATCCGGCCGCTACCCGGTCCCTCTCACCGCGGCCACCACGGCCAGGGCATCCCGGGTGACGGCGACGTTGTGAACCCGGAAGAGGCGGGCCCCACGTTCGAAGGCGACCACGCAGGCCGCCGCCGTCGCCACGTCCCGTTCCGGGATCTCCCGCCCCGTCACGCTGCCCAGGAACCGCTTACGCGAGGGACCCACGAGGATCGGGCGCCCGAGGGATGCGAGCATCCCCAGCCGGTCGCACAGGAGCAGGTTCTGCTCGGCGGTCTTGGCGAAGCCGAAGCCGGGATCCAGCGCGATACGATCCACCCCAACTCCCGCGGCGAGAGCCCGGTCCAACGCACCCCGGAGCTCCTCTCGAACAACTGTGACGACATCCGGCGCGTATTCGGCATCGTCGAGACGGGCCATTGTGCTCACCGTCCCCCGGCTGTGCATCAGCACTACCCCCGCCCCGCCCCGGGCAACCACCGGTCCCATCGCGGGATCGAGCCGCAGTGCCGACACGTCATTGACGATCGCGGCGCCGGCGTCGAGCGCTCGGGCCGCGACACTCGCTTTCACCGTGTCGACGGAGACCGGGACCCCGGGGTGGCGGTGCACCAGCGCCTGCAGCACCGGGAGCACCCGTTCCAGCTCCTCCGCCTCCGGCACCGGCTCGCTTCCGGGGCGGGTCGACTCGCCGCCGAGATCAAGCACGGCGGCCCCATCGGCAAGCAATCGGTCCGACTGAGCAAGGGCAGCGTCGGGCGCGAGAAACCGCCCGCCATCGCTGAAGGAATCCGGGGTGAGGTTGAGGATCCCCACGATGACAGGGCGGTCCAATTGGATCGGCCCGCGGGCGGTGATCCACGCCGCGGGGTGTTCGGGAGTGAGGAGGGGACCGACTTGGGTGGCCACCTCGGCGAGCACGCCGGGAACGACCCAGGGGCGGGCGAGCGCACCGAGCCGGGCCTCGGTGCCGGCGACGATGGCCCAGTCCTCACCAGTGATGATTTCCAGCCCCAGCTGGCCGGCGTGCTGCACCAGAGCGAGCAGCGTGGCACCGTCGAGCCCCAGAAGTTCGACCGCCGCAGCGG
>Ga0315273_10002486_pt1 | contig 21789 bp, 35 predicted proteins | sample YL17G02_0_MG_FD_205753 | JGI IMG/M metagenome (GOLD analysis project Ga0315273, IMG submission 205753) | Sediment microbial communities from Yellowstone Lake, YNP, Wyoming, USA - YL17G02_0 | ecosystem: Environmental > Aquatic > Freshwater > Lake > Sediment | place: USA: Wyoming | collected... | reverse complement strand
GCTGCTGTTTTCGCTGCCTGTCCCGGTGCCCGCGGCCGTCTTCCCCCTGCTCGGGCTGCTGCTGGCCTTCGCCGGCGGCATGGCCTTTCCCGCGGCCGTCGCCATGATGCCAGGCTGGCCTGGGACGGCGACTGGCTCGCTCTACGGCGCGGACCTGGCCGGCGGATGCGCGGGCGCGTTACTGGGCGCACTGCTGTTCGTGCCAATTCTAGGTATTCCCCAGACGTGCGCGGCCGTCGCGCTGATCGGGCTGGCGGGGCTGGTCGCGCTCGCGTAGCAATAGCCTAGACCGCGGTATCAGCTGCGAACGTCAGCCCTGTGGGGTCCGTGTCCACCGCGATGCGGCTGCCCTTGGGGGGCGCGGCGTTGAGCAGCCAATCCGCGAGGGGTTCACGGAGGTATTTCTGGATGAGGCGGCGCAGAGGGCGCGCGCCCCATTCGGGGTGATCGTTCTGAGCGAGGAGCCAGGCGCGCGCTCCCTCGCTGACGCTCAATGAGACCCCTTGGGCATCGAGCAGCTTGGTTTCTTTCCGCAGCATCAGGTCGAGGATCTGGCGCAGCTGCTCCGGCGTCAGCGGCAGGAAGAGAATGATTTCGTCCAGGCGATTGAGGAACTCCGGGCGAAAGGAAGAGTGCACGGTGCTCATCACTTGCTCTCGCATCAGGTCAGTCATCACAGCCTTGTCCAGGTATTCCGAGCCCATGTTGCTGGTCAGGATGATCACTGCCTCGCTGAAAGAGGTCACCCGGCCTTTGGCGTCGGTCAGCCGACCCTCCTCCATAATCTGTAATAGTACGTCCAGCACGCGGGGGTGGGCCTTCTCCACCTCATCGAACAGGACCACCGTGCTTGGACGCTGGCGCACCTTCTCGGTGAGCTGGCCGCCCCCCTCGTATCCCACATAGCCTGGCGGCGCACCGATCAGGCGGTTGACTGTGTGATCCTGTTGATACTCGCTCATATCCAGCACGACCATGGCGTTCTCATCGCCGAACATGAAGTCGGCGAGCGCCTTGGCCAACTCGGTCTTGCCTACGCCGGTGGGACCGAGGAAAAGGAAGGAGCCGATGGGCCGGCCAGGGTCCTTAAGGCCGACGCGGGCGATTTTCACCGCCCGGCTGATCGCCAGTACCGCCTCCTCCTGTCCGATGATGCGCTGGTGAAGCGCTTCCACCATATGAGCGTAACGGGTACGCTCATCAACCCCCAGTTTACTCACCGGAATGCCCGTCATGGCGCTGACCGCCACTGCCACATCATCCTCGTCGAGGATGGAGTCGGGCTTGAGGTCGGGGCGAAATGCGGATTGTGACTGGCCTGCCAGCTTGAGCAGTGCGCAGGCCCGGTGAAGCGCGCCAAGGGCCGACGCCGGCAGAGCAGCTCCCGCGACGTATCGCTTTGCCATCGTGGCGGCGGCCGGAAGGGCGCTGTCAGCGATCTGGACACCATAATCGTGCTCCAAGACGGGCTTGTGGACTTGAAGAATAGCCGTAGTTTCGTCGAAGGTGGGTTCGGGCACTCGCAGCCGGTGGCTGTACTGGCTAACTGTTGTATCGCCCGCCAGCCGGTCGTTCCAGGCAGCATCGGTCGTTGTCCCGATGACGACCGGGATTGCTTCAAGGAAGGCACGCTGGAGGGCCCGCGTGCCACTGGGCAGCTCCGGTGAAGCGAAGGCGCTTCCGAAGAAGCGCTCGAGATTCGGGACAAACAGAATACCATTCCGCGCCTGGCGCCACCCGGCATCCACGGCTTTGCCGGCATCGGCCAGGAGCGCTGCCTCCGAAAGTTGGACCAGAGTTGCCAGGTCCGGCGGCCCTTTGCCTTCTGCCATCAACAGCGCCAGGGCGTGCACCAGTGAACGCCGGCCTACGCCCGCATCCCCCACCAGGATCATGTGCCTGTGGTTTGTCAGGGCGAGCAGGCTCAGCAGATCGCGCATCAAGTCCGCCCGCATGTAGACCGGCCCGGCCTCGCCCGCCTTCGCCTGCGCAACTCGATCCTGGCTGGACAGCCGTTTTGTCTGTGCCAGGGCCACCAGGCGGTTTGTGAGTGTCTCGGACGAGATGCCATAGCGACGAAGCAGGGCGGCGGTGCTTACTTCACGTTCTGCAAGGCCGCCGAGCGCGTGTTCGGTGCCCACGGAAGTCTGGTCACTGGCCTGGGCGATACTCCGGCTCTCATCCAGAACGACTACCATCTCGGTCGATAACCGCACGCTCTGACCCTGCTCGTCAGCGAAAGTGAAGTCGGCATCAAGGCCTGTACTGCCCCTGGCCAACAATTCCGCCGAGGCGGCCAACTCCTCCAAGCGGAAGCTGCGCTCGGCCGAGAGTGACACCAGAAGCCGGTTCGCTGCGCTGTTCGCATCGCGCACAAAAGTGACCAACAACAGGCCGGGGGTCAACAGCGGGCGGCCCATGGCTCGCATGCGAACGGCGGCCGCTGTCAGGGCTTTTGCCAATTCGGGGGATGGGATGTTGGGATTGAGAGTGCCCAAAGGTGCCCTCACTTTCCTGGCTCTCGACTGGATGGCTGCCGTGATTTTAGCACGCGGCGATGCCTGGTGGCAAGGCGCCTTCGCTCGCGCCGCCAGTCGTCCAGGGGAATTTGCCGTCAACGCTGTGTGGCGGGTAAGATAGGCGCTGTCTCGCCACTTCTTGGGCGGATCCGCCGATTGACACGAACTTTGCCAGGAGGTGCCTGATGGGCGATGAACGGCGTTTTGACATCGGACAGTTCCATGCAGAAGTGCAGCGGGTGATGGTAGTAGCAGCGCACCCTGACGACCTGGAGACCACGTGCGGGGGCACGTTGACGCTTCTGGTGCAGCAAGAAGTGGAGCTAGTGCTGCTGCTTGCGACTGACGGCGACATCGGCACGCATGACGCGGCCCACACGCGCGCGACGCTGGCTGCCGTCCGCCGGGAAGAGACGCTTGAGGCGGCGAAGCTCCTGGGGCTAAAGGAGGTGGTCTTCCTGGGGCACCACGACGGCGAGTTGGTGGCCGGCCTGGACCTCCGGGCCGAAGTGGCCCTTGCTTACCGCCGCTTCCAGCCTGACACGATATTCACCTTCGATCCTTCCTGGGGTGGGCAGGCGCATCCCGACCACACGGCGGCAGGCAGGGCAGCAGTGGACGCGTACATGCCTTCTAAGATGGAGCTCTACCATCCGGAGCAATTGGGGAACGGCACGAAGGTCGCCGATGTCAAGCGATTCTACTTCTTCGGCGGCAGCACACGCGAAGGCGAGATTGTGATCGATATCACATCGGTATGGGAGAACAAGGTCGCCGCCACCCGATGCCACATCAGCCAGTTCGGACAGAAGGAAGAGGCACTCGAGTGGATGGCATCTTGGAACCGCGAGATCGGCACCTGCTGCGGGATCGAATACGCCGAGTCCTTCCACTCGATGAGCGTCTGGTGAACGGCTCAGTGGTGTTGCTCTGCGTCCGGGGCCTCCATTAACAACTCGATAGCATGAGATAAGACGGGCAGGATAGTCGCCAGGTTCTCAAGAGCCCCTTTGGGGCTGCCGGGGAGGTTGACAATCAGCGTACGGCCGCGCATGCCCGCTACGGCGCGGCTCAGCACGGCGTGCGAGGTAACGAGCAGGCTGGCGGCCCGCATGGCCTCGGCGAGACCGGGGGCAAGTCGATCCAGCACGGTCAGAGTTGCCTCGGGTGTTACGTCTCGCGGCGCGAAGCCCGTCCCGCCGGTTGTCAGGATCAGATTGAGCTTCGATTCGTCAGCCCAGCGCACCAGGGTCGCCGAGATCGCGGCCAGCTCATCAGGCACGATCGCGGTCTCGACGACACAGGCGGTGGGCAGCTGCTCAGCAACCGTTTGCGCCAGGGCTGGTCCGCTCAAGTCCTTGCGTTCGCCGCGTGCACCGCGGTCACTAATGGTGAGTATGCCTACGCGTATCACTGCCCCATCCTCGCAATCCCACGTTGGCGGCCAGAACACCGGAAGCCCGATGCCGAAGAGCATCGAGCTTCCATAATTCGAATCCGGACCAGGGATACTAGCGCTTCGTGTACTGCGGCGCCTTACGAGCACGCTTCAGGCCGTAGTGCTTACGTTCCTTGGCGCGTGCATCACGCGTCAGCAGGCCGTTTCGCTTAAGCACTGAGCGCATGGTCTCGTCGGCGATGCAGAGGGCGCGGGCGATGCCCTGAGACACCGCGCCGGCCTGACCCGACAGGCCACCGCCGGCCACGTGAATACTGATATTGTAACTGGCCGTCGTATCGGTCACGGTCAGCGGCCGGGTGATCATCAACACGTCAGTCTCACGCGGGAAGTACTCGACCATCGGCCGTTCGTTGACAAGGATGGTTCCCGTGCCAGGGTACAACCGCACGCGCGCCGAGCTGGTCTTCCGGCGGCCAACTGCCTCATAGTATCGGGCTGACATCAATCTCTTCTCCTCTATCATGGACAGCCGCCAAGGGCTCAACCCTAGGCGAGCGGGAAGGCTTTCGGCTGTTGCGCCTGGTGCGGATGCTCCGGACCGGCGTAGACCTTGAGTTTCTTAATCAATTGACGCCGCTGGCGGTTACGTGCCAGCATGCCGAGCACTGCCACCTGAATGACCCGCTCCGGGTGAGTAGCCATCTGCCTGCGCAAGGTGACTTCACTCAAGCCGCCCGGATATCCGGACCAGCGATAGTAGATCTTCTGATCCAGCTTGCGGCCGGTGACGTGAATCTTGTCGGCATTCACCACGATCACGAAATCGCCGCAATCCATCCCGGGCGTATACATCGGCTTGTGCTTGCCTTTCAGGACAGAGGCGATCTGGGTTGCCAGGCGACCGAGCGTCAGGCCCGTGGCATCAACCACATACCACTCTCGGCTCGCATCTGCCTCCTTGGCCGTTGCACTATAAGTCCTCACGTTTGCTGCTCCTTGTAGAACTGCCCGTCGTAATCAACTCGCATCAGACACAGCCCGCAGGCTGGGGCGGGTGGTGCGGCCAACGCTCGATTGCAGGCGGTCAGGACCGACACGAACCGGCCAACCGACCAGGCTCCTCTGCCAACCTCGAGCAAAGTGCCAACTAGGCTGCGCACCATGCTTCTCAAGTAGGCGTTGCCCACTACGTCGAACGTGAACCACGACCCGCTTTGCTGCCACCCGGCGCTGAACACCCGCCGCACTGTGCTGCCGCTTCCCGTAGCTTCGAAGCGCCGCGGCATCGGCCGGCCAAAGCTGGCGAAATCGTGTTCCCCCACAAAGAACTCCGACGCAGCCCGCAGGGCGGTTAGATCGAGCGGCTCCGGCACCCAGTATGCGTACCTGCGATCTAACGGTGACCTCAGCGTCTCGTTCAGGACCGTGTAGCGGTAGTGCCGCCGCAGAGCACTGAACCTTGGGTGCCACCCCGGGGGTGCGAGGTGCAATTCGAGCACTGCCACATCGGGATCCAACACGGCGTTGAGCGCCCGCTGCAGGTCCGCCAGTGAATGGCGCCAAGCCGTGTTGAAGCCGATGACCTGGCCGCGTGCGTGCACCCCACTGTCGGTTCGCCCAGAGCCGACAACCCGGACCGCCTCCTGTGCAACCTGGCCCAGTGCAGTCTCAATAGCGCTCTGGATTGTTCGCCCACCCGCCTGCCATTGGAACCCCAGGAAGTCTGTTCCGTCATAGGCAATGGTGGCACGAATGTACGGCATCCTACGCCTTGGCCTTAGTCTCTTTCTCTTTCGCCTTCTCGACCAGCTCCAAGATGACCATATCAGCGCCATCGCCGAGGCGGGGACCAACTTTTACAATTCGCGTGTAGCCGCCCGGGCGGTCCACGAAGCGCGGCGCCACCTCGTCGAACAGGCGTTTTGTAACCTCAGGATCGGTAATGACCCGTGCGGCCATCCGGCGCGCGTGGACGGGGTTCCCGCCGGTCGCGAGGCCTCGTTTGGCCACCGATATCAAGTGCTCAGCATCGCCGCGCATCGAGCGCGCTTTTGCATCGGTCGTGCTGATTCGATCGTAACGGAACAACTCCGTGATCAGGCCTCGCCACAAAGCCTTGCGCTGGCTGCTGCTGCGGCCCAGTTTACGTCCTGCAACCCGATGTCTCATCGAGAAAACTCCCCGTATTCGCTAAAGCTCGTCGTCAGACTCGGCGGACTCTTCAACTTCAGCCATCTGAGCGCTCGGATGGAAGTCGATTTCGGAAAGGAAGCCCTTCGCCTGCAACTTCTCCTCCAGTTCGATCAGCGACTTGCGGCCGAAGTTGCGGATGGCCAGGATTTCGTCCTCGCCCTTCTCCAGTCGTTCGAGCACCTCGCCGACCTTCGTGATGCCCGCGCGTTTCAGGCAGTTGTAGGCCCTCACCGTCAACTCGAGCTCTTCGATCGGCACCTCGAAGATGCGGCTCGGCACACCTCGCGACTCAGCTGCAGCCTGCTCGGCGGGCAGCACGTCGGCTCCGGCGATCAAAGTAAGGTGGCGCATAAGCAGCTTGGCCGATTCGCGCAGCGCAACTTCGGGCGCCAGCGTGCCATCCGACCAGATTTCCAGGACGAGACGGTCGTAGTTCGTTTGCTGTCCGATACGAGCGCGCGTGACTGCGTAGTTGACCTTGCGCACCGGGCTATAGATGGCGTCCACCGGGATCTCACCCAGCGGAAGTTTGCCGCGCTCCTCTGCGGGAGAGTAGCCGCGGCCGCGGCCCACCGTGAGCTCAAGGTCAAGGTCCACCTCGGCCGAATCGGCGGTCAACAACAACAGTTCGGGATTGACGATCTCTACCTCGGGAGGACCGATCAGGTCGCCGGCGGTGACCGGACCTTCGCTGCGCACATCCACGTGGAGGCGCACTGCTTCATCCACCTCGGACTTCATGCGTAGTTGTTTGACATTCAGCAGAAGAGCTGTCGTGTCCTCCCGCATATACGGGATTGGCGAGAACTCATGATGCACGCCGCTGATGCGAATTGATGTCACCGCAGCGCCGGGCAACGAAGACAACAGCACCCGCCGCAGGGCGTTTCCAAGGGTAATGCCGTAGCCGCTTTCTAACGGGCCGATGATAAACCGCCCGTAGTTGCGCGAGCTTGCTTCGCGTTCAATCTTGGGCAGCACAAAGTTCAACAAGATTTGTACCCTCCTCTCCTGATTTCGGATTCCGGATTCCGGATCTGGGATCTCGAGCCGGCGCTTAGCCAGTCCGCAACCCGCCACCCGCAGACCGCAATCGAAAGGGAGCTAGCGGCTATAGTACTCGACGATCAGTTGCTCGTTCAATGGCACTTCAATCGACTGGCGATCGGACACACCGACGACGCGTCCGACCATGCGGGTCGCGTCGAACTCCAGCCAGGCTGGCACACTGCGCTCGCCCAGGCGCTCTGCCGCCTGCTTGAAATAACCGTTCTGCCGGCTGGTCGCGCGCACCTCGATGGTATCGCCGACTTCGACCAGGTAGGACGGGATATCGTGATTGCGGCCGTTGAGAAGGAAATGCCCGTGGCTCACCAACTGGCGTGCTTGGGCCCGGGAGTCGGCGAGGCCCAGCCGGTAAATGATATTGTCCAACCGGCGCTCCAGGGTCAGCAAGAGCGTCACGCCCGTCATGCCCTGAACCTGCAAGGCGCTGCGGAAATAGCGTCGGAACTGACGTTCCTGGACGCCATAGACGCGCCGAGCCTTCTGCTTCTCGCGCAACTGCAAGCCGTAGTCGGACTCTTTGTGCTTGAACGAACCCTTTTTGCCGTGCATACCAGGGGCGTAACTACGCTTTTCGAACGCACATTTCGGCGAATAGCAGCGCTCACCCTTCAAGAACAGCTTCATGCCCTCGCGGCGACATAGCTTGCATACGGGATCTATATGTCGTGCCAATTTGCTCCTCCTATTCGGATTGCTCTTACCCAGAGAGGTTTACGGCTTGGCAACCTTCGTCCCTCTCACGATCTCGGGTTGGTTATCCCTGGTTGCGGACTTATCTCACCGGCGCGAGACACCTCGCCGTGCGGTGATCCGCAACCCGGGATGCTATACGCGGCGCTTCTTCGGCGGCCGGCAGCCGTTGTGCGGGATGGGCGTCACATCGGTGATCGATCGCACCCGCAGGCCCGTAGTCTGCAGCGAGCGAATGGCGGCCTCACGGCCGGGCCCAGGTCCTTTAAGGTATACGTCGGCTTCACGCATGCCGATATCCATCGCCTGCTTGGCGGCCTGGGATGCTGCCAGCTGGGCCGCGTATGGGGTGCTCTTGCGAGAACCCTTGAAACCTGCCGAGCCGGTGCTGGTCCAGAGCAGCGCATTGCCCTGGGGATCCGTCACCGTCACGATCGTATTGTTAAAGGTGGACTGGATGTGAACCTGTCCCTGTGGAACCATGCGCTTTTCGCGGCGCGGCCCAGCACGCCGCGGGCGCTTACCCTGACCGGCTGCTGCTGTTGTTGCTGCTGCTGCTGTTGGTTTCGGCATGCCTTATCTCCCCTTACTTCCGAGCGCGCTTCTTGCCTGGCACTGTCCGGCGAGCACCCCGCTTCGTGCGAGCGTTGGTGCGGGTGCGCTGACCATGCGCCGGCAGGTTGCGACGGTGGCGGAGGCCACGGTAGCTACCGATTTCCTGGAGACGCTTGATGTTCATGCTCACCTCGCGCCGCAGATCACCCTCCACCTTATAGTTCCGCTCAATCACCTCACGCAGGCGCGCTACCTGCGCTTCATCCAGGTCCCGCACGCGGATGTCAGGGTTGATTCCCGTCATCTTCAGGATTTCCCGGCTGGACGTGAGGCCGATGCCGTAAATGTATGTCAAGCCGATTTCGGTGCGTTTCTCACGCGGCAGGTCTACACCAGCAATACGAGCCATTCGCTCTCCTCCTACCCTTGACGCTGCTTGTGCTTGGGATTAGAGCAGATCACCAGCACCACACCGTGGCGCTTGATAATTCTGCACTTGTCACAAATCCGTTTGACCGAAGGTCGGACTTTCACCTTAGCTTCTCCTACAATACTGTTAAGATCTCCGGCTCGCCATCGGTGATCGCAATCGAATGCTCAAAATGCGCCGAACGCTTGCCGTCTGCCGTAACTACGGTCCAACCATCGGCCAGAGTGCGTGTCCGCCACGTTCCGGCATTCACCATCGGCTCGATGGCCAGGGTCATGCCTGCCTGGAGACGCGGGCCCTGCCCGGCACCCACCGGGACGAAGTTGAGCACCTGTGGGTCTTCGTGCATCTTGCGGCCCACACCGTGTCCCGTGTACTCTCTGACTACCGCGAAATCGCGTTCAGAGACGTAGGTCTCCACAGCCTTCGAAATGTCACCCAAGCAGTTGCCCGCATGGGCATGAGCGATGGCAGCCCACAAGGAGCCTTCCGTCGCCTCCAACAGCCGTCTGGATAGCTCATCCACCGGCTCGACCGCATACGTCCAGGCTGAATCGCCCACCCACCCATGGTAGACGGCGCCGACGTCGATGCTGATGATGTCGCCGGCCTCCAACCAACGCTGCGCTGTTGGGATCCCATGAACCAGCTCTTCGTTGATCGAAGCACAGATGCTGGCAGGGAAATCGTTCTTTCCCGTGTGCGGATAGCCCAGAAACGCCGGGGTCGCGCCATGGGACCGAATGATCTCCTCGGCCTTCACATTCAATTCGGCTGTCGTGATGCCAGGCTTGATCATCTCGCACATCGCTTCATGCACGCGAGCCACAATGCGCCCGGCTTCCCGCATCTCGGCGACCTCCGCCGGCGACTTCAGGACGATCATCCAACCTCTGCCGGAGCCATCACCGCTTGAACTGCTGCCAGCAGATCGGCCTGCACTTCTTCGATTGCCCGGTCTCCGTCGAGGCTGGTGAGCACGGCATGGGCAAAGTAGTAACCGACGAGCGGAGCCGTCTGCTTGTAGTAGACGAACAGCCGATTGCGAACTGTTTCCGGCTCATCGTCCGCCCGGCGATACAACTCACCACCGCACTTATCACACCTGCCGGCCACTTCTGGAGGCGAGAACTCGACTTGGTACATCGCCTGGCAATCGCGACAGACACGGCGTCCTGCCAGACGGCCGATGACTGCGTCATCGCTCACCTCAAGCTGGGGCACCAGGCTGACCTGTAGACCCCGCTTCAGGAAGGACTTGTCGAGCGCGTCGGCCTGCGCCAGCGTGCGTGGGAATCCATCCAGGATTGCGCCGGCGGCGCAATCAGGACGGCTCAGCCGGTCCATCACCATATTGATGGTGACGTCATCGGGAACCAGCGCCCCTGAGTCCATATACTGCTTCGCCAACAACCCCAGCGGTGTGGCGTTCCTCAGGTTCTCCCGGAAGATATCGCCCGACGAGATCTGCGGTAGGCCCAGCGCCTCCGAAAGCATACGAGTTTGCGTACCCTTGCCGGCTCCTGGGGCGCCTAGCATGATCAAGAAAAGCGGTCTTGGCGACGAAGCTGCCATGCAAGAACTCCCTAGCGGCGAATGAACCCTTCATAGTGCCGCATGAGCAACTGTGCCTCAAGCTGTTTCATCGTGTCAAGGACCACGCCTACAACAATCAGCAGGCCGGTGCTAGAAATCAGCAACGTGCTGGTCGAAGCCCGGGAGGCCCCGCCGAGGCCAAAAAGCAGGTGGACCAGCCAGGGCAGTACTGCCACGAAGCCCAGGAAACCCGCTCCGACCAGTGTAATGCGGGAGAGCACCTTGTTGAGGTACTTCTCCGTATTCGGGCCTGGCCGGATGCCCGGCACAAAGCCACCCTGCCGTTGTAGCGTCTCGGCCAGGTTCTGCTGGCGGAAAACCACATCCGTGTAGAAGTAGGTAAACGCGATCACCAAGAAGAAGTAGAACACCCAGTACGCGTTATACTGCGGGCTGAACACCCGGTACACGAAGTTGGCGACCGAATTCACGATCGGCTGAGTAGAGTTCAGGAGGTAACTGGCAATTGTGCTCGGGAAGATCAGGAAACTGGACGCGAAGATCAACGGGATCATGCCTGCCGAGTTCACCCGCAACGGCACATGCGTGCTCTGGCCGCCGACTACCATCAGCCGGTTGCCGCGCATCGCTCGAACGCGCTTGCCATACTGTACCGGGATGCGGCGCTGCCCTTCCTGGACCACGACGATTATCAACACGGTCAGAACCGTCACCAGGATGAACACCAACAACTCCCCGATGCCGCCCTGGACTGCCGTGCGCTGAACGTTGGCCGGCATGCCAGCGATGATACCGCCGAAGATGATGATCGAGATACCGTTGCCGATGCCCTGCTCGGTGATCAACTGCCCCAGCCACATGGCCAACATCGTGCCAGCAGTCAAGGTGCAGATGATGGAAAATGTCTCGAGCGGATATGTCTGGAAGCCGAATGTCTTGAGCACCGGCGTCCCACCGGCCGACACCGGCTGCGCCAGAATCGAAGCCTGCCCAAAAGCCTGGAGTGCAGCCAACGGGATCGTCAGATAATTGGTATACTGGTTCAGCTTGCGCTTGCCGGCGTCGCCCTCTTTCCCCAGAGCTTCCAGCGCCGGAATGATCGGCATCAGCAGCTGTATGATGATGGAGGCGGTGATATAGGGGTAGACGCCCATCGCCATCACCGAGAAATTGCTCAGCGCACCGCCAGAGAGCAAATTCAACATGCCCAACAACTGGTTGGATTGGAAAATCTGGGCCAGCGCCGTTCGATCTACACCCGACACAGGGACGTGTGCTAAGAACCGGTAGATCACCAAAATACCCAGAGTCACCAGCAGCTTGCGCCGCAGGTCCGGCAATCTAAACGCGTTGCGAACGGCTTCAATCATCGTGCGCTCCTTGTTACCGGCTCAGCTCTTCGACGGTGCCGCCGGCTGCAAGGATCTTTTCGCGAGCGGACGCCGAAAACTTGTGCGCCTTAACAACCAATGCGCGATCCAACTCACCGTTGCCCAGGATTTTGACCGGCCGCTCGACCGATTTGATGAGGCCGGCGGCCACCATCGTCTCGGGAGTCACTTCGGTCCCCGGCAAGAAGGCGTTGAGCCGATCCAGATTGATCGGCGAATACTCAACCCGCCAGATGTTGGTGAAACCGGCCAGGTGCGGAAGCCGGCGGACCAGGGGCAACTGGCCACCCTCGAAATACGGACGAGGCCCGCCGCCCGAACGGGAGTTCTGACCCTTGGTGCCGCGGCCGGCCGTCTTGCCTTTGCCGGCAGAGATGCCGCGCCCCACCCGGATACGGTTCTTATGAGCGCCTTTCGCAGGCTGCAACTCGTGTAGTTTCATTACTGTCCCCTCTTCTCGGCGGCCGGTGAAGTCCGTCGACGTCTAGCGCCCTCGACAGCTCCACTACGGCCGACGGTCGGCGGTCGGCGGTCATTCGATGATTTCTTCTACCGTCACCAGGTGGCGCACTTTGTGAAGCATGCCGCGCAAAGTTGGCGTATCGAGCTGTTCGATAGTCTGTCCCAGCCGGCTCAAACCCAGACGGCGCACCGTGTCCTTCTGGTCCTTCTTGACGCCGATCGAACTGGTGCTGTAGGTCACGCGCAGCTTCTTGACATCACTCGGCATCTTCGCCTCCTCGAAGCCAATAAGGCGTCACCGACTCTACGGGCTTGCCGCGCCGCCTGGCTTCTTCCTCTGGATTCTTCAACGACTCCAAAGCACGGAACGTCGCTGCCACCACATTGAGCATATTGGCGCTGCCCAGCGACTTGGTCAGAATGTCGCGAATGCCCGCGGCTTCCAGAACGGCACGCACTCCCCCGCCGGCAATAACGCCAGTGCCGGGGGACGCCGGCCGCAGCAACACACGGGCTGCGCTGAAGTCACCAATCGCCGCGTGCGGGATGGTCGTGCCGACCATTGGGAAAGGCCGCATCAGCTTCCGTGCTCGTTCAGACGCTTTGCGTACTGCATCGGGCACCTCGCGCGCCTTGCCAACGCCGAAGCCGACCTGGCCGTGGTTATCACCCACTACTACGACAGCCCGGAAGGCGAAGCGCCGGCCGCCCTTCAATACTTTGGCCGTTCGGGCAATGTGCACGACGCGCTCGTCGAGTTGCTCACGCTCTTCTTCACGCTCACGCGGCCGTCGCTTATCCTTGCCCTGCTCGCGTTCCTTATTCTTGCCTGGCATCAGTCCTCCGCTAGAACTCTAGTCCGCCCTCGCGTGCCCCATCCGCCAGCGCTTTCACGCGACCATGATAGGGATAACCGCCTCGATCAAACACTACCTGCTTGAACCCCTGGGCGACTGCACGCTGCGCGACCAACTTCCCGACGCGTGCCGCCTGCTGCGACTTGGTCAGGCCATCCATTTGCTCGCGCAGATCCGGATCCACAGTTGACGCCGCAACCAGCGTATTTCCCAGATCGTCATCGATGACTTGGGCGTAGATGTGTTGAAGGCTGCGAAATACGTTCAGACGAGGGCGCTCCGCAGTACCGTGAAGCCGCCGGCGAATCCGTTCGTGGCGACGATTGCGAGCTTCCCCACTCGTATTGATGGCCATTGACTATGATCCTCCTGACCGGCCGGGGCTGCTTGTTTTCTTACAAGCCCGGGCAGACCGTCCACCCGAAACCCCAACCCGGGATGAAACTTGGCCCCTTCGGTAACGTCCCGGAGAGACGACTACTTCTTACTGCCGACCTTGCCGCTCTTGCCGGCCTTCTGGCGAACGATCTCACCGCGGTACCGGATGCCCTTGCCCTTGTATGGCTCAGGCGGTCGCAATTCCCGGATTTGGGCAGCCATCTGGCCGACCAACTGCTTGTCGATCCCAGAAATCGTGATCTGGCGCCCGGGTTTGTCGACTTCGAAGGCGATGCCCGCCGGAGCCACAACCTGTATCGGGTGCGAGTAGCCCACCATCACCACCAGGTCCTTGCCAAACATACTGGCTCGATAGCCAACGCCTTCGACGTCCAGGATGCGGGTGAAACCGGCGCTCACGCCGAGGACCATGTTGTTCACCAGGGCCCGGCTCAAGCCGTGCAGCGCCCGATGGGGTTTCGCGTCCGAGGGCCGCTTGAGCTGAACCTCATTGCCAACCAGCTCGACGGCAATCACGGCAGGAATCTGCTGCTCGAGCTTCCCCTTCGGCCCCTGGACAGTTACCACATTGCCTTGATCGACCTGCAGGGTCACACCCTTAGGCAGCGAAACCGGCATTTTGCCAATGCGCGACACTGTTCTGCCTCCTACCAAACGTAGCACAACACTTCGCCGCCGAGCCCGAGCCGGCGTGCCTTGTGACCTGTCATAATCCCCTGCGGCGTACTGAGGACCGCGCAGCCCAACCCGCTGAGCACCCAAGGGATCTCGCTGCGCTTGACGTACACACGCCGGCCTGGCTTGCTAATCCGCTGCAAACCGGTGACGATCGGCTTGCGATCTCGATCGTACTTCAAGACAATCCGCAATTGCGTCTGCGGCACGTCCTTGGTGACCTCGAAGTCCCGGATGAAGCCCTCGTCCTTCAAGATACGGGCGAGCGCGACCTTAACCTTGGACCCTGGGACCACGACTTGCTTCTGACGAGCCATGATGCCGTTACGAATGCGAGTCAGCATATCAGCAATCGGATCGTTGATCATTACCCTGTTGCTCCTCTACAGACCACCAGTCAACCGCCGGTCAGGAAAGGCCAACCTACGCCAACCTGCCCATGCCGCTCTTGGTGGCCCACAATGGCTGTCTACCAGCTCGACTTGACCACGCCGGGCAGATTGCCGCGCAGTGCCTGATCGCGAAAACAGATACGGCAGAGATCGAACCGGCGCATGTACCCGCGTGGACGAGCACAAATGCTGCAGCGATTGCGAACGCGCACCGCATACTTGCGCCGTTGCTCACGCAGCGGCATGCATGTCTTGGCCACTCATTTCCTCCTAGTGTTGAAACGGCATTCCCAAGAGCTGCAACAGTCGGCGCCCTTCTTCATCGGTCTTCGCAGTCGTGACGATCGTAACCGCCATGCCGCGAATCTTGTCGATCTTGTCGTATTGGATCTCCGGCCAGACCAACTGCTCGCGCAGGCCAAGGCTGTAGTTCCCGCGTCCGTCGAACGAATCCGGCGAGACCCCACGGAAGTCACGCTGGCGGGGCAAGGCGATGTTCATCAAGCGATCCAGGAAGCTCCACATCCGTTCGCTTCTCAGGGTTACCGTCACGCCGATCGTATTGCCCTCGCGAAGCTTGAACGCAGCAATCGATTTCTTGGCCTTAGTGGTCACGGGCTTCTGACCAGTGATAATCGTCAGGTCATTTGTCGCGGCATCAAGCGTTTTGGCGTTCTGCAGCGCCTCGCCCATCCCGATGTTCAGAACCACCTTCACCATACGCGGAACGCGCATAACGTTCTGGTAGTCGAACTCCTTTTCCATAGCCGGCACCACTTCGGTCCGGTACCGTTCGAGTAGTCTCGGTATTGCCATGCACACCCCCCATTGCGGCCGGCGATACGTGGATGGAAACCACCGCCCACGACCCGCCGAGCACGTCCTATTCGTCGATGGAGTCGCCGCACTGCTTACACACGCGCGACCGGCTGCCGTCGGCGTGCACTAGATGCGCGACCCGGGTAGCCTTGCCACATTTCGGGCAAACCAACATCACATTTGATATGTGGAGCGGCGCTTCACGCTCGATAATGCCAAACTGGGTGTTGACATCTCCGGTGCGACGCTGGTGCTTCTTGACCAGATTGATGCCGGCCACTACCACACGGTCGCCGGAAACCTTGCGCTCGCCGGCGCGCCGGCCCTTACCCCACTTGGCCAGTACGACCCGCTGCACTTCGCCCTCAGCACCGCGATCGTCACCTTCGATGACGCGAACCTTATCGCCCTTCTTGATATCCATTTGCACTCTCCCCAAGCCCCCAGGGGCAACCCCACGCGTCAGCACACGCCGTCAGGCGCTAGAGCACTTCCGGGGCCAATGAAACAATGCGCATGAAACCACGATCGCGCAGCTCCCGGGCCACAGGCCCGAAGATCCGAGTGCCACGAGGCGCTCTGAATTGGTCGATGATCACCGCGGCATTGTCGTCGAACCGTATATAGGAGCCATCAGTGCGGCCGTGGGGATATGTCGTGCGCACGATCACCGCGCGGACCACCTCGCCTTCCTTGACCGCTCCGTTGGGAGCCGCCTGCTTCACCGAAGCGATAATGACATCGCCCAGATGTGCATAGCGCCGCCTTGAGCCGCCCAGCACGCGAATGCAGAGGATTTCCTTGGCGCCAGTGTTATCGGCGACCTTGAGCCTGGTTTCCTGCTGAATCATAGCAATACCCTCACCCTTTCGGGATAAACGCGGTCAGCCCGATCGCTACTCAGCCTGTAGAGGGCTGGTATCAACCTGCGCTGCGCGCTGGAGGATCTCCTCGACAAGCCAATGCGTATCCTTGCTGTAAGGCCGCGACTCGACAATCCGCACCTGATCGCCCACGAGGCAGGCGTTCTTCTCGTCATGGGCCTTGTAGCGCTTGCTAACACGGATCACTTTGCCGTAGAGCCGATGCTGCCGGGTGCGGCGCACGACCACGACTACGGTCTTCTCCATCTTGTTGCTGACCACCTGGCCAACCTTCCGTCTTCGTTGTTCCTGCCGAGTGCCGTTCTTGTCGGCCATCGCCTATTCCTCCCGTGCCGCAGCGGCCAGCTCGCGCTCCCGCATGATGGTGCGCAGGCGCCCAATTTCACGCCGCACCTCGCTGAGTCGAGCCGTATTCTTCAATTGGCCGGTCGCGTACTGAAAACGTAGATTGAACATCTCCTGGTGAGCCTCGTCCAGGTGCCGGGCCAATTCCGCTTGAGGCAGGTTGCGAATTTCACTGGCGAGCATCAGCCTTCCTCCCCAATTTCGCGCCGCACAAACTGCGTTGGAATCGGCAGCTTGTGAGACGCCAGGCGCATCGCCTCGCGCGCCTCATCCTCGGTCACACCGGCGACCTCGAACAACATGAGTCCAGGCCGAACCACCGCCGCCCAGTAATCCACCGCTCCCTTGCCACCGCCCATACGGGTCTCGGCCGGCCGGGCCGTCACGGCATGATCCGGGAATACGCGAATCCACAACTTACCGCCGCGGCGCAAGTAACGCACAATGGCACGGCGCGCTGCCTCGATCTGGCGGCTGCTGAGCCACGCTGGTCCCAGTGCTTGCAGCCCGAAATCACCAAAGCTGACCTGATTACCCCGGCTAGCGACACCCCGCCTGCGTCCACGATGGACTTTGCGGTACTTAACGCGCTTTGGCATCAACATACGAATTGCTCCCTCGTGCAATTGCAGATTTCAGATGGCGAGCTGCGACGTAGTGCCGGCCCCGGGATCCGAAATGCGCAATTCGAAATCGACTTACTCGGCTCCGGGCAAGATCTCGCCCTTATAGATCCAGACCTTGATGCCGATCCGCCCGAAGGTCGTTAGAGCCTCACTCTTGGCGTAATCGATCTCGGCCCGCAACGTATGGCGGGGGACCTGCCCTTCACGGACTGTCTCGACGCGCGCCATTTCGGCGCCGGAGAGGCGACCACCGCACCGGATCATGCAACCCTTGGCCCCGGCCTTGAGTGCCCGCAGGACGGCCTGCTTCATCGCCCGCTTATGGGAGATGCGACGCACAAGCTGCTCGGCAATGCTCTGGGCTACCAGGTACGAGTCAATCTCAGGATGCTCGATCTCGGCGATATCCAGTTTGACACGTTTGTTGGTGACACGCTGCAGATCGTTGCGCAACGCGTTCACCGTGGCGCCCTTGCGGCCGATGATAATACCAGGCTTGGCGGAGTGGACTGTCACCCGCACTTGATTCGGCGGGAAACGTTCGATCTCAACCTTGGAGATCGCGGCCTCCGGCAGCGTATCCTGGACCAGCTTGCGGATCTGCCGATCCTCAGCCAACAGATTTCTGTACTCTTCGCCCTCAGCAAACCAGCGAGAGCGATGCTTCTCGGTCAGGCCCAGACGAAAGCCTGTCGGATGTACTTTTCGGCCCAAAGCAGCCTCCTAGGGTGATGCGCTCTACTGGCGTTCGTCCAAGACGACGGTAATATGTGAGGATCGACGGATGATGGGTTTGAAGCGTCCACGCGCACCAAACCGGCGCCAGCGCCGAACCGGGGCCCCATCAGCAGTAATCTTGGCGATGTACATATCCTCTCGAGCCAGGCCCAGGTTCTCTTCAGCGTTGGCGAGGGCCGACGCGATGGTTTTGGCCACCGGCTGGGCTGCGGATTGCGTCATATACCGCAGCATCGCCAATGCCTGCTCAGCATCCATTCCGCGCACCTGGTCGATCACCCACCGCGTCTTCTGCGGTGAGATGCCCACGTACTTGGTCACTGCCCGAACTTCCATTCTTTCACCTCGTATCAGCTTGCACGCCGAAGGACCGAGTTCGCCTGACCAGGACTTCGTACCCCTGTCCTCGGCATGTAATCTGTCAACAGAATGGGGCTAGGCCCTAACGGTCTTCTTCTCGCTTCGCACGTGTCCGCGGAAAAACCGAGTCGGTGCAAACTCGCCCAACTTATGCCCCACCATATTCTCAGCGATGTAGATGGGAACATGCCGCCGGCCATCGTGCACGGCGATAGTATGACCGACCATCTGCGGAAAGACAGTGGAGGCGCGCGACCAGGTCTTGATGACCTGCTTCTTGCCGCTGCGGTTCATGGCCTCTACCTTCTTCAGCAGCTTGCTCTGTACAAATGGGCCCTTCTTAAGAGACCGAGACATCTGCTATTTTCCCCCCATCACTTCCGGCCACGCTGGCGCACGACGTACTTGTCGGTGGACTTGTTCTTGCGAGTCTTATAGCCCATTGCCGGCTTGCCCCATGGCGTCTTCGGACCGGGCATGCCAACCGGCGTGCGGCCTTCACCACCACCGTGGGGATGGGAGTTGGGATCCATCGCGACGCCACGCACGGTTGGGCGCCAGCCAAGCCAACGCTTGCGACCCGCCTTGCCAAGGTTGATGTTCGCATGGTCGGTATTGCCGACTTGGCCAATTGTTGCCATGCACACCAGAGCCACCCGCCGAACTTCACCACTCGGCAAGCGAACCTGGGCGTAGTCGTCTTCCTTGGCCATCAGCTGCGCCGCCGTGCCAGCTGATCGGGCCAATTGGCCGCCCCGACCGGGATAGAGCTCCACGTTGTGGATCATGGTGCCGAGAGGGATGTTGCGCAGCGGCAACGCATTGCCGACACGAACTTCAGCCTCGGGACCGGCCATCAAACGAACGCCGACCTGCAAGCCTAGCGGCGCCAGAATGTAGCGCTTGTCTCCGTCAGCGTATACTACCAGCGCAATACGCGCCGATCGGTTGGGGTCGTACTCGATCGTTTCGACCCGCCCCGGTACGCCGACCTTATCGCGCTTGAAGTCGATCAGGCGGTATTGGCGCTTGTGACCACCACCACGGTGGCGTACCGTCACGCGCCCGGTATTGTTGCGCCCGGAAGTGCGACGAACCGTGCGCAGCAGCGCGCGCTCCGGTGTCGAGCGAGTGACCTCCTCAAACGTGGAGACACTCATCCCCCGCCGGCTCGGAGTAGTGGGCCGGTAAATCTTGATCGCCATGCGACTGACTCCTTATTGACCTCACACGCCTTCGAAGAGCTGAATCGTGCTCCCGGGAGCTAATGTCACCACAGCCTTCTTCAGCGCGGGTTTCTTGACAACCGTCGAGCGACCGTAGCGGCCCATCTTGGCGGGGATTCTCACGATACGGACGGAGAGCACGGAGACGCTGAAGGCAGTCTCCACAGCATCCTTGACCTGCATCTTGTTCGCCCGTGCATCGACCTCGAACGTATACTGGTGCACGTTATCAACCAGTGCGTTGCTCTTCTCGGTCACGATGGGGCGCCGCAAAACATCATAAACGTGCATCTCGCTTGACCTCCTCCGGCTAGCCCAGGATCTCTTCGATCACAGCCAGTGCAGCCTGCGGGATGACCACGTAATCGTAGGTCAGCAGGTCCCGAACATTCACATAGTTCGCCCGCAGCAGCTTCACATCCGGCAAGTTCCTGGCCGACCGCTCTACTGCCTGGTTTGCGCCGGGCATCAGGATGAGGGCGCTCGAGCTCACAGCCAGACGCTCCAAAACCAGCGCCATTTCACGCGTCTTCGCCTCGGTCATGGTCAACTCGTCGAGCACGACGATCTTCTCCTCGGCTGCCTTCACCGAGAGGGCTGAACAGACTGCTGCGCGCCGCATCTTGCGCGGCATTTGCTGGGCGTACGATCGGGGCGTAGGGCCAAAAATGATCCCGCCCCCCCGCCACTGAGCGGCCCGAATAGAACCCTGCCGCGCCCTGCCGGTTCCCTTCTGCTTCCAGGGCTTGCGACCGCCGCCAGCAACCTCACTGCGCCCTTTGACTTTGTGGGTGCCGAGGCGCGCATTGGCCAACTGGCGCAACAACGCCTGGTGCATCAGAGGTTTGTTGACCGGTGCAGCAAAGATGACTTCGGCCAGCTCGACCTGCCCGACGTTCTCGCCTGCCATGTTCATCACTGAGACTTGCATCGTCACTACCCCGCCTTGCGCGCTTCTGTAATGAGCAAGAGGCCGCCCCTTGCGCCTGGAACCGCACCGCGCACGGCCAGCAGATTGCGCTCGGGATCCACCAGCTCGACCCGCAGGTTAGACACCGTCACTGGTACGTTGCCCATGTGCCCGGCCATGCGCTTACCCTTGTAAATGCGGCCCGGAGTCGTGCCGGAGCTGCTGGCACCAGGAGCCCGCAGACGATCGGATTGACCGTGCGTGCGAGGACCGCCCCGGAAGCCATGCCGCTTGACGCCGCCCTGGAACCCCCGGCCTTTGGAGATACCGATCACGTCAACGCGCTCGCCAGCCTCAAAGACGTCGGCGAGTAGTTTCTGACCCAGCGCGTAGTCATCGACGTTCTTAAGCCGGATCTCACGAAGTGCCCGCAGCGCCGGCAGATTCTTGCGCCGCAAATGGCCCAATTGACCCTTAGTCAGACGCTTGGGCTTCACTTCCTCGAACCCCAATTGAACGGCGGTGTAGCCGTCATTCGCCAGCGTCTTGACCTGGGTGACAAAACACGGACCGGCTTCGATGATCGTCACCGGAACGACGGTGCCGGTCGGCGTGAGCAATTGCGTCATACCCGCCTTACGGCCCAGAATGCCCTTCATGCTTCCTCCTTGGGACTGCCGAGACCGGCCCTGGTCGGGCCGACCGCATCATCCCCTGCGTGGCGCGTGTTACGTGGTCCCATGTCCACACCCGGCACTTGCCGTCCGGGTCAGGGGGACACGCGCGTCGTACTACAGCTTGATCTCGATATCGACGCCCGCCGGGAGATCCAGCTTTGTCAGGTTCTCGATGGTCTTGGAGCCCGGATCCAGCACATCAATCAGACGTTTGTGGGTCCGCACCTCAAATTGCTCACGGCTATCCTTGTCGATGAAAGCCGAGCGATTGACCGTAAACTTTTCGATGCGCGTAGGCAACGGCACAGGGCCCACGACTGCTGCACCTGTGCGTTCCGCCGCATCCACGATCTTGCGGACCGAATCATCAAGAACACGATGATCAAACGCCTTCAAGCGGATACGAATTCTGTTTTTTGCCATTTAGCTTTCTCCGGTTCGAACCATCAACCCGGCGCTCGACAAGCGGATGTCGGGCGCCCGGATAACCAGCCTATTCCAGGATCTTAGTGATAACGCCGGCGCCGACGGTGCGGCCGCCCTCGCGGATCGCAAAGCGCGAGCCGATCTCCAGCGCCACGGGTACGATCAGCTTGACCGTCAGGTTGACGTTG
>Ga0315273_10002485_pt1 | contig 21791 bp, 16 predicted proteins | sample YL17G02_0_MG_FD_205753 | JGI IMG/M metagenome (GOLD analysis project Ga0315273, IMG submission 205753) | Sediment microbial communities from Yellowstone Lake, YNP, Wyoming, USA - YL17G02_0 | ecosystem: Environmental > Aquatic > Freshwater > Lake > Sediment | place: USA: Wyoming | collected... | reverse complement strand
AGTTCGGAGCATTCCATCTGCTTCTGCGTCCCCGCGGCCAGTGCGGAACGGGCACGGACCTGCCTCGCCGAGGCCTTTCGCGATGAGATCACCCATCGCGAGATCGACGGCGTCGTGGTGCGGACCGGGGTGGCGACGATCGCCGTCGTGGGACTCGGCATGGCGGGCACCCCGGGGGTGGCGCGGCGGGTGTTCTCCGCGCTGGCCGAGCAGGGGATCAACGTCATTGCCATCGCACAGGGCTCGAGCGAGCTCAACATCTCCGCCGTGGTCGACGAGGCCCAGGCGAGTGAGGCCCAGCGCGTGATCCACGCGGCGTTCCAGCTGGGCAAGGTGGGTGGCGGCTCGGTCGCGCCACGCGATCGGCTGGACATCTTCCTGCTCGGCTTCGGACGGATCGGTCGGAGCTTCGCGGAACTGGTCGGCGAGCTTCCGGCCGAGAGCACGAAGGTGCGGCTCGTCGGCGTGGCCGATCGCAGTGGCGTGGTGTTCGATCCGGGGGGATTATCGGCCCATCGACTGACGGCCATCGCCCGCGAGAAGGCCAAGGGCCATTCATTGCGGCATCTGGACGGCGGCGCCCCATGGAACGCGGAGTTCGCGGTGAAGTCCGCCACCAGACACGCCCTCTCCCATCCGGTGCTGGTGGACGTGACCGCCGACGACACCACGCCGGTGATCCGGGGGGCCCTGGCCAATGGAATGGACGTCGTGCTGGCGAACAAGAAGCCGCTCTCCGGCAGCAGCAAGGACGCCGAGGAGCTGTTCCAGTTGGCGGCGGAACACGGCCGGCGACTGCGACACGAAGCCACGGTCGGCGCGGGCCTGCCGGTCATGGACACCTTCGCCAAGCTGATCGAGACCGGCGACGAGGTGGTCTCGATTGAAGGCTGCTTTTCGGGGACGCTGGGATTCCTCCTGTCCGAGCTGGAGCGCTGGCGCAAGTTCTCCCAGGCGATGCATGCCGCCATCGATGCGGGCTATACCGAACCCGATCCCCGCGACGACCTCTCCGGCAGCGACGTGGCGCGAAAGACCCTCATCCTGGGCCGACTGCTCGGCTTCAAGGGCGAGCCGGCCTCGGTGGTCACTGAGTCGCTGGTCCCCGAAGGCGCCCGCCAGCTGCCGCTCAAGCAGTTCCTGGCGCGTCTGGCGGGCTGGGACGACCACTTTGCCCAGAAGGTCCGTACCGCCCAGCAGAAGGGCCAAGTGCTGCGGTATGTGGCGACGGTGACACCGCGGCGGCTGAGGGTGGGTCTCCAGGCGGTCAGCGCCGACAGTCCCTTCGCCGCCCTCAAGGGAACCGACAATCAGATTGTGTTCACCACGGCGCGATACCGGGAGCATCCCCTCGTGATCCGCGGACCAGGCGCGGGCCCGCTGGTCACGGCGGCCGGCGTCCTCAACGACGTGCTGGCCCTGGCGCGGCGATGACTGACTCGGCGGCTCGGCGGGTGCGGGCGTTCGCGCCGGGTTCCGTCGGCAATGTCGGCCCGGGGCTGGACATCATGGGCATGGCCCTCGCCGGTCCGGGCGATGTGGTGGAAGCCGAGCGAGCGAGGGCGCCGGGCGTCGTGGTGCTCGACGCCGGCCACCCCGACCTGCCGCGCGAAGCCGGGGCCAACACCGCGGCCCTCGCGGCGCAGGCCGCGCTTCACCTGGCGGGCCGGTCCGACGCGGGCCTCACGCTGCGCATCACCAAGGGGCTGCCGCTCTCGGGCGGTCAGGGTGGCAGCGCCGCCTCGGCGGTCGCCGGCGCCGTGGCCACCAATGCCCTGTTCGAGCTCGGACTCACCGAGCAGCAACTGTTGGAATCGGCGCTCGCGGCCGAGGCCTGCGTCGCCGGCTGGCACCTGGACAACATTCTCCCCTCGCTCATCGGCGGCATCGTGCTGATCCGGGACGCCACGGCCTACGACTACGTGCGGCTGCCGGTTCCGGCGGGGCTTCGCGTCGTCATCGCCCACCCAGGGCAGCGGCTGCGCACGGCGGAGGGGCGCGCGGTCCTGCCCCGCGAGATTCCCCGCGACGTGGCCGTGTTCCAGGCCGCGCAGGTCGCGGCGATGGTGCTCGCCCTCTGCACCAGCGATTACCCCCTGCTCCGTCGCGCGCTTGACGACCGGATCGCGGAGCCGGCGCGCGCGCCCCTCCTGCCCGGCTTCAGCCGCGCCAAGCAGGCCGCCCTTGCGGCCGGCGCCCTCGGCTGCTCCATCTCCGGGAGCGGACCGACGGCCTTCGCCTTCGCAGCGGATGATTCCACCGGCGAGGCGATCGGAGCGGCGATGCAGGGGGCGTACGCGGCGGAAGGGGTCGGCTGCACGGTGCGGGTCACCCAGGTGAGCCTCACCGGGGCGCGCATGGAGGAACCGGCCTGATGGGGAGCGTCCAAGTCTGCGCGGTCTGCGGGGACCGATTGTCCGAGCTCGATCCCCGGACTCGGTGTGACTGCGGCGGCCTGCTGGAGATCCGCCATGACCCACCGGTGGAGGATGGCACTTCCCTCCGGCGGCTGTTTGAAGAGCGCTGGGGCCAACGGGACGATCTGAACCTCTCGGGGGTGTGGCGCTACCGCGAACTGGTGATGCCGACCGTCGGCGACCGCGCCGTCACCCACCCCGAGGGCAACACCCCGCTCATCCGCCGACCGCGGATCGCCGAGTGGGCCGGCCTCCCGCACCTGGCCCTGAAGCACGAGGGCCATAATCCGACGGGGTCGTTCAAGGACCGCGGCATGACGGTCGGGGTCACCCAGGCGAGGCGCGTCGGCGCGACCGCGGTCGCCTGTGCTTCGACCGGCAACACCTCCGCCGCGCTCGCCGCCTACGGAGCACAGGCCGGACTACCGGTGCTGGTGTTCGTGCCCGCTGGACAGGTCGCCCTGGGCAAGCTGTCGCAGTCGCTGGCCTATGGCGCGAAGACGCTGCTGGTGCAGGGCGATTTCGACGACTGCCTCCGGCTGGTGCAGGCGGCGTCGGATGAACTGGGCGTCTATCTGCTCAATTCGATCAATCCCTTCCGGCTCGAGGGCCAGAAGACCATCGTCCTCGAGCTGCTCCACCAGCTCAGCTGGCAGGTGCCCGACTGGATCGTGCTGCCGGCGGGCAACCTCGGCAACACCGCGGCCTTCGGCAAAGCACTAGTGGAGGCCAAGGCCGCGGGGCTGATTGACCGGCTGCCCCGAATCGCCTCGGTGCAGGCGGCTGGCGCCGCCCCCTTTGCGAGGGGCTTTGCCGAACACTTCGCGGCACGGCACACGGTCAAGGCGGAGACGGTGGCGACGGCGATCAAGATCGGCGACCCCGCCTCCTGGGACCGGGCGGTACGCACGATCCGCGACACCAATGGCGTGGTCACCAGCGTCAGCGATGCCGAGATCCTGGAGGCCAAGGCCGTCGTCGACGCGGCCGGCGTGGGCTGCGAACCGGCGAGTGCGGCGAGCGTGGCCGGAGCGCGGCAGCTCTGCGAGCGGGGCCTGATCGGACGGGACCACCGGGTGGTGGCGGTGCTGACGGGCCATGTGCTCAAGGACCCGGGGGCGCTGCTCACCTATCACCAGGAGACCGAGCCGCCCCCGAAATACGCCAACCGGCCGATCGAAATCGAAGCTCGTCTCAGCGCGGTCGCGCAGGTAATGGGCCGGTAGCCACCGCCTTCACCTGGTGCCGGGCCTCCGCCCCCGTCGGGGGCGCGGAGGCTCTTTCGCCGATGGCGACCCCAGCGCGCAATCCACCATCCGCACACCCGTTTCGACGACACCTCACGCCACGGAGGCCCTCATGTCCCCACCGACTCCCGTCTCCATCGTCATGGGCGGCACCTCGGGCGTCGGGCTCGCCACCGCCCGGCTGCTGGCCAGCGTGGGGCACCGGGTGATCGCCACCGGTCGCACCCTGACGCGCGTGGCGGACCTGAGCATAGCGGGCCTCACCTTCAGTGCGGTGGACGCCCGTAACGCCGAGGCGGTGCGTGCTTTCTACCGCGCGACGGGCCCGTTTCAGCACCTGGTCGTCGCGCTCTCCGGCGCGAAGGGCGCCGGCCCCTTCGCCGCGCTGCCTCTGGCTGATCTTCGGGAGGGCTTCGACACCAAGTTCTTTCCGCAGGTGCAGGTCGCGCAGCTCGCGCTGGGCACGCTCCGCGCCGGCGGGTCGATCACCTTCGTCAGCGCCATCTCCGCACGCCGGCCGCGGCCGGGACTCGCAGGGCTCGCCGCGATCAACGGCGCCATCGAAGCGATGGTCCCCGCGCTGGCGCAGGAGCTCCGGCCCACCCGGGTGAACGCGGTCTCGCCGGGAGTGATCGATACGCCGTGGTGGGACTGGATGGCCGCGGCGGACAAGGCGGCGGCGTTCCAGCAGTATGGCGCGGCCGCCCCGGTGGGGCGGGTGGGGCGCCCGGAGGAGGTGGCAGATGCGATCCGGTTCCTGATTACGAACGAGTTCGTCACCGGCAGCGTGATCGAATGTGACGGCGGACTCCGCCTGAGCTGAGCCGCACCCAGCCAAGGACGCGGCCCACCGACTCAGGAATGGCCGGCCTTTCACGATCGGGGCACGGTCGCGGCCCGCTCAGCGGGTGAGGGAGTCGATCGCGGCTCCGAGCAACTGGTAGGCCAGGGGGTCGATTTCCTGGAATGGTGCGGCAACGTGCGCGATCTTCCCGTCCGGGCCGATCACGTACAGGGTTCGGTTATCCACCCGGAAGCGGGGCTCCCACGCGCCGTAGAGGCGACCCACCGTCCCGTGGGGATCGCTCAGGAAGCGGAACGGGTAGCGCTGGTCATGCGCCCAGGCGGCCAGTTCCTGCGCCGGGTCCACGCTGATCGCGAGCAGAGTCACCTTCCGGCCACCGTGAAAGAGCGTCGCGTACTGATCACGGTACGCGTCCATTTGAACGGTTCAGCCCTTGGTCCTGGCCCGGTAGAAGAACGCGATGACCACGGTCTGGTCGCGGAGATCGCTCAGCCGGACCGGTTGCTCAAGCACGCCGTCCGAGGTAGCCCCGGTCAGCGAGAAATCCGGTGCTGCCGCGCCGACGGTGAGCGGCCGGGGCTCCTGGCAGGCCAGCGAGCTGCCACCCACGGCGACGCCGAACGCGCAGGCGAGGGCGAGCGTCCTCGATCGTTTCATGTGGTGGCCTCCCTTGGGGCGGGTGATGGCTACCGGCGGGACGCGATCAATCGCGCATCCCGTCGGTGGCCATCACCCGCCAGATCGTCCCGCTGGCCTCGTCGCCAATATACAGAGATCCCTCGGGACCCACGGCGACGCCCGCGGCCCGAAGCCGGGTGTCGCCCTTCGCTGAGGTCGCGAACGTCTCGTACTCGCCCGCCGGCTGGCCGCTCGCGCCGAAGGGAACGAACACCACCCGGTACCCCTGCTGTGGCAACGGTGCCCGATTCCAGGAGCCGTGAAAGGCCACGAACGCGCCGCCCCGATAGCGCGCGGCAAACTGAGAGCCATCGTAGAACACGATCGCCATCGGCGCCCAATGGCCAGGGAAGCCGATCAGGGGGTTCTTCTTCTCCGCACAGCGTGCCAGCTCCGAGCCGGTTCCCCCGTATTCCGGGGACAGGACTCTCTGCCGGCGCTGCCAGTCGTAGTAGCAGTATGGCCAGCCGAAGTCATCGCCCTGGACCACCTCGAGAAACTCCTCAGCGGGCAGCTCGGCGTTCTGGGCCTCGGTATACCCCCAATTCTGTCCCAGTTGGTCCCGGCCGTGGGGTGCGGCAAACAGTTTCCCGGTGCCGGGCTGCACGGCAAGGGCCAGGGTGTTGCGCAGGCCGGTCGCGAAGCGGACCCCGTCCTTGGGCCGTTGCTGCAGCCGCACGGTGGAGAACTGCCACAGCCCGGCGCGTTCCTCCAGCTCGGTGCAGGGGTCGTGGCCGGGAGAGCGGTGGCTCCGGTCCTCGAGCTGGCAGCTGTTGGTCTTGGAACCGATGTTCACGATCAGGGTGTCGCCGCCGAGGAAGGCCAGCGATTTGGCGGCGTGGCCGCCGGTGGGGAGGTCGTCGATGATCACCTCGGATCTCCCCTGCGGCACCAGGTCGCCGAGGGTCCACTTCCAGCGGACCACCCGGCGGTTGGAGGCGAACCACAGAAAGCCTTCGTGGTAGCCGATGCCGGTGCCGCCTTCGTCGCCGAAGTATTTCCTCTGGTCGGCCTCGCCATCGCCGTCGGTGTCGCGGAGCGCGGCGACACCCCCCGCGCCACCCGACAAGGCGGCGAGAACATCCCCATTGGGAAGGACGATGATGTGTCGGACGCGCCCCAGGTGCTCCACGACCGTGACCGCACAGAAACCGACGGGGAGCGTCAGTCCGCTCGAGCGGGTGCAGGCGGACGGCAGCGGCGCCGCGCCCTGGGCCGGGGCGCGTGACACGGCCCCGAGGGCGAGGAGCACCAGGGCGAGAGGAACACGGAGGGATGTCATTTCAGCGGGTCCGGAGGTGATTTCCACAAGGAACATAGCCCGGTAGACATCGTCGTCCCAGAGGGAAAACCGACCCTTTTTCCCGGCGTCCCAGAGGGAAAACCGGTCCTTTTCCCTCTTGCATAGGGGAGGCAACCCCTTACTTTGGGACTCGCGCGGCGCGGCGTGCCCGGCGCGCCGGAGTCCTGTTTCCCCATAACGGAGGCACCTGATGGCCACCAAGAAGAAGGCGAAGAAGGCCGCGAAGGCAAAGACCAAGCGGAAGCCGAATGCGGCGTTTATGAAGCCGGTCATGCCGGACGCGAAGCTCGCCGAGGTTGTCGGCTCCAAGGGACTGCCGCGGACCGAGCTCACCAAGAAGCTGTGGGCGTACATCAAGAAGCATGGCCTGCAGGACAAGAAGAACCGTCGCATGATCAATGCTGATGCCGCGCTCCTGGCGGTCTTCAACGGCAAGAAGCAGGTGTCGATGTTCGAGATGACCAAGCTGGTCAACAAGCACGTCAAGTAGGGCCAAGGCACGCCTGGGCCTTGCTGGCCCAAGGCCCACCGCGGTATCAAGGGCGCTCCCGCCGGAGCGCCCTTCGCGTTATGATCCCGCCCCTATGGCCGGCGAATACATTTTCACGATGCGCGACCTCCGCAAGGTCGTGCCCCCCTCCCGCGAGATCCTCAAGGGGATCTATCTCTCCTTCTATCCCGGCGCCAAGATCGGCGTGCTGGGCGCGAACGGCGCGGGCAAGTCCACCCTGCTCCGCATCATGGCGGGAATCGACAAGGACTTCATCGGCGAGGCCAAGCCGCTCCCCGGGACCAAGATCGGCTACCTGTCCCAGGAGCCGCAGCTCGATCCCACCAAGGACGTCCGTGGCAATGTGGAAGCGGGCGTCCGTGAGGTCCGCAAGCTGCTCGACGACTTCAACGAGATTTCGCTGAAGTTTGCCGAGCCGATGAGCGACGATGAAATGAACAAGTTGCTCGAGAAGCAGGGACGGCTGCAGGATCAGATCGACCATCTCGGCGCCTGGGAACTCGATCACAAGCTCGACATCGCCATGGATGCGCTCCGGCTGCCACCCGCCGATGCGGACGTCAGTCGGCTCTCCGGCGGCGAGAAGCGCCGGGTGGCTCTCTGCCGCCTGCTCCTGGAGCAACCCGACATGCTCCTCCTGGACGAGCCCACCAATCACCTCGACGCCGAGAGCGTCGCCTGGCTGGAGAAGTACCTGGAGAGCTTCCCCGGGACGGTGGTTGCGATTACGCACGATCGGTATTTCCTGGACAACGTGGCCAAGTGGATCCTCGAGCTCGACCGTGGCGCGGGCATCCCCTGGGAGGGGAACTACACTAGCTGGCTGGAGCAGAAGCAGAAGCGGATGGCGGTTGAGGAAAAGCAGGCCAGCGCCCGGCAAAAGACCCTCCAACGCGAACTCGAGTGGGTGCGCATGGCCCCCAAGGCTCGGCATGCCAAGAGCAAGGCGCGCATTCAGCGGTTCGAGGAGCTCCGGGCCGAAGCCGAGCGGCAGGCGGAGGGCTCCGTGGAGATCCTGATCCCGGTCCCGGAGCGGCTCGGTGACGAGGTGGTCATCGCGAAAGACCTCAGCAAGGGCTACGGCGAGCGGCTGCTGTTCGAGAACCTCAATTTCGCCCTGCCGCGGGGCGGCATCGTTGGCGTCATCGGCCCTAATGGTGCCGGGAAGACCACGCTCTTCCGGCTGATCGCGGGCCAGGAGCAGCCTGACAGCGGGGAGCTCATCGTCGGCAAGACGGTGAAGCTCGCCTACGTCGATCAGAGTCGCGATGCCCTGGACGGCGGCAAGAGCGCGTACGAAGAGATTTCCGGCGGGCAGGATGAGCTGCTTTTCGGCACCCGGAAGGTGAATGCCCGCGCCTACTGCGCTGGCTTCAACTTTCGCGGCTCCGACCAGCAGAAGAAGGTGAAGGACCTTTCAGGCGGCGAACGGAACCGGGTGCACATGGCCAAGCTGCTCAAGAGCGGCGGCAACCTGCTGCTGCTCGATGAGCCGACCAACGATCTCGACGTGGACGTGCTGCGCGCCCTCGAGGATGCGCTTCTCTCCTTCGCCGGATGTGCGGTGGTGATCAGCCACGACCGCTGGTTCCTCGATCGCATCGCGACTCACATTCTGGCCTTCGAGGGCGACAGCGAGGTAGTGTGGTTTGAAGGGAACTACCAGGAGTACGCCGCGGATTTCAAGAAACGGAAGGGCCAGGACGCCAGTCAGCCACACCGGGTGAAATTCAAGCCGCTGCACCGCTGACACGGAGTGCGCGGTGCCCGCTTCTGAAGACCCGGCACCGGGGACCGGGGACTCGGCCCTGCCGGGTACCGCCATCTGCACGCCCTGAGTAGCTTCCCCCCTGCCAGCCCGTGCCTTGACCGCCTTCATAGCGAGCGATGAGCCAACCGAGAGCCCGGATCCCCTACCTTCCGCCCAGGATCGAGGGGGTCGCTGCCCTTGCCTCGAATCTGTGGTGGAGCTGGTCGACGGACGCCCGCGGCGTGTTTCGCCGGATCGACGATCCACTCTGGCATCTCACCAAGCACAATCCGCTGGAGATGCTGCGTCGGGTGGACCCGGCCCGCCTCGCGGCCTGCGCCAGCGATCCGGGATTTCTGTCCCTCTACGACCGGGTGATGGACGCCGCCAGCCGGGCGCTCACCAGTCCCAACACCTGGTTCCATGGCCGGTACCCGGACCTGAATGGCCCGATCGCGTACTTCTGTGCGGAGTTCGGGCTCCACAACTCGGTACCGATCTACTCCGGGGGCCTCGGCATCCTGGCCGGTGATCACCTCAAGGCGGCATCCGATCTGGGCTTGCCGCTGGTGGGCGTGGGGCTGTTCTACACCAAGGGCTACTTCGACCAGCGACTGCGCATCGACGGCTGGCAGGAGGATAGCGACGTCCGTTTCGACATCGAGTCCACGCCGCTGGAGCGGCTCACTGGCCCCGGGGGCGAGCGGTACCTCACCACGGTACGCACGTTCGGGCGGCCGGTGCATGTCGGGGCGTGGCGAATGCAGGTGGGCCGCGTCCCCGTCTACCTCATCGACACGAACCACAAGGAGAACGACCCCGCCGACCGGGACCTCTCCGGCAAGCTCTACGCCGGCGGGCCGGCCATGCGGCTCAGGCAGGAATGGATCCTGGGTGTCGGCGGGGTACGTGTGCTCCGCACCGTGGGCATCGATCCCGCCGCGTGGCATGCCAACGAAGGACACGCAGCCTTCATGCTGATAGAACGGCTGCGTGAACTGACCAGCGGCGGCGTTCCCTACGAGGAGGCAGTCGCCCAGGTGCGGGCACGGAGTATCTTCACCACCCACACACCGGTCCCGGCAGGCCACGACCGCTTTTCGGTCGACGAAGTCCTGGCGTGCGCTGGCCCGGTCTGGGAGGAGATGGGGATCACTCAGGAGCAGTTCCTGCGGATCGGCAGCCTGGCGACCGACCCCACCCCGCTGTTTCACATGACCACGACGGCGATCCGGCTATCCTCCCGCGTGAATGGGGTGGCAAAGAAGCACGGCGAGGTCTCCCGGGAGCTATGGCGGGGGCTGTGGCCCCAGCTCAAGACCGAGGAGGTCCCCATCGGCTCCGTGACCAACGGAGTCCACCTGCCAACCTGGATGTCGAACCAGATGCGGCAGCTCCTCGACCGCCACCTGGGCGAGGGGTGGCTCGAGCGACTCGACGAACCGGGCTTCTGGGACGCCGTCCTCACGCTGGACGATTTGGAGTTGTGGACCCTCCATTCGGAGATGAAACACGGGCTCATTGCGTTCATCCGGGAAGAGGCGCGGCGTCGCTGGGTGGAGCGGTGGAAGGAAGCCGCGCACGTGGTCGGCGCCGGCACGCTGATCAGCCCGGACGCGTTTGTGATCGGCTTCGCGCGCCGGTTCGCGACGTACAAGCGGGCCTCACTTCTCTTCAGCGACTTCGACCGGCTCCACGACCTGCTGGTGAATCCCTGGCAGCCGGTGCAGATCATCTTCGCCGGCAAGGCGCATCCCGAGGACAGCCCCGGGAAGGAAGTGCTGCAAAAGATTTACACCCTGAGCCGCGATCCGCGGCTCGAAGGCCGGGTGGCCTTCATCGAGGACTACGAGATGCACCTCGCGCATCGGCTAGTCCAGGGCGTCGACCTCTGGCTCAACGTGCCACGCGTGCCGCTCGAGGCCTGCGGCACGAGCGGGATGAAGGCAGCCCTCAACGGTGTGCCGCAACTGTCCACACTGGACGGGTGGTGGGCCGAGGGCTATATGGGACTCAACGGCTGGGCCATCCCGCCGGCGCAGCCGGGAGAGGAGGCTGATGAGGCGGATGCGGGCCGGCTCTACGACCTGCTGGAGCAGCAAGTGGTACCAATGTTCTACAAGCGAGACAACCGGGGCCTTCCCGTCGAATGGCTGCAGCGGATGAAACACGCCATTCGGATCTCCGGCGAGCGCTTCAGCGCCCGACGGATGGTGCAGGACTACGCCACCCAATTCTACGCCCCCGCCATGCGGGGCGAGGCACCGCCCAGTGTCCCCCCTCTCTGATACCCGGACCACCGGCGAACAGCGCCCGGTCGATGCGGGCCTCGGCGTCACCGATGGTGGCGCCATCGGCGTGGTCCACCTGGCCGCGGAGTACGGTTGGCTGGCGCGCACGGGTGGGCTCGCCGAAGCCGTGTCGGGCCTGGCCTCCACCCAGGCGGCGGGGGGAATCCCGGTCGCGGTGATCATCCCGCTGCACCGCTCGGTCCGGAGCGCGGCCTCGGGTCTCGAGCGGGTCGCCGGTCCGTTTCAGGTTCAGGTCGGCCCGCGGACGGAAGAGGCCCGGCTGTTCCGCATTCCCGCGGAGCCGGGCAAGCCCAAGATCTACTGTGTCGAGCATCCCTACTTCGACCGCCCGGGGTTGTACGGGGAAGAGGGCCTGGACTACCCGGACAACCTGCAGCGCTGGGCCTTCTTCTGCCGAGCTGCACTGGAGGTCCTGCCCCGGGTGACGCGCTCACCCTGTGTCCTCCACTGCCACGATTGGCACACCGCGCTCGCCGCGGTCTACCTCCGCAGCTACTACCACGATCAACCCTTCGCGGGCGGCATCCGCACCGTCCTGACGGTGCACAACGCCGGATTCCAGGGGCACTTCCCCGCCAGCGGGATGCCGGAGATCGGGTTACCATGGGAGCTGTACGCCTGGAACTACCTGGAATGGCACGGCAAGCTGAACCTGCTCAAGGGCGGGCTCAGGTTTGCGGACGCGGTCACCACGGTGAGCCCCACCCATGCGCACGAACTCCGGACGCCGGTCGGCGGGTTTGGGCTGCACGATGTGTTCCTGTGGCTGGGCGAGCGGTTCTCGGGAATCGTCAACGGGATCGACATGCAGGAGTGGAACCCCGCCGCCGACCCGCACATCACGGCCAACTACACCGTCAAAGATTTCGCCGGCAAGGAGCGCTGCAAGGCGGCGCTGCAGCGAAGCTTCGGGTTGCCGCAGCGCCGCCGGATTCCGCTCTTCGCGATGACCGCGCGGATGACCCACCAGAAGGGGCTCGAGCTGATCACGGGCGAATACACCCTCTTCATGCTCGAGGCACAATTCATATTCCTTGGCACCGGGGAACCGAAGTACGAATCAATGCTCAAGGTGTACGAGGCCCGCTGGCCCGATCGGATCAGCGTGCACCTCGGCTTCTCGGAACGGCTGGAGCACCGGCTGATGGCCGGCGCCGATATCTACCTGATGCCGTCATTGTATGAGCCCTGCGGCCTCGCCCAGCTTCGGGCAGAGCGCTACGGCGCGGTCCCCCTCGCCCGCCGGGTCGGCGGGCTCGCGGATACCATCGAGGATGGGATGACGGGATTTCTATTCGACGAGTACAGCTCGGAGGACCTGCTTCGAGTCTCGCGGCACGTCATGGACCGCTATCACGATGCGCCGGCGTGGCAGCAGATGATGCGGGCCGCCATGGAGAAGGACTTCAGCTGGGCCCGCTCGGGGGAGAAGTACCTCGCCGTCTACCGCCGGATCCTCGGCGCCCCGGCGGTCGCGTGAGCCCGGCGCCCATGGATTTCGTTCTCGCCCTCCACAGCCATCTGCCGTACGTGCTCAACCACGGTCGCTGGCCGCATGGCAGCGATTGGATCTCCGAGGCAGCGATCGACACCTACCTCCCCCTCCTCGCGGCCCTCCGGCAGCTGGAGGCGGAGGAGGTCGCGTCACCGCTCACCATCGGCATCACGCCGATTCTCGCCAATCAGCTGGAAAGCCCGGTCTTCGCGGCCGAGCTGGAGGCCTATTTTTCTCAGCGGCTGAAGACCTGCGACGAGGCCGAGACGTCGCTGCCGAGCACCGGCGACAGCCACCTGATCCCACTCGCCCGGTACTGGAAGAGCCACCTCACCGGGCTCCGCGCCCTGTTCCGCAGTGTCGACGGCAACTTGGCCAACGCCTTCCGGCAGCTGGAGGGCGACGGCCAGATCGAGCTGATCTCCAGCGGCGCCACCCACGGGTTCCTGCCGCTCCTGGCACGGGATGAGAGCATCCGCCTGCAACTCGGACTGGGGCGGGCCGAGCATCGCCGCATCTTTGGCCGCGACCCCGATGGGCTGTGGCTGCCGGAATGCGCCTACCGCCCGCGCGGCCCGTGGGCCCCCCTTCCCGAGGCCCCAAAGAGCGGTGTCCGGCGGGGGATCGAGGAGCACGTCGCCGATGCCGGCTTCAAGTACTTCTTCGTCGACAGTCATGTGGCACAGGCGGGCCATGCCTTCCGGCTGTACGGCGCCGAGGGAGGCCCGGCCGACGATCGGGAGGTGAAGCACTCGCCCTACCAGGCCTATCGCGTCGCCAGCCACCGGGGCGCCACGCCGGTCGCCGTTTTCGCCCGCGACCCCGTCTCCGCCAAGCAGGTGTGGAGCCGGCAGGAGGGCTATCCCGGCGACGAGTGGTATCTCGAGTTCCACAAGATCCGCTGGCCCGGGGGGCTCAAGTACTGGCGGGTGAGCGCGCCGGGGTCGGATCTCGGACAGAAGCAGCCCTACGAGCCGGACCGGGCCCTGGAACGCGCGACCGCGCATGCGAGGCATTTCACCGGCCTGCTCGGCAGGATTGCAGCCAGCGAGGGCGGACGGGAGGCGGGACGGGCTGCGGGCCCTCCAGTGATCGCCGTCCCGTTCGACACCGAGCTCTTCGGGCACTGGTGGCACGAGGGCGTGGATTTCCTGGCGCAGGTCTATCGCAGCCTCAAGGCGAACCCGGTCGTCAATGCCCGGACCGCCCGCGATCATCTCGCGCACGCGCGGACCGGCCGCGGCATCCATCTGGCCACCGGCTCATGGGGTGCCAATGGGGACTTCAGCATGTGGCTGAACCCGGGCACCGCCTGGACCTGGCCCAGGCTCTGGGCGATCGAGGCGAGCTTCTGGGACCGGGCCGCCGCCGGCCTGTCCTCACCGGCGCTCCAGCCGGTCCTCGCGCAGGCGGCGCGAGAGATGCTGCTGGCCATGGGCTCCGACTGGCAGTTCATCATCTCCACCGGCGCTGTCACGGACTATGCGGTGAAGCGGTTCACCGAGCATTGCGCCGACGCCGAGTTCCTCATCTCGGCACTGGTGCCGGACGCGCCCCATCTCGCAACCGCCCAAGCGCGCGCCGAGGCGCTGTGGCAGCGGGACCACGTCTTCCCGAACGTCCTCGATGCGGTACGCGCCGCGGCATCGGGATCGAGGGCAATTGCGGTGTAGTGGCTATCGGCTATCAGCTATCAGTTGGCAATCAGCAGGCTGCACTCGGCAGAACAGCATCGCAAACGTAGACACAGCACTCTGCCGCTCGAACTGCAAGCGACAGCTGACAGCTGACAGCTGACAGCTGACAGCTGACAGCTGATAGCTGATAGCCAACAGCCAACGGCGAGCCCCCGAAGACCGCCTAACCCGGACATGACCACCCCCCGCTCCATCGTCATCCACGGCCACTTCTACCAGCCCCCCCGCGAGGATCCCTGGCTGGACGAGGTGGGGGCCGAACCGACGGCCGCACCGTTCCATGACTGGAACGAGCGCATCGAGCAGGAGTGTTACCGGGCCGTCGCCGCCGCCCGCCTTCCGGGCGCGGCCGGGCGGATCGCGCGGATCGCGAACCTGTATGAGTGGCTGAGCTTCAATTTCGGACCCACGCTGCTCGAATGGCTGGAACACGCCGCTCCGGAAACCTATGCGGACGTGCTGGCTGGGGATCGCGCCAGCGCGGCCCGGCTCGGCCATGGCAACGCCATGGCGATGCCCTACCACCACGCGATTCTGCCACTCTCCTCCCGCCGCGAGAAGCTGATCGAGGTCCGCTGGGGGATCGCCGACTTTCGACGCCGCTTCGGACGAGCCCCCGAAGGAATGTGGCTGCCGGAGACCGCCGTCGACGAAGAGAGCCTCGACGTCCTGGCGCAGGAGGGCATCCGGTTTACGGTCCTCGCGCCCCATCAGGTGAATCCGGTGCCACCGCGCGGGCTGCCGGGGCTGGTGCGCACCGTCGCGGGCCGGACCATCGCGGTGTTCGTCTACGATGGCCCCATCTCCCACGACGTAGCCTTCGGCCCGCTGGTCCGTGACGCCGTCGCCTGGTCCGAGCGGCTGCTCGCCATGGCCCCCAACGGGCCGGCCCCCGCCCTCCTGTCCGTGGCGACCGATGGCGAGACCTACGGGCATCACCACCCCTTCGGCGAGATGGCCCTCGCGGGGACGCTGGCGCGAATCCAGGAAGCGCCGGGGGTGACGGTGGAGAACTACGCCTCCTTCCTGGCCCGCCATGGCCTCGAGCACGAGGTGAGCCTCGTTGCCCCCAGCGCCTGGAGTTGCCCCCATGGTGTGGAGCGCTGGCGGAGCGACTGCGGCTGCCGCATGGCGCCGGACCAGCCGACCAACCAGCGCTGGCGCGCACCACTGCGGGAGGCGATAGCCTGGCTCACCAGCGCCTGCCACGAGATCTACGATTCCGATGCCCCGCGGCTGCTGCGCGACCCCGAGGCCGCACTCGCCGGGTACGGAGCAGTGATCGGTGCGGGAGCCGAGGCAGTCCGGCAGTATGGCGGAACCGTGGCCAAGGGTACGGTGACCGACGAACAACTGGTGCGGGCGACAGAGCTTCTCGAGATGGAACGAGGGGCACTTCGGACCCTGACGTCGTGCGCCTGGTTCTTCGACGACATCTCGGGGCTTGAGGCGTTGCAGGTGCTTCGGTACGCGGCGTGGGTGATCGAGCTCGCCGGCCCCGATGCGATGTTCCTGGAGGAGGGGTTCATTCGACGATTGGCGCCGGCAGATAGCAACGTGCGCACGCTGGGGAGCGGGCGGGACATCTACCTGTACCGCGCGCGACCGCATCTGCCCCCACCGGTCCGGGTGGCAGCGGGGCTCGCGGCAGCACGGGCCTTCGTCCCCGAGGCGGCCGGGAGCCCCGCCTGGCAAATCGAAGGCCCGGACGACGCACTCGTACTCACCAACCGTCGCACCGGGAGACGCTACCAGCTGCGGGCGGAACTGGAGCAGGACGGCCTGGAACTCCGCATCACGGTGCACTCGAGCCTGCTCGAGTCCCCGGTCGCCCTGGGCCTCACGGACCTCCCGGACCGCCAGCGCGCCGCCATCGCCGCGGTATTCCGCGGTGAAGCGCTTGAGCGGCTGTTGAGCGGCCCGGAGCGCGCCGCGCTTGCGCGCGGCGAGGAACTGCGGCCAGTCATCCGCCAAGCCCTGGCGCGGCGGGTCCGGGCCCTGACCCGCGACCCGGCCGACCCCGCGCGCCGGGACGTGATGGAACTGCTGCTCATCCTGGAGCAGCTCGGACAGGCGGTACCCTTCGAGGTGCAGACGGTGTTCTACCGGTTGTGGCAGGCGGGGGGAGCCGAGGATCCGGGGATGGTGGAACTGGCACGGCGGCTGGGGTTCGTGACCGGGGAGGCAAGAGGGTAGGAGCTCGCCGTCTTACCCCCCGGCCGTCCTACCGTCCTGCCGTCCCACCATAACTCCTCGCCGCTGCCACGAACTCGTTGAACAGAGGCCGAGTGTGGGGATTGGTCATCTCGAACACTTCCGGGTGCCACTGGACCCCGACCATGAAGTGTTCCGAGCCCGATTCCACCGCCTCGATCAAGCCGTCTGGCGCTGTCGCCGCCGGGACCAGTTCCGGAGCAAGGGCCTTGATGCCCTGGTGGTGCATGCTGTTCACAAGGAGCTTCGGGCACTCCATGACCGAACGGAGCCGGGTTCCATGGGTGAGGGCGACCTCGTGGGCCAGATGGGTGCGGTCAAAGCCAGCCGTCGGGAAGTAGTCGTGCTTGATGGCCTCGGGCATCTGGGCGGCAATATCCTGATATAGCGTCCCGCCCAGCGCGACGTTGATCACCTGGATCCCGCGGCAGAGGCCCAGCAGCGGCTTCCGGTCCTCCATCGCCCAGCGGGTGAGCATCATTTCCACCCGGTCGCGGGCGGGGTCGACTGCCCCGAGGCGCGGGTGGCGCGATTCCCCGAAAGTGGCCGGGTCCATGTCCACGCCGCCGGGGATGAGAATGCCGTCCAGCCGGTCGTAGATCGCCCGAAGGGTGTCGGCATCGTCATCGAGCAGCGGCACCATCCACGGCACGCCGCCCACGATCGTGGTGGCGAGGATGTAGCGCTGGTTCATCACCCACGACTCGGGGAGCGCGGGCGGAATCCCGTCAATGGCGTGCAGGGTCTGGGTCGTGACCCCGATGGTGGGGCGAATGGACATTGTCGGCGGCTCGGCGGCTCGGCGGCTCGGCTGGAGTATCGGCTGGTCCGTCGTCATCAATGACGAAATCTAGCCCTGGGTTCCTTCATCCGCGCCAGCAGGAACCGGGCCGCCCCTCCCCCGCCCTTCAGATCACCCCCTCCGCCGTCTCCCGCACCAGCTGATCCGCCACCTGACGCAGGTCGCCGGTCTGCTTGAAGTTGGCAATCTGCCGGTCCGCGCTGGTACCCTCGGCGAGGATCCGGAAGGCGTACTCGACTTCCTTCCGAGTCCCCAGCTCATCCAGCACGTCACCCAGGAACCACTCGATCATCTCGCGGATGAGATCGCGGGCGGGGAGTTCCCGGTTTTTCCCGAAGTCAATCAGCTTCCCGTCGAGACCGTAGCGGATCGCCCGCCACTTGTTCTCGTCGATCAGGGCGGCGGGATAGACGCGGAAGGTGAGGTTGTCACGGCGGAGCTTCCATAGCTTGAAAATGATGGCCTGGAAGATCGCCGCGATGCAGACCGCCTCGTCGACCCGGGTGCAGACGTCGCAGATCCGGAACTCGAGCGTCGGGTAGCTCCAGCTCGGCCGCACATCCCACCAGATCTTCGACGCGTTGGGGATGCAATTGGTCCCCACCATGGTGTCGACCAGGTACTCGAACTCCGACCAGGACTGCAGGGTCCGGGGGATGCCGGTCCGCGGGAAGTCCCGGAAGACGATGCTGCGGTAGCTCTTGAGGCCGGTGTTGCGGCCCACCCAGAAGGGGGAGCTCGTCGACAGCGCCAGGACGTGGGGCAGCAGGTAGCGCGACACGTTCATCGCATCGATCAGAAACTCGCGGTCCTCGATGCCGATGTGAACGTGGGTACCGAAGATCAACAGCCGCTGCGCCAGGTCCTGGAGATCCTCCTTCACCCCGATGTAGCGGTCGAGAGGCGTGATCTTCTGGTCCATCCAGGAGGAGAACGGATGACTCCCCGCCGCGATCACCTGGAGTCCCTGCTTGGCAGCCAGGTCCATTACCAGGCGGCGCAAGCGAACCAACTCCCCGCGTACCTCGGCGGGATGGTGACAGACCTTGGTGCCCACCTCGACCATGGACTGGTGGAGTTCGGGCTTTACCTCGCCCAGCACCAGGGAATCCTCCTTGAGGATCTCCGTGATGTACGAGCGAAGTTCCCGGGTCTCCGGGTCGATGATCTGGTACTCCTCTTCGACACCAATGGTGAGGCTGGGGGGTTTCATAGGGATCCGTTGGGGCTATTGGCTATCGGCTATCGGCATCGGCTGTCAGTGATCAGCGATCGGCTCTCCCGGATCGACCCACGCTCAGGAGGCCTCCCCAATTGAGCTGATGACTGATAGCTGAGACCTGATAGCCGAAAGCCCACTACGCTCTCTTCTCCACCACGAAACAGGGGACCGTACTCCCGCCTCCCGCTGTCACATTGAGCAGCGCGGCGGTCGAGAGCCGGGTCAGGCAGCCATCCATCCCACCGCCGTTCACCACGAACGGCGCGGTGTCCAGCATCCGGTCGGCGAGTTGTAGCGTGCCATCCACCACGCTCGGATACGGCTCCGCCGGAATTACCACCCGCTCCTGCACGATGTAGGGTCGCTCCAAGGCCGTCCTCAGCGCGGCCGACCACGCCTCGGCGGTAACCGTCCAGCCCAGTACCACACCGGCGCCACCGTAATCGTCGTTCGGTTTGAGCACCAGACGCTCCCGCTCGGCAGCGACAAACGGCACCAGGTCCACCGGTTTCCCGCGGAAGTGAGTCATCCGCTCCTCCACGACGCGGGTCCAGGGAACGTGCGACTGAATCGCGCCCGCCTGGTCCCTCGAGAAGAGGCGGCTGTTCCGCTCGTCGGAGAGCACGGCCAGGCTCGCCTTCTTGTGCAGAATCTTGCAGCGGAACGGGTTCACCATGCACACCGCCCGGTCGCGCACCGCCCGGACCATCGGATGCTCCATCCCCTCGCGCTCGACCAGCTCGTTGATCAGCACGCGCTTGTAGATCAGGTCTACCGGCCCACCACCGGCATGGAGCCGCCCCCCGCGGTATTCCATGGCGCGGGGATCAACGATCACCGCCTCGAGGCCCAGCGACCGGAAGTAGGCCTGGAAGATCTCGAACTCGGTCCGGGTGGGGACATCGTCCCAGTCCGCAATCGCGATCCGCGGCCCCTCCCAGCGTCCCGAGAATTCCCGCCAGGCATCCAGAATCGCCGTGGCCACACCCGGTCGAGCCGGAACAGGGCGCACGTCGAAGCGCTGACGGAAGGCGCGCATCACCGGGATCACCGCGAAGCAATCGGCGAGCAGATCGTTGTACCCCGCTCCCGCGGGCGTCTCGGCGTTGTATTCGGTCAGCGCCAGCGTGTCGGTCGCATCCACCTGGAAGCAGTCGAGCCGGCCGTGCGGGCTCGGGCTGGAATAGCCCGGGTCAGCGAGCACCAGCTGTTCCTCCCATTCCGCCAGCTGGAACTGCGCCCGGACCGCCGCGTCCGCCATGGCCGCCTCATGGACCCGATGAAATGCACCCATCAGCGAAAGCATGCGGTGACCCAGCACCCGGAAGGCCTCCGGCGAAAAGAAGCGGGGCCGAAGCACCGTGCACAACGGCCGGTCGCCGAAGACCATGCGCCGCCGGCGGAGCTGGTCCTCCAGCATCGCATGGCTGGCCAGCGCCAGATCGTCCTGCAACAGCAGCTCGTGATAGACCTGTATGGCGTCGTTCATGGTCTGGAGTGCCGGGTACCACATTCCGCGTACCCAGCCCCCTGCCCACAGCGCGAAACGCTCGCTTGCGTCCGCGGTACGCGGTACGCGGTACGCGGCCCTTCAGGCATCACGTCCTCCGGCTTCCCTGGAACAGTTGGGCCCACCCGATCTGCTCCACTGGCCTCCGGCCGCCGCGCGCCAATCGGATCACCATGTCCGCCATCCGGGTGACCACCCATTCGAAGTACGGCGGCGTGAGGGAGTAGATGTCCATGTCCGGCGCCGGGTTCATGAAATCGATGGCGTAGGGGATCCCATCCCGGATGGCGAACTCGATCGAGTTCATGTCATAACCGAGGGCGCGGACGATCGTGCGACAGTCGTGAACCACCCGCTCGCGAAGCGCCGGGGACAGGTAGTCGGGGTCCACGATGTAGCGCCGTTGCTTCGGGTCATACTGCATGACCAGGACCTCCTCCTGGCCCAGGCACATGCATCGGACGAACTGCTCGAACTGGATGAACTCCTGCACGATCATCGTGAGCAATCCCGACTCATCGTAGTGGCGGATCAGCTCCTCGAGTGAATGGCAGACGTAGACGTCGCGCCAGCCCCCGCCATGGGCGTCCTTCAGGATGCAGGGCAGCCCGATCTCCCGCACCAGGGCATCCCAGTCCACCAGTTGCAGGTTCTTGAGGCTCTCTTTCCGATCGATGCCCGTGATGTAGTCCCGGTTGGGGAGAGCCGCGGTCTTGGGGCTGACGACGCCCAGCCGGGTAATCAGCGCCGCGCCGAAGAACTTGTCGTCCGCGGTCCACATGAACGGGTTGTTGACCACCGCCACCCCCTCGAGCACGCACTGCTTAAGGTAGGAACGATAGAACGGGACCTCATGGGAGATGCGATCCACGATCACATCGTACGGGCTGGGCTGGTCCATCGCCGCCGCGCCGATCGACACCAGCTCCGCGGTGACGCCCTGGTCCCGGCGGGCGACCTCATCGATGAAGGCCGGCGGGAAGGACCACTCCCGACCGATCAGCATGCCGACGCGCTTGGTCATTGGTCTCCTGTGACTGATCGCTGACAGCTGACCGCCGATCACCGAGTGTCGATCGCTATCAGTGGTCAGCTATCAGCTATCAGTCGTGTCCTCTCAGATAGCTCCGCACCATCCGCTCCCAGTACGGCCAGTCGTGCGCGTTGCCATCCCAGATCCGCAGGGCGTTGCCGATACCCTTGCTCCACAGGATCCCGGAAAACTCGCAGTTGTCGGAGAACATGGGGTCGTCCCGACCGATCACCATGACGATGTCCTGCCGCTGGAACGCGTGAGCACGGGCGGGGTCGTGCTCATGGCGCATGAAATCCATCGGATTGACGGCGTAGACATTCTCGTCCGAATAGCCGCCGGTCATCCGCTTGATGTCATACAATCCGCTCATGGCGAGGATCCGGCCGACCGTGTCAGGATACTTGAGACCGTAGGTCATCGCATGACTGGCGCCCAGGCTGGCCCCGGTGGCGATCAGGAACGGGTCGGGGTTCTTCGATGCCGTGAACGGGACGACCTCCTCGCGCACGTACCGGTAGTACTGCGCATGGGTCCAGGCCCGGTGGCCAGGGTCGACGGCTTCATTACCCCAGTTCTCGTGGTGCGGCTGGTCCAGGCAGAAGAGCTGAATCCATCCCTGGTCGAGATGGTCCTGCAACACCAGGTGCATACGGCGATCGGGCCACTCGGCATGCGTGCCCATGCTGGTGGGGAATACCAGCACCCGGGCCCCCGCATGCCCGATGACCTGCAGGGTTATCTCACGCCCGAGCAGGGGGCTCTGCCAGGAGACGGCTTCGTGGTGCACGGGAG
>Ga0315273_10002484_pt1 | contig 21796 bp, 27 predicted proteins | sample YL17G02_0_MG_FD_205753 | JGI IMG/M metagenome (GOLD analysis project Ga0315273, IMG submission 205753) | Sediment microbial communities from Yellowstone Lake, YNP, Wyoming, USA - YL17G02_0 | ecosystem: Environmental > Aquatic > Freshwater > Lake > Sediment | place: USA: Wyoming | collected... | reverse complement strand
ACGTGACCGAGCTCGCTCGTCGCGGCCCCGTGCGGGGTCCGGGCGGTTTGGTAGCGTTTCCCTGACACGAGCGTCAGATTCGAGCGAGGGCCCCCATGGAGATCCCCAAGATCATCAGCGTCGACGACCACGTCGTCGAGCCGAAGCACGTCTGGCAGACATGGCTCCCCGAGAAGTACCGGGAGAAGGGCCCTCGCGTCGAGGACCGCCGCTGGGGCGACTTCCGACTCTTCCCCGGCGCGAAGTACAAGAACCCCGAGGACCCCAACGGCGACTGGGGCAGCGCCTGGATCTACGAGGACAAGGTCATCTACGTCCACAAGAAGTTCGTGGCGATCCCGAACGAGGCGACACCCGGCGGCGACATCAGCAAGTTCGACCGCTACAAGATGGTCATGACCGCCGTCACCTACGACGGCATGCGTGACGGTTGCTACGACCGCGATGCGAGAATCAAGGACTTCGAGCTCAACTGGGTCGACGGCTCGCTGCCGTTCCCGACCTTCCCGCGCTTCTGCGGCCAGACGTTCTACGAAGCCGAGGACAAGGAGCTCGCGCTCGCGTGCGTCAAGGCCTACAACGACTGGATGGTCGAGGAGTGGTGTGAGCCCTCCGGCGGCATGAACATCCCGCTCTGCCTCATGCCCCTCTGGGACATCGACCTCGCGGTGGAGGAGATCAAGCGAAACGCCGAGCGCGGCGTGCGCGCGTTCTGCTTCAGCGAGCTGCCCACGCGGCTCAAGCTGCCCAGCATCCACACCGGGCACTGGGACCCGATGTTCGCTGCGTGCAACGACACCGGCGTCACCCTGTGCATGCACATCGGATCTTCGTCAACTGATCCGGTCGCTTCGCCCGACTCTCCCGGCGGCGTCGGCGGCACCCTCGCGTTCAACAACTCGATGGCGTCACTCGCCGACTACCTCTTCTCGGGCAAGCTCATCGAGTTCCCCAAGCTCAAGCTCGCGTACTCGGAGGGCCAGATCGGCTGGATCCCCTACGCGCTCGAACGGGCCGACACCGTCTGGGAGCACCACGACGGCTGGCTGCACTCCAAGGACAAGATCCCCGAGCCGCCGTCGACCTACTACTACGGCCGCATCTTCGGGTGCTTCACCGCGGACCGGGTGGGCCTGGCCAACCTCGACCAGGTCGGCGTCGACAACGTCTGCTTCGAGACCGACTACCCGCACACCGACACGACGTGGCCGAACTCCAAGGAGTACGTCGAGAAGATGGTCGCCGACTCCGGCCTCGACGAGGAGACGACCTACAAGGTGCTGCGCGGCAACGCGATCAAGATGCTCGAGCTCGACCGCGTCTGAGACCGACGGGCCGGCAAGGCGGGCGCGAGATGGAAGTCGGGGTGCAGCGGTTGGCTCGAGCAGTGCGCGGCGTGTCGCTGGTTGCGGCGATCCTCGTGCTCGTCGCGGGCCCGGCCGGCGTCGCAGGAGCCGACCTGGGAGCATCGCGCCAGCGGTTGGGCTGTGTCGACGAGGAGCCGGCCGACCCCGACCTCGCGCCGCTCTGCCCGGCGAAGGCCAAGCCGGCCGCCGACGAGGTCCTGCGCATGTGGCGCGACGGGAAGCTCTCCAGCACGGAAGCACCGGCCGTGCCCTACGAGCGCGTGAAGTTCGTCCGCTGCCTCGAGGTCGGCAATGCGGGGACCGTGGCGTGCCGCTACCGCCGGGTTCGGGACGGCGCCCGGGTCGTCGTGAGGTTGCTCGCCGATGAGTACGGCGCCTTCGACATCGCCAACCTGAACTGCGTGAAGGCGGCAGGCGTCAAGAGCCAGGATTGCGAGGGCTACTGAGATCTCACGCGTGCCGTTCATGTCCTCGAAATCGGCTCAAGCTGCGCTGACCTCGGTCTGGCGACGGAGGCGATCCGCCGCGAACGCATGAACGATCGCAACCGTCGAGAGCAACGCGACGCCCTCGACGAGGTTCACCCACGGGACCCGCCAGGCGGCCACCCCGACCGCCGCGATCACCACAGCGGTCGACAAGCGCAACGCGAACAGCGGTCGCGCCGGCTGTCTGCGGGTACACAGACCGAGCAGCGCGAGACCGACGTACATCACCGCGAGCGTCGCCGTGACCTCGAGGATGTCGGACGCCGGCAGATGCGCCAACGGGTCGATCGCGACCATCTGCGCGACACCGATCGCGGTGCCGGCGATGCAGAGCTGCACCAGCAGATGGAGCGCGACCCAGCGCGCGAACCGGTCGGGGCGGATCCCGGCGTGCGGCATGTCCTGGAAGTAGGCGGTCCAGATCGCGAACGTGAGCACGAACTGGAAGCCCAACGCCATGAAGTCGACGTGGGCGGCCGGCGCCGAGCTGATCTGGATCGCGACCTTCAGGAACGCCTCGCCACACACGATGATCGTGAACGCGCCCATGCGCTCGACGATGTGACGCTCGTCGATCGCGGCGACGCCACCCAGCCGCTGCGACTGCACCACCGCCGGGATGATCGTCACGAGCAGTCCGACCACCCACAGGATCTGGTGCTGGGTCTCGGGCAGCGCGGCTGCGATGAGGAACGTGACCACCGACACGGACGCGAACGCCGACCGGTGGGCGCGTACGAACCCAGCGGGCCCGGTGTGCGCGCCCGGCGCCAATACATGACTGCCACGGTCCCGATCAACGCGGCGTAGGTGAGCGAGAGATACAGACCGTCGCGAACGACCCCCTCTCGCGCCTCGCCCGCGAGCAGTACCACCAGGAACATCTGGATCAGCACGAGCACGCGCTGACCGACATCGTCGACGCGGAACCGGTTGACGAACATCGTCGTCGACACCCAGATCCACCACACCGCCACGAACACCCCGACGACCCACGCCACGCGCACGTCGTCGTGGAGGTGCGAGACGGCCGAGCTGAAGACGAGGATCGCCGCGACGAAGATGAGGTCGTAGAAGAGCTCGAGCCATGCCGCCATCGGGACGGCGGTGTAGGACGCGAACGGCCGCCGATCTTCGGATGGGCTGCCTTCAGATGCAAGACCGGTCATCGGCGCGGGCACATCAGGCGGGGAAGATGCACTCGATCCGTTCGAGCGTCGGCGTCTCGGTCACGGGCGGCACGTTACCGCCGCCCATGACGCACCGGGCCGAGCTCAGGCCGGCGGGCTCGTGCTGGGGAGCCCGGGCTGGGCATCGGACTGGGGACGCTCGGCGAGCTCGACCGTCGCGGTCGCAACAGCTCCGTCGCGGTCGTAGGTGATCGTCACCGTATCGCCTGCGTCGTGATCCTGGATCGCAGTCGCGAGCTCGGTCGCGTCGGCGACCGTGGTCCCGTCGACCGCGGTGATCACGTCACCGACCTCGAGCCCGGCCTCGTCAGCCGGGCTGCCCGAGACGACCTGGGTGACGCGCGCGCCGTCGGTGCCGCTCTCGCGTGCGACCGCGACCCCGAGGTACACGCGGCTGGTCGGGGTCGGCGCCGGGGGCGTCGGCCTCGAGTCGCCTGAACCGCTGCCGTTGCCGCCGTTGCCGTCGCCTCGACCGTCACGATCGCCGAGGGGCGGCAGATCCGACGGTCCATCGCGGCGGTCCTCGACGCGCTCGTGGTGGTCGTCGTCGGCGGTTGATCGGCCGAGCGCGAAACCGCCGCCACCCACGAGACCGACTGCGACCGCGATCCCGAGCAGGATCGCGAGCCACCGGGGCACGAAGACTCCCTTGCGGGGCGCCGCCTCGACCGGTGCTGCGGCAGGGGCGCCCTCCACAGCCGGGGACCCGGGAGTGGCGTCCTCGGGAGTGGCGTCCTCGGGAGTGGCGTCGCCCGGAGCGGTCTCGTCGGTCATCGGGAGTTCCTTCTCGTTGGAGGAGTGCCTTCTCGTTGGACGTGATCGTGCTCGTTGGAGGTGCAGGCGTTCGGGTGCGTGACGACCCGAGCCCACTCTCAACGACGCCCGGCCCGGGCGGGTTCCCCTTCAGCCCCTGCCCCCGGATGCCGATCTCACGGCATGCTGCGATCGGCCAGGCTGGTCCTCCTCGGTGCTCTCGTGCTCGTCGCCGTGGCCTGCGGCCCGAGGGTCACGCCGGCCCCTGCGCCTGCACCGCGACCGCCTGCACCACTGCCGGGGACCCCGAGCGCTTCGGCACCCGTCGTCACCGGGCTCGTGTGCCCGGTCACGGGCGCCGTCTACACCGACAGCTACGGGCCGCGCGGGACGGGCTTCCACTGGGGCATCGACATGTTCGAGCCGGCAGGCACTCCGGTCGTGGCCGTCAAGGCAGGCACCGTGCGCTTCGTGGCCAACGAGGGCGGCGGCGGCAACGTCGCATACCTGACCGGTGGTGACGCCAACGTGTACCAGTACGCCCACCTGCTCGACTTCGTGGGTGTCGACCGCCTCGTGACCCAGGGTGCCGTGCTCGGCCACGTCGGCCGAACCGGGAACGCCACCGCCAACCATCTCCACTTCGAGATCAGGATCGCCAACATCAACGGGGTGCGGGTCGACCCGTACCCCACCCTGCGGGCCACCGGCTGCTGATCGGGTCACTCCGGCGCGCCCGTCGAGATCGGTGTCACACCCCGGCGCGACGATCCGGGCATGGAACGCACTCCACTCCCGGCACCGATCCCGACACCCATCCCTGTACCCATCACGGTCACCGAGCTCGCCGACCGGCTCTTCGCGCGCCACCGGCTCGACCCGGCGTCGGCGAAGCGACTCCCGGCACGGGTCAGCACCCTCGTGCGTCGCACGGTGCGGGCCCTGCCCCGACACGTCGCGAGCTCGATCATCGAAGCGGCGCCCCCGCCTCGCAGCGGTGACGCCAGCCGCTACGCCGAGGCGCTGCTCGGCCTGTTCGACGCGTACGGCACGCTCGTGCCCGGTTCCGTGCTCTCCAGCGTCGGCCGGCTCGCGGCTGCGCTCGAGCGGCTCGTCGCCGCGGCGAACGACCGCGTCGAGGGGTCGGTCCCCGGTGAGGCGTTCCATGCCGTCATCAGCGACGCGTACGAATGGCAGGCCGCGCGGCTGACGGGTGAGCTGATCGACGTGCGTCACGAGCTGCTGGAGGGCTACCTCGCGCTGGTCGGAGAAGGCTTCGTCTTCCCCGGTCGCTGGGCCGCGCTCGCCGCGTCCGAGCTCGCCATCGCATCGCGCGACGCCGACCGGCCAGTCGCCGCCGCGTGGTACGCGGAACGGTCCCTGGCGTGGGCGCCCGGCGCGCCCGACCTTCGCACCACCGACGCGCTCGTCACCAGCATTGAGACGCTCGTCTCGGTCGGGCACCACCTCAGCGCGATCGAGCACAGCCCTCGCTTCGTGGCCCTACTCGACTGGCGTCGAGGGATGAGTGCGCCAAGCGCAGTCACGTTGCGTTGCGCGCTCGCCCGAGCCCACTCCGACCTCGGCGAGCACACCCTCGCGATCGAGCACGCCGGGGACGCGCTGGCCCGGGCGAGGCGCGCCTGGGGCGGGCGGGCGCGCAGCACCCAGGTGTGCGACGCGCTCTTCGACGAGTGCTTCCAGCGCGCGATCGCCAACCGATGACGCTCGTCGAAACGTGCGAGAGTTCCCCCGTGACGGGGGACGCAACACCGACCGAGCGCATCCTGAACCTGGCCGCCTACCTCAAGCAGCGCGGCAACGAGGGCGCGTCGCTCGATGACATCGCCCGCAACGTGCGCGGCTACGACCCCGACGCGGCGCGCGACGAGCAGGGTGACCTCCTCACGGAGGGATCGGAATGGGAAGCGCTCCGCCGCATGACCCGGCGCGACCTCCAGGACCTGCGCGACGCGTGGGGCATCGACACGATCTACGACGAAGAAGCCCATCGGCACCGGTTGCGGCCTCCGTTCTTCACGACGCAGGAGCGCGCGGCGCTGATCGCCGCCGCGGCGGCCGTCGACGTCGAGGGCATCGACGGGCACCGCGGCCAGCTCGGTGCCGGCGTCGACGATGCTGGAGCCCAGGTGGTCATCCGCGTTCACCACTACGTCGCCGACCTGCGCGACGCGATCCAAACGTGCACGGTGGTGCGCTTCGAGCACGAGGGCCGGTCCCGCATGCTGCAGCCGTTCGCGCTCGGTACCTGGCACAGTCGCTGGTACGTCGCCGGCTGGGACCCGGAGCTGGAGGCGCTCCGGCGGTACCGCCTCGACCGCATCCACCAGCACGGTCCGATGGAACGGGTTGGCGAGCCTGGGAGCTACGAGGTCCCCGACTGGTTCGATGCCGTGCTGGCGTTCGACTTCGACCCCAATGCCTGGGGTCGCGACGCTCGGTTGCGTGCTCGAGTGCGCGTCGAGCGCGACCACCTCCCTGCTTTCCTCGCCGAGCTCGGCGGCCAGATCGGCGACGAGGTCGACGGCGAGCCGGTCGTCGCCTTCGAGGTACGCCACTACGAGTCCACACGCAACCGCATCCTCTTCTTTCGTGACCACGTGCAGGTGCTCGGTCCCCCCGCGCTCGTCGCGCTCATCCGCGACCACCTCATAGCGCTCGCGGGCGTCACCTGATGGCCGCCCTCACCAAGCAGCGCCAGTTCGACGTGCTGCGCGCCGTCCTCGGCCTCGTCGAAGAGCGCGGCTCGGCCCCGATCGCCGAGTGCGTCGAGCTGACCGGCGTCCCCGACGACGTGCTGCGCGAGACGCTCCGGGCGGCCCTGTTCGTCGACTACTACACCGCGGACGGCTCGCTCGTCAGCGAGTCGTCGAGCTTTCTGCTCGACGAGCGGTCGGTCGTCACGCTCACCGCGAGCCACTGGCTGCGCGACGTCGCCGCCGCGCCGCCGCCGCCCGACACTGCAATGCGTCTCCTCGTGGCGGGCACCACGATGCAGGCCATCGCCGAGCGCCCGACCCCCGACCTCGACCGCGCGGTCACGAAGCTGGCTGGAGAGGTGGCGGTGGAGCTTCGGATGCCCGTCGACGTGCCGCCTGTGCTCTCGACGCTGCGCGAGGCGCTCGATCAGCACCGATCCGTCGAGGTTCGGTACCTGAGCGACGGCGCCGACACGCCGACCGAGCGTGAGCTGCTGCCGCATCGCCTGTGGTCGCGCTGGGGTCACTGGTACCTCACGGCACGCGACGTCACCCGCGACGAAGCCCACCAGTTCCGCGTCGACCGGGTGCTCTGGGCAGTCGTAGGCGCCACGCCCTTTGATCCCCCCGACAACGTCGAGCTCCCCGAGTGGTTCGACCTCTCCGCGCACGCCCGCACCGTGCGCGTCCGGTTGCGGGCCGACTCGATCGAGAGCCTGCCGGCACCGCATCGCCTCGGGCCCACCACCGAGCTCGGCGACGGGCGGGTGGAGCTCGACGTGACCGTCACCGGCGACCGTCGCCTCGACCACCTCCTCGTGTGCCTCCCGGCCGACACCGAGATCGTCGAGCCCGCGGAGTACGCCGAACGTCGTCGCCGGTACGCGGCGCGCCTGCTCGAGCGCTCTCCCTGATGGCCGAGCACCGCTACCTTCCCGCACCCACGGTCGACCGAGTGGTGGGTGCGCTCGTCGGCCTGGCGACCGGTGACGCGCTCGGCGCGGGCTACGAGTTCGCCACGGCCCCGACCGGCGAGGCGGCGATGATCGGCGGCGGGTTGGGCGCGTGGGCGCCCGGCGAATGGACCGACGACACCCAGCAGGCGATCTGCGTCGCCGAGTCGGCGGCGAGCGGGCTACTCGATGCCGGTGTCGTCGGGCGGCGCTTCCTCGAATGGTTCGCGGATGGCCCGAAGGACGTCGGGAACCAGACGCGCGCCGTGCTGAGCGCGGCACGCACCGGCCAGGATCTGCACACCGTCAGCCAGTCCTACTTCGAGCGTCGCCCCGATGGCGCGGCGGGCAACGGCAGCCTGATGCGGACGGCGCCCGTCGCGCTCGCTCATCTCGGTGACGACGAGGCGATCGTGGCGGCCGCGCGCGAGATCTCTGCACTCACGCACGCCGACCCACTTGCAGGCGAGGCCTGCTCCATCTGGTGCATCGCCATCGATCGCGCGGTACGCGAACGACGCCTCGACGGCATCTGGGACGGGGTCGACCTCCTCCCGGGCGACGCGCAGACCCGCTGGGCCGGCTGGCTCCTCGCCGCCGAGACCGAGCCGGCGTCTGCGTTCATGCCCAACGGGTTCGTGGTGCGCGCGCTCCAGGCCGCGTGGGCCGCCATCCGCCAGACCCCGATTCCCGCCGAGGAACCGTGCCGGCATCTCCAGGACGCGCTTCACGCGGCGGTTCGCGTCGGTGACGACGCCGACACGGTCGCGGCGATCGCCGGCTCACTTCTCGGCGCGCGCTGGGGTGCGTCGGCGATCCCCCTCGCGTGGAAGTCGATGCTGCACGGCTGGCCCGGGTTGGCGACCCGCGATCTCCTCCGCCTGGCGGTGCTCGCGGTCCGCAAGGGCATCGACGACGAGGCGGGGTGGCCGAGCGCGCCCGACATCACCGGCTGGTACCAGGAGCACTACCACGAGCGGGCGTTCGACCTCGCGCTCCCCGACGACTCCGGCGTCCGGTTCGGCAACGCACCTGCGGCAGCGACGGTGGAGTGCGACGTGATCCTCTCACTCTGCCGGATGGGTTCGACGATCCCGGCGGGCGCAGGAGCCCAGCACGAGCTGATCCTCGTCGACTCCCCGTACCTCGGCGACAACCCGAATCTCGACTTCGTGCTGCGCGACGCGGCCCGCGCGATCGCAGCCTGGCGCGACGAGGGCAAGACCGTCTTCGTCCACTGCGTGGCAGGGATCAGCCGGGCCCCGACGGTCGTAGCCGCCTACCTCGCGTCGCGCCTTCGCATCGACGGACTCAGCGCCCTCGAGCGCGTCACCCAGGCACACCCGCGAGCACATCCGAACCCGGGCTTCTGCGAGGCCCTCGGGCGACTCCGCTGAAGGTCAGCCCAGGACGGCCGACGCGAACGCGCGCATCTCGCGCGCGACGTCGGGGCCGGCAGGGGTATAGAGCAGCTCGGTCGCGCCGGCTGCGAACGCCGCGTCGGCTCGAGCGTGCAGGTCGTCGACGGTGCCGACCCACCCGAAGCCACCGAGAAGATCGCCGGCGGCGTCGACAGTCACTCGGTCCCGATCGGTCACGTGGGTGGCGTGGCCCTCATGGACGGCGAGGTGGCGTTCACCCTCGGGTCGTTCGGCCTCGATCGCCCCGCGCCACTCGGTACCGAGCGGGAGACTGTCGACCGCGTCGCCGGCGACCTGCCAGATGCCGTGGTACGCAAGCACACCCCAGGGACCCAGGGCTTCCCTGACGCGCGCCGTCGAGATGTCCTCACCGTCGTCGAGCACGGTGCCGTTCACCATCTGTACGACCCAGTCCATTCCCTCGAGCGGCCCGCCGGCCGCACCGATCGTGATCACCCCATCGGCGATCTCGCGCGCGATCTCCTTGCCCTTGGGGCCGAGCGCGGAGAGGAGCAGCGGAACGTCGATGGGGCGAGCGGGCGCGAGGTCGGGGTGGTGGATCATCTGGGTCTTGGCGCCGTCGATCTCGACGACCTCACCGCGGAGCAGCGCGCGCAGCTGTTCGAGGTAGCGGCGCGTCGTGGCCCACGAGAGCGCGTCCTTCCCCAGCACCCAGCGGGCAGTCGCTCCGGTCCCGAACCCGCACACCAAGCGTCCCGGCGCGAGTCCTTCGATCGTCGCGATCGCCGATGCCGTCGTCATCACATGGCGTAGGTTGGGCACGAGCACCGCGGTGCCGAGTGGGATCTCGGTGTGCTCGGCGACGAGCGCGAGCCACACCCAGATGTCCTCGTAGAGCGCGGCGGAGTCGAACAGCCAGACTCGGCTGTAGCCGAGGTCCTCGGCACGCTTGGCGAGCTCGATCGAACGCGGCCCGGGCGGGAACCCGACCGACACGCGGCGCGGGTCAACCGCCGCGGCGTCAATCGGCAAGGCGCGCCTCGGCGTCCTTGATCTCGCCGACCATGCGGTCGATGTCGGCTTCGGCCGTGGCCGGCGCCGCACCCGTGCGCTGCAGATAGACGATGCCGCCGATCTGCTCCTTCGCCTCCGAGATCTGCTTCTTCGTCTTGACCTCGTCGACCTTCTCCTGGCCGGCCTTCAGACCTTCTTGCGCCTTGTCGCCGACGACCTTGGCCGCGTCCTTTGCCTTGTCGAGCAATCCCATGGTGGTGCCTCCTGCTGTTGGTGCGGGTTCCCCGCTGATGAATGTGCTGATACGCGCAGACTACCGAGCGTCGGACGCCGGGCGGACGTCGTGCTCCAGGAAGTCGACGACGGCGCTCGAGAACGCGTCGTTCTGGTCGCCGGCGACCATGTGCGACGCATCGCCGACGTCGGCCACCTTCGACCCGGGGATCTTCGCGAGGAAGTCCTGGATGCCCTCGTCGGTCACGACATCGCTGAGCAACCCGCGAACGAGCAGCGTCGGAACCCGGATGTTTGCGAGCGCAGCCTCGAAGAGCCCCTGGAAGTCCTCCTGGGGCACCTCGGTGCGACCCCGGCCGATGAACTTCGGATCCCAGTGCCAGTACCAGCGACCGTCGGGCTTCTGCCGGAGCACTTTCATCAGCCCGGCCGGGTTCACGCGCTTCGTGCGGTTGGGGGTGTATGCGGCGATCGCCTGGGCGGCGTCCTCGAGGGTCGCGAACCCTCCGAGACCCGAGCTCATGAAGTCGTGGATGCGCTGGATGCCTTCGGGGTTCGACCGGTGGGTGATGTCGACGACGACGAGACCGGACGAGACCTCACGGTCGCTGCCCCCCTCCGCGATCATCGCGGCGACCCCGCCGAGCGAAGCACCGACGAGCACCGGAGGGCGCCCGAGTGCGTCGCAGACGGCGACGCAGTCGCCCGCGTACGCGGTGAACGAGTAGTCACCGTTGAGCGCCCACTCGCTGTCGCCGTGACCGCGCAGGTCCATCGACACCGCACGCCACCCGTGCTCGGCGAGGGTCTGCGCCGTGCCGCCCCACGCGTGGCGGGTCTGGCCGCCGCCGTGCATGAGCAGCACGGGCCACGCGTCGTCGTCGCCCCACACGTCACCGACGAGGTGGAGATTCTCGAACCCCTCGAAACGCACGAGCCGTGGTTCCATGTGCGCATCCTGCCATGCGCCGCTTCGCTACTCCGCCGGCCAAGTGAGCCCGTGTTGACGCAGAGCCTCGTCGAGTGCCTGAGCGAAGACGTCGACCTCTCCGCCGCACGCTTCGAGCGCGTCGCGATCGAGGAGGAGCACGAGGTCGGACCCCGTGTCGGCGAGCACGTACGGCGCCTCCGTCCCGGCGGCGGCCCGCACCTCGGGCGGCTGGTCGTCGCGGTGGAACAGCTCGAACGGGACCGGAAGGTCCGCGCGGCAGGCCTTCCACCCGCTCCGCTGGCGGATCGGCGAATGGGTGATGTCGCAGAGGGCGCAGTGCGCGCGCCCGAGGCGCGCCCCGATCCAGTATGCGACCTCGCCGCGGAAGCTGGCGTCGGCGTCGTACACCCCCACGAGCCGCTGTACCGGACGACGAACCGGGTGGGGGTCACTCATCGGTGTACACCGGCGCGCGCCCTTCCTTCCAGGCCGCGATCTTCTCCTCGAAGTTCCCGGTCGTGAGACGCACGTAGAGCTGCGCCTGCCCTTCGTGGTTCATGTGCGAGTGCAGCCCCCCGGCGTCGTAGCTCGCCCAGAGCAGCTGCTTCGTGAGCTCCACACCAATCTGGCTGAACCCGATGATCCGCTCGGCAATCTCGTAGCAGTGCTCGAGCAACTCGTCGCCGGCGACGACCTTCGAGAGAAAGCCGATGCGGTCGGCCTCCTCGGCGTCGACATCGCGTCCGGTCAGCAGGATGTCGAAGGCACGCGCGAACCCGATCTGGCGAGGGAGCAGATAGCTGATCCCGAGCTCGGCCGACGTCAACCCGTTGTTGATTCCTGCGGCACGGAAGTACGCGGTCTCGGACGCGACGCGGATGTCGGCTGCCGAGGCGAGGCAGAAGCCACCACCGATTGCGGCACCATTGACGGCGGCAATCACCGGCTGGTGCATGTCGCGCACCGCGAGGATCACCTCATCGAGGATGCGCATCGCCCGCCTCGCGATGCTCGTCTTCTTGAGACCGGAGATGTTGGGCACCATGCCTGATCCAACGAGGTCGGCACCGGAGCAGAACCCCGGGCCGGCGCCGGTGATCACAACGACGCGACAGTCGTTGTCGAGGCTGACCTCATGCAGCGCGTCGCGCAGTGGCACCATCACGTCGAACGCCATCGCGTTCATCCGCTCGGGGCGGTTCAGCGTGACCAGGGTGACGTGGGGTCGGGGCTGCTCGATCTGGATGAAGGACATCGACGGCTCCTCGGCGTGGCGACGGGACAGTCTCGCGTGTGCGGCCTCGCGGCCCTGGCCTGCTACCCAGGCACGGCCTCGGGAACGACTCCCTCGGGAACAATCTCGATGATCACCTTGCCCGTGGTCGCACGGTCGGCGACAGCCTGGAGTGCGTCGCGCACGTCGTCGAGTGGGTAGACCACAGAGACGTGCGGCGTCACCCGTCCTGCGCCGAGCAGCTCGAGGAGCTCCTCACGATCGCGACGAGCATCGTCGGCCGAATGCTCGAGGAAGCCCCGCATCTCGAGACCTTGCACCGTGATCCCCTTGAGGAGGACGAGGTTGAGCGGGATCCTCGGGATCTCACCGCTCGCGAAGCCAACGCAGACGAACCGACCGCCCCATCGCATCGCGCGGAGCGCGGCCTCCGAGTACGGGCCGCCGACGGGATCGATGACAACGTCGGCGCCGCCATCGGTGAGCTCCTTGATGCGCTGCTTGAGATCCTCGTCCCGGTAGTCGACGACCGCGTCGGCACCACGGTCGCGACAGACCGCGAGACGTTCAGGACCTGCAGCCGCGGCGAGCACTCGGGCTCCGAGCACCTGAGCGAGCTCCACCGACGCCAGCCCCACGCCTCCTGCTGCGCCCAAGACGACCACCCACTCCCCCACCTGCACGCGCGCGACACTGCGCAGCGCGTGGTACGCGGTGCTGTGCGCCACCCCGAACGCCGCACCACGACGGAAGTCGACCCCGTCGGGGATGCGCGTGAGGGACGCCGCCGGCACGGCCACCTGCTCGGCGAAGGCCCCGACGAAGGTCGCCCCGAACACCCGGTCCCCAGGAGCAAACGTGGTGACGTCGGGACCGACCTCCTCGACGACACCGGCAAGCTCACTCCCGGGGATGAACGGCAGCGGCACCGAGACCTGGTACTTGTCCTCGAGGATCAAGAGGTCGGGAAAATTGATGGCCGCCGCGCGCACGCCGACACGAACCAGGCCCGGACCGAGAGCGGGCTCAGGGACGTCCTCGACGACCACCGCGCCGATTCCTCCGTAGGTTTCGCAGCGCGCCGCGCGCACGGCTCAGCTCGCGGACGCGGAGGCCGGCGAGCCCGGCCGCAGGACGTAATCCTCAGCGCTCTCGTCGAGGTCCATCTCGATCACGCCCCGGGCGCGTGCCGCCTTGCAGAACTGGAGAAAGCTCCGGAATCCGAACTTCTTCTCGCTGAAGTCGGGCTGCTGCTTGCGCAGCACGGTCTTCAGTCCGGAGAGCTGGGGCGGGCCCGACTTCTTGGTGATGCGCTCGACCGTCGCGCGGAGCAGCTCGAACGCGGCCGCCTCGTCGTCGGCGGCCGCCGGAAACCCGACCTCGGGGTCGCCTTGCGCCCCGCCGTCACGACGCTCGATGACGCCACGCTCGGCGAGGTGACGCACCAGCTCACCGAAGCCACGGAAGCCGTAGTTCGCCTCGTTGAACGTCGGGTCCTTGCGCAGAATCGTGCGCTTGAGCATCGACGCGAGCACCGGTCCACTCGTGCTTCGCTCGAGCCCGGCGAGGGTCTGGGTGACGAGCACCTCGAGGTCGGCGGGGTCGGCCTTCGCCACCTTCTCGGACTCAGGCTCGGACTCGGCTTCCGCCGCACCCGCGGGCCCGACCGGCGCGGTCGTGCGCGTACGGGTCCGCCCTGCCGACGCACGCTTCGCTCGTCGGGGTGCAGCGGCCTCGACGCCCTCGAGCTGCTCATAGAAGAGGAACTCGTCACACGCGGGCGGGAGCAGCGCCGACGTGGACGCCTCGACCCCGATGCCGATCACTCGCTTGTTCAACTCGCGCAGCTTGTGCACCAGGGGCGTGAAGTCGCTGTCGCCGGTTCCGAGCACGAACGTCGTGATGTAGTCACGCTCGAACGACAGCTCGATCGCGTCGACCGCCATCTTGATGTCGGCCGCGTTCTTGCGGACCAGACCCATGCGCTGAGGGATCTCGATCAGCTCGACGTGGTTCCGCGTGAGCATGCGACGGTCTTCCCCGAAGCTCGACCAGTCGGCGTACGCACGCCGAACGACGACGCGCCCCCGCTCGGCGAGCGCGTCGGCGATGGGGCGAAAGTCGAAGAGTCCACCGCCCAGCACGTCGCGGGCGCCAATCGCCAGGTTCTCGTAGTCGAGAAACAGGGCGATGCGTTCGTCGTCGGTAGTCATTCGTCCCTCATGCCGGTGTACCCCGAGGGTACCCGTGGTCGTGACGCGAACGAGCCGCCGGGGAGGGGGACCCCGGCGGCTCGTCGCGTGGGAGGGACGCGTGTCGTCAGCTCGCGGGCGCCTCATCTCCACCGTCGGGGCCACCCTCGGGACGACCCTCGGGGCCGCCCTCGGGGCCGCCCTCGCCGCGGGCCGGCGGGCCTTCGTTGACCAGCTTGGTGATGCGGTCCTTGAGGTTCGACTTGATCTCCGTGGCCTTCGCCTCGTCGATCTTGCCGTCCTCGACCGCTTGGTCGATGTGCGTCGTGGCGTCGGCGACCATCGCGTCGATGACCGTCTGCACCTCGACGTCCTGAGCCTTGGCAACCTCGGCGATGGTCTGATCGCCGTCCTCGAGCTTGGTCTTGAGCTCGTCCTCGCTCAGGTTCAGGGCCTTGGCTGCGGCCTCGAGACTCGGCCGCTTGTGACCGCGACCCTCGGGACCACCGGGACCACCGGCGGGCCGACCTTCGTTGACCAGCTTGGTGATGTGCTCGGTCAGATTCGACTTGATCTCCGTGGCCTTGGCCTCGGTGACGTCGCCGTCGGCAACCTTCTGGTCGATGTTCGCGGTAGCAGCCGCGACCATCGCGTCGATCACGGTCTGCACGTCGGCGCTCTGCGCCGCTGCGACTGCCGCGATCGTGGTCGTACCGCCCTCGAGCTTGGCCCGCAGCTCGCCCTCACTCAGGTTGAGTGCCTTGGCTGCAGCCTCGAGACCGGGGCCCCGATGCTGAGGACGGTCGGAGGTCGTGCCCGATGGCGTGTCCGTGTCGGCACTCTGGGCTCCGGCCACGCCGGCAACGCCGGCCAGGCTTCCGAGGGTGAGCAACGACGCGAGGCCGATGCGCCCGATCTGTTGACGCTTCATGATGATTCCTCTCCTTGGGGCTGGATTGATGGGGGGGTTACTGGGGTGTCTGGGTTGGTGCCCAGTCAGCATGCGCGAGAGGGCCTGAGCCGAGCCTGAGAACACGTTCGGGGAACGTTCGAGAACTGTGAAGAACCTGCAGGAGGCTTCCTGGCCCGTTCGTCTCGACCTCCTGAGGCGACTCAGGAGTCGGCGTACTCGATGAAGTCGTACGGGTAGCCGCGCGGGAACGCGCTCGCCCACAGCAGCGCCTTCAGCTGCTCGTCCTCGAGCCGCCAGCCGATCGCGCCGAGGTTGGCTTCGAGTTGCCCGAGGTTGCGGACGCCGATGATCGGCGACGTGATCCCCGGGCGATAGGCCACCCAGTTGAGCGCGACCTGGGCCGGGGTCTTGCCGATCTCGTCGGCGACGGTCCGGACCGCGTCAACGATCCGCCAGGCGCGATCGTCGAGCCGGTATGTGAAGGTGATGGGCTCCTCGGTGTCACCGCCGCGCGTTCCTTTGGGGAGGTCCTGGCCCTGGTGGTACTTCCCCGAAAGGATTCCCCCGGCGAGCGGGCTCCACGGGAGGACGGCGAGCCCCGCGTCCCGACAGAGCGGGAGCAACTCCCGCTCGATGTCACGCGTGACGAGTGAGTACTCGGGTTGGAGCGAGACGAACGGCTCCCAGTTGCGGAGCGCGGCGATCCCGAGCGCCTTGGCCAGCTGCCACGCCGCGTAGTTGCTTGCGCCGACGTACCGGACCTTGCCCTCGTGGACGAGGTCATCGAGGGTCGAGATCGTCTCCTCGAGTGGCGTGTGATTGTCCCAGCAGTGCACCTGGTACAGGTCGATCCAGTCGGTCCCGAGCCGGCGCAGCGAGGCTTCCACGTTCATGCGGATGTGCCGACGCGAGAGGCCCACGTCGTTCGGACCGTCCCCCATCGTGAAGCGCACCTTGGTCGCGAGCACGACGTCGTCACGACGACCGGCGAGCACGCGCCCGGTGATCTCCTCCGAGACCCCGAGCGAGTAGACGTTCGCGGTGTCGACGAAATTGCCACCCGCGTCGAGGAAGCGGTCGACGATCGCCTTGCTGGTCGCCTCGTCGGCTTCGCGCCCGAACGTCATCGCGCCGAGGCACAGCTCCGACACCCGGGTTCCCGTCCGGCCCAGCGCGCGCATCTCCATGGCGATTCCTCTGCTCTCAGGTTCGGGTCAGGCGTTCGAGGTGCTGGAGCTCCACCATGAGCGGGAGCAGGAAGCCGATGTACGCGCCGGTGAGCGTGTAGTCGTCGACCGGTCCGTGGGTCGTCCGGGCTTCAGGATCGATGATGCGAACCCGCTCGTCGCGCTTCCCGTATGCCCTCGCCCGCTCGACGATGGCCTCGAGCTCGGGCAGCGTCGCCACCTGGAGGCCGAAGTGGTCGAGGCGACCGGGCGTCAACGGTGGATCGGCGGGGAGCAGGTAGACGAACTGCGCGGGCGCGCCTGTGTAGAGGATGAGCGGATTGCCCGACTCGCCGGTGTTGTCACCCTCGGTCCAGCCGAACACCTCGCCGTAGAACGCCAGGACGTCGGCGCGGCCCTGATCGTCGAGCACGTCGGGGGCGACAGTGATCGCGACATGGTTCAACCGCGGGCGGAAGTCCGGCTCACTCACGATGACACCTCCGGGCGCACCATCACCTTGCCGGGCAGCTCCCCGGCGGCGAGGCGGTGCATGGTGACGATCACGTCGTCGAGGAGCACATCGTCGGATTCGATCAGCGCGTCGAGTGGGAGCGCACCCGAGGCCAGGAGCTCGAGCGCGGGTCCGAAGCCGGCCGCGTCGTAGTTGTAGGCGCCGATCGTGGTGAGCTCGAAGATGATCATCCGGTTGTGGTTGATCCGTGGAGGCTTGCTCCCTGTGCCCACGAACACGAGCGTGCCGGCGAAGTCGAGCTGGTCGAGCGCGGACTCGGCTGCATCGGCATGGCCCGAGCACTCGAAGGCGATCGCGACCGGCGACTCGACGACCACCCCCATCGGTGGACGAACCAGCTCCTCGGGAGAGATGACACGCATCGCGCCCACCGCGAGGGCGCGATCCCGACGCACCGACGAAGGCTCGGACACCGTGATGTCGCGCACCCCGCGCGTCACGAGCACCGCCACGATGAGCAGGCCGACCGGACCGGCACCGGTCACGAGGACGCGATCGCCGGGCTCGACTGCGGCGAGGTTCACGGTGTGGAGCGCGATCGCGGTCGGTTCGGTGAGCGCGGCCACCCGCGTCGACAGGCCATCCGGGATGCGCAGCAGGCGCTCGACCGGAGTGACCTTGTACCGGCAGAACGCGCCGCTGAACGCGAGGTAGTCGGTTGCCGCGCGACGCGCGCACACCGATGGGCGGCGCGATCGACAGGCTCGGCACTCGCCGCACCCGGGCTCGGGATTCCCGACGACGCGAGTGCCGACCTCCCACTCGATGACGCCGTCGCCAACGGCAGCGATCGTGCCCGACCACTCGTGGCCGAGCACCGACCCGGGGCGGGCGAACTCCTCGAGCACGAGGTGCAGATCCGAGCCACAGATCCCGCAGTGCGAAACCTCGACGAGCGCCTCACCCGGGCCGGCTGCGGGCACGGGGAGATCGCGCACGGCGATGTCGCCACCCCCCACGTACACCGCGGCGGGCATCGAGTCGGGAGGCACGGCAGGGTTCGCTCGTCAGCTCGCGGTGCCGGCACGCCCGGCCGCCGAGCGCCCGCGGGACGCGCGCTTGGGGGCAAGGATCCGCACGAGCGTCATGTAGAGGACGATCCCGGAGACGATGAGGCAGCCCCACTGGAACACGACGTTGCTCCGGTCGGTGCCGGCGAGGAGCCCGTGCATAGTGCCGAGGACGAAGACGGCGTAGCTCGCGTAATGCACCCCGTGCCAGACCCGACGGGGCATGCGCTTCATGAGCAGCGACGTGACCTCGACCGCCACGAGCAGATACATCGCGACAACTCCGAGGGCAACCTCGGTCGGCTTGTACGAGGACGCGAATGGGACGAACAACTCGGCCGGACCGAAGCCGATGAAGCTGTCGAGCGCGAGCCCGAAGAGATGCACGCCGACGAACACGACGGCCAACCCACCGAGGAACCGGTGCAGATCGAGCACCCAGGCCGGGGCCGGCTTGCGGACGAGGCGGGTGGAGAGCTGCAGACCCCAGATCACCGCCAACGCCGCGAGCGCCCAGGCGACGATGCCGCCCGACCTCGCCACATACCACCACGTCTGGTCTCGCACGGGGCGAGTCTACGGACGCCGAGTCGCGGAGGCGGTCAACTCCCGCGGGTGGCCGTGACGGGTACCGAACGGTTGGCGGGTGGCGCGGGCGTTGCGGCCTTCGGGCTCGGAGCGGGGGCGGAGCTCACGACGGGAGCAGCGGCCTGCACCACCGGGGCGGGTGCCGCCACCGTCGACGTCGAGACCGACTGGGTGGCCGCCATGCTCGCTCCGACGAAGCCGAACGAGGCGAGGGCCAGGCTGGCGAGCAGGACGCGGCTCTTGGCGGCCGGGTGGCGACGGCGGGCGCTCGGGGCGTCACTCGAAGCGGCGCGTCGCTCCTGGAGGCGCTTGATCCGCTCCTCGGGGTCGGGGTGCTGCGTGCGATCGGTCATCGGACGTTCCTTCCGTGTGATCTCCTCAGAGACAACCACGCGGCCGCCCAAACCGGACCCTGGGCTGTTCCAACATTGGGCCAAGTCTGCGATCAGCGCAGGGCGTCGACGAAGTAGATGGCACCCAGCTCGACGGCGACGAGCGCCAGTGCGAGCACGAGACAGACCACGACGAGCCGCAGGAACCCGACCGTGTGCGGGTCGAGACCGCCGCCGAAACTCAGGTGAGGGGCACTTCGGAGCTGCTGCACGATGCACCTCCCCTCTCTCGTTGCTGTGTTCAGCATCCCCCCGGATCGACGGTCGAGCCAGGGACCAAGGGCACAACTTCCCGGTCGGGATCCTCGTCCTACGGTGCCCAGATGGAATACCGGCGGTTGGGCCGTTCCGGGCTCCGGGTGAGCGTGCTCTCGTTCGGGTCGTGGGTCTCCTTCGGCGCCCAGATCGACACCGGTGCCGCGGTCAAGTGCCTCGCCGCGGCCCGCGAGGGCGGGATGAACTTCTTCGACAACGCCGAGGCCTACGCCGGGGGCGAGTCGGAACGGATCATGGGGGCGGCCATCGCCGAGCTCGGATGGCCGCGGTGGAGCTTCGTCATCTCCACCAAGGTGTTCTGGGGTCTGCACGACGACGTGATGGCCCGGATCAAGACCGCGGCGCGGGGCTGACGCTCAGGAGTCCGACACGAGGCGCGCCGGGAACCCACCGCGGCTCACCGGACCCCACCGCTCGATGCTCACACGCACCAGCGCCTTGCCCTGCCGCTGCATGGCAGCCCGGTACGCGTCCCAGTCGGAGTGCTCACCGCTGATCGCGCGCGTCGGGGAGCGCGCGTGCCTCGACCGGCGCCATCGCGTTCAGGCGTGCACTGCGGCCGGGGCCTCACCCGCGACCGTGGTGCGGTGCATCGCGCGCCGGTGACCGGTGAAGTCGGCCATCGCCATGTGCTGCAAGCACCGGTTGTCCCAGAACGCCACGTCGCCGACCTCCCAGCGCCAGCGGCACGCCAGCTCGGGGCGAACACTGTGCGCGAACAAGAAGTCGAGGACCGGCTTTGCCTCGTGCGGAGCGAAGCCGTCGAGACCGATGGTGTACTGCGCGTTCACGAACAGGGCCTTGCGACCCGTCTCGGCGTGGACTCGCACAACCGGGTGTTGCTGCACCGCGTTGGCGCCGTCGTCGGTGCGCACGGTCATGCCGGAGAAAGCGTCGTGGATCGGTTGCATCTTGGGTGAGTACGCGTTGACCGCGCTGTGGATGCCGGTGAGCCCTTCGAGCATCGCCTGCATGCCCGGTGAGAGGGACCGGAACGCAAGAACCTGGTTCGCCCACAGCGTGTCGCCTCCGTAGGGCGGTACTTCGAGCGCGTGGAGGATCGACCCGAACGGGGGCTGGGGCAGAAACGAGAAGTCGGAGTGCCACAGGCTGCCGAAGGTGAACTCCTGTGACTCCTCTGCCTCGCGCACCACGGCGATCACCTCGGGATGACCGGCGACCGGCTCGATGAACGGCACGGGGCTGAACGGGCCGAACCGGCGACTGAACGCCACCTGCTGCTCGGGAGCAAGGCGTTGCCCGCGGAAGAACACGACCTGGTGGTCCAGGACGGCACGGCGGATCTCGGCGATCACCGCATCGTCGAGATCCGTCGCAAGGTCGATGCCACCGACGACTGCACCGCAGGCGCCCGCGATCGGCGCAACCGTCACGCGCCGGTAGTCGTGGCCCCGAGACGCAGCCGGGATCGGGATGAGCGGTTCGGCGGCGACGCTCATCGCATCAGCATAGAGAGCGGAGCGAACCCGGGCATTCTGAGAGAGCGGAGCGAACCCGGGAATTAGGGTCCGTTCCTCATGGAATCGGAAGCAGCGCCAGACAGTCGCGACCACGTCGGCTTCACGTCCGAGCTCGGATGCTCGGTCTCGGTCGCGGGTGAGACGCTCGTCGGTACCGGGCGCGTCGCGCCGGAGCTGTGCCTCCCCGAGGCCGGGGTGGCCCGACCGTCGGTGCTGCTCGCGTGGGCCGACATCCTCACCGGGTCCCTGGCCAACGAGTACACGCTCCCGCGCGTCTGCATGACAGTGGATCTGAGCGTCCGCATCGTGGCGTCCGTGCCCTCCGGGGCCGACCTCGTCGCGGTCGGCCGCATCCTGAAGACCGGCCGGACGCTCACGTTCGGCGAGACCACGTTCTCGATCGCCGGGGACGACGCCGTGGTGGCCGAGTCGCTGGGCACGTTCGCCGCGTCCCCCCGTCCGCAGGATCTCGGCGTTTCGAACACGGCGGTGTCGGGCCCGGCGAAGCGCAACGTCGTGGCGCCCCCGGCGCCGGTGGCCGAGATGCTGGGGAGTCGAGTCATCGCGCCCGGCATCGTCGAGGCCGACCGTCACGAGCGGATCCTCAACTGGGCCCAGACCGTCCAGGGCGGCGCCGTCGCGGCACTCGCCGAGGAAGCGGTGCTCGCACTCGACGACGCTCCGGTACCGAACGAGCTCGAGGTTCGATACCTGGCCGCCGTGCGCGAGGGACCGATGCGGGCGACCGCGCGTCGCCTCGGATCCTGGGTACGAGTCGAGGTGGTCGACGCGGGCAACGCTGACCGACTCGCCGCGGTCGCCATCGCGCGCGGCGACTGAAGCCTCGGGATCGTCCCGTCGACCCGCCGCACGCGCCCCTTCGCCGCGAGGAATCCGACGAGCGCCGAGACTCTAGGGTGCTGGCATGACCGACGACATCCCGAACCCACTGGACGCGTCGGACGCGTCGGACGCGT
>Ga0315273_10002483_pt1 | contig 21804 bp, 11 predicted proteins | sample YL17G02_0_MG_FD_205753 | JGI IMG/M metagenome (GOLD analysis project Ga0315273, IMG submission 205753) | Sediment microbial communities from Yellowstone Lake, YNP, Wyoming, USA - YL17G02_0 | ecosystem: Environmental > Aquatic > Freshwater > Lake > Sediment | place: USA: Wyoming | collected... | reverse complement strand
GCCTTAGCATCCACTACCTCAGGTGGAAAATCCGGCGGCGAGCCGAGCGCAATTTGCGCCTGCGCGATCAAGCCAAGGGCCAAGACTATAGGGAGGATTAATTTGGCCATGACCAGAGCGCTCCTTGTTGCAAATCTTGTAGGTTATCGCGCAGGATCTGTTGCTCGAGATCGGTTTGATCCTGCAGCTTTTTGCTTTCATCATGCTTACTGTTAAAGGTAAGCCAGTGGATATCGCCCTGCCATTTCTGATTGCGGGCGAAACGCGCATCTATAGCGCGCGAATATTGTTCGATGATCGCGGACATTGAGAGGCCGAGTTCAGCCTCGAGCACACCAGTGGTGCGCTGCAAAGTCGCCATCAGCTCATTATAGGTGCGTTCTTCGCTATCCAACTCCGCCAGCAAGGTAGTCAGACCAGATTTCGTTTCAGCACCCAATGCTGCCAGCTGCTTGAACAGGTCCTGCATCAAAAATTCCCACTGTAACCAGGCCTTAGCACCATCCTCGGCGTTAAATTTCTGGCTTGTGGTTGCAACTTGGTCACGGGCCTTAGCCAAGACCTGGGACTCAGCATGCAGCGACGCCGCGTACTGGGCGATGAACTTAGCCGTTGCCTGATGCGGACTGGCCACGGCAAGCTCTTCGACTTTGGATCTACGCAGCATCTCTAGCCCCTTGGCAACGGCCTCGCGCAGTTTTTCGGTCTTGCGGCTAAGCTCGGCCAGTCGATTAGAGCGACTGATAGCGGCTGGTTTACCGGTCGTAGCCGCGATAAAGCGCGCCGCGGTCAATTGCGCCGATGCGTCCAAAAGACGGTCTTGTGCCGTGGCTAGGCTGCGAGTTAGATCGGCAAAGGCGGCGAATGATCCCCAGTTTTGCACCTGGCGGTGGCTGGCGGCGGCCGGTGATAGCAGGCGGCGGCGGCGGCTTTCCGATGCGGTCAGCTGCTGCATAGCAACAGGACTCAGGCGGTCTTGATACAATAAAGTCTCGGCGGCTGACAGGCGGTGCCCGACTTTGAGCAAATCTTCACCAAGGGTGCCCAGCTGCTCAGCACGATTAACCCAGAATGGTCGCAGTTGCTCAACATGGGCCCTGCCGATCGTAAAAATAATGTTACGAATGTGGCCGCGGATATCAGCCAAGCGCCGGGTAGCCTCAGCTAAACGGCCAAAAAGCTTGGTTGCATCTTTCACTGGTGGTGATAACGGGAGCTGACCACCTGTCAGTGTCATGAGATCAGTGAGGGTCGTCTGGTTGATGGTGTTGGTATTAGATAGTTTCGTCGCCAGGTAGGTGTGGATGTCCTTAAGCCGCGTGTCGGCTGCTTTGATCGAGGCATTGGCCGCTGTCAAGTCGCCCGCCCGCATATCAAGGTATGCCATGAGCATGCGAAGCTGCAAGGCATCGGCTCCTTCAGGCCAACGCGCCAAAAAAAGCAGCGACTTCGTACGCGCTAAGGAATCTTGCTTTAAGTCGAGGTGAACGTAAATGCTTTCAAACGTCGACTCCTTATAGGCTACAGACGTCTCACCAATCAGCGCGTAATACTTCAATGCGGTGCTGCGTTCTCTCTGGTGCACTGCTAGACGCGCCAAGGCGAGGCGGGCTAAGTCCCGGCTTGCGCCGTCTTTATCTGTCTGAATCACCTCGCTGAGCAGGTCCTTGGCCCGCTCATAATCCTTACGGCCAAGAGCGAGTAGGGCTTCCATATAGAGAGCCTTTGCCTTCAGTACGGGATCATTTGGTGCCGCTATCGTTTGCTCCAACCAGCTTTGCGCCAATGCCGTTTCAGCGGTATTGGCTGCCGCTTTAGCCGAGTAGTAATAAACTAACGGCTGCACTTCTTTGGGCAGATCGAGGCTAGTCACCGAAGCTAAAAGTTCGCGTAACTCCTTGCTGTCGCCGACGTCAGCACTCGCTAGTGGGATCATGCGACGCAACACCTCGACCAATTCTGCGTGGTCTTGCCTTTTGGCTGTGAGAAAGTTGGCGAGATAGCGAAAATATGCGCGCAAAGCCTTACTTTTGAAACCCATATTCTCGTACGATCGGCCGAGCATAAACTGTGCCCGCAGGTAGCTTTTGCTTTCAGGAACTTGGGTCTGGTTAAGAAAGTTGCCAAGTTCGCGAACGGTGGAGTCCCATTCTTGATGCACGAAGAAGTTCTCAGCGTTCTTCCATGACCGCTCGGCAGAGGCCGTCTGCGGTCCGAGTCCAAGACGGCCAGCGAGCTGATTGGCGGTCGCTAGGCGCCGCATGAGGTTGTCGAGCTCGGTCTTGGCGAGCGCTAGCTCCGCTTCCGGCGCAGCCAACAACTGCACTGCACGACTAGGAGTAGGAGTAGGACTAGGACTAGGCGCGACCGGGGTATTTCCAAGTGGTGGCGGCTGCCGACTAGGGATGGAATCGTCTTCCTCAGTTGCTGCAGCAGATTCCTCATCGTGTGGATCACGCTGCGACGCTTCAGCCGCGGCTACGGCCGAAGCAACAAGGATGCTATGCAAGCACAGCAGGCCGAAGACCCAGCCGTAGCGAATTTTGCGTGGCGTTGGCAGCACGGACTCCAGCATCAGAGGGCTTCCTTTAATGTTGCGTCGGCACTGTCCCCGAGCTTATCAGGAGCTTTAATAGCAATGATATAGCGGGCGTTACTGCGTGCACCAGTAACGGTGATATCGAAGCTCTTGTTGATAAATCGGTAGATATCGCCATTGAGCGGCAGATTTTGCTCCTGGCGCATCACTAAGCGCACTTCGAGGTCAACGCGGTGATTCCCTGGCTGGAGTGGTCCAGCGTAGATCGGTAGGTTCTTGCTAGGCAGCCATAGCCCAGAACTATCGGATAGCGCGTACAGGTCAAATCCATCTAACTTAACCGTCAGATTCTTAATTGTGGCGGCGTCGGTGTCGCCTAGCTGTGCGGCCAGGGTTACAAAATTGTCGATCGCAGCATCGTCGACTACCGATTGCTTGGTTTTTTGCACGCTGCTGCCGAGTTGGTCGACTTGAGCCTCGAGTTCGCCTACTAGCTTACCGACCTCCTTTAGCCGCTCCGCCTGCTTCGGCGTCGCTTCGATCTTAGTGCTGCCAAATCGGTAGGTTTTCTTTGGCGCTGCCACCTCGGGCGTACGCAGGAAAGCAGGATCATTCTGGCGTTCGCCAAAAGTAAGACCGTCGGCTTCTTGGTCTAAGAGGCGCTTCTCCAAGCGATCGAGGACGGAGTCGACTCCGCTTAGGGCAGCTGCCTCAACCGGGGCGGCGAGCGTGATCAGCAAGAAAAGCAGCATAGCGGCACTAGTGGGTATCACCAGGGTGAATCCTGCGTTGCTCGAAGGCAGACGGGTAGCGCTATAACTAGGAGCCATGGAATCCTCATTTTTTCGCGTAGCGTTTTGTCTCTAAGAGGCTGACGGCGTTGCGGATGGTACTGGCTTGGCTAAGCGGGACTTTGATTTCATAAAAGGCAGGTAGCGGGTGATTTATGTGAGTGCTAAGAGTTGCCGGCAATAGGCAGGGATTGAGCTCTTGGAGTAGAGATTTTGTCAGGGACGTGTGCGCCAGGAGCTGAGCCACTGATATCCTCCCTTTGAGCAAGACGCTGGCCGTGGCGGCCGGCCGCGCCTTAGGCTCGCTAGGGTGCAGCCGCGCAAGGCGTTCGTAGACGTTGCTCGCTGCCAGAAATTCCGCGTAAAAATTGCGACTGGCAAAGCCAAATGATGGCGAAACGTAGCTTTCGATCATCGTGCCGATATCCCGGGTACCCAGCTTCCTGGCAGCACGGGCTACGCCTTCTTTACCGTGATTATAGGCCGTGATTGCGAGTGGCCACCGCCCTAGATCTTGAAAGTTGCTAAGCAGAAACTGTGCCGCAGCTCGCGTCGCCTTTTCGGGTGCATTGCGCTCATCAACCAGTTTGTTGACAAAGATATAGTTGCGCGCAGTGGCTGGCATAAATTGCCAGATGCCCGATGCACCAACCTTCGAAACTGCCTTTAGGTTGAACATCGATTCAACAAAAGGAAGCCTTGTTAAACGTTTTGGTACTTCGTACTGGTTAAAAATTTGCTCCATATACGGTAGATAAAGCGCCGCTGATTTTGCCGCGACGAGAAAATCATCGGCTAATCCAGTCTGGGCGCGCAACTTGATTTTTCCAGTGTAGAGATTTTGCAGCGCCACTGGGTCAGTATGGTAGACGTCATAAAGCCGTTGCTCGATTGAGCCGTAGCGCACCGCGTTCGCCTGCTCCTTGACGAAGCGTTCGGCGGCTTTGTTGTAGCGAGCCAGATAGCGACTAGTCACGGCCTCACGCAATTTGCGCGGAACCGGCAGGATGGTGGCTTGTGGACCGCCGGTGATGCGGTAATCGATGACATCGATGATTCGGTCAGGATCACTAGACTCGTGCACGACCACAGTGGTGGCGGGGTAGGTGAAAAAAATCTTTTCCCAAAATCGAACCTGCTTACGCACGATCTCAGGTCGCGGAAAAAGCTGCTCGTCTTGGGATAGCTCATCAGACGCAATGACGCCGTGGGCTGGGGTAGGTGCGATCCCCAGGAATATGCCCAGAATCCGCAAGACCAGTCCGGCTACAACGGTACCGGACCGCAGCAATGGTCGCTGTTCACCTACCCTTGGTGAGTTGGGGATGAGTGGGATGTCGGAGCAAGTGGTCACTGTTTAAGAGACTCCGAGAGGTCGCATGATAGGAGTTACGGTTATTATGGGCGAGCAACGGGGTTTTTGGCGAAGACCCTTGAAGAGCATAGGACGCGATTATTTGCAGCTGATAAGGGGATGCTGAGACGAAGGCGGTAGCGAAAAACAGACCTAGCCATGACCGGAGTATTACGCGCGGAGGGAGCCTCTACCAGTATAGCCGGGCTGCGGCCAAGGCGTCCACGTCGGCGCTAATTAAGCACCTCTCCCGCAAGTTGTTGACCGACATACAATGTCGTGCTAACTACCAAGATCCCTTCCCGTTTCGGCTGCTTTGTGGCTGAAATTTGTATTTGAATCGAGCCGTAGCGCAGTTGGTAGCGCGCACGCTTGGGGTGCGTGAGGTCGCGAGTTCGAATCTCGCCGGCTCGACCAACAAAAACGGCTGGTTACTAGACCCAGTGCGTGTGGACCCGGCAGCAGCATTCATCGTCTATCGGCGCGTCCCGCCGTCGCGACCTTGATTGGTCAGTGCGGCCATGCCGCATTAAGCACTAGTCGCTCGCCTTAGATGGATCATTGCCACCTTCCGCCGTTCACCTGGCTTGTTGAGCTTGATTTGGACCCCGTCCATCAACCTATCAGCCGCGGCGCCGATAAGCCTGCTGCTGCGCACGACTCGGTGTGTTCATGCGACCGCCGGCGAGAGTGGGGCGAAGGGCAGTATGGGCTGGATTAAGTCACAAAAAGTTGCTATATTTTGTGACAAGGAGACCGCCTAAAATATGGCTCAAGATATTATAAATAAAGTAAAAAAAACGATTTCAGGTCATGGCAGAGGGTGGTGCTTCACTCCGAGGGACTTTTTGGCTCTAAATAGTGATACAGGCGTAAGACAGGCTCTGTCGCGGCTCCAACGCGAAAAAATGATCCGTCGGCTAGCGCAGGGACTTTATGAATACCCAAGGGAGCATAAGGTTCTAGGGACTTTGCCGCCGCAGGTTGATGAGGTTGCGAAGGCAATCGCAGAAAAAAACGGGATCCAAATCCAGCCATCCGGCGCCTATGCCGCAAACTTAATCGGGCTCACAACACAGGTGCCAGGTCGGGTCGTTTATCTGACTAACGGGCCGTCGAAAAAAATCAAAGTCGGAAAGCAAGAAATTATATTCCGAACAACGACCGAAAAAAATATGCATCCAGCAGGGACGAAGGTGGGGCTGGTCATTCAGGCATATCGAAATCTCGGAAAAAATAACCTCGACGACGTAGTGCGAGCGCGAACCAAGAGGTTTCTTAAGGGAACAACCGAAAAGGAGCTCTCCAAGAATTTGAAGTATGCGCCGCAATGGATTCGGTCAATCGTTCTCGCTGTCATGAAGGTGGCAGCATGAAAGGGCTGCATCTTATAGACGCAGATGAACGGCGGTTGTTTTTTTTGCTTCAGCATGGGCAAGCTATGACACCGCTCGCAAAGGAACCCTCAAACTTTTGCCGCCTGCCCGAATTGCGGTCGATCTTGAAAGAGATTTTGCGTTGATGAGGGATATGTTTTTTGGAAATATTCCGGAATGGCAGAAAGTACTTGCTGGCATCAAGACTTTCGAAGATGACTTCAATAAATAAGATCCACACCTTTTAGCGCTGGGCTAGGGGTGCTCCAAGAGCAGATACATCCGCGATCACTGGGCCGCAACCTATGTTGGCCCTCACGTCCGCCGCCATCTCGAAAAGCTTAATAATGTTATGGCCCCGACCGAGGTAGGTCGGGACTTACACCCCGACAATAAAGACGCCTCGTGGCGCACTTGTTTCTCCTATACTCTCGCGACGCTTTTTTTCCAATTGCGGAAAGTGGGCTTTCAGATTTCGGAAATGTGGAACGAGAGCAGCGACGACGAGCCGGTCCGCAACACTTTGAACAGCGTGATGGCCAATCAGGAGTCAACGTCAGATATTTGTATGTTGAACAGCGTTAGCAAACATAGTAGGACCTAGGAGTCGGCCACGAGGTGTCCGCGATCGAAACTTCCTGTTGCCTCCCAAAAATTCCTCTAGGACTTCGAGCAATGCAGCTAAAATTCGCGAGTTTAAGCGCCGTTTTGGTATCGTGTCTCCTGCTGTTACTTGGTGTAAATGCACCGAAAGCAACGGCTCAGGCCGCAAAGGCCTCTCAAGCAACAAAGGGTGCGTCGACGAAAAAACCCAACATCATCTTGATTGTCTCCGATGATTTCGGTCACGGCGACGACGGCGTGTACGGCGGCGGCGAAGGACGGGGGATGCCGACGCCGGCTCTCGATAAATTCCGCTGAAGGCAAGACATTTTACTCGTTTTATGGTCAACCGAGCTGCACCCCGGGGCGCGCCGCGATGATGACCGGTCGCTTCCCAAGCCGTAGCGGCATGACGACCGTTGCGTTTCAAGGGCAAGAAGGTGGTCTGCCCAAAGCAGAATGGACGTTGGCGGCCCAGCTCAAGAGAGCCGACTACAAGACCTACTTCACCGGCAAGTGGCACTTGGGCGAAGCGGACTATGCCCTGCCCAATGCCCACGGCTTTGACGAGATGAAGTATTGCGGAATTTATCACCTCAACGCGTACACCTATGCTGACCCGACCTGGTTCCCGGATATGCCAGCAGATCTACGCGCAATGTTTGCAAAGGTTACGAAAGGAATGATGTCCGGTAAAGCCGGCGAGGTAGCCCATGAAGACTTCAAAGTCAACGGTCAGTATGTGAATACCCCGGAGAAAGGAGTCGTCGGCATTCCTTATCTGGACGCCTACATTGAAAAGGCTGCGCTCGAGTTCCTCGATGATGCGGCTAAAACTCCAGACAAGCCATTCTTCCTTAACGTCAACTTTATGAAGGTTCATCAACCCAACCTTCCTCACCCGGACTTCATTCACAAATCTATTTCCAAAAGCAAATACGACGATTCCCTAGTTGAAAATGATACGCGCATCGGTAACATCATGGCGAAGCTCAAGGACCTTGGTTTAGACAAGAGCAACACTCTTGTTTTCTGGACCACCGACAACGGCGCCTGGCAGGATGTATATCCAGACGCCGGCTACACGCCGTTTCGCGGCACCAAAGGTACGGACCGCGAAGGCGGCAGTCGCGTGCCTGCCATAGCGTGGATGCCAGATGTCGGGAGCCGTGCCATCCGGGCAACCTTTGATGGATACGCATCTGCCAGCGTTACTAAACGCGCCGCTTTACTTTCCAGATGGTCAGATAAAAGGGGAGGACTTCGAATATGCTTCGTTTCTCCAGAGTAAAATGTTCCACCAAGCCTCGCTTGGACAATTGGAGTAGGCATCATCTTGTGCAAACTTGCCTATGCTTGGACTAGGTAAGCCCAGTGCTTTAGATTTTGTCCCCTGCATCTTTGATATAAAGCATCTTCAGAAAACGGTGCACAGGATATCCACGGCGCATCAGTAGCAGATAGAAAGTCATGGTGCTCACCCCAAGACCGACGATGTACCCCGAAATCATATCTCCGGTCATCGCCACTGCAACGCGAACAACCCATGCTGCGACGATGGCAAGCCCCAGCGTCACACCGAACATCCCTACGTAAGTGGCAAAGTTAATTTTCAAATAATTAGAAATGTCGATGCCATGTATTTCGGGATCGGAACGCAGATCTTGAAAATTTCTATCGACAACTCCAAGGTGCAATGCTGGAGCAAACAGTACTCCCATCACCACAAGCGAGGTAAAAACTGGACCAATAAAAAAGGACCAACCATCGTGCAACCCTGGCGTCCAAAGCGCCATATCATGCAATCGCATATCGTAGAGGAATCTTTGATAACCAGTCGTATCCCAGCCGGCAACGAGGACAAACCAAAAAAGGGTCCAAGATAAGAACCAATTCAAGTGCGCTGCATAAAAACGTCCACGTCGACAGAGCCAATACCCCACCCAGTATCCAATAATCCCTTGAGTTACATTTGAGATGCCAAAAATCGTCACAAGCCATGGTGGCAAATCTTCAAGGGACCGAGCCACCTGCATGGTCTCCCACTGGGGAAATGCCCATAGCAAAAAAATACCCGATGGAGCGAAAAAAGCACATAAATATATAAGTAATCGCGAGAACTGCGAGTTGTTAAAGGCTCGCTTTTCCTTAGAAAGCTGCCGAGTAGCAGCCGCCGCAAATGATGCTCCGAAGGCATAGGACCAGATAACGTCGACTTGAACCATGACTGATCCTCTTTATGTTAGTTGGGCAGCGATCCTATGGAAAATTCCTCCCTTGCGCACGGCGAGGACATAGCCCAGCCCTATGCTTAGGGGTAAGCCAACCAAATATCCGGTCCATAAGCTGCCGGTTATTTCAAAAATGAACTTCACGATAAAAGCGGCAGCAATCGCGAGAAACAAAGTTAATCCGAACATGGACCCATAGTAGAGTCTCACCAGTTTCAACTTAGCTCGCCGTCCCGGCTGAAACCCAGGCGTGCGCTCAAGATCATTGTAATTGGCCTGGATAATTCCCAGTCGAAGCATAGGCGCAAACAAAATACCCATGACAACCAGCGACTGGAATACCGGCCCAGTGAAAAAATCCCAGCCATCGTGGCGACCAGGCGACCAGGCCGCGCCACCGTTGAGTCCTGAATCATAAAGAAACCGCTGGTATCCGGTGGTGTCCCAGCCGGAAACCAAAATAAACCAAAAAAGCACCCAAGCAATCATCCAGTTGAGGTGGGATTGATAGAACTTCTGTTGCCGCACCAAACGCCACCCCACCCAGTAGCCAATAATTCCTTGCGTCACGTTTGTAATAGCAAACAGAGTCACCAACCATGCTGGCAAATCGGAAAATGATTTGGCAACTTGCATAGTCTCCCAGCTAGGATTCGCCCAGAGCAGGTAAAGTCCTGATGGTCCAAAAAAAATGCCGAGAAATAACAGAAGACGCGTAAAAACTGGATTGTTAAATGGATCTCTTTCGCCTGCCAAAGACTTACCGGCAGCGGCAGCAAAAGTGGCACCGAATGCATATGACCACGCTACATCAACTTGCACCATAACGAACCTCCTAGTTAACCGAGACCCAGTTTGCGCTACTAAAAAGCTAATCGCGACAATTGCCGAAAGACAACCCCCAAAACCTTTCCTAGCGGACCGTAAGGCGGATACTTCACGAGTAGATCAAGCGAGTGCGGAGCGATGATTAGACTTTTGTAATGGGTAAACGTGTCAAAACCGTGCTTGCCATGACTGGATCCCATTCCACTTGGACCGATGCCACCAAAAGGCAGATGATGATTTATGAAGTGCATTAATGTTGTGTTGATACCGCCACCACCAAACTGAACACGTGCCATCACATCTTCGCAAAATTTCTTTCTGCGAGAGAAAACATACAAACTCAAGGGCTTTGGCCTCTGAGCCACAATGTTTAGTGCTTCTTCGAGAGTCTTATAGCTTAACACTGGCAAGATAGGTCCGAAAATTTCTGCGGCCATTACCGGATGATCGATACCGACTGCGTCGAGCAAGGTTGGGGCAAGATAGCGGGTAGTCCGGTCAGATTGACCTCCAAACACAACTTTGCTTGGTTCTATAAGCTGCAGCAGTCTAGTGAACTGGACGTCGTTGACAATTCGACCATAATCAGAACTTTTCTCTGCATTTGGGCCGTAGAGCTCTTTGATGCTTTGAATCATCGACTTTATCAGATCATTTTTTACAGAGTCTGGGACGAGCAAATAATCTGGCGCGATACAAGTTTGTCCGTTATTGAAGAACTTACCCCAAACGATACGGCGAGCCGTCGTCTCAACGTCAATATCTTCATCTACTATCACTGGATTCTTGCCGCCCAGCTCTAATGTTACCGGGGACAAAGTCAGCGCAGCTGCCTGCATGACGATGCGCCCAACCTGGGTGCTGCCAGTAAAAAACACGTGGCCCCACGCGTGATTTAGTAGTGCTGTGGTTTCAGGGATACTTCCCTGAACCAGCGCACAGTAGTCGGGCGGAAATGTATCACCGATGATCTTAGCCATAATCTTGGTAGTAGCTGTGGCGAATTCCGAAGGCTTGATGATCACACAATTACCGGCAGCCAATGCCGATACTGCTGGTCCGATGCTCAACTGAAAGGGGTAATTCCAAGGGGCAATGATTAGCACGCGCCCTTTTGGTTCCGGAACCAAACGGCTGCGTGAGGGCCAACATAGAGGTGGTGTAGGCCTGCGACGAGCCTTCGTCCAACTCTTCACCTTCCTTATGGCGAAACTTAGCTCGGAATACACCACGGCAAGCTCGGAGGTAACCGCCTCAAATTCCGGCTTGCCCAGATCACTATGCAATGCCGCGACAATTGCGGCTTCGTTCTGGCGGATATTCTGCAACAGTGAGCGTAGCTGCTTGCGCCGAAACCTCAATTCACGCGTCTGACCGGACAAAAAAAAGGCATCCTGCGCCTTAACCAAGCGGTCTAGATCCTGCATCATTAACTCCGAAATGAGGTGGCCGTACCATTCTAACACACATAGACAATTACGGTATTCCCTTAGTCCATGATCCAGATTCTGACCACCGGTTGGCGCGAAAAAGGATGCCAACATCATTATGGCGGCAACCTTCATCGATCATTTTTTTGCGAATCGTCTTCGCGACGACATGCCGCAGATAGAATGGTTGATGCACAATATAGTGGTGGACTATGTGGGTGGCACCAAAGTTGAAGCAGAATAATTGGATGGGTAGAAATGCCCAGTGATCAATAATTTGATTTTCAAAGTGCACATTATTGCGAGGAATATCGTCGCTGTAGTGCACCATCGTTGTCATCAGCGTCAGACAAAAATGACGCACTATTGACGGCAGCACCCAAAGAACTGTCAGCGCTGACACTGTTATCCATAACACACTTGGCACTAAGCCATGAAGATTCGCAGGTAGAGCTAGATTTAAAATCTCGGCGTAGAATAAAGCATGGAAGACGATTGCCGCTGGTAGATTGGCGACTCTGGCTCTTCGTTGCCTGAATTCCAGGTCCAACTTTGCAACCGTAGTAAAGAAAATGGCCGAACCAAAAGGGCTCACTAGGGCAAGGATCCGACGCCAGCCGAATGGTTGACCAAGGCCGAGGAGACGTTCTTCCCAATCCTCTGCCTGGCCACTATAACCATGGTGACGAAGATGCAAATCACGCCGCCAATGTGGATTCGCGTGTAATTTTATCAGCCAAATTATATTCAGACTCAAATTGTGTAGCTTATTCTTCCGGGCAAAGTAAATATCATGAATCAAGTCATGCTCTAATTCGTGTGCGATCGACATTAAAAATGCAACTAGCATCACCGCAACGGCCGCGGGTATCGCATCGGTAAGATAAGCGGTGGCAGAGGCTGCTAGCCCTAAAACTACCGCCAGCAAAATTGTTCCCCCGATTAAATCCTGTCGGTTTAACCACGGATGCTCAGACCTCAAGCGTCGATCAGCGGCTAGCAATTCCCGACGAATCGATCGATTTGATAATATTGTCTTTTTATAATTATCAGATGGAACATCTATTTTAATGTCCGAATGAGTCGCCATCGTTTAGCCCCCTCTTTCAGATTTTACAAAGGACTTTTCGGCACAAACGACAAAAACCTTAGTGAATTAATATTACTTTGTATTCCGCTGATCTGTAGCCAAAGGAGCGTTGGCACAGCACATAACTGCATAAAAACATTCTCAATTTGACCAATCGTCAACTGTTTTTGGCCCCATTTTCGTTGGCGGCAACAATTCCTGCATGCTCCTGCTCCCACGCCTAATTGATTGGCGCCGGCCTGGTCTTCGGCAACAGATGCTATGGGGCAACTCGCAGCTTCTTTCTTTATCCCTCAGTAATCATGATTATAAATCAATAGTACTAAAGTAGATTAGCGTCTTTGCCGATGGTCCTGATAGAAATGAACTTCTATAGGTTCACTTAGTTTAAATGAAGATGGAGCTGCTATGGATTCCATTGTGACAAAAATTCGGAGTAGTCTCAAACCGCTCATCACGTTGTGCGCCTTGTTGTTAATGCTTGCCTGCAACGAAGCCGGTAAATTGGGTTTCATTTCTGGCGAAAAACCAGCCATTCTTAGCTTCAATGGTGCGAAGGCATTGCAAGCAACCACTGATGGCAAATATGTGTTGGTTTGGGATTTCCCATCCGGTGCACAGGAAGTCAGCGCGCTTAATTTTGAAGTGCACATGGACAAGTGGTCATCGATACCGCAAGGTTTGAAAACATCGGCCTCAGGTTCGGTCGGCCCCACAGAAGGGGATTTCGTGGGGACGCAAACGGCTCACCTTTCCGATGATCTTTCACCAGTGGGCAAAGGTGTATTGCTAAATACGGTCAAAGGGGCCCGCAGTTACACTTTAACTGAGGCTATTCAACCTAACGTGATCTATGCCTTCCAAGTAAGGCTCTTAGATTCCGGTGGGACCACTGATCGCAATGATTTAGTGCTGATCTACACTCCATCAGCGAACACGCTTAGTTTTGGCGGCGCATCCGGTTTAGCGCCGAACTCTGATAACGGCAAATTAATTTTGACTTGGCAACCTCCCCAAGTATCTACCGGCGCCGACCCAGCGACAATTAGCTACGACGTCTACATGAGCATGACGACGGAATCACCCGATAAAATAATCGCATCCGGAACTTTGGCCATTCCCACTCCAACCATTGCCCTTACGGAAGCGGCGCCTACCGGCAGGAGCTCTAAGGTAGGGACACTGATTGACCTAAGTGACGACAAGTTACCGTCACGAAGCGGAGCACCCATAGCGCAGGTCAAGGGTAGCAGTCTTTACCAAGTCTCGCATGAACTCAGCTCAAATCTAACTTATATATTTCAAGTTCAGGCCAATGGTCCAGCTGGTCAGAAAGGTGTGAGTAGGCGGGTGATCGTCTACCAACCAAGTAAATTACAGTTTAACGGGCTGCAAGCAGCGAGTGTGACTTTATCAGAAGACAAGTCAACGTTTAACCTCAAATGGACACCGGCGTCGAGGGCTACCGGCAGCGTCAGCTATGTGATCTTTGGCGACGCCAATTTCACCAATGTCATTAGTACGACTTCCGACACTACCTATGCATTCCAGGGCGTGAAGCGTGGGCAATCTTATGTTTTTGCCGTGCGGGCGAAAGACGCTACTGGATATGATAGTAACATTCAATTCGTCCAAGCAGAGATCCCCGCATTTACCTTCGACGGGATTAAGCAATCTGGTGCTGTACTCTCGACGGACCTCAGTAGCATCACTTTAACATGGGATCCTGCGACGAATGGACAAGGTCCCGTGTCATACACAATATTTAACGACGTGAATTTCAGCAATATCGTTGGTACAACTTCGAAAACAACCTATACTGTCAAAAACATTATTCCAGGCCAAACCTATACCTTTGCGGTTACAGCGAGAGACTCAGGTGGCTCTGTCACCAATAAAAGCTTTGCAGTGGTGACCGTACAACTACCATCTTTCAACGGTTGCACTAGCAGCCAGGCTCTTAGCAGTAAAACGTCGGCGGCGATATATTACGACTTCCCAAGCACCGCTAGCTCGGTGACAATCTACCGCGGCAGCACCAATGTTTATACAGCACTTTCTTCCGGGACTAATTTTTTCACTGATTCTGGACTCATTCCTGGGGCGACTTATACTTATTTGTGCGTGGCTTCTTTTAATGGCAAAACTATCAATGGTGCTACAACGACGGTCACTATGCTAGGCAATAGCACCCCCCCTGTATTTTCTGGACTAGCGTCCGCTAAGCCGATGACCAATAGTAAAATCTCTTTAGCTTGGACAGCGTCGACGACTAGCGATCTCCAGCAATACAATATCTATCTTTCCTCAAGCCTGAATACACGCATTGGGTCGACTACAGACAGTAATTACGTCGTGACCGGTCTCACCACGGGGGCAAACTATAGTTTCGTTGTTCGTGCCATGAACACCTCTGGCTACGAAGACAATAACAGCATCCAAAAATCAGCCGCGACTCTCAGTTACTCTGTGCCAGACTTTGCCGGAATCAGTGGCATCACTCCTGCATCCGGTGTGGCTGGACTCTCATCTCTAATTTTAAGCTGGATCCCTGCCGGTGGTAACGTCACTGGCTACCGCATCTACATGAGCTCGACAACTGGCGGGGAAGACTATACTTCTCCCGTCGCCACGGTCACTGGTATCACCAACTCCGGCGCAACAGCAACCTTAGCTGGCCCCTATCTTGCGGGGCAATATTTGACTGGCGCGACGGTAACGGGTCTCACCTTAAACTCAACCTACTATTTCGCAGTGCGTGCATTTTATCTTGATGGCTCTAACAATATTCTCAGTGACGTGAACCAACTCGAATTATCTGGCAAGACTAATTCTATTGTCGCCCCAACCTTTGCGGGAGTTGCCAGCGCCGTGCAGGGTAGCGGCATCTTAGCATTGTCGACGGCGACCTTGTCATGGGCAGCTCCGCAAAGTAACGGCGTGTGGGATGGCTTCCAGATCGCCTACGAGGAGGGGACATGCACTGCCGGTTTCTCCTCGTCACCTACCACAGCCTTGGTAAGTGGTGCATCAATCCGCAGCTTTACGGTAACTGGCTTGACCGGCAATAGGACCTACCGCTTTCGCGTGCGCTCCAATTATGCAGCCTATAGCGTCACTGACACCAATGTAACGTGCGTGCAAGCTACAACGACGGCCACGGCGCCGAATTTCGCCGGCGTATCAGAGGTAACCGACGCATCTGGTATTGCGGGCTTTACACAGCTCAATGTGAATTGGTCGCAGGCTACGGGTTCTTTCTCATATTATTTGGTTGAATATGCCGCTAATTCAAACTTCACCAGTCCTACATCTATTTCTAATATCAGTCAGATCGCTACGACTTCGGCAGCAATCACCGGACTGACGCCTAATACCCAATACTATGTGCGAGTGTCGGCCGTTTTTAATGGTGTTTCACCAAATTTGACTGCCGGGACATCAGTGGTAATGACAGCCAGTACAACGCCATCAGCACCAGCGGGAGAGGGGATCACGACTACAACGGTGCTATCACCAACCTCCGTAGGTATCAGCTGGTCTGCACCTACCAACGGTGGACTTTACTCTGGTTATAAGCTCTGGCGTTCCTGTTCGGCGACGGCAGCGATTGATATCCAAACCGCTCCCTCTTATTCGTCTGCTTATCAAACCTTCGCCAACACAACGACTTTGACCTACACCGACACCGGTATGACTAGCAACACACAGTGCTGTTACCAAGTCCGTGCCTATTACAGCGATGGTACCAATACTTTAACTTCGCAGAGCAACACATTATCACAGTGCGTTACACCGACTCTCGTCGCTCCAGCATTTGCTGGAGTTTCGTCCGTAGCCGCACCAGTTGCGTCCACAGGCTTTAACCAGCTCACGGTCAACTGGACGCCGATAGCGACGAGTGATGACGGCAACTTTAGCTGTTACCAAATTTCAGTGTCCACAACGACGACTGGTCTGAACTGGCCGGCGGATTGCGCCTCTGTTGATGCCTCTCTAAGGTCATCGACTACATCGTCTTATAGCGCAACGGGCCTGAGCGCCAACAGCTCCTACTATGTGCGTGTCCGTGCCGTGAACGCCAATGGTACTCCAATTGTCAGCCGTGGTGACAATGCGGTACTTTCTGCTGCAACTACCCCTAAGGCCCCCACTGGCGATACGCTCAGCAACGCAGATGTTGATGGATTTTCAAGCGTTAACGTCACCTACACGCCGCCAAGTACTACGGCATCTGTTGGTGGCCTTTTCAACAACGTTTTCTTGTACGTCTACCAGGGGACGCCTACCCAGCTTAGCGCCTTTCAACAGAATATCGTTGCTCCAGCGAATATTGGTAGTCCGACCTTCGCAGCGACCATGGGTAGCGGTGTTGTATCGCTCGGCAGTGCTCCGACGAGCGGCGCTTTGGCTCGCTTGCCGCTGGCGGCTCTCACCTCTGGCCAAGCTAATACTTTTAAGATTAGCGGACTTACCACTGGTCAATCTGTGTGTGTGATGCTGCAGGCTGTTTACTGGGTGAGTGGCAGCCCAACCCAATTCCTTGCAAGCAATATCAACACAACCAAATGCGCCACGCCCACTGCCATCGCTCCGACCTTTGCCGGTGTAGGCAGCATCGCGACACCGATATCATCAATTGGGTTCGCCAGACTTAACGCGAGTTGGACGGCGCTCACCAACGCTACGGACCTTACTAACTTCAGCTACTACGAAGTTAACTGGGCCACTAGCCCTACGCCAACCACCTGGAATAGCGTGCAGATTTCATCGGCAGAGACGAACACCTACGGTATTACGGGCCTTGCCGCTAACACGACTTACTATGTGCGGGTTCAAGCAGTGAACAATCAGGGTACTGTCGCCGTGGCTAATGGATCAAACAATGTGCTGCAAGGGACGACCACACCAATGGCGCCAACTGGTGATAGTTTGACGGCGGCGGTTTCCGACAGTTCAACGTCAATTCGCCTAACTTACACAGCCCCTAGTGGGACCGCGGCGACGGGTGGCCTTTATAACAATATATTCCTTTGGGTTTACCAAGGGACGTCCTCGAGTGTTGCTTCTTTCCAGTCCTCCATGGGCACTCCAGTTATTGCCAATGTCACTTCTAGCCTGACAAATGGCAGCGCTACGCTGGCAACGCCGCCAACTAGTGGCACTTTAATTCAGGTGGCGCAGGCGGCCTTCACCGCTGGTGCGACCAATACCTTTACGATCAATGGTCTAAACGCTAACCAAGCAGTTTGCGTGCGTGCACTTGCTGTCAATTGGGTGAATGGTCAGCCATCTCAGTACCTCGTCAGTCAAACGCCTTCAACCCAATGTACGACCCCGACCGAAGGCCCGCCGGTTTTTGCCGGCCTGACGTCGCTCACTGGTTATAGCGATAATCGCGATTTCACCAAGATCATAGCTAACTGGTCGGCGCCAACGGGCCAGTGCACCAGCATCGATGTGTCTGCAAGTACGGCGCAGGCGTCGCCAGATTTTACCACGGCGACATTTGCCGCGGCTAAGGGACTTGCCTGCTCCACCACTAGTTATACAATCACCGGCCTCACCCCTGGACAGACCTACTATGTGCAGGTACGTGCGAACAACTCGGGCTGCGGTAACAGCGCTAGCTGCTCCAGTGGTGCAGGACTTGAGAGTTCGAAAGTAACGCTGCCGCCGACACCAACTGGTGATGGGATCACCGGCGTCACCTTTAACGCGGTGAGCAAGTCGAGCAGCGACAGCGCAGCTTTGAGCTGGACACTCCCTGCAGTTGGCGGTTACTGGAACAAGATGGCAATCTGGCGAGCCAGCGGCGCTAACACCGCGGCGGCGGCGATAGCAGTCAAGGCAGCAGCCAACGCCTATTCTGGCACCGGCGGTAGCCAAACGAATGCGCCCCTGACAATGATCGCGCAGGGATCACCGGCATCCGCAACTGCCGTCTCCTATACGGATGGGACTTTGGTTGATGGCACCCCCTACTGCTACCTCGCACGTGCGGTCTATGATGATGGCATCGCTTATAACGCCAGCGTTAATCAGGCGACCCAGTGCGGCGCCTCCGCTTACGAAGTCGTCGCCTTTACTGGCGTAAGCACTAGCGGCTCGAGCGTCAGCTCCACCTGGGCTGATGGGACTGCAAAGGTTAAGCTGCAATTTCCAGCGGCACTCTCGGGGGATGTTGAGGAGTTTTGGGTCTACTATAGTCCGAGCTCCAGCCTATCGACCTTTGACCTGACAGGAGCACCGTGGCAGATCGTTGATAATACGGCGACGAGCACCTACAATCCAAATTATCCCTCTGGATCATTTATTTATGTCGGTGGGCAGGGGCGTACTTTTAGCGGTACCGGATATTTTATCGTGCGGGCGGTACACTATGGCCTCAGCGGGATTGATTCCAATACGGCGATATCCAATTCTGTAACCATCCCGACAGCACAAGCAAATTATGTGTATGTATCGCCTAGCGTCTCGCGCCTTAGCTATCCTTACTGGATCGGCGCTTATGAGGCGTCACTGGCGTCGGGCACCCTGGCTGCCGACACCGTCAGCTCGACCGAAACCAACCTGACGACGTGCAGTTATCAGTTCCACGTCAACGGCGTCGCCAAGCACTCAAGCTGCGGTAGCTTCGCCTCTACAGGCGTGGCGCAAAGCGTGACCGCGACCACACCGGCGACTGCGAAGTGGCATCAGGCGTGGACAGCCTGCCGCAATGCGACCACTGTCGGGAGTGTTGGAAACACGGGAGCGAGCAGTGTGGCTGGCAATGCCTATGTGCGCCTACCGACCGAAACCGAGTGGCGCCGGGCCAGCCGCTGGGCACCGAATAATTATGCGAATCAATGGACCACCTATCAGGGCGGTGCGGGTAATTGCAATAGCGCCAGTGGCTCCCTCACCGCCACAGGCAGTGGCTCCAACTGTGTTGGCCTCGTCGGCGCGTTTGATATGGCCGGCAACCAGCGTGAGTGGGTCGATCAGCGTCTGACCATGTATGATATCGCCCTCAGTTTTGAGAGCAGATTTAGCTATGGACCGCAGATCGGCCGCATCCTCGCCAATGGCATTGATGTGCAGGCAAGCGCGGCCAATTCGCCGGTGACGCGGCGCTATCATAATATCATCCCTGGTGCCTCGGGGCTCGGGCTACTGCTCGGCAGCGATTACGCCAGCTCGGGATTGACTTACGAAAAGCAGTATGACGCTGAGACCGAGAGCTGGCAGGATCCGACACTGGACACGGCGACAGGGACAAGCGCACGCGGGTTTAGGTGCGTGGCATTCCCGAGCTCAAAATATTTGCCGACGATGGCGATGCTGGGGCAGGCTAGTGAGCCCGTTTATAGCAGCAGTGATATTCCAGGTAGCCCTACGCCGACGGCGACACAAGCGGCGCAGTGGAAGATACCCGAGAATTTGTATGTCAAGGATGCGCGCGCGGAGAGCATTAATCACCTGGTAGGCATGTTTCCAAACACGACTAGTTTGGCGGTATGGCCGCTGAATGGCACCGTAAGTGGTGATCAAACTGACCTTACGGGCCAGGGTAGGACCCTGACGGCAAGTGGAACTTTGGGCAACGGCATCGGACTTGATGGAAAGGCATATAGCAATGCTCTCAGTGGCGTCACCCTATCGTCCAGCGACGCGCTGTTTAATCAGACTGGCGCCTTCACCCTGGGTGGATGGTTCTATTCAGCAAATTGGAGCGGACTCAGCGGCGATACCAGTTTGATGGATTACAATGGCACTACATATAACATCTGGTTAGCTAGTGGTGGTGCTTTAAATTTTGGGGTAAACGGCACCTACTATGCTCCCACCGGTGCCCCGAACTGGAATACGCTCAAATCTGGCTGGCATCACATAGTGCTTGCCCGAGCAAGCACAACTAGCAACAACCTTTATATCGATGGCATCGCCTACAACATTGCCGGGACGATCACGATTCCATCGGTTTCAGCAAGTTTTCGAGCCGGGGGTACCTTTGGCGGTACTGGCCTCGCCAACCTGTTCTTCCATGCTGGTATTGGCTACACAGCCCAGCAGATCCAGCGCCTCTACTTCGGCACGATGGTGAGCAACACTCCTTATCCCACCTCAAGCACCTTATCCACCGATGGGGTCAACATCTCGTGGCAGCCCTGGAGCAAACAGTCCTGTTCGCCAACCTGCTCGGCGGCTGCCGATACTGGCTTTAGCTATGACATCTATCGCTTTAGCGAGCCGACACGGACGGACATACGCACGCGCACCCCGTGGGCCATCCAGCACGGACCATATGCGACTCTGCCCTCCGCTTTAACCGGCGCGAGTGCCACCGCCATGCCTCTGGATCCACTGGCGACCGACAGTTCTGGCAATGCCCTTTGTAGCAGTAGCTCCGGCACCACGCCGATGTGCGTAAAGGTGGCTTCTATTGCCGGATCAGCCTGCAACGCGAGCACGCCTAGCGGCTGCACCTTTACTGACCAAGCTTCGTTAAATAACGGCTTTAGCAGCAACGCCATCTATAATTACATCATGGTCATGAGCGACGCCGAGGGCAATCAGCGTGTACCGCAGGTGCAGCGCTACCGCTCACCCTATGTGGCGGGCGACTTCTCATCGACAGCCACGGCGGCATTCCGGACCGAGCAGCGCTGGCGCCGTGCGTCAGTATTTTTGGTTGATGAGGTGATGCAGCAGAATGGGACGCTGCAGACCAACAGTCAGATCATGGTGCATGTGCCGATGGATACCTCCGGGCTGGATCATGATTTCTTTATCCATAAGTATGAGGCGTCGCTTTCCACGGGCAGTGTCACCAACAACTCACCCACGGGTGGTTACTATCCACTGCAGGCAGTGGCTGGTTCATCAACTTGGGTGAATAATGCCGCATCGTGCCAAGATCTCTTGCAGCGCACGGGCTCCTATGACGTAACTGCTTGCGGCGACGGCAGCAGTGTAAATTCGTCCAATGCGTTGTTGCAGTCTAAACAGGGCACGGCGCCCAGGGTCTCGGTCGACCAGGGGGCATTGTGGAAAGCGTGTGCCAACACCGGCATATCCGATGGAAGCGGCAACGTTTACTATGAGCGGCTACCTACAGATTCGGAGTGGATGAAGGCGGCGGATTGGGGGGATGTGGCGCAGCAGGGGACGGTGACGAGTACGCAGTTTGCTGGGGCACTGGGGTATGGGGTTGGGGCGCTTGAATCTACGGCATTAAGCCTCACAGGTGATATTAGCGGCACCACTATCTCCAACATTGCTTCGACGACTGGTATCGAGGTGGGGGCATTTATTGTGTCCACTTCTTACTTAAATGCAGGAACGACGGTAGCCTCAGTTGTCAACGCTACAACAATTACAATATCGCAAAATTCTGCAGCTAATGGAACAAGCCGGCCTATCACTGTACAAACGCTGGGTAACTGCAATACGAACAACCTTCTTGTCCTCGCGAGCGCCGTATCCACCACCGCCAACTGCCGCAGCCGCTACGGCGCTGCCGACATGGTCGGCAACGTGTGGGAATGGACCTCGGGGCAGGAGTATACGACCGCTG
>Ga0315273_10002482_pt1 | contig 21806 bp, 17 predicted proteins | sample YL17G02_0_MG_FD_205753 | JGI IMG/M metagenome (GOLD analysis project Ga0315273, IMG submission 205753) | Sediment microbial communities from Yellowstone Lake, YNP, Wyoming, USA - YL17G02_0 | ecosystem: Environmental > Aquatic > Freshwater > Lake > Sediment | place: USA: Wyoming | collected... | reverse complement strand
GAGGTTGTGAAGCCGCTGCAGACGCTGCGGCTGCGCGTGGACGACCGCGCGAACGGCGTTCGCGCCGAACTCGTGTTCGTCGCCCGCGCCCGCCCCATCGAGGAGCCCCGGTACGCGCGTCGCATTGGTCCGCGCACGTTCTTCGATCTCACGCGGATGACGCAGCACGGCAACTATGAGGGGTGGATCGAGATCGGGGGCGCTCGCGTCGACGTCCGCCCCGAGCGCTTCCTCGGCACCCGCGATCGCTCCTGGGGCGTGCGCCAGATCGGCGCGCTGGACTCGCAGCCGCACGCGCCGCTCGCCGCACCTCAGTTCTACTGGCTTTGGGCTCCGCTCAATTTCGACGACGCCGTCTTTCTCTATGACGTGAATCAGGACGCGAGCGGCGAGACCTGGCATCAGGGCGCGTTTCTCGGCGGTCTCGGCGACGTCGATGCGGAAACGATGGCGTCGTCGTCTTCGCGCATCGTCTTCAAGCCGGGGACGAGACATGCGAAGAGCGCGGAGCTGCGGCTTCGCCGCAAGAGCGGCAGCGACGTGGAGATCCAGCTCGAGCCATCGTACCGTTTTTCGATGTCCGGTATCGGTTACTTTCACCCCGAGTGGGGCCACGGCGTCTACACGGGCGAGGACCGCACCGGCTACGACGTGTACGAGCTCGCTTCGGTAGACGAGACCCAGCCGCTCCACCTCCACGTCCAGGCCTTTTGCCGTGCGCGCCTGCGCGAAAACGGCCGAACGAAAGACGGAGTCGGCGTGCTCGAGCAGCTGATCCTCGGACCGCATGAGCCCTCTGGGCTGCGTGAGCTCCTCGACGGGGCACGCTGAGCGCCGACGGATGAGTGATCTCGGCGCTCGCTTCGCCGCCTATCTCCAGCATCGTTGGCCGCAGGCGTCGAGCGTCGAAGTCGAAACCCTCGAGCGCATCCACGGCGGCGCCTCTCGCGAGACGTATCGCGTGACCGTGCGTACCATCGAAGGCGGCCGGGAAAGCGAGCAACGATTGATCCTGCGACGTGACCCGCCGTCCAGTCTCATCGAGACCGATCGCGCGACGGAGTATCGCGCGTATGAGGCGTTTTACGGCACGCGGGTGCCCGTCCCGCGCCCGCTCTTCCTCGAGACGGACCCGCGCTGGCTCGACCGGCCGTTCTTCGTCATGGCGCAAGTCCTCGACGCCGTTTCGGACGGGCGGCTGCTCGCGCAGACGCCCTACGTCGACCATGTCGAGACCATCGGCGAGCAGAAGTGGCGGATCCTCGGCGAGATCGCGCGTAGCGATCCCGCGAGTCTCGCCACGCGGCTCGAGGCACCCGCGCTCGAGAGTTGCTGGCGGCGCGAGCTCGACTATTGGGAGCGCGTGATCGACGAGGACGAGCTCACCCCGCAGCCGATTGCGCGCGCGGCGATTCGCTGGCTCCGCCGCAGTCCGCCTCCGCCTCCGCGGCGGCTCTCGGTCGTGCACGGCGATTACCGCACGGGCAACTTCCTGTTCGACGCCGAGGGGCGGATCCGCGCCATCCTCGACTGGGAGATGTGTCATCTCGGCGACGCGGTCGAGGACCTCGCATGGGCGCTCGATCCGCTGTGGAGCTGGCCCGACCGCGAGCGTCCCGGCAAGCTGATCCCGCGCGAGCAGGCGCTGGCGATCTGGCAGCAGGCGAGCGGCATCGAGATCGACGCGCGTGCGCTCGGCTGGTGGGAGATCTTCGCTTCGGTGAAGGGCCTCGCGATCTGGATCTCATCCGGCCGAGAATACGCCGACGGCAGGAACCGAGATCTCATCATGGTGCTGGCGAGCTGGTTCCCGACCGCCGTGCACGATCGTGTGCTCGTCGAGCGGCTGGCGCCAACGGGTGGAGTCGACGATGAAGCCTGAGGTCGATTTTGTGCTTCGTTCGATGATGGTGAGTCTCTTGACCGAGGTCGCTCCGGCGGTCGGAGATGGCTACGTGCGGAGCGACGTCGAGGTGATCGCCGGCCTGATGGCCGCCGCGGCCGAAGAGTACGATCGCGCGGCTCACGTTCGCGTCGAGGAGAACGAAGCGATGCGCCGGATCTTTCGGAGCGCTGCGCCCTCGGTACTCGACGCAGGGCTTCGCTCGCGGCTCGAGGCCGCCGCGGCCGAGCGGGACACGAGCCTTCACGTGAGCGACTTGAACGCGGCGAATGACCGGTTGCGCGCGCTGCTCATCGAGCTCCACGCGTTGGTCGAGACGCGCGACGAGGACTGGGCCCGGCGCGCCAACCGTGCGATCTGGGACGGGCTCCGCGAATCGGTGAATCGGCGTGCGATCTCGTTTTGGCCGTTGTGAGAGGCTGCAGGCTGCGGGCTACAGGCTACGGGCAAAGACGCCTTGAGCTTTTCCTGTAGCCCGTAGCCTCTCATCTCCCGTACCGCCCCATCAGCTGCCCTTCGGCGAGGGTCTTCTGCTTCAGCGCCTTCAGAACCGCGTCGCGTTTCGCGCCCGGCTCGAGCTCGAGTGGCGCGGAGAGCGCATAGACTTTGAAGTCGTAGCGATGGTTGCTGCCACGTGGAGGACACGGGCCGCCGTAGCCGATCCTGCCAAAATCGTTCGTACCCTGACGGGTGCCGTCGCCGAGCGAGCCCTGCGTCGGCACGCCTTCGGCGAGTGCCTTGGCTGCGGGCGGAATGTTGTAGATGAGCCAGTGATTCCAGTTGCCGGAGGGCGCATCGGGATCGTCGACGACGATGGCGAAGCCCTTGGCGGCGTCGGGCGCCCCTTCCCAGTGAAGCGGCGGGGAACGGTCGGCGCCGTCGCAGGTGTGGCTCTTGGGGATGAGCATTCCTTCCTCGAATGCGTCGCTTCTCAGCTTGAGGGACATGGCGTCGCCTCCCGAGGCGCTGCTCTGGAAAAGGAGCGCGCCGCAAATGATCGACGACACGAAGAGAAGCGGTAGCTCGCGCATGCGTTGGCCCTCCTGGTTTTCACGCGAAGAACACTCGGCATATAGAAAAAGGTTCGCTTTCTCTGTAGACGGCGACCGCCAGGCGCCACCTCGATGCCCGAGTCCGTCACCGATCTCAAGCGAGCCGCCGAGGAGCGCTACCTGAACTACGCGCTCTCGGTGATCACCTCGCGTGCGCTGCCCGACGTTCGCGACGGGCTGAAGCCGGTCCAGCGCCGGATTCTTTACGCGATGTATCAGAACCTCGGTCTCGCGCCGGGCTCGAAGCCGCGCAAGTCGGCCGCGGTGGTCGGCGAGGTGCTCGGCAAGTATCACCCGCACGGCGACGTGGCCGCGTACGAGGCGATGGTGCGCATGGCGCAGCCCTTCGCGCTTCGCTATCCGCTGGTTCACGGCGAGGGCAACTTCGGCTCGCTCGACGGCGACCGAGCCGCAGCGATGCGCTACACCGCGGTGCGCCTGGCGCGGGTGGCGGCCGCGCTGCTCGAGGACCTCGAGAACGAGACGGTGCCGTTTCGGGCGACCTACGATGCAACGCGCGAAGAGCCGGCGGTGCTGCCCGCGGCGGTGCCGCAGCTATTGATGAACGGCTCGACCGGCATCGCGGTCGGCATGGCCACAAACATCCCCCCGCACAATCTCTCCGAGCTCGTCGATGCGCTCGTGGCGATGATCGACGAGCCGAAGGCGGACACCAAGGCGCTGCTCAAACTCATCAAAGGACCGGATTTCCCGACGGGCGGCGAGATCCTCAACAGCCGCGCCGAGCTGCGCGCGCTCTACGAGAGCGGCCAGGGGGCGATTCGGCTGCGCGGCGAGTACAGAGTGGAGAACCTGCCGCGGGGCAAGCGTCAGATCGTGATCACGTCCGTTCCCTACAACGTGAACAAGGCGCTGCTCGTCGAGGCGATCGCCGAGCACGTGCTGTCGCGAAAGCTTCCGCACGTGATCGACGTGCGCGACGAGTCGACCGACGACGTTCGCGTCGTTCTCGAGCTGAAGAGCGACGGCTCGACTGACGGTCGTCAGTCGAGCCCGGAGCTGGTAATGGCGTACTTGTACAAGCACACCGAGCTGTCGACCACGTTCAACGTCAACTTGACGTGTCTCGTGCCGACGGCGAACCCGCTGGTCGGACAGCCGGCGCGACTGTCGCTCGCCGAGATCTGCCGCCACTTCCTCGATTTTCGCCTCGAGGTGGTGACCCGCCGGCTCGATCACGAGAAGCGGAAGCTGGACGAGCGCTTGCGCATCCTCGACGGCTTCGCGAAAATTCACGCCGACCTCGACCGCGCGCTCAAGATCATTCGCAGCGCCGAATCGCGCGCCGATGCGGCGACGAAACTGATGGCGGCCTTCCAGCTCGACGCGGTGCAGGCGGACGCGATCCTCGAGATCCGCCTCTATCAGCTCGCCCGGCTGGAGATCTCGAAGATCCAGAAGGAGAGAAAGGAGAAGCGCGAGCGGCTCGCCGAGATCGAGGATCTCTTGAAGAAGCCGAAGCGGCGCTGGTTGATCATCCGCGAGGAGCTGGCGCGGGCGAAGACCGACTACGGCGACAAGCGCCGCACGATGATCGCCCAGGGCGAGGAGCTGTCCTACGACCCCGAAGCGTACATCGTCCACGAGGAGACGACGGTCGTCGTCTCACGCGACGGTTGGGTGAAGCGGGTTCGCGAGCTCAAGGGCCCTGCTTCGACCCGTCTCCGTGAAGGGGATGCGCTCTTCCAAGCGCTTGCGGCGAGCACGCGCGACCGCATCGCGTTCTTCTCGAGCTTCGGTGGTCTCTACGTCCTGCCGGTCAACCAGCTGCCGGCGACGACGGGTTATGGGGAGCCGATCCAGTCGCTCGTCAAGCTCGCCGACAACGAGCGCCTGACGACGGTCTTCGCCGTTCGCGCGGACAAGAGCCCGGCGCAGACAACCAAGGGTCAAGGCGAGCTCTTCACGCCGACCGCTGAGGAAGGGGAGAGCTACCTCGTGGCCACGGCTCGCGGATTCGGCTTCCGGTTCACGCCGGACCTGAGTGAAACCACCCGGGCCGGGCGGAAGGTGGCGCGAGTCTCCGAAGGCGACGCGGTGGTGTCGGTCTCGGCGATTCGCGGCAAGCAAGTCGTCTGCGCCGCGGCGCACGGCAAGATGCTGCGTTTCGGGCTTGCGGAGGTGCCCGAGCTCTCGGGGGCGGGTAAGGGCGTCTATCTGATGCGCCCGGGAGGTGACGACGATCGCATCGTCGGGGCGCTCGCGCCCGCGAAGGGCGAGGCCGTGATCGTCACCACGGCCGAAGGTGCCGAGCGCAAGCTGTCGATCGATCACATCCCCGAGGGCAAACGTGCCGGCAAGGGACTCAAGGTCGTCAAGCGCGGGCAGATCGCGGGAATCCGGGTAGAATGAACAAGGGGTCACGGGCGACTACGGGCTACAGGAAAGGCCTTCGCGATGTCTTTTCCCGTAGCCCGTAGCCTGTAGCCAAAATTCCGATGGCCAAATCCAAATACACCGCGGCCGACATCACGGTCCTCGAAGGTCTCGAGCCGGTGCGCAAGCGCCCCGGGATGTACATCGGCGGCGTCGACTCGGCCGGTCTGCATCATCTCCTCTGGGAGATCGTCGACAACTCGGTCGACGAGGCGATCAACGGCTACGCCGATCGCATCACCGTGACCATTCACAAAGACGGCGGATCGGCTACGGTCTCGGACAACGGACGCGGCGTTCCCGTCGACGTTCACGAGAAATACCGCAAGCCGGCGCTCGAGCTGATCCTCACCACGCTCCACGCCGGCGGCAAATTCGAGGCCAAGAGCTACCTCCACTCGGGCGGCCTCCACGGCGTCGGTGCATCGGTCGTCACGGCGCTCTCCGAGGAGATGATCGCCACGGTCAAGCGGGACGGCGGCGAATGGCAGCAGGCGTTCTCGCGCGGCAAGGCCAAGACCAAGCTCCGCCGTCTCGGGGCGGCACGCGGCAGCGGCACGACGATCTTCTTCCGCCCCGACCGCGAGATCTTTCCGAAGGTCCAGTTCGACGCCAAGACGATCGCCGAGCGGCTCGAGGCCAAGGCGTACCTCCATCGCGGGCTGACGGTCGTCTTCGAAGACGAGGCCCACGGCGAGAGCCACAGCTATCGCTACGAGGAGGGCGTGCGCGCCTACCTCGCCAAGCTGCTCGCCGAACGGGGCCTGCAGCCCGTCGGCGGCGAGCTCTTCTACGCGGAGCGCACGCAGGAGTCCGAGCGCAGAGGGTTGCCCGAGCTCGAGTGCGTGATGGCATGGACCGAGGCCACGGACGAGACGTTTCTCTCGTTCGTGAACAGTATTCCGACCACCTCGGGGGGGACGCACGAGAACGGGCTCAAATCGGCAGTCGTCAAGGCCGTGCGAAACTATCTGGAGATCCATAACCTCGTGCCGCGCGGCCTGACGATCGCTCCGGAGGACGTGCGCGAGGGAATGGTCGCGATCCTCTCCTGCTATTTGACGTCGCCGCAGTTCCAGGGACAGACCAAGGAGCGTCTGAACAATCCCGAAACCCAGTCGGTGGTCGACGGCGCGGTGCGCACCGCGCTCGAAAATTATCTGCTCGCCAACCGCACGGTGGGCGATGCGATCGCGGCGCGCGTCGTGCTCGCCGCCAAGGCGCGCAGCGCCTCGCGCGCCGCGCAGCAGGTCGCTCGCAAGGGCGCGGTGTCGCATCGGCTGAATCTTCCCGGCAAGCTCGCCGACTGTTCGTCGACCGACCCGACCGAGTGCGAGATCTTCATCGTCGAGGGCGACTCGGCGGGCGGATCGGCAAAGCAGGGGCGCGATCGCGCCTTCCAGGCGATCTTGCCGCTGCGCGGCAAGGTGCTGAATGCGGAGCAGGCATCGACCGAGAAGGTGCTCTCGAACAAGGAGCTTTCGGACCTGGTCTCCGCGCTCGGCTGCGGGACCGGCAAGACGTTCGACGTCGCCAAGCTCCGCTACGGCAAGATCTGCCTCCTCATGGACGCCGACTCCGACGGCAATCACATCTGCACGCTGCTGCTGACGTTCTTCTACCGCCATCTGCCCGAGCTGATCACCGCGGGCTACGTCTACATCGCTCAGCCGCCGCTCTATCGCGTGGACATCGGAAGAGAGACACACTGGGCGCTCGACGACGGGGAAAAGGACAAGCTCCTCGCTCGAGCCGACGGCAAGTCGATCTCGGTGACGCGTTTCAAGGGACTCGGCGAGATGAATCCGCAGACGCTCAAGCAGACGACGCTCGATCCGAAGCGGCGGACACTGCTGCGCGTGACGGTCTCCGATCGCGCCGCGACCGACGAGACGATCCAGCGCCTGATGGGCCGCGACGTGCAGCCGCGCTTCGAGCTCATCATGGAGCGAGCGCCGCGGGTGGACGAGCTCGATATCTGAGCGGTACCGGATCGCGCTCCTTCCAGGCGACGGCATCGGCCCGGAGCCGACGGACTCCCGCCCGCCTACGCGTGGGAGGGCGCGGCCTCACGGGCGTGGGCTCGCTGGCGACGCTTTCCGTTCGTAGGCTCGGCGGAGACTTCGAGCGGGGTGAGCTCCGCAAGCTCACGAAACGAGCGCTCGACGTCCAGGACGAAGTCGTGGAGATCGGGAATGAGATCCCAGTCGGCGGTGAATCCCCAGCAAAGCTTGCCCGCATAGCTGAACAGCACGATGCCGAGGCAGAGGTTGTCCGCCAGCGGCACCAGACCGTAGTTGTCGAGCATGCGCGCGCCGAGCAGGTAGAGGGGTACCTGCGGGCCTGGCACGTTGGTGACGACGAGATTGAACGGCAGACGCCGCGTGGCCAGCTGGGCTCCGAGTGACAGCAGGGTCGAGGGTGTCCATTCACCAACCGCCGTCAAGACCTCCGCGCCGAGCGCCTGCTTCGAGTCCTTGAGCGCGGCGGTGGTTTCGCGAATGCGGTCGAGCCGCCGGCGAGGGTCACGCTCGTCGAGCGGCATCGGCACCATCCATGCAGAGACGCGGTTGCCGAGCTTGCCACGCTCTTCCGCGGCGCGGACGCTGACCGGTGCCATGACGCGGAAATCGAGGTGTTCGGGATGAACTCGACGACGCTTGAGAAAGCGGCGGACGGCGCCGGCGACCGTGGCCAGAACGACGTCGTTCAAGGTGCCCCCGACGACGTTCTTGACGTCCTTCACGCGAGCGAGGTCCATCGCCAGCCAGTCGAAACGGCGGTGCGGACCAATCGGCTGGTTGAGTGGCGTCGACGAGGGAGGCCGGAGGCTCGCACCGAGCGTGTCGCGCACCGCGCGAAGCCGAGCGCGCAGGTCCGAGCGTGGGTCGCGCGCCTGACGCGTGACGTCCTGCAGGTTTCGACCGAGCTCGAAGGGGAGGGCGGCGTAGCGGTAAGCGGCGTCGCGCAGCAGGTCGAACGATGTGGGTTCGGGTCGCGGAAGCCAATCGGGCGCCGGCTCGAAGGAGTCGACGGGATCGGGCCGTAAGAGCACGTTCAGTAGATCCACGCTCGACATGCCGTCGACCATGCAGTGATGGATCTTGGAGATCACCGCAAACCTGTCGCCACCCTCGAGGCCCTCCACGACCCACATCTCCCAGAGCGGCTTCGAGCGATCGAGGTGCTGCGCCATGATGCGTGCAGCGAGGCGTTTCAGCTGGCGCTCGTCCCCTGGTCGCGGCAGCGCCGCGTGTCGGACGTGGTAATGGATGTTGAAGTAGGCATCGTCGATCCACACGGGATGGTTCTCGATGGGGATGAACGCCAGGCGCTGGCGGTAGCGCGGGATCAAGTGGAGCCGCGAGTTCACGTAGCCGCGGATGCGATCGATGTCGATGCCACCTTCCGGTGTGCGCAACGAGCCGACTTCGTATGTCGCCGTTCCCGCCACATGCATCGGCGTATTCGGACCTTCCATGATGAGGAAGGAGTTGTCGAGGAAGCTCAGGCGCTCGTACGCGCACTGTGACATGACGGAGTCCTCCTTTTCCGCGAGGGACACAACCCCGACTTCTACCGCCGCCGACCGCGGATAGGAAGGGGGGGGATCTGCAGAACCGCGGGCGAGTCTGCACTGCTCGGCCGGAGCCGGGATCGCGGCCAGCGGGAGCGATCGGTGACGGAGCCTCCCAGCTCGCAGCGGCAGCCGCCGTCCTCAAGATTGTCAGTTTGTAAACGCGGCGATCTTCCTCTAAGCAGAACCGCAGGTCTGGAGGTGCGCTATGGTGAAGCCGTGTTTGCGGATCTCGTTGCTCGGGATCGCGCTCATTGTAGCGTTCAGCGTGAGGCTCGGACGAGCCGAAGAGCCCTCCCCCGAGGAGATCCTGAAGCGCTATCTGAATGCGATCCAGAATCAGCAGTTCGACAAGGCGTACGAGGTCGTTTCCAATGCCATGAAGACCGACCGCAAGAGCGGACAGGTGAAGTCGAAGGAGGTATGGGCGAAGGAGCAGCAGTACATCTTCGCCTTCTCGGAGGCGAAGATCTTCGACTTCAAGGTCCTGCCCGGGAAACAAGAAGGTGACAAAGCGCTGGTGCCGAACATCCTCTCCTCCCAAGACAAGTTCTTAAACCAGCTCGGCGTGGAGGAGTACGAGCTCTACACGCTGGTGAAGGAGGACGGGGGCTGGAAGGTCGACCGGCAGGAGGAGGTCGTCGAGCCCGCCGACATGGACAAGTGGTTTCCCAAGAAGAAGTGAAAAGGACGTTTCACGGCTTTGGGAGTCTTGCGGTCCGACGTGTTCGTCAAAACTGCGAAAGCGGTGAAACGTCCCCACCGTAACTGCTGGAATTCCTTGACACTCGGAAGGGCAGTTTGTTAGGGGGGGGGCGAAATTTTCAATCGAATGAGCGAATTCGCTTCTCCTGATTCGTAAGGAGGACCCCGCATGCACCTTCGGATTTCCTTCGCTGCGCTCGGGCTGAGCGCCGTGCTGGGGGCTTGCCATTCGGAGATGGAGAACGTCCCGCTCAGCGATCAAAAGATTTACTTCTCCGACAAGTTCTACGACGTGAAGGCGCTTTCGTCGGACCGCGCGCTGATCGTCGGCTACGGCGGCAAAATGCTCGAGACGACAGATGGCGGCGCGAACTTCGACAGGATCGATAGCGGTACCGACCTGGCGCTCTACAAGATCTTCGCGCGCGGCAACCAGCTGTGGATCGCGGGTCAGGAGGGGCTGATCCTGAATTCCGCCGACGGCGGCAAGACGTGGCAGAAGCAGGAGAGTGGCACGAAGGCCTATCTCTTCTCGATCTTCTTCATCAACGACAATCACGGGTTCGCCGTAGGCGACAGGTCGACGGTGACCGAGACGACCGACGGCGGCAAGACCTGGAAGGCTCGGGAGGTGACGCGCTCGACCGAAGCGGCCGACACCGATATGGCGCTCGCCATGCAAGATCCGATCTTCTACGACATCCATTTCACGAACGAGCAGACGGGATGGATTGCGGGCGAGTTCGGCCAACTCCTGAAGAGCACCGACGGAGGGCAGAACTGGATACCGCATCAAAACTCGCTGATGACGCCCGAGTCCGGCATCGTCGACGTGATGGATCTGCCGACTTTCTTCGGCTTGTTCATGATCAGCGACCAGGAAGGTCTCGCGGCTGGCCTCGACGGAAAGATCGTGCGGACCAGGGACAGCGGCGCGACGTGGCGGTTCGAGCCCATGAAGCTCGCGTTCCCGATCCGCGATCCGCTCTACCAACCCTACGTGACCGCCGACGGCACTGGGTGGGCGGTGGGGGCGGCAGGAGAGGTGCTTCATCTGCCGCCGGGCCAGGCCGAATGGACCCGCGCCGATCTCGGCATGCAGATCTACACTTGGCTGCGTGCGGTGGACTTCGCCGATGCTCAGAACGGCTGGCTGGTGGGCGGCTACGGTTATATTCTGCGCACGACCGACGGCGGGAAGACGTGGAAGCTCTGCCTCGGCTGAGCGTCCAAGCTCGTCAGAAGCCTCGCACATCTGACTCGCAAAATTTGCAGCCCGGCGTCCACGGTTCCTGCCCCCCCAGTGAAAGGTCCGAAGATCGCAACACCCCGGACACCCCGCAGACGCAGAACCCGTTTCGCATCCGCGACGGGACGAACCGCGTCAACTCGTTCAACGACGTTCCGCAGAGAAGGACGAGCTGTTCGTCGACCTCGATCTGCCCGCGGCGCCGATGAGCTTCCGATTCGGGCGCTAGCAGATCGTGTGGGGCGAGGTGGTCGGTTCTGATCGAGGCGCGAGCCTTCGAGCGCACGGGGCGGCCGGAGATGCTTCCCGCCGCTTTTTTTGTTAGGTGCGGAGCCAGATGAAGGTCGTCCTTCTCTCCGGAGGTCTCGGTGGGGCGCGGCTGGCTCCGGCGCTCGGGCGGGTGCTCGGCCCCGGACGGCTCGCGGTCATCGCCAACGTCGGCGACGATCTGGAGTGGATGGGGCTGCGCGTATGCCCGGACGTCGACTCGATCCTCTACGCGCTCGCCGGCGTGTGGGACGGGAAGCGCGGATGGGGACGCCGTGGGGAAACGTTTCGGGTTTGCGAATGCTTGGAATCGCTCCGCGCCCTGAGCTGGTTCGGGATCGGTGACCAGGATCTAGCGATGCACCTCGAACGGACTCGGCTCCTGCGCTCGGGAAGGAGGCTCACCGACGTAACCCGCGAACTGTCCTCCAAGCTCGGCGTGCGGGGGGTGACGGTCGCGCCCGCGGCCGACGCGCCGGCGGCGACTCGATTCGTTCTCTGCGATCGCCGCACGCTCGATTTTCAGGAATGGTACGTGAGAGAGTGTGCCCGGCCACGCCTGCGTCGGACGATCTTGTCGCGCGCTCCAGCGTCGCCTGCGGCGCTCGACGTGTTGGCCGACGCCGACGCCGTCGTGCTCGGACCGAGTAACCCGATCACGTCGATCGGTGCGATCCTCGCGCTGCCCGGCATGAAGTCCGCGGTGCGCGCGGTGCCCCGGCGCATGGCCGTTTCGCCGGTCGTCGTGCGGCGGCGGGGCCGAAGCGCGAACATTGCACAGCACGCTCGCGCCCGCCGGCGCGTGCTCGAGGCCGAGGGCGCCCAGGATCGGCCCGCGGCGATCGCCGCGCGATATGCACCCCTGGTCGATCGGTTCCTGTTGGACCGCTCGGATCGCGCCGATGCCGACGCGATCCGACGACTCGGGATCGAACCGGTCCTCGCGGACCTGCTCGATCCTGCAGCTCTGGCACGAGCGCTGGCGAAGCTCATTTCGGGGTAGGCTCGCTCTGGCGTCTGCGACCACGCCGCGCGCCCCGTTCGCGATCGCGCGATGAGGGATCGTCTCGGCGCGTGCTCGGTCCTCCGGTCGTCAGGGTACACGGAGCACGCTTCCTCCCTACGGCCCTGCGCGCGCGCAGGGCCGATCCCTCCTCGCGCGGACCGCCCCCTCCCCCCTCCAGAGACTTGGTTTGCCGCCTCGCTTCGCTGGCGCGGGAATATTTTAACCCCGCCTCACGAAGCGAGTGCGCCACCGAGTATCCGGCGGGGCGAACGGGGCGGGGCGCCTCGCGCTGGCGCCCCGCACGTTCTCGCCCTGTGTTAGCTCTGGAAGATGTGAACCGACATGGCCGCGGCGTCGCGGCCGAGGAAGCCTCCGCCGTTCTCGGTCATGCCGACGCGCGCGCCCGACACTTGGCGCTCGCCCGCGGTGCCGCGCAACTGCTCGCAGATCTCGAAGATCTGAGCGATGCCCGTGGCGCCGATCGGGTGGCCCTTGGCGAGCAGGCCGCCGCTCGGATTGACCACGTGCTTGCCACCGAGCTTGGTCTGACCGGTCCGAAGCAGGGCAGGTCCTTCGCCGCTCTTGCAGAATCCCATGTCCTCGTAGACCATCAGCTCGGCCGGCGCGGCGGCGTCGTGCACTTCGATCACGTTGATGTCTTCGGGGCCGATCCCGGCGATCTCGTACGCGCGCTTCGCCGCACGCTCGGTGGCGCCCGGCTCGTCCGACTTGCGGTCGCGCCCCGATAACAGCACCGATGCCCGCACGGCGATCGGCTTGCGGACCCCCAGACGGCTCGCGATCTTGTCCGAGCAGAGGATCGCGGCGGCCGCGCCGTCGCCGATCGGCGAGCACATCATCAAGGTGAGCGGCGAAGAGATCTCTCGCGAGGCGAGCACCTCTTCGCGAGTGCAGCGGTTGCGGTACTGGGCGCGAGGATTCAGCGCGCCGTGGTCGTGGTTTTTGACCGCGACGTCGGCGAAGTCCTCGGCCGTGGCGCCGCTCTGCTTCATGTACTCGCGCGTCATCGACGCGTAGACGTCCATGAAGAACGAGCGGTTCTGACCGGCCTTCTCGTCCTCGGGCCCCGTCCCTTTGGATTGGGTTTCCGCCATCCTCTTCTTGAGCTCCTGCAGCGACTCGAGGTCGACGGCGGTGCCGATCGCGCGAAACGCGCGCGTCTTGTCCTCGTGGGAGAGCTTCTCCGCACCCACGGCGAGAGCAACGTCGTACTGCCCCGAGGCGACGGCCAGCCACGCGAGATGGAACGCGGAAGCGGCCGACGCGCAGGCATTCTCGACGTTGAAGATCGGGATGCCGAGCAGCCCGGTGTTCCGCAGCGCCACCTGGCCACGGATCATCTCCTGGCCGGTCATCAAACCCGATACGGCATTGGCGAAGTACGCGGTCTGGACGTCCTTGGCCTCGAGGCCGGCATCCTTCAGCGCACCGCTGACCGCCTCCTCCGCGAGCGAGCGCACCCCGCGCTCGAGGAATTTTCCGAATCGCGTCATGCCGGCGCCTGCGACTACGACGTTGCTTGCCATGATTGGCTCCTTTCGAGTCTGGGCTAAGGGCTAGAAGTTACAGGAAAAGACTTCGCGATGTCTTTCCCGTTAGTCTGGAGCCGGCAGCCGTCATTTCTTCACCTGATACCCGGCCTTCTCTCGATCCCACGCCGTTGCCGTGATGCCGCGCTCGCGCAGTACCCCGTACTGCACCCGCTGGGTCCCTGTCTTCGGGATCTCCGCCACAAAGTCAACGTAGCGCGGGATCGCGTAATGCGCCATCCTCCCCCGGCAAAAATCGAGCAGCCCACTCGGGGAGAGAGACTCCCCTGGTCGCAGCACGACGGCCACCGTGACCTCGTCCTCGCCGAGGTCGGAGGGTACGGCATAAGCCGCGGACTCGAGGACGGCCGGATGCTCGTTCAGCACCGACTCGATCTCCCACGCGGAGATGTTCTCGCCGCGCCGGCGCATCGAGGCCTTCTTCCGTCCGCGGAAATAGTAGAAGCCCTCCCCGTCGTACTCGGCGAGGTCCCCGGAATGGAACCAGCCGCCGCGGTACGCTTCCGAGGTGGCCTCCGGCAACTTGTAATACAGCGTCAGTGGACCCCTCGGGTGGCGGAAGACGAGCTCGCCGACCCTTCCCGCGGGCAGCGGCTGTTCGTCGTCGCCGACCACGCGAAACTCGACACCACCGATCGGCTTTCCCATCGCTCCGACCCTGCCGACGTCGTTCAACAGAAATCCCGGCGAGTCCACCATGCCGTAGAACTCGACGAGGCGGACGTCGAATCGCTGCTCGAACTCTCGCCAGACGTTGGCGGGGCACGCGGCCGAGAGCACGACCCGCACGGGATTGTCGCGATCGTTCGGCTTGGGCGGCTGCTTCATCAGGATCGGGATCATGGCGCCGAGCGTGTTGAACTCGACGGCGTCGTACTTCCGGCAATCGTCCCAGAATCGCGAGGCGCTGAACTTCTCGGCAAGCGCCAGCTTCGCCCCGATCGTGATCGAGCCGATCGCGGAGATGAGCAGCGCGTTGCCGTGGAAGAGTGGCAACGCGGTGTACATGGTCTCCCCCGGCTTGACGCCGATCGCCTGGAAGACGACGGCGAGCGGCGTCATATCGTAACCGGTCGAGACCACGCCCTTCGGCGGTCCGGTGGTGCCCGACGTATACATCATGCCGACGGCGGCGGACGGCTCCTTCACCTCGACGTCCGGGTCACGGTCGGGATGCGAGAGAAGCCGATCGAGCGTCCAATCGACGCCCTTTCCGGTAGGACCGTCGGCGACGACGGTCCCGCGCAGCGTCGGGACCTTGTCCTTAACCGAAAGCACCGCGTCGCGGAGCGCATCCTCGAAGACCACCGCCACGGAGTCGGAGTTCGCGAGGATGTGCTGCAGCGTCGTGCCGCGCTGCGAGGTGTTGAGCGGCACCGAATGCGCGCCGATGAAGTTGATGCCGAAGTGCACCCAGAGAAATTCCGGTCGGTTGCCCATCATGATGGCCACGCGCTCGCCCGGCTTCACTCCGAGCGCGGCGAGACCGTTCGCGGCGCGCTGGGTGTTGGAAAGAACGTCCGCGTAGGAGTAGCCGCCGTCCTTCCATTTCAGCCAGACCTCCTTCGGCTGCTTCGCCGCGTGCTGGCGAATCGTTTGTTCCAGTGCGCTCTGAGCTCGAGCCAAATGGATCACTCCTTTCGAGGGTCAGTCGACGACGCACGCCTGCGCGAGGTCGGAGAGCTGATGCCAGCGAAGGATGTTTCGCGCTTCGTCGATGAGGCCGGCCGTCAGCCCGACGAACACGAGCTCTCGTGCCGGATCGGCCCACGCCATGATGCTGCTCGCCCCGGCATGACCGAAGGTGCAGGGCGAGGCGAGCGAGCCGAAATGGCTGGGAAAGATCCCGACGCCGCGGATCCAGAAGCCGAGCCCGCGGTTGGCAGGGACGTGCGGCCAGCGGTTCATCACGCGCAGAATTTCGAACAAGCGATCGCCTTGGTCGCCGGTGTGGATCGTCGTGGCGAGATCGACCATCGCTGGCGAGAGCAGCCGCACCCCGTCGAGCTCTCCGCCGTTCAGCCACATCTGGTAGAAGCGCGCGAGATCGAAGATCGTCGAGCGGGAGCCGCCGCCCGGAATCATCGCCGGCTGAACCTCGGGAAGATCGAAGGCCTCGAGCAGCGCGAACGGGAAGGGGATGCTCTCCGCGTCGAGCGCGCGCAAGGGCACGAGGCGCTCGCGCATGTCCGCGCGCACCCCCATGTGCGAATCCGGCATCTTCAGCGGGCGATAGATCTCGTCGCTGCAGATCTCGGCGAAGCTTCGCTTGCCGCCGTCGAGACGCCGCACGATCTCGGCCATGATCCAGTGGGCGTTGAGCGCATGATAATGCACGGCGGTTCCCGGCTCGAACTCGAGCGGCAACGCGCAGACGCGCGCGATCGTGGCGTCCCAGTCTTTCCATTGCTCCATCGGCCAGTCGGCTGGAAGGGTCGGGAAGCCGGCCGTATGGGTCAGCAGCTGGGCGATGGTGATGCCGCCCTTTCCGGCGACGGCGAATTCCGGGATGAACTCGGCGGCCTTGTCGACGAGACGAATGTCGCCGCGATCGACCCGCATCAAGAGCGTCGTCGACGTGATCGGCTTGCTGGTGGAAAAAATGCAGTAGATGTCGTCTGGACGGGCGGGCCGCCGACGCTCGGCATCGACGTGACCGACGGCCCTGGCGGCGACGATCCTGCCGCGGCGAGCGATCAGGAAGCTGCCACCGAACAGCCACTTTTCCTCGATCCGGCGCTCGACGACGCGGAAGAAGTGATCCACCCGCTCGGGGTCGATGCCGACGTCGCGGGGCTTGGCGGTTTCCATGCGGAGACTCAGAGGTAGAAAGTCTTCGCGATCTGCTCGTTGTAGAAGCCGATCCGCTCGGGGGGCAGCGCGACGTACGGCGAGCAGAGCGTGAACGAATCGGCGATCTCGGCGATGCGATCGATTCGCCGCCGCACCTCGTCCGGTGCGCCGACGATGGCGAACTTCTCGACCATCTCGTCCGTGCAGGCTCGCAGCATGCCCGCCTCGTCTTTCGCCCGCGATGCCTCCGCGATCGCCCTGGCTTCCTTCCCGAAGCCGTTGGCCGCGAAGTACTTCTCGTACTGCGAGTGCAGCGCGTAGAACATGACCGTCTGGCGCGTCTCGTCGATCGCTTGTTTTCGGTCGTTGCTCGGAGCGACGTAGAACCAGACGTTGAGGTCGAAGTCGGAGCGCTTCTTCCCGGCCTTGTCGAGGCCCTTCTTCAAGTTCGGCACGATGCGCTCGAGGATCCATTGCTCGCTCGAGATCGGGTGCGACGCGAGGCCGTCGGCGATCTCGCCTGCGACCTGCATGGCCGTCTCGTAGAGCGCCGGTAGAACGATGGGAATGTGCGTCCGTACCGGTGGAGCGAGCGTCTTGAAGCGGTCGAGATCGAGCTTGTAGTACTCGCCCTCCCACTTGCCGAGCTCGCCGGTGTGCCCCTTCTCGATGATCGTGCGGATGAGCGCGACGGCTTCGCGAAGGTGCGGGATCGGCTTCCCGTAGTGGACGCCGTACCACTGCTCGTTCCACCAGCGGACCGACGGACCCAGCCCGAGCACCATCCGGCCGCCGCTGATCGTGTCGATGTCAAGCGCCGCGGAGGCGGTCTCGAGCGGGCTGCGCACGAAGGCGAGGGCCACACCCGTGCCGAGCTTCAAGCGGCTGGACGCCATCGCGGCGGCGCCCAGCGTGACGAAGGGCGGGCCCCAGAGCTGGATCCCCCAGATTCCCTCGAGGCCCATCGCCTCGCACTGCTTTACCACGCCGGCGAGCGCCGGACCCGGCAGCGGCGGTAAGACTCCCCAGTAACGACGCTTGTTCGCCATGACGCGCGCTCTCTAGACCTGGATGAGCACCCCGTTGTGAATCAGGAACGAGAGCACGTCCGCACCGCGTCGCAAGCCACCCTCTCCCGCGCGCGCACGGAACTCCTTGATCCTATCGGCGTAATGGGTGCGCCATTTCACCGACAGCACCCGCTCCCCGTCGGCCTTGCGGATGCGGAAGAGCTTGGCGATGATCGAATCGGGATCTTCGCCGACGAAATCGCAGAACTCCCGCAGCGCCTCGACCATCTGTGGCTCTTCGACGAGGAGATCATCCCCCCACTGCTTGCGGAGTCCCTCGCCCCAGGTCTTGACCGCGTCGAATTGGGTGATCGGTTTCGCTAGCCCCATCGTCACATTACATCGGCAGATTGAGGCGCCGCGCCAACTCGCGGACCTCTTTGCGCCGCTCGGCGTTGTCCGGTCGGGCCGGCGTGGTGAACAGCTTCGACGCCTCGAGCTCTTTCACGACCTTCGGATCCCGTGGGAAGGCGTTGCCGTAGTGATTGAGGAAATACTGCTCCTCGAACGGTGGCCGCGGGCGCTGCCCGCCAGCCTCGCGCGACTCGGCCGGATATCCGACGTTCAGGGCGTAGAACGGAATCCAGTCGTCCGGTACCTTGGTGTACTTCTTCACTACCTCTTGGACGAAGGCCGTCAGGCACGCGCCGAGGCCGAGCTCGAAGGCCATCAACAAGCCCTGGCAGGCCGAGATTCCGCAGTCGAACGCGAGCGCGACCGGATAGACCGGCATCTCGGTGAGCGGCTTCAGGATCTGCGGATAGACGGTTTCGTCGACGAACTTGTGGCTCCAGCCGTGGGTCGGGTTCACGGCGCCGTAGTCGAAAAGCTGCTTCAGACGCGCGCCCTTGTAACGGTTCACGACTCCGGGATCACCGTATAGATAGATGTGTACCGGCGCGAGCGCGATCACGTTCGCCTGCACCGGGTTCTTCATCTTCTCGAGATCCTCAGGCGAGATGTCGGCGCGCTTGACGACGACGGCCTTCAGCCAGTGTGCGTTAACCGCACACGAGGCGATGCGGCACGCCTCGAGGATCTTCTGGATCTTCTCCTGCTCGACGGGTTTGTCGGGCTCGAAGTAACGGATCGACCTTCGGATGCCTAGGACCTCCTGAAATTCCATGATCTCCTCCTCGTGGCGTCAGAATATTCGGCCCTGATAGTCCAAAGCTGCAACCGAATCCATCGCGCATCTCGCGGATACGTGCAATCTTTGGAACTAGCGGCAGGGAGAATGGAACTGAAGGCGGCGTCGCGCGACTACGCTTGCTTCGATGCCATTGACTTCGCGGCGGACGGTTGACTATGGAGCGAGATGACGTAGCGGGCGACCCACCCCGCCCGGCGCTAGACTACCCCACCTAAGGCTGGACCACTCCACGTAAGGAGGATTTCCATGACTGACAAGGAACGACTCAAGCACGCATTCGAGCAAACGCCCTCGCTGTTCAACCTGCTCACGACGATCCGCAGCCGGCGCGTCGGACACGGCTACCGCGTCGACTCGGGAACCGACTACAAGCACCCGGCGACCGGCCGCCTGGTCAAGCAGCAGAAGGGGCCAATGCGCTTCGTCTCCAAGAAGGAGCCGAAGCCGCTCAGCAAGCTCGAGGAGGCGCTGATCGCCTGGGCCGCCTGCGGCCCGAACGGGCTCGTCGCGTGGGACATCTCGCTCGACGGCGGTTTCCACGAGCTTACCTGGATCGCCGGCCGCACCACGCCGCATCCTGGCAACACGCTGGCGACCGACCTGCTGATCATCAACGACAACGGCGCCTTCATCTACAAGCCGACCACCAAGCGTGAGAAGGTGATCGAGATCGAGGGCGAGAAGGACTACGACAAGGTCGTGCGCTGGTACGAGGAGTGCACGACGCAGATTCTCGACGAGCGCCCCGACGTCGACCACGTGATGCGCGCGGCAGGCGCCCCCAACGCGACGCTGATGGGCCCGTATCAAGTCAATATGAACAGTCCGGGCAGCACGTGGTTCATTCCGCTGACCGACGCCGGCTATCTGAACTCGGCGCTCATCAATTTCATGGACTGCTGGCACATGTACTTCATCGACGAGTGGAACGGCGGACGGCCGGCGGGCATCGAGAAGTGGATCGGGGAGGGCAAGCTCGAGCTGGGGTCGACGATCGCCAGTTCAGAGCAGCTGATCTTCCAGGTCGAGAGCTACCCGACGGGCATGCAGATTCAGAACATCCGCCTCGCCGCCGAGGCGATGGGCCTCGGCAACTGGGTGTACTGCGGCTTCAATCCCGAGATTCTCTTCGGCGCCATGCCCGAGATCTGTCGAGGGCTCGGCTTCCACGTCGAAGCACCGAACCCGAAGGCGCCAATCTCGACCGGGCAGATCAAGGTGTTCGGCATCAAAGACGTGAAGGAAGCCACCTACGTGCCTTCGCCGCGCTGGAAATCCGCTGAACAGCTGGTGAATTTCTGGTACGAGGAGAAGTACGGCAAGGAAGGCGTGATGAACGACGCTCCCACCGGATATCTTCGCGCGGTCGGCTCGCCGTGGAAGGACGCGACGCGCGACGCGATCCTCAAGGACCCGCGCACCCGGCCGCAGCCGTGGGTGAAGGACGCGCTGACTGCTTACATCGAATACTGCGTGAAGACGTTCGGCCAGTGGCCCGTGACGTACAATCCCATGCAGGCGCATTTTGGAGCCGTCATCCACAACATCGACGAAGAGTTCTACGACACGTACTACAAGGTCGGGTACATCAACGACCGGATCCGCAACCGGTCGAAGATCTGGCACGACTGACGAAACAGGCTACCGGCTACCGACTACCGCAAGATACAGCGAATTCTTTTCCGGTAGCCGGAAGCCGGAAGCCCATCCCCGTGTCTACCGTCTTCTGGCTCCAGCTCCTGCGGGTCGTGCACATCTACTCGTCGATCATGCTCGTCGGGTCGATCGTCTTCAACACGGCGATACTGAATCCCGCGCTCAAGCGAATTCCCCCTGCTCACTCGACCGTCGTGAGCCAGAAGATCGGTGCGGGGCTGATGATCGTCGGCACGACGGCGATTGCCCTACTCGGGATCACCGGGTTCTGTCGGCTTTGGGTGATGGGCCAGCTGCCGAGCTTCTTCACCCGCGACTTCGTCACCGGTCCGTACGGCCGCTGGATCGTGCTCATGGCGCTGGCGTGGTTCGTCCTGCTGATCACCGGAACGCTGTCGGGGTACTGGTACCAGGTGATCCTCACCCGAAAGCTCCCCTACTCGGCGGGCCTGCGCGACCTGGAAGAAAAGCGCGCCGCGCAAGAGTGGGTCACGCTGTGGCAGGATCGCTTCTATTATCTGAATGTAGTCGCCGCGGTGCTCGCCGCGCTCGGCGGAGCGATGGCGAAATTTTAGAAGATGGCTACGGGCTACAGCAAAGGACAAAGCGCTCTTTGCCTGTAGCCCGTAGCCGGTAGCCTGCCTCTTGGACCTGCGCGAATTTCCGTTCTACCGATCCCGCCTCGACGCGCGCGGCGTTCCCGAGCCCTGGTCGCTCGACGATCTCGAGGACTACGCCGCCGAGCACGACGACCCTTTCGCTGGCCGCGTGCGCGAGGGCTCACGGCCCGCCGTCGCTCTGCAGATCGAGGCGACGAGCGAGCCGCCGGTCTGGGCGGCGCTCGGCCCCGCCGAGCTCAACGCCTGGGCCGGCGTGGTGTCGCGCCTCTGGCGCCGGTTTGGGCTCGGTGCCGACGAGACGATCGCCTTCTTCGACTACGGCTCGAATCCGTGCGTGCTGCTCTCCTCGTCGATCTACGTCTCGCATCTGCGGCGCGGCGCGGCCACGCGCCTCGGCGCGCACACCATCTGCAACGACGGTGTGGCGAGCATGACGGCGCGGATGCTGGTGATTCTCGAGAACGTGCGTCCCGTGGGGCTGGTCATGCGCCGAGACCTCGTCGCGCCGCTCGCCGAAGCGCTGGCAACGCACGGGCAGCGGGGTGCGAAGAGCTTACGCTGGGCGGCGGTGTCCGAGGTCGAGGGCGCGGCTGCCACCAAGGACGCCGACCGGCTCGCCGACGTGCTCGGTGTGCCGGTGCGGAGGCTGCTGCGCGCCGACGCGGCGTTCTTCGTTGCGGGGGATTGTCCCGAATGTGGTCAATTCCATCTCGATCGGAGCTACCGAGCGGAGTCGCTTGGGGAGGGGGAGATCGTATTGAGCGCGCCGTTCGTCCGGGGATGCCCG
>Ga0315273_10002481_pt1 | contig 21812 bp, 30 predicted proteins | sample YL17G02_0_MG_FD_205753 | JGI IMG/M metagenome (GOLD analysis project Ga0315273, IMG submission 205753) | Sediment microbial communities from Yellowstone Lake, YNP, Wyoming, USA - YL17G02_0 | ecosystem: Environmental > Aquatic > Freshwater > Lake > Sediment | place: USA: Wyoming | collected... | reverse complement strand
ATATACCCTAAAACGAACATATGGCTTTTGAACTCTGTTGAAATAAGTCGAGATCATTTCGAGATCAGTTATGACATTTGATGGATAACTGAGGCCACATCTTGCTGTTGTAACAGGTGTGGGTGGAGACACTGTGCTGACCCATCGATGCATATTTATTACGTTTCCCTCGATGAAGAATTCTTGGAGAAGGAACTCATCATAGTTCGGCGGAGTTTGTGTCGAAGACATTGAGCTTGAGAGTGTGATGATCGTTTTGTCTGCCCTTATCTCTTCAGTGACGGTCGCGGTCGTTCCACCGACACCCCGAAACTCGATGATCGAATGTGGACTTTTTTCTCTTTGATTTTCGCCCTTGACTTTTATGATGTTCGGATGTGTATGAAGAGGAGGATTTTGATACTCGATGCGTGCTTCTTGGAGTTTACCGGTATGTTCAGTTTGTGACGAGAGAGCATGACTTTTCGGATGATGCTGGTCTTCAGTTACTTCAGAGAGGTCGATGTGTTTGAGAGGTGTGAGGGACATATCATTCTCTATTTAAAATGGTTTTCACTAATGAGGTTCAATCTTTATATCAAACGAATACTATAACTTCACTAGCTAAAGCCCCTCGATAAACTTTATTGAAATCAATGGCTGGTAAATTTGGTGTCACAACAATTTTGTCAATCTTTCCGCTTTTCCCCGCGAAATGTTTAGCAGTAGTTAGACTTTTTGAATATGATTTGGCTGTATTTCTTCTTTGTTCATCCTCATATCCTCTATACAAAACCGTCCCATTTTTAGGACGTAAATGTTCCAACCGTCCTCCTTCAACAGCTTGTTTTAGATATGGAACTATTCTTCTATATGCTCTGGGATAGTCTTCCTCTTCACCCGCGCCAGTAATATCAAAATATATGTTGCGAAGTTCTTGATTATGAGACTCGAATAAAACATCTTCAAATATTATTTGTCTTAGCAAAATCATTTATTTTCTCTTTAGTTCACCAACGTCTTGACCCGCTTGAATTCTCGCATCGATTTCGAAGGGGTTCGCTCGATACCCGTCAAGTTTCGTAAAGAGTGATATCGTCATCCAAAATAGTCCATAGAAAATCCACTGAAATATCGATAGGTAGATCTGTTGCTGAAGATGGATACGCTCATGGACTCTCACTGTGAGATTGTTGAAGTCGTATTCCTCAACATAGAAAATACACCAACCGAAAGAAAAGGCATCATATTTCATTACGAGTTTCTTGTATAACCAGCTACCCTTCACAGTGACGAGTTCCCACGCTCCGTCTTTCCATCCTCGACCAACAACTTGTTCCGTCGCAATGAGGAATCCTACGAATGGAAGAACAAAAATCATCGTGAGTGACGACCACACATACGTGAGATATCTAAGAAAAATATTATTCGGCCAGGGATTAAATTGGGTCATTTTTGTTATTTTGGTTCCTTTATGGTGTCGGTATCGTCACCACCACTAGTTTTGAATTTTGACATTATTGATTGAAACAATGGTTGGAGTAACTTCCATCCCACGGCAGCCCCCAATCCAGGCACTAATCCCCATACAAGATATTGTGGAATAGTTGTCGTTTGACTTGGATGGATCGCTAGAGCAAATAACATTGCGAAAAGAGCAGGCACAATTGCCATAATCATGTTTATCCATTTATTATCCATAAAATGAATTGGCGCTCGATCCGATGCCATCTTTAAAACCGTTATTACTGCTGAGGATGCTATGGCCACAACCAGGAATTCCCAGCAAAATATAGTGGTGATATCAAACATAACTTTCACACTCCTTCTTTTTAATTATTATGGGAATTGTTTGGAGGGATAGCTAAAACGATATATCTTCACCAACGGATGGGTGTTCTCTATACCACTTTATTGTTTCTAATAAAGCCTTATCGAAAGGTATTTTGTTTTCGAAACCGATAAGTTTCTTTGCGAGAGAAATATTTGATTGCCGATATTTAGAGTCACGAACGCCATCTCTATTCACAAAAATAATTTCGCTTTTGCTTTCGGATAAGTTTATTATTTTTTTGGCGAGTTCAAGAATGGTCATGTAATTGCCTGGGTCTCCAATGTTTAATATTTGGCCAGCTATTTTATCGGAATGAATACACAAATCAACGGCATCTACGAAATCATCGATATAGCACCAACATCTCATCTGAGATCCATCATTTACAATTGGGATTGGTTGGTTATTTACTGCTTTTCTAACAAAAATTTGTATTGCCCCCTCGCCCGTTTGTCCACCGCCAAAAATCCCAAATGGTCTTAGTGAGCAAATATCCATTCCGTATTGTTTGTGATATGCGATTGCGAGTTGATCGCCAAACAATTTGCTTATTGAATATGTTAATCTCAAATTATGGACGGATGTAAACAATGATTGCCCGTCAATTTCATCGTAGTTACTCGAATCACCGTAAATTTCGCTAGATGAAAGAATTATGACTTTTGGTATTTGATTTTTGTGACAAAGATCAATTACATTATGGGTCCCAATTCCGTTTGTAACAATTGTGTCAACTGGTTTTTTGTGATAATTTGATACCCCCGCTACTGCCGCGCAGTTAATTACAACATCGATATGATCTCGTATGGTAAAATCAAGTGTTTTCCTATCTAAAATATCACCATTTATGAATTTCGCTATTTTGTTTCTTACTTCCGGAAAATATTGAAGTGTGTCACGAGACAAATTGCCAAGACCAACTACTTCATGACCACAATTAAGGAGTCTTTTGGCAAGATGAACTCCTATAAAACCCTCCAAGCCGCAAATTAGAATTTTCATTATTTCTTACCACCACTGACATATTCCATAAAAGCTTTTAAAATTTCTTTCCAATCAGTGGCTCCAACATGAGTCTTGTTTTTTCTGGAATCATAATCACATTTATCGCATTTCCAGCCACAACCTTTATCGTCACAAATATGGGCCATTTCTATTTTACAGTTGGGACACTTCATTGATAAAATTCTCCTACTTTTAAACAAATATATTCAATTTGTTCTTCCGTTAATTCTGGATACATTGGCAAAGATAAAATTTGCTTACTTAACATTTCTGTTATTGGTAACTTTCTGTTATTATTGTTTTTGTATGCTCCCTGACAATGAATCGGTATGGGGTAGTGGACGCCGCAAGATACTCCATTTGATTCCAGGAATTTCTTTAATTCATCTCTCCTATCTGTTCTAATAACATAGAGATGAAACACTTGATTCTCATATTTTGGATCTTCCCAGCACATTTTATGAAGAATTTTTATTTGTTTAATTTTGTTAAGTTTCTGATCGTAGTGTCGCGCAGCACTTCTTCTTTTCGTATTCCAATCAAGGATGTATTTTAGTTTTACATTGAGAATTGCGGCTTGTAAAGCATCCATACGAAGATTCATACCAACAATTTCAGATTCATATTTTGATTTTCGTCCGTGATCTCTAAAGGCTTTCGCAAATTCATAAACATCTCTATTATTTGTGGTAAGACATCCCGAGTCGCCAAATCCACCGAGGCACTTCCCAGGGAAAAAACTAAAACAGGTTGTATTTTTCGAGCCAACATAAGAACCATCGTTATATTTCGCAAAATGAGCTTGAGCAGCATCCTCGATAATCGTAACATTTTCGACTTTCACATTATCCAATTTTTGGCGTAGCAAATCGACATCCACAACATTGCCAAATAAATGGACAGGGACAATACCGTTGATATCACTACAAAATCCGACCATATCTACGGCATCATTTAAATTCATTAGTCCATTTTCTTCATCAACATCGATAAAATTGGCATAAATATCTAATGATTCCCCGGCTTCTGCTGTGGCCACGAAAGTGTTAGATGGCGTCACGAACTCATTAAGTTTGTGTGCTTTCATGGCAATTTGTAGCGCGGATGTCCCCGATGAACATCCAATACAATATTTAGCACCTATTTTTTTGGCAAAATTTTCTTCAAACTCTTCCAAATATGGTCCACCAATGAATGCGCAATTGTCAATAACATTTTTAATCGCAGCATCTATTTCCTCCTTAATGGATAGATAATTGGCCCTAAGATCCACAAATGGAATTTTCAATTTTTACCTCTTTCTATTATTAAATTTTATCATTTTTTAAGTTGGTTGATATTGTTAGTCGTCGTCAAGTAACAATTCCCAAATTAGTCTTCTAAAATCCTTTTTACCAGTCAATTTTATATTCTCATTGATATTGTGAGAGGTATCGCCAAATATCTTTGATTCAATTAGTTTTTCTTTTTGTCCAACCAAATCACCATAAAGATTGTTTGTCACAATAATTGTTGTTGAATAATCTCCATAAATGTTTCTTTTTATTTTGAGATCGTGAACCGTATCACCAAAAATATCAAATTTAAAGGCGGCGTATCTTTCTCCTTGATGCCAAAAGATTCTTTTCCAATAACTCCACGAATTTTGTATGAAACTAGAAAGAAATCCCATCCCACGAACAATAAGACCGCTGCCGGGACCTAAACCACGCGTAACTAAAGACATGATTATTATTAAACCGGCTTCCTCTCATAAACATTTTGTGAAGTGGGGTTCCCCTGCTCGTCAAGAAGATCAAAGGTGGCAACGGGTGTTATTCCATCTGGCCCATACATAATCATCTGATTGTTCTGTATCTTCCATCGTCCAAATTCTGCCTTCTCTAGTCGCAAAACTTGACCCTGTAATCCGAGAGAAGCACTTACAGCAAGTGAGGCCGAAAACGCAGCAGTGTCCGCTTTTTCATAGGCGCAGGAAGCTGAAGCGGCGGCAATTAAAGCATAATCGGCGGCAAGTGAAGATGAAACTGCGGCAATATCAAGTTTTGCTTCATTATCTTGAACAATTGTATAAACATCAGCGACCGACGAAGACATTGCGAGAGTCGCATCATAAACATATGTATTCGATTGTGACAAGTCAATCATTGAACTTGATAAGAAAGAGAATGACCCGGACATATAATCAATAGAACTTGACATCCCCGTAACGGCGCTATAAACTTCGATGTTTGATGAAGAAACGCCAACCATGGACGAGGACAAAAATCCCACAGATCCAGACATGAAATCAACTGATGAAGACATTGTTCCAATGGCATTGTAAACTTGCTCGTTAGAGGAAGATATTTGTGCCATCGAAGAAGAAAGATAGGAACCAGTGGCATCACTCCAAACAGCGGAGGCAATAGCAGATGGATCTGATCCACTCGTTGAGACGATGTTTACTATATTTGAAACCTTTTGGCGAACCATAACATTGTAAGAACCGAGAGTAGGGACAACGACATCCCCCGTTTCTCCTTCGTCTAGCAGTAGGTTGCCATCTAGGACAAGGATGTGATCTGCTTCCTGAGGGCGGATTTTCCAACCATTTTTTAGGAAAAAATAACCATCAAGAGATGCTCCGCCACCAAGAGGATCTCCACCAGCAACGCGAATTGCTTCTAACCACTTTGAATTGTCATCAATAAGAATTTCTTCTTTGTAATCGCTATATAAATCAACTTTAATATTGACATATGAAATACCGGGTTTAGCAATAAATAATTTATTGGGTCCGTCAAAGGTAAACTTAATCATGGTAGTTTAATTATGTTATGCGTTCAATTTTTTAAGTGTTGTTTCGGCTTTGCTACCGGATATATTACCGTTACAATAATCAAGAGTGGTAATAGATTGCTGTTTTTTCACCAATAGATATTGTTGAATTAAATTAAGAAATGGGAAAACATCATTTTGGAATGGAGCATCCAACGCCAAGATCTCTTACATTTTTTGCCGAATTTGCCATCGTAATCATATGGACCCCTTTTGCGTTTTTGTGATTGAATGCTACCGATTTTTATTGTTTCTTGAATGTTTTGAAGAGTGGGAAGAAACGCTCCCGTTATTGATAGCTTAATCCCATAATAGATTTTGGGATTTTTTTCTCCGTGTCCGTATCGTTTTTCTTTGATTTTATAAACTCCCACAGATCCTTCCCCATCAAATAGTCCAGCCATATATTCCGGAGATAATTTATTGTTAACGTTTTTATTTTTTATCAAAATTGGATATTCAATTTTCTTCAATTGTTTTAATTTTTTGTCGGCGGTAAAGCCCGACATTGAATTATTACAATAAGCAATTGCGATTTTTGCCTGCTCTTTTTTCTCATGTAAATAAGGAAGAATGGAAGTTAAAAAACATAAAACATCTTTTTTAGACCCCAGCATCAACCGCAAACACAATTTATTTTTCTTGTTTTTTGGTTTTTGTGTGCCAACATTACCATATTTTAGCGTTTTATAAATTTCTTTTATTATTGGGTGATAAGACATAGATATAATAAGTGTAACACCGTGATAAATTTTATCGGATTTCCCGTTCGTCGCTTTGTATACACCGACTGTGCCCTCGCCGTCAAATATACCCGCTATGTATTTGATATCTAACATAGATTTTATTATAACAGAAGAAAATAAAATTATGTTGGGTTACTATACGTTCTTTCGAGCGCCGATACAAGTGCCACTGAATTTGCTATGGATCTAGCAATTGTTGTTGTGTTTTTTACGAATTGTGAAGTGGCAAGACCAATCGCTACTGCTGTTATTGGAGCTTCTGATCCGGAAGCTCTACCTCCGTCAGTGTTAGTATCGTAAGCAAAACTTCTTTGAATTGAGCCACTTCCCGCCACTGAGCCAGTCATTGGAAGACCATCGTTATCGGTTACAAGAACGGCGTCTGCGGTTCCATAAGATCCGCTAGGGACTGACGAATAATAACACCAGTATTTTGCGCTTGAATCTGCTATTAAGTTGTCTCCCATGTTGATAGATATGACCGCCGTATACGGGTATGTTCTCTCTGTGTTGGTGTCATCAACGAAAACTAATCTGTTGATATCTGCGTTCTGATAATCATCGATAAAAATGCCACCTTCGGAGCCCGAAATCGTATAAAGAGTATCACCTACGAATCTGAGTATTGAATTCACCTTTTTACCAATTTGTTCACCAGCACCAGCATCAATATCGCTATTGAGTCGTAGTTCATAATCAACATATTCATAAACTTGCTCCGCCGTTCCCTGATTGGCCGCGATTATCGTATGGAAATATCTATTTGTTCCTCCGATATTTCTCGCTTGCGGCGCAGCATACCAAGTAAGTGACATACTAAGATATGGCTGAGAACCAGTAACAACAGAATCTGCGTGTGTAACTTTGATGTCTGTTGCGTTTGCGAGTGGGAAACGATATGCCTGATAAGTAAGGGCGCTAACACCGATGTCTGATAATTGAGAGAAAGCATAAGATTTCGCATAAATGCGGCAATATACTTTCATAAATGAGCGATAATCAAATGCTCCGTGTGATCCATCACCATAAACTTTCACCGCTTGATTGACGGGACCCGTAAGTTGGAAGTTCGCAACTGAGCCTGCTGCTGATTGAAGGAAATATGCTTGGTCAGTGGCCCCGATTGTGCCTAGTGTTACGATACCCGCCCATTCTTCCTGAGAAACACCACCAGTATCTTTGAGTGCCCATCCACCAGTTCGGAGTAAATATCTAGTTGTATTATCTTTCCAGTCCCAACCGTTCACCATTTCGAATTGCTCATCCGTGATTGGCCCCATGGGAAATGGAAATTTAATGTAAGTAGCATTTGATTTCCAGAGTTCTTTTAATTTCGAATAAGTGCATTTTATTGTTACACCTTCGTCACCGAGCTTATCTACTTTTACAAGTTGAACAGTTTTCCCGGCTGTGTCTATTACTATTTCTTCGGTATCAGTAAGGTCATCTGGGTCAACTATAAGATATGTCATTTTTCTTTATCTCCTATATGTTAATTATCATGCCGGATTATTGTATTGTCTGTCTTTTTGTTGTTGAACAAGAAGGCTATATCCATTCACCCCTAGAGTTATTCCAGAATACCATAGAGCAATATAATCATTTTTGAAAACTACAATATGTGAGGCAATATCGGAAACGTAGTTATATTCGTAGACGAAAGATGTGTCGCTTACTTCAATACCGGCAAGTTCACTATTATCAGAATCTTTATAAATTCTCGCTTCACTTCCGGAAATAAGCCCAGATATTGTCAAAACCTTATTGTTGTTTATTGTAGTCGAATGCCCTGATGAGTTATTCACTGTTGATGGATTTGAACCATAAATGGCACTGATTGTAACATCACCCGGTGAAGAGTTCTCGATGTCATATGTGTTATTTGAGAACTTTAGATTCGGAAATGAGGATGTCCCCGCAACTGTAACATTGATTCCTGTTTGACAACCAATAAAAGAACAACTCGCGATAGTATGACTCGTCGATGATAATCTGAGAGCACGTCCCGGTGAAGATAAAAAGTTGCAATATCCAACACGACCTGTTCCTGGTAACATTTCTGCATTTTTCGAAACTGTATTGCTAAGGAAATCTTTATTTACATCAAAATCAGCTAATGTGATTACGTTGGGACCATCTATTATGGAACCACAAACTCCATATTTGGTGATGTTTGTTCCATTTGCGGTTATATTGAATCTATTTGATGTGCTTTCTGATTTGAAAATAGGTCCTTGAACCCCGGCATCTCCAGATTTCGTTCCAAAATATATTTCCGTGTTCGCACCAGCATTCCCCTGGAAGATAACATCACAAAATCCTTCTGAATACATACTGTTCAAAAATAGCAAAATTGGGCTAGTTGTATCCTTGAAATATGTCGCAACAGCATTTGTTGTTGAGCCAAACTTCAGTTTTCCTTGAACAAGAAGTATTCCCTTATATGATCTTATAACTCCCCACATGTTTGTATTGTTTTGCTCTGCTGTTACAAAATCAGCAAATGTGGCGGGTGACCCGGATGTTCCTCCATCAATTTGAAGAGACGTTCCATATCTAACTGCATCCCAAAGAAAGTTGTTTTTTGAGGTTGTCGCCGTAGTCTTGCATGTTACTGAAACCCTATTTACTGTTGGCTTACTAAGAACGCCGCTTGTGGCGTTCGGTGTCGTATTTACATTCACACAAAAGCATTCATAGCCTCCCTGATAAGATGGAATACCTCCAACTGTTTTCCCACCAACATACCATTCACTATAACTCCCTGTCGAATCAGTTAAACGAACACGAAAGCCACCATTCTCTTTTGTATCTAAGGAGCCAACAGTAAGACAGAGCATCCACGCATAAACATTCTTATTTGTCATATCGACATTGTTTGTGCAGGTAAAGGTATTGATATAAGTCGTATTGCTTACTTTTGCGCTGGCTGCACCTGTTCCTTGAACTTTTGTTTCTGTATCTGGCGTAAATGAAGTAGTCCAACCGGTGGCAGAATCACAAGACGAATCTGCGCCCGTTGCAGTGAAGAAAAGAAGATCTGTTGTTACGTTTCCTGCCATGGTTCATACCTGATAAGTTTACCCCTATCACAATCCTCTTCCTTACAATCATAAGCTAAACATGCTTTTGGACAATCCGGCCACACTTTACATTTATGATTTTGAGAATTGAAATAAAAACACCCATTGTTTGTTACTTTGACTGTTACTATCCATTTTACATCATTTGAGAGTTGTTGCTTGAGCCAAGGTGGGATTTCTGTGATTTCAAAAACAAACTTATGTTTGATGAGTTCGTCTCTTGTGAGAATAGGTTTTAGAAAACCCGAACAGCAAGGTGCCTTACAATGGGAGCATACATCATTTATTGTTCTTCCTTTTTGTTCGAGCGTTACAGCCTTTGATGGTATGCCATTCATGTCAACGAAGTTCCATATTGTGCAATTTATTTCTGGCATATGGGATCATTCTTCCCTTTTTGCGATGTATTTTTCTTTTCCAGTTATTTCGAGTTGAAGCTCAAGTGCTTTCCTAAATTCAAGTGATGGCTTCCACTTAATTGTTATTGGTTTCGCTTGATGTGGCTCGATAGTTGTTGGCGGATCAATTAAAACAAGTGTTTCCGTTTTTGGAACTTTAGGAAATGAATATTTTAATTCAGTGAAAAGAGCATCCGTATCATTAAATAGATATACTTTCAATTCCTTGGTGGTTCCAGCTTCAACTTGTCCAAGGTAGATGTTTTTTATTTGCTTTTTAAGATCCACAGATTCAAATAATTTCATTCTTTAATTTCCTCTTTATTTGCGTCGATCCACTTATTGATTAAAGACAATTTCGCCTTCATTAATTCCAATTTTAATTTTTCTACCTCTGAATCCGCTTTTGCCTTTTCCTCTTTAATAACGGTTTTTGCTTTGATATTTTCAAGAACTTTTAAAAGAGTCTCATCGATTTTGTCTGATTCTTCTTTTATTTCGTCGTCCGTTTGGGGGGTTGGCATATCTTTGATTTTCTTGTCGATAAGAGATTCCATTACTTTAACCCTTTTTGGAAACTCCTTCTTATTTCTGGTTCGCGCAGCTTCTAACAACTTATCAACATCTTTTTCGTCGTTTTCGTTAATGGAGATAATCGGAACAGTAATTGCAGCAATTTTCTTTTTTGATTCGATAACATACTTAGCATCTTTTATTTCTTTAACTACTTCTCTTGTCTTTGAAATAAAAAGGATATCATTATCGCCAATATTATTTTGATCAAATATTCTTGCTGAATACACAATACTTCCTTCTTTGAGTAAAGATATTTTGTCTTTTATTTTTAGATAGTGTTCTTTGGATAAAACCTTAAGACACTTAATTTGTCTAGGTTTGTTTTGGTCTACGATGGTGATGGTTATGATTTTACTATCCATGCTTTAATTATCATCATTTTTTATCTCCGCAATCTTCTTTACTTGGCGGAATCGACAGCTTTTCTTCATATGGCTTAAAATCTTTTTCAAAATGACATCGAAGACCACTTCTATAAAAGTGAGTTTCCGCCGGATGTCCAAAAATAACCGCATTTGAATCAATACTTTTCGTTACGAGCGATCCCGCCCCGATGATCGAATCTCTGCCAATAACAACTCCCGGCAAAATGACCGACCCCGCCCCAATAATTGCCCCATTTCTTATAATTACTGCCGTCCTCTGTAAACAGCTTTTGCTATTTGGGCAAAGTGGATGTATAGTATTGGTGATTACACAATGAGGAGCAATCCAAGCGTTATCTTCAATCATTGTGTATTCTGGAATGAAGCAGGATGAATGAATTCTTACATTGTTCCCGATTTTTACATGATGACCAATTTCTGTGTGCGTTCCAATCGAACAATTATCCCCGATAACAGTATCCTCACGAATAACAGCATAATGGCCGGAATTAAAATTATCTCCTATTTTTACGCGCGGATAGATAAGCGTCCCTTCACGGATTTTTGAATTTGTGCCGATTTCATATCCAGCATTAGTAATCATTTAGTCTCTCCCTTAAGACATTTTTGTGCTTGTTCAAGAACTTCAACGACTTCAAGACCATTAATCCCGTCTGTTCTACATTTTGTTCCATTCTGACAACAATCAATAAAATGAAGTAATTCTTCTGTTAGTGGTTGTTTGCCCGAAATTTTTGGGGCACAAACGCTTCCAGATCTCAATTTCACACCATAAGCCTTTTCGCCATCTGGCGGGATATAATCAAATCCGTTGTCATATACTAATAGCGGAGCTTCCGAATTGAGATCGTTTGCCACATACATATGTTTATCAGAAATTACCTTTACTATTCTTGATTTTAGTGGATGATACCAAGATACCATAATATAAGCAGTTCTGTTTCTTGGGTATCTAAGTGTTATATTGACTACATCTTCCATGTTTTTGTTAATAAAAGCAGAGCCCGTGGCTGAAATTCCTCCTCTTTCTGGCATATCATCCATTAAAAAATTACATGTGCTGATATCGTGCGGCGCTAAATTTATCGATGCGTTTATGTCTTCTCTTACAATTCCCATGTTTAATCGTTCAGTATCTATATAAAATATCTTTTCGTCTTTTATTAATTCTTTTATTTTTAATATCGCCGAACTATAGAGGAATGTATGTCCAACCATAAGAACACACTTATTTCTATCTGCTAATTCATTCAATTCAATGGCGTCACATGTTCTAATTGTCAGCGGTTTCTCTACAAGGCAGTTCTTTCCCATTGATAAAAAATACTGAGCAATCCCGTAATGTGTTATCGGCGGTGTGATAATGAAAATGCCATCCGCTTCTTGGAATTCCTTTTTACCAACGCTGTAATGAGCAAAGTCGGAACAAACCAAAGCTTCCGTTAAACGAAATTTTTTGGCCACCAGTTTTGCTGCTTCAATGTTGGTGTCACACAAAACGGTGATTTCAACATCTTGATTTTCCAACAAAGTTCGGATAACGTTTTTGGCCCAATAACCACCGGCACCGATTATCGCTGCCTTAAACATGCTTTTTATAGTCCTTTATATGATTCTGCTGAAATCCACACTGGATTGTCAAATTCAAAACCACAATCCACACAACGGAATAAACAATTTTTTATTTGACCATCAGAAGCAATTTCTTCCGCGAAAAATCCTTGACCATCATGATTTTGTTGTAAAACGGCAATTGACATTCTTGATATGCTTAAATCGTAAACAACTCGGCAGTTACACCGAGGACATGCGTAGTTTCCCTCTTTTTTCTCTTTCTTTTCTTTCTCACACATTTATCTTACCTCTCACTTTCTCACACTTTCATAGTGATCCCGAAACCACTTCACCACGATTTTAATTCCCTCTTTAATATTTGTTTTTGGTTTCCATCCGAGTGCCGTAATTTTGTCGATATTTACAGATTTCTTTTGGATTCCCGTTTTATCACCAGACCAAATAATTTTGCCGTCATATTCCATGTTTTGTTGAATTAATTCTGCTATCTCTTTTATTGAAATGTCGATTCCAGAAGCAATGTTTATTGGCTCCTTGTCGTCATAATTTTCCATGACAAGAACAAGCGCATCACAAAGGTCGTCAGCAAAAATAAAATCTCTTAATTGCGACCCATCTCCCCATAATTCGAGTATCGGTTGTTTATTGATTTTTGCGAGATATATCTTGTGGATCATTCCTGGAATAACATGTGAATTTTCTAAATTAAAATTATCGTTTAGTCCGAAAACATTGGTGGGAATCGCTACTATAAAATTGCACCCATACTGATCCCGGTATGCCTTTGATTGAATATCTAACATTCTTTTGGCAAAGGCGTAACCATAGTTTGATTCATGGGGCCAACCATCATGTAAATCACATTCTTTTAATGGTTGTGAAGCGTTTTCCGGATAAATACATGTTGAAGCAAGAGAAATTAATTTCCGAACCTTAAACATTCTGGCAGCATTAAGAACATTTGTGTTGATAAGAATATTGGATGTAAAAAATTCTCCAAGATAACTCATATTGGCGTTGACACCGCCCACACGAGCGGCAAGATGAAAACAATCGAATTCTTCTAATTTATGAAATACATTCTTACAGATGCCACCATTGGCAATAACCGACCATTCGAGAAATGTCTGATATATCTTCTGGCAATCGGTTAAATCACCGGACGTTACATACAATTTATTGTTGCTCAACTTTTTGGTTAGTGCGGACCCAATTAATCCGGTAGATCCAGTAATAATTGTCTTTTTATTGTTCATTTTGTGATCTCAAACGGAATGTTGCTCGTTACGAACTCTTCTCTTATTTTATACTCTCCTGGCCTATGTGTGTTTGGCATTCTTTTAGATAAAACTTTCGTCCACTTGAATTCCGGAAAATCTTTTTTGGCATTGGTTCCATAAGTGAAAATATATTTAGCCCCGACATTCCTGACTTTATCCATTAATTCTTTTGTCTCAATTTTGTTATAGAGATTGTCATAATTTTTGTGTTGTGACTTATCAATATAATTTGAACAATTTGAACAATATGGGGGATCAACAAATACTAGGTGTGATTTTTCTGGTTTATATTTTGATGCCGGGTCACAATAAAATGTTCCCTCTTTAAGAATGGATAAACATTTAATCGTATTTTTTATCGGCAATTTAAACTGTTTGTAGATTTTCCAACTAGATAATTGGCCGACAAAAAGTCCAGTCATATTTATTCTGATGTAGACCATTTCACCGGGGTGTGATAAACCAAGACATCTAACATCGGTTTTGTCCGGATGTTTATCAACGATTTTCTGAAGTTCTTCTAATCTCTTTTCTGTAGCATAAATTTTTAACCAGCCCCACAAAAGTATTAGGTCGGAATTCGTATCATAACCAATAAATCCCTTATTTAAGTTTCCCACACTCATCGAAAAAGAGCAAGACCCAGCGTAAGGTTCTATTATCCATGAGAATCTTGGAAATTTAAAATCAACTTTTTTCAGTAAGCGCCACTTGGAACCTACATAGCGGAACGGTGGGCGAATAACATTCATGGTTTGTCATAATCCTTGACGAGTGTTCCCTCCCACAACTTGATATTTAAGTATTGTTGAAATTCAATACGAGTATTTTTATTGTAGGTCAAAAGGCTCATAACATATTTTTCCGCCTTTATTTTATCATCGAATTCGAGAAATACTAGACGACAATCATCACTATATGTAACGAGATATTTTTTCATCGAACGCATCCTAGATCATATTCTACCATTTTTTGAACAAGACCGGGAAATGAAACCTTTCTTTCCCACCCCAATAGATCCTTAATCTTTTTTGGATTCCCCTGCAAATAACTAACTTCTGATGGACGGAAATATTTTGGGTCTATCTTTATTAATGTTTTGCCATTAACAATTCCGGTTTCATTAATTCCTTTGCCAATCCATTCAATTTTACCAATACCGGCATACTCAAATGTCAACTCGCAAAATTCTCTAACTGAGTGCGATTCACCAGAAGCGATTACAAAATCATCCGCTTTATTACCGAAGGTTAATATCTTATCAATTGCTAGGACACTATCACTGACATCTAGCCAATCTCTTCTAGAGTCAAGATTTCCGAGATAGAGACAATTTTGTAATCCATATTTGATTTTTGCCGCTGCCATTGTAATTTTCCGTGAAACAAATGTTTCTCCCCTTGTAATGCCGCTAGTGTTGAAAAGAATCCCATTTGAGGTAAACATCCCGTATGCTTTTCTATAATTTTTTACGATGTGATAACCAAATGCTTTCGCACAGGCATATGGACTCATTGGTGATATTTTTGATTCCTCATCTTGCGGTGGTGGAGTGTCACCATAAATTTCCGACGAGGAAGCTTGATAAAATCTGACATTCGGACAAATCGCCCGACAGGCATCAAGAAGACGAAGAACACCCATTGCTGTTACATCAACGGTTGAATCAGTAAGGTCGAATGATACTCTCACATGAGATTGAGCCCCAAGGTTCGCAATAAAATCTGGTTTATATTTTATTAATGTTGTCCAAATAGAATTGGAATCGGTTAGGTCAAAGTATTCAAGTTTGAAATTTCTGTTTTTGAATAAATCATCGATTCTATCGGTGGCAATTAGTGATGTTCTTCTCTTAAGACCGATTACATCATAGCCACAATCAATATAATGCCTACAAAGATTGCTCCCAATATGTCCGGTAGCACCGGTTATTAAGATTGTTTTCATAGAAATATTATAACAAGAAAAAGAGGGATTGTGTTATTTTTTGATGTGATGCGGCTCTTCGTTAATGGTGTCCCAATTGTGTGGGTCGCTCATTAATTCAGAAGGTAAACGAATACTTATTTCGGACCGACATGTGGAAACAGCATCATTCAAATCTGTGGCAAATTTTTCATATTTTTTAACGCGACTTTCAAATTCATCCAAAGAAGGTCCCAGTTTCGCATCCTCGATTAAATCAAGTAAATACTCAACAATATGAATCTCGATTGAATCCTCGTGGTCCTCGTGGTTTTCATTTATTTTATCGAAATTCCATAGACGCCTTAGTAAATTCGCTCTTTGTCGAGCTAAAATTTTATGTAGACCTAGCTTATTGTCAAGCTTCTTCAAAATGAGTCTTCTTATTGATACTAAAAATCTCATTTCTTGTTCGACCCAATTCCCGATGTCGCTGTAAAACAGTTTTTATCCATAAAATAATCATTTAATTTTTTGACTAACCACGAATCAATGTTTCTATCTCCCTTTCTTATTTTTGAGATCATCTCCCCGATTAGATTTGCCTTTATAATAACCGTGCCAAAGTAAAAATCGGTCTGATTTCTCAGGAAATCTTCAAGAAGTTTTAATTTTTTCTCTTTATTTAACTCATCGGCTATAATCCGATCAAATACTGTTTCTAGCTCGTTGTTATTTCGTTTTAAAATCTCATCAATAATTGGTTTCTCATATTTCGGAATTTCATCGGCCAGTTTTGGGATTTCTCCCTGTTCATATCCGCGATAAAACTTACATTCCTTACATTCGTCCATGTCTTTGTTGTGAGTAAATACTCCACCAGCATCGCACCCCTTAATAGTGTCACCATGGAAACAATCGGGTCTAGACAATGACCATTTTAAATTCTCGAAGAAATTCTTATTATTTTTATTGTTTTGTATATATTTCACACAATCTCTAATATCACCGGCATATAAATATCTTTCCGTGTGATTCTTACTTTCTAGCGGTTCAGCAAAAATCTTAAAGTTTCCACCATGTTCCACCCTATAATAGATTAAAATCCCGTATTGTCGAGCGATTTTGTTAATTTCTTTCATTTGAGCTTGTAAGTGGCCCAGCGATGTAATGCCACCAAATTGTTCTTTCTCCTTTGGAAGGGTATAACCAGGAATTAATTTTTGTTTGAGTCCATTGATAAAATCCTGACTATTCTTATTGGCCTCTAGATATTTGATACATTGATCTAGAGATCCCTCATATAATTGGGTGGTCACGTCATTATGAAATTCTATGTTTCTTGCCACAATTTGTTTTGTTTTTTGATCAGTCCACATGTTTTGTCGGGATGTAGTAAATAACTTTATGGGAGACAACATGGGGTCAGCCTCGCTTAATAAATCATTAAGTTTTTTAAGATCTCTCTTTTCTGCGCAATTGACACATCGACATCTGTCTTCTTCCCTAGCAATGATTTTCGATTTCATTGCCTTCAATGTCCAATATTCGTTGTTATCCTCGGCGTTCCAACTGCGCGCGAAATTATCTAATAATACCCCAATAATTTCACTTGTTTTAATATGTAAGTGTGTGTTGATTTCTGCTACTGTTTGTTTCCCATAAACTTCGAGAAGTTTTGTTATTCTTTCTTTTAAATTTTTCATTTTCTTTTGCTCCTGTCATTCATCGTATTTAGAATATCTGCTGTAGAACATTTCTCGATATTTTCTTTCTCTTTCGGTTTTGTTAATTGATTCTTGTAGTTTTTTCTCCGCAGCGAGGGAATGAATACATGGTGGAACTTCAATGATCGGAAACACTTGATTATATGCCTCGGTCACTTTTTTAAAATCTGGGTGATCCGGCATTCGTCCGCAATTGTCAATTTCGACACATGGCTGACCGGCAAGTGGTCCATTCTCTTGTATTTTCTTTATTGATTCTAAGATTTCATTTCTGCCGTGCGGCATCTTTTGTAATTTGTCATTACACTCAAAACAGACGCGAACGGTCATTGGTCTAGTAGTGTCCATGGCATAATCAGTCGCATCATAAGATATTCTGTGTTCGTCTTTGGGTATTTCTTTCCAGCAACAATCACAAACAAAACAGGGAGCGGGAGTCCAATGCGAATGCCCGTCAGTTCTATTATCCATCACATATAAAATTTTAATTGAATCATCTAGTTCAAAACTACACCACCCCGACTTGCTTATCTCAATTTTTATCTGTTGGCACACAAGATCAGAAAAGCGAATTTTCCCAGATATTCTATTACCCACAAAACCATTGACACTTGGTTTGGCTCCATCTAAGCAGGTATGTTTATGGTGATATTCTCCATTGATGTTTGTCCACGTCTCTCCATCATTTGAAGAGAGGAAATTAAGTAGTGCTCCTTCACTTGTGTCACCCATATCAATATTAATTGCGAATTCTACATTTTTATAATTTGTAACTGGCATAATATATTTTTGAGTTCCCGACAATGAAAAATTCTTCCGATCAACTAAAAGAACGGGACCACTAATACGTAAAAATTGATTCCCATTAAAAGAAGTTTCTTGGTCAATTAAAGTGGTAACTGGATAACCCATTGGCTTCAATTCTTTAATTTCCTCAATAACAAATGGCTGATGTTCTTTTTTCTCGTAAGCTTTCTTGGTCATTGCCTTAAGGTCTTCACCATCGGAAAATAATCCTCCATCTCTCATTTGGACTGCCCATTTATCAAGGATATTTTGAAGATCGCGCCATTTACTCTTAATATATCCTTCTTGGTGTGTTGCCGTTGTCCGCAAGCTTAGAAAAATATCGCGCATTTCACAATACCGTGGTATATCGATTAATTTTCGCTGATCTCTTTCGGATTCTTGTTTTTTATCCTCTTTGAAGCCATCGGTGATAACTAATCCAGGATTAAACATTCCAAATGCTCCACTTTTTGTCATCGCCTCATCTAAATCTTCTTTCTTAATTGGAAACAAATACTCCTCTGGAATTTCTAAAGCAGCGGCGAGTTTTTTAGTATCAAAAATTTTTGAAATATCCGCTGCGGAATTTTGTATCGGCGCATTAACTTTATTGTTTTTATCCATTTAGATACCCCATGTTCGCTTCAAAATTATTTACCATTCGTTCCCATGTGTATCGTGCTGCTGTCGTTCTTGCTTCATCAACCAATTGTTGATAATACATAACATTTCCTTGAAGACCACAGCCTACAATTTTTTTATTTTTATCAAGGAACAATTCAACACATTCTTTCATAATCCGATAAGTATGTTGAATATCTCCCGCATTAATAAAAAATCCATTTTCACCATCTTTAATATAATCCATTGTTCCGAAAATTGTAGAAATAATTGGGGTTCCACACGCCATACTCTCAAGTGGGGGGATCGCTGAACCCGCAAGTAATGATGGATCGAGAAAGAAATGTGCCAATCCATAGTGTCTATACATCTCATTTTGTGGAACATTGGCAAACAATTTCATCTCAACAATGTCATCGCCAAATTCTTTTTGAAGAAGATCAAAGGCTTGAAGACCGATATTAATTCCTCTAAGAGGTTCGGGTCTGTTTAGCATACAAAAAGTTATTGTTTTTAATTTCATTTTCTCATCATAGGTGTCTTGGTCAAACTTAAAAACATTTGAGTCCACACCGCCGGGAACTCGATAAGGAAGAACTTTTTGTTTGAAAATAAGATTTAGGAATGCCGCGACATAATTGCTTGTCGCCATAAAGTGAATATTTTTAAGACGATATGAATCAATTGCTTGTTTCATCCACACAGCACCATTGTGTTCAAAGGCACCCTCGAAGGTATGACACCAGTAGATTCGATGCGCCGCGTTTTTGTGCTCAGCAACTCTTTTTGCGGTGGGAGAATAAGGAGAAATTAAAATTCCATCAAATTGAAGATATTCTTTAGAATTTGATGATAGCACAGGGAAATTAGAGCTAAGCCACGTCGAGTCAAATGGTGGAACATCAACGAATGCGCATACATCATAACCTCTTTTCTTTAAAATATTGAGGAAATAAACAATACAACGAATTCCACCACTATGGATTGGACCGAGAGCCTCAGTATGGACCGCTACTTTCCGTTTACGATTTTCTTCCATGCTTCCACTTTCTTTATATTTTCCTCAATTTTCTTTTCACATTCTTTCTTTGAGTTACATTCACCACCGATGGAAATTATAATTCCAGTTCCCTGATTTTCTTTACATAGTAGTTGGTGGTAAATTGACCAACGCCACTCATTATCTTCACTGGAATAATTTATTTCACAATCAATATCTCTATCATAAATACAGCGGTAGTTATCCCTAAGAGTTTGAGTCTTTTTATAATTGAATTTTCCTACCATTGTAGGTTCACCGAGAAAAACATGTTGACAAGTGATTGTTTTTCTGTTCTAGACATTTTTTTAATTTGACACTCTCTTTTTAAGGCTTCTGATTTGGTTCCACATTCGCATCTATAAACAAGTTTCACTGGTAATCTTCCTCGCGTATATTTTGATGCCGTTCCTTTATTATGTTTTTCAATCCTCTTATACACATTATTAGAAGTTCCGCAATAATAACTCCCATCATTACACTCAAGCAGGTATACAAACCAATTATTATTGTTTTTCATTTTTTAATGGTTATTTCTTCTTCGTTTGTTAAATCCCACGCGGAACCAATGATCCATTTTTCCGCCCATCCAGATAACAATTTCTGTAATTCTTTTGTTGCTTTCATCTCGTCTTTAAATGCCGTTTTGTCATTTTTTGTTTTCAAATCAAAAATGTCAAGCTCATCGACGAACATAAATTGATTGTCATGCGCTTGCGAACGAATAAACTCCAAAATGTTCTTGAATTCCGGAAGATGATCACACGGGTCGGCCCACTTTACAATACCCACTAGGATTTTTTCTTCCGGGTCGAGCAATTTATTTAATTCATTGGTAATATACCCTTGGGCATTTTTAATTGCCTCTTTTCTTGAGTTAAATATTCCATGTGCGCCATCGCGCCACTGGCATCTAAGTGCCCAACCCCATTCCTTTTTATTCTTCATTGTCTTCATTTCCCTTTTTGCCCATTTTTAGGCCAAATTTCTTATAATTTTTATCAAAGTTGTTAATAAATTTCGGACAATTGTGTGGGCTATAGGGCCTATTTATACCATTGTCATCATATTCATCCGTTACTCTTTTAAATAATCGCTTATAATTGTCAGAAAATTGGTCTTCCAAATTGTATTCATATTTGTTTCTATCCTCATAATCAATTTCAGTTTTGATTGGAAAATAAATTCGATTTCTAATTCCTTTTATCGGGCACACAATGTGGATATCGGTTTCTACCCATCTTTCATTATATGGTTCATTGTTATAATAGTGAGTTTGGATCGCCTCACAGTCTTTGATTTTATGTTCTTTCCCACAAACACACCTAAATTTTTTATTGGCTTTTTCATTTGCCAGCCTGACAAACAATCTTTGTTGTTCTTCCTGAATTTCTTTGAGGCGTTTTTCTATTTTTGTCATTTATTTTTACTCGTGTATTCACAAGTAAGGGGATCTATTCTATCTTTTAAAATATCACTAGTAAAAATTTCTATTTGTCGGCGCATTTCGGCAATTCTTTCCATGTCCCATTTTGTCCATGTTTTTATCTGTTTGGAAATTATTGTCCTATCCTCATCGGTTTTATCATATAATCTAATTGAATGTTCAGCCGAGTCGACAATTTCTTGTGCCAATTTTCTGAGTATGTGGCACGTCCCAATGTATTCTTGTTCGGTTGACAATGCCCTATTTTTGTTGTTTTTCATCTTTTCTTCCCCCTTTTTTAATAACTTTCGTCAAGAATTGTATATAAGCCAAAAGATTTCATAATATCGACCGCGTTTTCAACTTTTTTCTTTCTTAATGTTTCGCTTATTGTTTCTTCAATTTCTTGATCGGTAGATGCTGGCCACGGAATTCTTACAATTTTATTGGAATAAGATGTTTTATTAATTGTTCTACCAAGGAAATAAGCAACACTATCATCGCTTCCCATTCGTTTTAATTCAAGACCATTAATTGTATCCGGCGGGTCATCACAGTCTTCTTCAATCCACATTGGTTTCCCACATGAGCGACAATAAACATCTTTTTCATTTTTCTTCGTA
>Ga0315273_10002480_pt1 | contig 21821 bp, 20 predicted proteins | sample YL17G02_0_MG_FD_205753 | JGI IMG/M metagenome (GOLD analysis project Ga0315273, IMG submission 205753) | Sediment microbial communities from Yellowstone Lake, YNP, Wyoming, USA - YL17G02_0 | ecosystem: Environmental > Aquatic > Freshwater > Lake > Sediment | place: USA: Wyoming | collected... | reverse complement strand
CCGAAACTCGGCGTGAACTCCCGAAACGGCCCGTGCGCAGCAGCGACCAGAGCAAGGTCGTCCTTGACCGCGACAATGATGATCACCCGGAGCCTGCCGGATACGCTCGCGGCGCCGACTGGCTGGAAATCCGCGACCTCTCCGTAACCTAGGTGGAAGCCGACCGTAGCGTTTGGTAATTCGTAGGCTGTTCGGGCGTCGGGAAACCCGCTCTGCAGCAACTCCTCGGCGATCTGCTTCGCGTCTCGGCCGTTCGCGGGCCGACTGAATAACCGCATGGTGCCGCCGTCGCCTCCGGTCCAATCCGCGATCACGCCATCGGGTTCGATGGTGACGTCATACGCCGCACCGGGTACCGGGTAGGACACCGAGAACGACCCGTCCGCAGCGGCGAACCGTGGATTGGTCGCCACCGGCATTCCGATCGGCGGGCGGCCGCAATCGGGGGGGCAGGCGTAACGGGTCGCCGCATCGTCGACCCGGCTGTCCACCAGTGCGAGAATCATCATGCCCGCCACCAGCAGGAGGACCCACAGTCCGAGCGTGGCGAAATACCGTGGGCCCCGGACTCGGCGCGCGATGTAGCGGCCGGGCGGGACGGCATAGCCGTCGAACGAATCGATTGGGGCAACGTCGGTTTCCGGTCCGCTCATCGGGCCGCCGATCGGGCGAGCACAATGTTCTTGACCAGATTCTCCAGATTCGGGCTGCCAAGACCGGTCACCATGTCGTAGCCCGAACTGCCCGGGCTGACCGCGTTGCCGCCGAGTCGGATGTCGCGGAAACCCGGCACCGCCGCGCCCCTGGCGATCTGATAGAGCAGCGGGTTGAAATCACCCAGCGGGGACAGTCCGCTGGCATTGAGAAGTTCGTTGGTCAGGGCGGCCATCCCGGCCCACAGCGGGGCGGCCTGCGAGGTTCCGCCACCGACGACCACCTGCTGCCGGAAGACGAACTTGACGCCGGTAAATGGGTCAGCCACCGCCGCGACATCGGGCACCAGTCGCCGATCAGCCGGGCCGGCCTCGGGGTTGACGATCTGCCACGACGGCCTGCCGAACAACTGGGAGGCCCCGCCGGCACTGCCCTGGGTCAAGGGCACGTCGTACCACGATTGCTCTCCGAGCCAACCACCCTCGGCGTCGGTGGACAGCGTGGTGCCGCCGACGGCGGTCATCTCCGGCACCGAAGCCACCGCGTCGACTCCAACATCGTCCGGGGTCGGCGGGTCCGACCAGTTTTTGCCGCCCCGGCATTCCAGACCAGCGAGGTCGCCGGTGGCGTCGAAGGCCGTTGTTCCGCGGCGCAGTGCCGCCGCCAGCGCCGAACGCACGGGGGCGAGATCGGCGGCGGTCATCAGCCGGTCGCATCCCCAGCCGATCGAGAAGCTCCAGATCGCGCCGGGGAACTGGCGGTCGACGGACTCCATCAGTCGGCCCAGCTTCTCGTAGGTGCCACCGCCCTCGACGGTCGGTCTTGCGTTGACCAGCACCAGTTTGGCGCCGGGCGCGACGGCATGCACCATCTGCAGGTCCATCGTCGACTCTCCGCTGCGCTGGCGCGGCATGCCCCCGACCACCTCCGGGGCGAACTGCGGTAGGTCGAACCAGTCGGCGAAGCTATCCATGTCCTCCTGGTCGAATCCGTCGAAGCTGAACACCACGACCGTCTGGCCGGCACCGGTGTAATCGGCGGCCAGCGGCGCGATGTTGTAGGCCTTCAGTAGTTGGTTCGGCAGCAGGCCGGCGTCGGGGACGTCGAGCGGCGGGGTGGGTGGACGACCTTCGCGGAACGGCGTGTAGCCCAGAATCCGGCCGAGTCCCACGACCTCGGCGCGGGCGGCATCCGGGATTTCCGGTTGTTGCGGCGAGGCATAGAACACGTCACCGCCACCGGGGCCACTGCGGGGCCGGTAGTCGTGCACAGCAACATTGAAGGAGCCCGCGACCGCCCCGGGCGGACCCTCGATGATGGCCCACGCGTCCCCGTCGCGCCATCGCACCGCCAGGCCCCGGGCCGCGGCCCAATCGGTCAACTCCACGGGCCGGGTGGCCCGGCCCAGTGCGGCGGTGAGCTGTACCCGATCGACACGTGCGGGGCCGAGGTCCACGGCTTCGGCAAGAAGCCGCCCGTAAGGTCCGCCGATAAGGCCCGTCGGCGCGTGCGTCCGGTCACCGGCCAGCAACCCGAGACTGAGGGTCAGGACGATGAGAAGTCCCGCGGCGGCGACCAGCCAACGCCGTGGGCTGACCATTCGACCAGCATCGATCAGTCTTCCGCTTCGCCGCAAGGGGATTCAGACCCGGATAGTCATCAATGCTGCTAGAGGACGTCGTTGATGTCGTTCTTCAATGCCTCGGCCTGGGTGCCGAATACCGCCTGCACGCTGTTGCCGACTTCGATAACACCGGCGGCACCCAGAGCTTTCAGCCGGGCTTGATCGACCTTGCCGGGGTCGGCCACCTCCATCCGGAGCCGGGTGATGCAGGCATCGACGTTGACCAGGTTGGCTCGGCCGCCGAACGCCGCGATGATTTGTTCGGCTTTGCTGTCCGCCCGCGCCGGAGCGGCGGCGACTGCGGTTGCCCCCACCGGTACGGCCGTTGCCGCGTTGGCGCCCTCGCTGAGATTGGCCTTCTCCTCCTCTTCGAAGTCCGACTCGACCTCGCGGCCCGGCGTGCGCATGTTCCATTTCGTGATGGCGAACCGGAACATCAGGTAGTAGAGGAAGAAGAACACCACGCCCATGCCGATCAGCAGTGGGACGTTCTTCGCGGCCGGTGCGGTGCCGTAAAGCAGGAGGTCCATCAGACCGGCCGAGAACGAGAACCCGAGGTGGATGTCGAGGGCGTAGGCGATCGCCAGCGAGGCACCGGTGAGCAGCGCGTGAATGACGTAGAGCGGGAACGCCACGAACATGAAGGCGAACTCCAGCGGTTCGGTGACGCCAGTCAGGAACGCGGTCAGCCCGGCCGCAGACAGGATGCCGAAGGCCACCTTCTTCTGCTTGGCGTTCGCGACATGGATCATCGCCAGCGCCGCACCCGGCAGACCGAACATCAGGATCGGGTAGAAGCCCGCGGTCAGATGCCCGCCAGTCGGGTCGCCGGCGGTGAACCGGGTCAGCTCTCCGGTGACGACCGTACCGTCGGGCTTGGTGAAGCTGCCATAGATGAACCAGATGAAGGAGTTCAGAATATGGTGCAGGCCAATGGGAATCAGCATTCGGTTGGCGAATCCGTACACGAACGCACCCAATGCGCCTGAGGCGCCGATGAACTTCCCGAGACCGGTCAGACCTGCGTTGAACAGCGGATAGCAGTAGCTCATCGCGAAGGCGACCACCAGGATGACCAGCGAGACGATGATCGGCACGAAACGCCGGCCGCCGAAAAAGCCAAGATACGGCGGCAACTGAATGGTGTGGTAGCGGTCGAACAGCACAGCGGTGATCAGCCCGACAATGATGCCGCCGAGAACGCTGTAGTTGATCATCGCCTGTTTGCCGCCTTGGTCGAGCACTCCGTCCAGCACGAACGGCGACATGGTCTTAAAGACCGCCTGCATCACCAGATACCCGACAACGGCGGCCAGTGCGGTGGACCCGTCGGCCTTGCGGGCGAATCCGATCGCCACACCCACGGCGAACAGCAAGGCAAGATTGTCGAACAGTGCGCCGCCGGCAGCGCTCATCGCCTGGAAGAAGGGTCCGATCACCGGGGCTTTGATCCGGCCCAGCAGGTCGTCCTGTCCCAAGCGCAGCAGGATGCCGGCGGCCGGAAGGACGGCGATCGGCAGCATGAGGCTCTTGCCGAGCCGCTGCAGCTGTGCGAAACCCGGAATGTTGAATCCTGACTTCGGTTGCGCGCCTGAGGCTTTGGTCACTTCACTCATATCCGGCCGGGCCTTCCTTTATCGCAGCTCAGCGGAAGTTTAGACCCCATTCCCAGACGTGAGAGTCGGTTTTGGCCTCCCAGGCCCAAGCTGATCTCTATCCTTCTTCACACATGCCCTCTACATGAAGGAGAATCCATGGGTTCGACACTGGTGCTGGCCCCGGTCGACGGTCGTGCGCTTGCACTCACCGACGTTCCGGATCCGGTCTTCTCCCAGGGCATGGTGGGGTACGGCGCCGCCATCGACCCGCCCCGGGAGGTCATCGATGCACTGGCACCGGTGAGTGGGACGCTGTTGCGACTGATGCCGCACGCCTACGTGATCATGACCGCCGAGGGCGTCGGCATCCTGGTGCATCTCGGCCTGGATACCGTCGCACTCGAGGGCGCGGGTTTCACCGCTCACGTTGCCCAAGGTGACACAGTGGCCGCAGGCCAGCCGATAATCGCCTACGACGTCCCAGCGATCGTCGCCGCCGGATACAGTCCGGTGATTCCCGTGGTTGTCATGGATGAGCGGGAGGCGTCGAACGTCACCGCCGGCCCCGAAGTTGGCGCGGGTGCCGATATCGTTTCGGGTGCAACGCTTTTCACAGCAAATAAGTAGCAGCGACAATGGAAGTAATCATCCTGGGTGACGCAGCCGAAATCGGTAGTGCGGCGGCCGATTCGATCGAATCCCTAATGACCCGAAAGCCCGACGCCGTGTTGGGCCTGGCTACCGGTTCGTCGCCGTTGTCGATCTACGACGAACTCGCGGCCCGCTGCGCGACCGGGCGGATATCGTTCGCCCAGGCCAGGGGTTTCACGCTGGACGAATACGTCGGCCTGCCCCCGGATCACCCTGAGCGCTACCGTCACGTCATTGACACGGTCTTCGTCTCACGGGTGGACTTCGCACCCGGTGCGGTGGCCGGCCCCGACGGCCTGGCCCCCGACATTCCGGCCGCCTGCGCGCACTACGAAGAGGCCATCGCGGCGGCCGGCGGTATCGACGTGCAGATCCTCGGCATCGGCACCGACGGGCACATCGGATTCAATGAACCGGGTTCCTCGCTCGCCTCGCGGACTCGGATCAAGACGCTGACCCAGCAGACCCGAATGGACAATGCGCGCTTCTTCGGCGACGACGTCGACGCCGTTCCGACGCACTGCGTCACCCAGGGCCTAGGCACCATCATGGCTGCCCGCCACCTAATCCTGGTGGCGACCGGACGCAGTAAGGCCGAGGCGGTGCACCACTTGGCTGAAGGTGCGGTGACGGCCATGTGGCCAGCCAGCATCCTCCAGCACCACCCCCATGCGACGGTGCTGGTCGACGATGCCGCGGCACAGCGGTTGCAGCTTGCCGACTACTACCGGGAGACCTATCGGTCCAAGCCCGACTGGCAGGGCATCTGAGGTGCTACTGACCGCGGGTGCGGTGCTGACCGGCTCAGAGTTGTTGCAGCCCGGCTGGATTGAGATAGCAGCAGGCGTCATCATCGCGGTCGGCGCCGGATCTCCCCCGCATCCGGCAGACCGCGACTTCCCGGCGATGACGGTGGTGCCGGGTTTCGTCGACACCCATGTGCACGGAGGTGGCGGCGGTAGTTTCTCGGCCGGCGCCGACCAGACCGCTACCGCGGTTGCCCTGCACCGCCGGCACGGCACCACCACGCTGTTGGCCTCGCTGGTCTCGGAGGCACCCGATGATCTGCTGCGGCAGGTACGCGATCTGGCCGAGTTGGTCCGGGCCGGCGTACTGGCCGGCATCCACCTTGAGGGTCCGTGGCTGGCCGCCCAACGCTGCGGCGCTCACGATCCCGTTCTCTTGCGAGACCCCGAACCAGAGGAACTGAGTCGCGTTTTCGATGCAGGAGACCAAACGATCCGAATGGTGACCCTGGCGCCCGAGCGCCGCGGTGGAATTGAGGCGATCCGTCGGATCGTCGATGCCGGCGCGGTGGCGGCGGTGGGTCACACCGAGGCCAGTTACCAGCAGACCTGTGCCGCGATCGAGGCGGGGGCGACGGTGGGTACCCACCTGTTCAACGCGATGCGGCCCATCCACCACCGCGAACCCGGTCCGGTGATCGCGTTGCTCGAAGATTCGCGGGTGACGGTCGAGTTGATCGCCGACGGGGTCCATGTCGACGCCGCCCTCTACCGTCACGTGACCAAGAGCGCCGGAACGGGCCGGGTGTCGCTGGTCACCGACGCCATGGCGGCCGCGGGCATGGAAGACGGGGCCTACCGGATCGGTCCCCTAGCCGTCGACGTCACCGGCGGCGTGGCGCACCTGGCCGGTACCGACACGATCGCCGGCAGTACCGCGACGATGGACACGTTGTTCCGATTCGCCGTTACCCATAGCCACCTGCCCCGCGACGAGGCGATCCGGCTTGCGGTACGTCAGTCGTCGGTCAACCCAGCCCGCGCGTTGGGCCTGCCCAGTCCGGTGTTGCAGCCAGGTGCCCGAGCCGATCTGGTGGTGCTGGACGCCGAACTGGCCGTGCACGCCGTGCTGTGCGGCGCTAACTGGATCGATGAGGTCTCGACCGACTAACGATTGGGCTTTGGCTTGGCAACGTCGCGGTTCCCCGCTCGCCCGCGGGGGTGGGGATGTGTTCTGGTGGAAGCTGATGAAAACATCCGCTCTGCCTAAGCCGGGCCTGGTCGCCGCCGCACTGGCCGTATCGGCGATGGTCGCGATCGGCGTGCCACTGGCCCTAGCCGCGCCCACCGCGGTGCCGCCGTCGGACACTCAGGGCTATCTCGACTCCACCGCCCGTTGTGCCAAGCCAGACATCGCTGTGGTTTTCGGCACCACCGAGACCTCGCGGGTGGCGATCTGCAAGACCGCCGGCGGTGAGTTCGAGTACCGCGGCGTTCGAGTGCGCGACGGTGCGCGGCTGATCGTGGCAGCGTCGCGGATCTCCGACGGTGTTTACGTGGCCAAGAACGACGGAGTGACCTACACCGTCACGAGTACGGCGCTGAGCGTCAGCGCCAACGGCGATACGTTCCGGACGCAGTCATGGACCGACTTCAACAGCCCGCAAGCGCCGGCGAGTACGACATCGGGGAGCGCGAGCGCCAAACCGAGCACGTCGAGTCCTGCTACAACATCGGGATCCGCGGCGTCGAATTCCGCTACAGCGTCAGCATCGAAGACCACCGCAGCGCCGTCGACGTCCAACGTGCCACTGCCGCCACCACTGCCCGCCGAAGTCGGCGGCAGCACTTCCTAAGCCCGATCGTTAGCGATCCATCGGGCTGATCCGACGCCCCGTTGGCAGTTTTCCTTACGGGAACTCGATATAGCGTCCAGCGCCGGAATCACCGGCGCGGTCAAGGATCAGCGAACTCAGCGCCACGTCGTCCATGGCGATTCCCATGTTGAGGAACATCCGCCGCCCGGTCGCCGGGACATCGACCTCACCCGCCACGACTGCGGCCAGATGGGTGTCCGGTTTCGGCAGGTCGAAGAAGTAGGCCTCGCCGGCGACCGAGGCGTACTGACCGAGGTCGTCAACGCAGTAGACCACCGCGTCGTTGAAGGCATTCGGCGCCATCGCGTCGTCGTAGTCCACCGGCAGCAGAAGAGCATTCGGATCGGTGTTGGCACAGTCCAACTTCGGGTCCAGCGGGACGGTGATCGTGGTGATCACCAGATCCGCACCCTCGACTGCGTCGGTAGGCGAGGTAGCGACTCGGGTGGCCCGGTCCCCGGTCAGGTCGAGCATCTCCCGGGCCCTGCCCCCGTTTCGGTCGTACGCCGTCACGTGGGTCAGGCCGGGATGAACCTCCAAGGCGACTTCAAGGTGCCGATGGCCCTGCAGGCCACAGCCGACGATCGCCAAGTGCTTGGGATCACCGGGCACGTGCCGCATGGTTACGCCGGAGACCCCGGGTGTGCGCATCTCGGTGATCCAGCCGCCGTCGAGCACCGCGATCGGCCGGCCAGTCTCAGCGTCATTCATGATCATCACCCCGTAGATGTAGGGCAAGCCCTTGGCGTTGTTCTGCTCATAACCCGCCACCCACTTCAACCCGACGCGGTCCGAACCACCCAGGTATGCCGGCATCGCATGGATGAACGAGTCCTCCCGAGAGCTGACCTTGGGTTTGGGCGGGTTCTGCACCAAGCCCCGGGCCTTTTGTTTAAACGCGTCCTCCAACACGTCGACGATCTCGGTCCAGGTCAGCCCGAGGCTTTCCAGGTCGGCACGGTTGAGGACCAGCATCTGGTTGTCGCTCATCAGGTGACCATAATCGCGGTCTGCGCCGTTGCGCGTGCATCCCCCTATCGGGGGACAGGCGCCATCATCCGCATATGGGGCCAATCAGCCGACAGACTCCGGCGTCGCGGTCGGCGAAGGTGGTCACACGGGCCGAAACCTCGGTCTTACAGATACCGGCAAGGAGTAATCATGAACCGCACCATCACCCGCCGCATCACCGCCGCGATCGCCGGCCCCGTCGCCGCCGCCGGGATCTTCCTGGGCAGCATGTCGCTGGGATCGGTCACCCCGGCGTTCGCCGAGCCAGCGAATCCGACCGCGTGCAGCAGTATGGCAATGCCCGACAACCAGGCCTCGGCTCCCAGCCCCAATCCGCTGACCCGGGCCGGCCAGGTCGGCGCCGCGAGTACGCCGGCTTCATCCGGCGGGACCATGGACATGGGTTGCCCGGCAGTCGGGCACGGCTGAGTGCCCGATTGAGGCCACGCGACGTGATGAACCCACCCATCATTGAGGTGCGGCTGGCCGAACTGCGAGACGTGGCTGGCCTCACGGCGCTAGAGGAACGCCACTACATCGGCAACCACGACCCGGCCAAGCGGGCGGCCGGGTTCATTTCCATCTTGCACTCAACGCAGTGGTTCGCCGCCGCCATCGACAGCGGTGGGGTTCACGTCGCGGTGACCGAGGACGACGCGGTCGCCGCCGATCTATCTCGAGGCGGCTCGCGGTAACGGCACGCTTCTCCCCTGACCCCGCCCAAGCCGCCGGAATTAGCCGCGGCGGGGCGAGTGCCACGCTCTCCGGAAAATCGTCAGGCAGTTGCCCAAAAGAGCTTATTGACAGATTGTCATTTCCGCGCGCAGACTACCGTTCGTGACCACCGCCGCACCGACCAAGAGGGCTCGCACCCGCGACGCCCTGCTGGTTGCGCTGCAGGAACTCCTGCTCGATCCCAATATCGCGTCCGTCTCCGTGCCACTTGTAGTCGGCCGGGCGGGCGCCGCGCAGGGCACCTTTTACAACTACTTCGAGTCCCTGCCCGAGGCGATCGACGCCGTAGGCGCACTGGTGCTGGCCGAGCACACCCGGGTGCTGCAGTTGGTCACGTCAGGCGCTGCCGATACCGCCGAAATCGTCGCCCGCTCAGCCCGCCAGACGCTCATGCTCCTGGCCCACCGAGCCGATGCCGGACAGCTGTTATTCGACTCCGGCCTTCCGGTCGACCGGTTCGCCAGTGGCCTGCGCGGCCACTTTCACCACGATCTGCGCCGCGGCATAGCCCGCGGCGACTTCTCCGTGAGCAACTTCGACCTCGCCAGCACCGTCTACACCGGCACGATGCTCGGCGCCTGCCTGGACCTTCATCGCGGCCAGCTTCCGGCCGACGCCGTTCCCGACGTTGTCGGACATCTGTTGCGCACGCTCGGCGTCAGTCCCGGCACGGCGCAGCGAATCATCCGCGCACCACAGGAATTCGTCCAGTGGGCACCAATCCCACTGTCGGCAATTGAGGAGATCTGACTATGGCAGAGCCCACGCCCGCGCTCGGTCGCACGCTGGCCCGCGACGATGCCGGTTACGAAGCCGCGCGCCGCGACGCGGTATGGCGGACGAATATGCCGGATCGGTTCCCGGACCACATCGTGCAGGCCAACTCCGTCGGCGATGTGGTGGCGGCGGTACGGGCGGCGAAGGCCGAGGGTCGACAGGTGGGCGTGCGCTCCGGTGGACACAGTTGGTCGGCCAACCATGTGCGCGACGGCGGGGTGCTCATCGACGTGTCCAGACTCAAGGCGTTCACCGTCGATAAGTCCGCGATGACCGCCACCGTCGAACCCGGCCTCGGTGGCAGTGTGCTGCTCGCCGAACTGATGAAACGAGACCTGTTCTTCCCCGTGGGTCATTGCCGCGGCGTAGCGATCGGCGGCTACCTGCTGCAGGGCGGCTTCGGTTGGAACGGCCGAGCTTTCGGAATAGCGTGCTCCAATGTCACCGCCATCGACTATGTCGATGCCGAGGGTGAGTTGCGGCATTCCAGTGAGACCGAGAACGCCGATATGCTTTGGGCTGCAAGAGGTTCCGGTCCGGACTTCTTCGGTGTAGTGGTGCGATTCCACGTTCGCGTCTACCCCAAGCCCGGCTTCATCGGGTCATCGGTCATCACGTACCCGGTGGCGCGCCTGGCTGACCTTGTCCGCTGGGTGGACCGGGTAGGCCCGGATGTCCCTCCCGGAGTGGAGATGCAGTTTGTCGTCTCGCGGAGCGCCTCGTTCCCGCCGCCACTACGTCCGCGGTCGGCTACGTCACCGGTGCTCATCGAGCTGGCGGCCACCGTGATGGCTGATTCCCGCTCGGAAGCCAAAGCCGCCACCGCGTACATGGCGGGCGCGCCGAAGGGCGCGCGGCTGCGAGTGCCCCTACTGCCCATGTCGATGTCGCTGATGTATTCAGCTGCCATGCAGCACTACCCGGTAGCCAACTGGGAGGCCGATAACCTCTGGACGCATGCCAGCGCCGACGAGCTGCTGCCGCATATCCAACGGATCGCCGACACCATCCCGGCACCACCCGCGCATTTTTTGTGGCTGAACTGGGCGCCGCCGGCGAACCTTCCCGACATGGCGTACACGGTGGAGGACCGGACGTATCTCGCGTTCTACGGCGGCTGGCTCGACGGCGCCGACGGCACCGCCACCACGCGTTGGGCGCGCGATAACGCCGCCGCCATGGAGTCACTGTCGACCGGTGTCCAGTTCGCCGACGATCCGGGACGCCCTTCCCGCGGCATTTCCGAGTCCGCGCAGAGCCGGCTCGAGGAGATCCGCGCCGTCCATGATCCCGAGGGTCGCTTCAACCGATGGATCGGAGCAGTTAACGCATGAAAGTACCCGCACCCAAACACGTACCGGGGCGTCGACTCGGTTGGTCCGAACACGAACTCGCGACCCTGCCCTACGCACGGTTCTGGAATCCCGTCATGGCCGACATCTCGGCCGACGCCCACCGTGCAGTGGCCAACAGCCCGATGGCCGAGGCGCTGTTCCCCCCGATGGCCGACGCCATCAGCAACATTCCCGACGCCGAGGTGCAGAACGGTTTCACCATCACCTCCGACGGCGCGATGCACGTCAACCTCGTGACTGAGATGCCCGACGTGACACCTCAAATGATCGACTGGTGGTTCGGCTGGCACAGCGACAGCCCCGAACGCTACAAACTCTGGCATCCGAAGGCGCATGTGCACGCGCAATGGGCGGCGCCGCCGCCCGCGGGCACCACCGGTCGGGCCCGCTACGTCGGCCACACCTCCCACGTCGACGAGTACCTCGGCAGCGCCATGATCCGCGGCGCCATCCAGTTCCGCAGGCCGGAGGAACTGGGTCTGATCGACGCTGCAGTGGCCGGCGGCGTGGACGCGACCGCGGTATGTGCCCGCACCGGACTGGTGGACCTTCCCGTCGATCTCGGCTATCTCGCGCACCACGTCGCCGCCGTCCCCGGCGGCAGCGTGATGCGCTCACGCTTCTGGCTTGGCGGACCCGACATCGCAGCCCGATCAGCCCCGCTGCGAGCCGCGGTGCCGGTGGCCAAACGGCTTGTCGGGCTGACCGAACTCGATGCCCGGGCACTGCTCGTGCATTGCTCGCAGGAGATGACCCACCTGGCCACCTTCCTGCCCGCGATCTACGAACAGGAGTCCGGACATGGCGATTGACCCGCGCGGCGCCGATCTGAAGCGGTCGTTACTCCGACGTCAGGCCGTACCGAGTTGGCTGCGCAGCATTGCCAGGGTGTCCAGATCACCAATCGCCTGAACCGCGCGGCGTAAACCTGCGCGAGTCGATTCCTCACTTTGCAGTCGTCGTCCGAAGACTGAGGTGACCCCCGCGGCGACATAGGCGGTGAATGCGAACATTCGGTAGGCATCCCAGGCTTGCGCGAATGAGAGGCGCTCGATGCCATCTCCGTTGAGATGCACAACATAGGTCTCAACGAGCCGGGTTTCGATCGCACGGCGTGTTTCGGTGTCCAGCGATGTGCAGGCGAAGTAGGCAAGGTCTTTGACCGCCGGACCGCAGGATGCCACCTGCCAATCGAAGAGCATCGGCCGGTCGCCGATCAGACAGATGTTGCCGGCATGGGTATCGCCGTGAATCAGGGTGTGCGGGTATGTGCCGATGAGCTTGGCTATCGTCCAGCGTTGTGTGACCAGGGTCGACATCTGGGCACGGATGTCCGCGGGAACGACGTCGTGGAATCTGCGCGGGATCATCCGCAGCAGCGGCCAGGCCCGTGGCCCGCGGGATGTTGAGCGTGACCTCGTGGGGCTTAGTTCGAGGAGATCGCCGGTGTGCAACCGGTCCGACATCCAGAATGTGCGGTGCAGATCGCCAAGCGCGGCAGCGACTGCCAACGCATCCGCTGCTGTACATCCTGCTTCCACAGACAGGAACCGGGCATCGCGGTCGGTGAGGTCCTCCATGATGACAATCGCTCGGCTGCTTCGTGGATCCGAATGCGCGGCATACGTTTTCGGTATGAGCCAGGCGAGTTCGGCACCCACCTGGCGATAGATCAGCGCCTCTGTCTGCGCCAGCGCCATGAAGCGGTTGAGCAGAAGTTCAGCGGGCCGAATGGGGGCGAGCTTGACGAAAGCCCGCGCCGGTAGGTCTGGACTTCCGGTGATGGCGATCCGGGCCCGGAGCGCGGTACCACTTTCGATGCCGTCGATCTGCACAGCGGTCACATCGGTGCGGCCAGTCAGCGCGCGAAATGTGGCGGCATCGAGATCGTCTGCCCGACGAGGAATGTTTGGCCGTGGCGCCGGATCCATCGCGGGCTACGGCACTGCGGAGAAGAACAGGAACGCCGCCAGGATCGTCAAGTGCACCAGACCCTGCAGTGCCAGCGCACGGCCCTGTGCCAGGGTCAGCACCGAGACGACCACCGACAGCGCCAGCAGCACGATCTGCATCGGCTCTAGTCCCAGTGTGAGCGGGCCGGGTAGCCAGATCATTGCCACGGCGATGGTCGGGATGGTCAGGCCGATCGAGGCCATCGCCGATCCGTACGCCAGATTGAGGCTGGTCTGGACATGATCGCGTTTGGCGTTGTTGACCGCCGAGATGCTCTCGGGCGCCAGCACCACAAGGGCGATCACCACACCCACCACGGCGTAGGGCAGGCCAAGGGCTTTGACGGCACCCTCGACACTCGGTGACAATAGTTTCGCCAGACCGACCACGGCCACCAGCGCGATCATCAACAAGCCGAGGCTGATGGTCGCCTCGCGGGCCGACGGTGGATCGGCATGCTGGTCGGCATCTAGATCCAGTACCCCGGTGACGCGTCCGTGCCGATCCGACGAGACCGGCACGAAGAAGTCGCGGTGCCGGACCGTCTGAGTGAAGACGAAGCCGCAGTAGAGGGTCAGCGAAGCGACTGCCACGAACGCCAGCTGGGTCGCGGAGTACTCCAGACCCGCAACAGTCACCGTGAACCCGGGCAGCACCAGACACACACCGGCCAGGGTGATCACCGTCGCAAGCGCCGAACCGGAACCGGAGGCGTTGAACGAGACCAGTCGATGGCGCAACGCACCGACGAGCAGACTCAAGCCGACAATGCCGTTGAGCGTGATCATCACCGCGGCGAACACGGTGTCACGGGCGTAGGTCGAGGCGCCGGGCCCACCGCCGATCATCAGCATCACAATCAGACCGACCTCGATCACCGTGACGGCCACGGCCAACACCAGCGACCCGACCGGCTCCCCCACCCGATGCGCCACCACTTCCGCGTGGTGCACCGCCGCGAGAACGGCGCCGACCAGGCACACCGCGATGAGCGCCAGCACCAGTGGGCTCTCGTGACTGGCCCAGGTGGCGACCAAGACCACCATTGCCGCCAGCGGAACCACGACAGTCCACTGCAACGTCCCGCGGCGCGCCGTCCGGTCCATGGCTCAGATCCGCCTAGCTCAGGTACTGCATGCGCGAAGGGCTACGAACCCGGGACGGCCGTTGTGGGCGTCGACGGGGACTTACCCGCCGATGGCGCCACGTACTCGTATCCGGGAGGTGGGGGGCCGTCGAGGGGGTAGTAACCCGGCGGAAGGGCGGGACCGCTGCTCGCGGCCTCGCTTCCGGCCGGCGCCGCTGGTGTCTCGGAACCCGGCAGGTTGATCGACACGTAGCCGGGCGGCAGTGCGGGTACCGGTGCTGAGATCGGCAGCGGCGCGCCGGGGCCACCGGAGCCCGCGATCTCGCTGGGAGCGTAGGTGGGGTTCTGGACCTGCTGCAACAGATCCTTGAGGGTGCCGAAGACGCCGCCGCCGGAGTTGCCGGAACCGTACGACTGGTTCGGGATCTCCGGAACGTACGGCGTGAACGGATCGCGAGGCGGTGGCGGGGCGGTCGGATCTCCCGGTACCGGTGCAGTAGCCGCCGGGGCCAGGGCCGGGGCGGACGGCGGCGGCGGGGGCGGGGCCGGTACCGGATAGGTGGGAACCGGCGGGGCCGGGTCTGCCAGGGCCGACGATGCAATTCCGGTCGCGACCACCCCGCCGGCGACGGCGAGGCCGACGAGGGCCGGTGCGACGACGCGGAGACGTTGGATCACGGGTTGATCGTCGCACACCGCCGCAGGCCGCGCCCATTCCCTGCCCTTTCCAAACCAGCGACACCGTGGCCGCCCGGGAAACCATCCGATAGTCTTCCTCTCAGATAAAACTCAGGAATTTTTCAGCGGATCGGGGACGTCGTGGGCGCCAGCAATCACATCGGCCGGGTCGGTGGTGTGGCGGTCGCTCTCGGCGTGGGCGCCGCAGCCTTCAGTGGCTCGGCGGTCGCCTGGGCGGAATCCCCTTCGGCCGGATCGGACGCCCCGTCGGCAGCAGTCGACGGGCGGGGGTCCGACGGGGGCAGGGCCGACGGGGGCAGGGCCGACGTTCGCGGGGCCGACGTTCGCGGGGCCGCCTCGGCGGCGTCACCGACGCGGGGCACGGCCCCGGCCCGAACCGTCGGCGGCACCAAGCCCAGACCGGCACCCCAGCGGTCCCGCGCTACGCCGCTACCGGTGGCCGCCGCACCGGCGTCGGGGATGGTGAGCGCGCCGGCCGGTATCCCCGTCGATCCGGCCGCGGACGGAGCGCCGGCGGTTCCGGTCGGTTCCCCGCAGGAATGGACCGGATTGGCGGTCGGCCGCCGCACTTCGGCTGCCAGCACGGCGGCGGTCCCGGCATTGGCGGCCACCCTGCCCCTCATCCCCGGGCCGAGTGGCGTTCCGATCCCGTCGCAGACCTACGTCCACAACGTGATGAACTTTTACGTAACCCCGAACAGTCCGGGTGGCACCTTGGCACCCCAGGTGGTGTTCACACCCGAAGGCCTGTACCCGATCACCGGCGTCAAGAGCCTGCCGCTGAGCACCTCGGTGGATCAGGGGCTGACGATCGTTTCGGACACCCTGGCGAAATTGCCCGCCGGCACCACGACGACGGTATTCGGGTACTCGCAGAGCGCGATCATCGGCTCCCTGCTCCAAGCCGGGTACGTCCCGCCGAATTCAACGTACGTCCCGCCCAAATTCACAAAGCCCACGATCCCCGAGGGCCTGCGGGAGTCGATCAGTTTCGTTTTCGTGGGTAACGAGATGAACCCAAACGGAGGCTTTCTGTCGCGGTTCCCCGGCCTTTCCCTGGCCAGTCTGGGTATCGAATTCTACGGCGGAACACCTAAAGATGCCTATCCCACAACGAATTACGCGTTGGAGTATGACGGATTTGCCGACTTCCCGCGCTATCCACTGAACCTGCTGTCAGTTCTCAATGCGGGACTCGGAATCGTCTTCGTCCACACCAAGTACGCCGACGCCGAATACTTCAACGCTATTGGCTCCACACCGCCGCCGGCCGTCATCCCGGTCTCGCTGGGCGGCACCGCCATCGAACTGCCCACGACGTCGCCGACGCAGCTATACCTCTTCATGCCGACCGAGAATCTGCCCTTGTTGGAGCCCTTGCGGTTGCTTCCCCTGATCGGTACGCCCATCGCCGACCTGATCCAGCCCGTGCTGAAAGTGATCGTGGATCTCGGCTACGGCGATCCGGCACACGGATTCACCTCCGCCGTCCAACCCGATGCCAACGTGGTTGTTCCGTTCGGGCTGTTCCCCGACGTCAGTCCACTCGAGGTGTTGAGCCGCTTGGTTAGCGGGATCGGAGAGGGTGTCAGCGATTTCGTCGCCGACTTCGGACCGCAGGGGTCTTTGGCCAGGGAAATCTCCGCAATCGCACTTGCGGTGCAGTCATTTTCGCTTCCGACCCTGTCGTTCTCGCTACCGACGCCCGACGAGTTCATCAAGGACCTACAAAACGGAATCACCGCGATCGCCGACCGTGTCTCATTCGCGATCGCCGGACTCTACGCCGCACTGCTGCCCACCGCGGACATCCTCAATGCGTTTCTGATTTCACTGCCGGCCTATTCCGTGAACCTGGTCCTCGCCGGAATCGAGCAGATGATCAACGGACAGCCGATTGCGGGCCTGATCAACGCGATCGGCCTTCCCATCGCGGCAAACGTCGGACTGATCGCCACCGCGGGACTCGTCGGGGTCCTGGTGTGGGCGCAGGCTGCAGCGGCGGTCTTCATCCCGGGCCTGAACCTCACACAACCCGAGTACTGAGTGCAGACCGGCCCAACCTCAACCGGGTCCGCGGCGCTGCGTCTGAGGACTGAAGCCCTCCGCAGACGGACCTTCGCGGTGATCAGTCACCCCGACGCCGGTAAGTCCACACTCACCGAGGCGCTCGTCCTGCACGCTCGCGTGATCACCGAGGCGGGCGCCATCCACGGCAAGGCCGGGCGGCGGTCCACGGTGTCGGACTGGATGGAGATGGAGAAGGCCAGGGGCATCTCGATCACCTCCACCGCGCTGCAGTTCCCCTACGTCTCCCCCGACGGGCAGGACTGCGTGATCAACCTGCTCGACACACCCGGGCACGCCGACTTCTCCGAGGACACCTACCGGGTGCTCAGCGCCGTCGATTGCGCAGTCATGCTGATCGACGCCGCGAAGGGCCTAGAACCCCAAACCCTCAAGCTTTTTCAAGTGTGCCGTCACCGCCGCATCCCGATCATCACCGTGATCAACAAGTGGGATCGTCCGGGCCGTCACGCACTGGACCTCCTCGACGAGATCTCCGAACGCATCGGACTCAAGCCCACACCATTGACGTGGCCGGTCGGTATCGCCGGCGACTTCAAGGGCGTCCTAGACCGGCGCACCGGCAATTTCATCCGGTTCACCCGCACTGCGGGCGGTGCCACCGCGGCACCCGAGGAGCACATTCCACCAGATCGCGCCGAGGAGGCCGCCGGTGACGACTGGATCAACGCGACCGAGGAGTGCGAACTGCTCACCGCCGACGGTGGCGACCACGACCAGGAGGCGTTTCTTGCCGGCGAAACGACGCCGGTGCTGTTCACGTCTGCGGCGCTCAACTTCGGGGTGAACCAACTGCTGGACAATCTGGTGCGGCTCGCGCCGGCGCCGAATGGCCAGGTCGATGTCGACGGTCATCTTCGTCCGGTCGAATCACCCTTCAGCGCATTCGTTTTCAAGGTTCAGGCCGGTATGGACTCCGCGCACCGCGACAGGATCGCCTACGCGCGAGTCTGCTCGGGCACCTTCGAGCGCGGTGACGTCCTCACCCACGCCGCCACCGGCAAGCCTTTCGTCACCAAGTACGCCCAATCGGTATTCGGCCAACAGCGCACCACCCTCGATAACGCGTGGCCGGGAGACGTGATCGGCTTGGCCAATGCCGCCACGTTGCGACCGGGTGACACTCTCTTTCGCGATGTGCCCGTGCACTTTCCGCCGATACCGAGCTTCTCCCCCGAACATTTCGCCGTCGCCCGCGGCACCGACCCTGGCAAGCACAAGCAGTTCCGCCGCGGGATTGAGCAACTGGCTCAGGAGGGCGTGGTCCAGGTCCTGCGTTCGGATCGGCGCGGCGACCAATCGCCGGTGCTAGCCGCAGTCGGCCCGATGCAGTTCGAGGTCGCCAGCCACCGGATGGCGTCGGAATTCGGTTCGCCCATCGCGCTGGAATCCCTTCCCTACACCGTCGCGCGAGCCGTCGACCCCGAGGACGCACCGTTCGTGGACAAGCAGGTGTCGATGGAAGTCCTCACCCGCGCCGACGGCGTCATGCTCGCCCTCTTCACCACCAAGTGGCGGCTGCAAGGGTTCGCAGAGGACAACCCGGACATTCGTTTCAGCTCGCTGGTTGCCGCGGACGACTGAGGAGACGCCGGCGGCAGGGGGCTGCGTTCACCGCACGGTGAACCCGGCGTCCAGTGGCCAGGAGGTGCCGGTGATGAACCTGGCCGCATCGGAGACCAGCCATGCCACCGCGCCCGCGACGTCGTTCGGAGCCAGGAGTCCGATCGGCAGCGCGTTCTGCTGGGTGGCCAGCCAGGGATCGTGCGCCGCCGCCAGGCCGATGGTTGCCTCATTGACGATCATGTCGGTCGCGACCCCGCTGGGGTGGATGGTGTTGACCCGGATTGAATGCTGCGCAAGCTGACTCGCCCAACCCTGCATGAGCGCAACCAGACCCCGCTTCGCGGCGCCATAGGCCTGCAAACCCGCGCGCTCAGTACCCGAGGCCTTAATCCCCTGCGTCGAACTGACGAGCACGATCGATCCGCCGCGGCCGCCCTCGATCAGCGCGGGTATCGCGGCGTCGACGGTGTTCCACGCACCGACGAGGTTGACGTCGATGATGTCGCGGAAGGTGCGGTACCGGTCATCGGTGTCGGTGATCCGGATGATCCCGGCATTGGCGATGACGATGTCGAGCCTGCCGAAGGCCTGCAGTCCCTCCTCGAGCACCGCGGCAATGGAATCACCGTCGCGAACGTCGCCCTGCCGGGCCAGGATTCGGCCGCCACCATCCTCGACCAGTCGCACCGTGGTGGCCAGGTCATCAGAGGTTGCGCCGGGGTAATCGGTCGACTCGAACTCCGCGCAGATGTCGATCGCGATGATGGCGGCGCCCTCGGAGGCGAGTTTGACCGCGTGCGCGCGCCCCATCCCACGTGCGGCCCCGGTGATGAGCGCAACCTGGCCGCTGAGTGATCCCATGGTCATTCCTTCGGGAAATTGACGTTCTTGGTGACCGACTCCCAATGGTCGATCGAGGCGGTCAGGTCGGCGATCTTCTCGCGGACCGCAGCCAGCACGTCCCGCCCGAGCAGCAGGCGCAACGGCGGCTCATCCAGGCCGGCCACCATCAGTACGGCCTCGGCGACCTTTCGGGGATCACCGGGGAGATGATCGGCAAACTGCTTGATCAGCGTCTTGCGCGCGCCAACGTTATCGTCGTAATCGCCGATGGGGGTTGATGATTCCTGCATGGACCGGGCAGCCCAATCGGTTCGGAACGCACCCGGTTCGATCGCCGTCACCTTGATGCCGAGCGGTCCGACCTCCTTGGCAAGCGCCTCAGTGAGCGCCTCGAGGGCGAACTTGGTCGAGGAGTAGTAGGCGTTCGGCGGGTTTGCAACCAGTCCCGTCATAGACGAGATGTTGATAACGTGCCCTGAGCGCCGCGCGCGCATACCGGGGAGCACAGTCTTCAGGGTGTCCACCACGCCGAAGTAGTTGGTGTCGAAGAGTTTGCGCACCTCGGCGTCTTCGCCTTCTTCCACGGCTGCCATGTACCCATACCCGGCGTTGTTGACCAGCACGTCGATGCCGCCGAATGCCTTCTCCACTTCGCCGACAACGGCGGTGATCTGGTCGCGGTTGGTGACGTCGAGTGGCAGTGCCAATGCGCGATCGCCGAACTGATCGACGAAGTCCGCGACGGCGTCGACGTTTCGCGCGGTCACCGCCACGCTGTGACCGGCTTCCAGGGCAGCCCGGGCGATCTCACGCCCGATCCCGGTGGAGCACCCCGTGATCAACCAGCGGCCCATGATCAATTCGTCCCTTCGGGAAGCCGACGAAGGTAGGCCGCGCGGCGGTCGGCCAACTCAACCGCGCGTTCGGATTCTGACACTCGGCGCAGGCCCTCCACCTGCCGTTCAAGCTGATCGAGTTTCACCACTCTCCCGCGTGCGCCGAGGTCCGACGCGGGCCCGTCACCGCCGAACTCGGCCATCCGCAAGGTAAGGATGCCTTCCCGGAGTCCGTCGGAGTCGATCCAGTTGGCGACGCCGGGATCGGTGGGCGCGATCACGTAGGTGTAGGACCCGTCGCCGTTGGGCGTCGACTGTGCCTTGTTGAGGCTGCCGGTGCGATCAACAATGTCGAGCGTGGTGCCCCAAATATTGCTCAACGGAACGGTGAAGTACTCGGCGCCGCCGTCGCTGACGTCGACCACGAAAGCCTCGCCGGGGCTCAGGTCGAAGCGGCCCATCACATACACCTGATTACGCATGGCGCCGACCTTGTCGGCCGACCAGGCGAGATTGAAGTTGTTGGGTTCCATCTTGTACACACCGTGGCTGAGCTTGCCGGTGAAGTTCGCGAAGTGGGCCATCATGTCAGCCGTGGCTTCCGCCTGCTCGTCAAGTGTGCGCGCGGGAATCGATGGCGGATCACCGAGGCGTTGCACGGCAAGATGGTTCGCGTCATCGCGGTCCCAGTTGAGCAACACATCGCGGATGTAGAACTCGTGCGCCTCCGGCGTGGTCTGCACATGGTTCGGCCGATCACCCGCAGGCTCGGAGTCCACCGTGATCGTGAACGATCCGTCCGATCCAACCTCCATGGTGCGGCCGTTGAGCACGGCTACAGTGCCCATGTTGGCATCCCAGAGAGTGAAGTAGTTCTCCGTCATTCGATGTTGGCCGACCCGTCCGGTGATCACGTACCGCTGGTCGCCGGAGATCGGGATCACCCGGTAGACGGAGTCGGGATTGTCGATGCCCCAGCGCGATCCGGGTATCGAGTGCCCGGAAACCGGGTGTCCCATTCGGGTGATGCAGCTGACCTTCGGCCGCAACGTGTCCTGGTTGGACGACCACACCGCTGCCGAGAACATCACTTCGGCAAAGGCGTCGTCGAAGCAGGCCCGCATGGCGGCGGACGCTTTCGAACGGGCGAGCCAGTTTTCGGCGACCCTGACGTAGGCGGCCCGCACAACCGGATGCGTCGTGAGCTCGAGTGCGGCCAGTTCCTGTTCGTGCTGCGACGCCGTCGCCACGGGGTCACCGGTGAAGTCAGTCATGTCAGGTTCTCCTCGCAGGGGTTGCGCCGGAACGGAATCGGCTGTTGTAGGCGGCGAACCGTTCGTCGATTCGCTGTTCGTCGAGTCCGTAGTCGGACAGGGCGTAGGGCGGGCGTCCGGGTTCGGGCGGGCGCCGTTGGAGCCAGTGCCGCATCGCGGCCTCCGCGGCACCGGTGAGCGGCACTCCGATCGCGTCATACACCCGGGACACCTGACCGATCGGGTCGGCGACGGCGTCGCCGAACTCGATGTCGGTGCAACGGGCAGGCTCGTCGGCCCAGCGTGCCCGGGTGCCCATGGCGCGGTCGTTGGTCCACCCCATCCGGCTCAGCCACTCCGCGCCGATACGGTGGCTGTCCACCCGGTCGGAGTGCATGGCGTGCAGGGTGGTGTTGAGACTCGCGCCGGAGGCAATCGCCTCGCGCGGATCTCGGTGCATGTGGACGA
>Ga0315273_10002479_pt1 | contig 21822 bp, 28 predicted proteins | sample YL17G02_0_MG_FD_205753 | JGI IMG/M metagenome (GOLD analysis project Ga0315273, IMG submission 205753) | Sediment microbial communities from Yellowstone Lake, YNP, Wyoming, USA - YL17G02_0 | ecosystem: Environmental > Aquatic > Freshwater > Lake > Sediment | place: USA: Wyoming | collected... | reverse complement strand
AAAGGTATATTACTCTTTAATAGTGTTGGTTTTTTAACACAATTGTGTTAAAAAACCAACACTATTCGATCTTTCCAGAAGATATAATACTTTAAATATTTTTCCAACAGATCTTATATTTAAGTGTATTATTTGTCCATAAAAGCTATGTAACTATATATTAATTTTGTTTAATTACTCATCAAAACACAACGTATGGAAAAATTTATAGACATACCAAATGCGTCTGATAAAAACCTTGGTTTTTTATCTAACGATAGTAAATACGGTTTTTTTCTTAAAACAGACGATGATTCTTATATTTTTTGGCAGACGGTAACCCATTTTATTGAGGCAAAAAAATTCGAAGGAACTCAATATGAGAATGAAATAAGGATCGCTAAAACAGTAATGCAAGTGAAACATATGACACGGGAAAGAGAAATTATGGCATCCGCAGGAAAAGATAACGATTGTTCAGTAAAAAAATACGGCACGAAAAAAATAGATTTTCAAATTAAACAAGGATGGGAGGGTGATTTGGAAAAATTGTTACGTATAGCTATACACGCAAAATTTAATCAAAACCATTCCCTGAAAGAGAAACTTGCCGTTATTGAACCAAAAAATATAGATTACGTATCGCGTATTTATCCAGATGATAAAATAAAATTTATAACAGCTCAACTTATCACAGAGTTAAGACGCTCTTATATATCTCAAATAAGTCCAAAATTAAAATCTATTCCTAAACCTGAATTATCAGACACTAGAATTTGCTCAATACGCGAAGTTTGCATGAAAATATCTAAACACATTGCAGAGATGGAGAGATGGGACAGAATATTGCCCGAAATGGTGGAAGATGCTATTTTTAATATATGCCGGAATAAAAAACTTTTTACGAGAATATTATCCTTCCAATGTGAAAACGATAGAGACTATTTTTTATGTACAAGAAAACTTTTTGCACAACTAGACCCATTTCAATCCGAGATAGATGCTCCGACGAATAAAATAGTAAATTTTATGTTATGGTGTAGTGATTCGGAGAAAAAAACTCAGATAATATACGATAAAATATTGAGGTTTGTCGATAAAATAAACGATCACGATAACTCTGTATCATTGAAAAAATTTGACACGCTGGTTGTTATACCTCATAGCAAACGATGGTACAGAGATAAATCAAATATTCGTATGACACCAGAGAATAAAAAAAATGTTGTTTGAAAACCCACAGTTTAAATTTTTCTTATTTACCATTTTTTAATTTTAAAGAAAAATTTGAAGTAGAAAAACAAAAATAACTTTTTTTTCGTTACAATTTTATCTTGAACGATATTAACAAACATCATTTCAATGGAACAATTAAGAAAAGGAAAGCAAGTCAAAAAAGTTAAAAAAGTTTCTGCCGCGAAAGGAGTTGCAAAGCGTTCGCATAGAAGCGTAAAAGGAATCAAACTTGGTTCCGCCGCCAAAGCGATGAAATCTGGAGTTCCTAAAAACGTCAGACTTTCCGAAAAAGCTGCTGCATTTGCTATTCAAGAGACTGAAATGTACATTAGAGAACTTGCAAAAGAGTGCAAAGACATTTTAAAAATTTCCGGTAAAAAGACTGTGACAATTAAATTGTTGCAAACCGCTTTGAAGAGAATGCAAATTTCAAAAAACGACGTTTTATTAAAAGCGGTCGTAGGTGCACAAAAAGAAAAGGGTCAAGAAATTCCTAGATGTCTCATTGCTATTGCTTCAGTTCACAGAGTTTTTGCAGAAGAACTCCCTCTTGGACAAAAAGAATTTAGAATTTCTAGAAACGCCGCTGTTGCATTGTCTAAATTAGCCGAAGCTTCTCTCAGAAAATTCGGAGAAGATGGTCTCGTTTTCGCAACCAATGCTAAGAGACACACCATCAAAGAAAGAGACGTTATGGCTGCTGTTATGGTTAGATGTTAATTTGTTTATTAATTTGTTTTTATTATTATTTTGAATAGAGTTTTTCTATTCAAAATCGATAACACCCCTGGTTTTTTTACATAATTTTCATTAACGGGTATTCCGTATTTTCTAATAATTCTGATACGATACACCAATCTTTCAAACCTGATTCAGGTGGTTCCCCTATAATAGCGATTTTGTGTTTTCTTGCTTCCAACATAAAAGTTTTGATTTGCCCGAGCCTATCTTCGCCTCCAAAAATCCAACCCGAGCCGAGTTGTTGATGCCTATCTTTTCTACTTCCAAAAGGAGCATTTTTTGCTTTTTCGTCGCTTTTCATTGAATCATTAAAGTGAAAAAGTTCCAAATAGTTCAACCCAATAATTTTATCGAAATCTTTGTAAAATTTTTCAATTTCCCCTTTTTTACCCCAGTCGTATATACCTCTTCCAAAAGAATGGGCTGTATCTATACAAACTTTAATTTGACATCTCAAATCTTTTTTAACACCATTTATTACTTTAGAAATTTCTTCGAGGGTTGAACACAATTTTGTACCTTCACCAGCAGCATTTTCGAGAATAATAATTCTGCGTTTTATTACGTCAGACGCATCAATATTGAGAAGTTTAGCTATTTTTTCAGACTCAACTGTTTTACGAGTGAGAACTTCTTCGATACTTTTTGATATTCTAATAAGACCGTCTTCTGTATTTTTTTGCGTCCCTGGATGAACCACTACACCAGCATTAATGATGACACCGAAATCCAATTCTGCTGTTAAACTTTGCAATGTTGAAGCCAATGCACTATGATAGTTACCATCTTTTTCGCCATTTGTGGTGCCAGCTAAATTATACAAAAGGCACCCATGTATAACCACATATATACCAGAATTTTCGATGATTTTTCGAGTTGCCATCAAGTCCACATAATCAAATGTTGGAGGCGCTTTCGATTTTGGACTCGATATATATATTTGCATCGCTGAAAAAGAGGTATCTTTCGTGATAGCAGTTATTGTTTTTAGCATGCTAGGATATTTTGTGGCATGATATCCGTATCGATAATCAGTATCAATAAATCTAAGTAAAGCCATAAAGTCTGATTCTATTGTAAAGTATATATCGTATTTATTTCGATTTTTCATAAAAGATAAGATCTGCCCATTTTATAGGCGAAAAATATGATTTTTTCAAATAATTTTAGTTTTGAGCGATACTTTTTGTTCTTATTTTATCTTTTTTGAAGATAAAATAAATTGTTTTTGAATTTGATCGGCTATTTATTTTTCGATGTGTAACTCTTTTGGTTAAATGAAAATCCAAATTTGTTTTGACAATACGGGAATTTTCTGATAGATATAACGTACCACTAAAAAGGTTTGAAAACAAACGAGATGAAGTAGACGATGAAGAAAAATCTGACGAAGATTAAAGTTTGGCCTTATTATTTTTCATCTCTAGAGATGAAAAAATATAAATAAAAAGATTAAATTAAAAATTTACGACTTTCGGGTCGCTTTCCCATGGCATGTTGTGAGGAATGACATTTTCAGGCATTAACAAACATGCTAGATCTTCAGGGTCGCATTGTTTCATGCTAGAATGCGCCGAATTGGCAACACTATTTCCGTCTTGTAACATTTTATTTAAACCCCTCGGGGCGTTTTGCATTTCCGGGTTATAATTTGCATTTCCGTTTTGGTTTCCTCCCCCGTACATATTTTGTACAAAAGTTTGAGGCGGGTTGACGAGTTGAACGGTTGGTTGTTGTTGTAAATTGACCAAAATATCAGATATAAATTTTCTAAATGCATCAACCGTTTTGTTTGCTCCTACAAATCTAGCTTTTGGTTTACCTTGCGAGTAAAAAATGAAGTGAGGAACTTTTTCTATAACAGTATTAGATTTTCGAGACATATTGGCGACATCCTTGTTTTGAGTAAGATCTACGACGCCGTATGAAACTCTTCTTTCTTCATTAGAAAGTTGGGAAAAAGCGGGTTCAGCCGCTGCGCACCCAACACATCCTTGAAGTTTGAACATTACAAAGATAGGTTCATTTATAGATATTTGTAAGGAAAAAGGTTGTTGATCGCCTACCAGACGAAAATTTGGAGTTGTAATTTTATACATTGTCATTTCTATTTGAAAATAAATTGTTTATATCTCTAACTGGTTAAATTTTAAATAATTTTTATAGTCAATGGTAGTTTTATGATTATGTTATTTTTTACCTTTGAGTAGAAATAATTTTTAGTCATGATTGTTAAAAGATGGATATTAATTTACCTTTTATTGCGTACTATCCACCAGATGATTCCAAGTTTTTAGACCCAATGTATGTCCCTTACCAGAAAAAAACTATTCCTATGGATGATCAAGGATGTAGATTGGAAGTTAATACATGGAAACATATGGGTAATCCTAATTACGTAAATGAAGCACATTACAGAAGAGAATGGAACCGAGATTTTAAAAGAATCCATCCCAATGATCCGTGTCCTGCTGGATCCAAGGACGCTGGTAACGGGTATTGTATAGCGGTAAGAGAAGAAGGCCACAGCTCTAATTTTTACACTAAAGATATATTTGCAGTTAAAAATCAATACTTTGACGGATACACTATAGACCTTAAACCAGAAAATAGAAGAATACCGGTTTTAAAAGACCAAGATGATGCACCTACATTCAAAGGAGCTTCCAACAATCCTCTTACAGGAAGATTTGTAATTTACCACGACCCTGTTCCAAATAAAAATACACTTAAATACGGGAAATTACCTTCAAGGGCTTCATATTTAGGGTTTCAATAATTTGTACGAGAGCCGAAAATATGCTTTTATGTAAGAAAAATAACGCATAAATATTGTTTTTACAAAAAAGTAAAAACAAACAAATCTATTTTTTGTATGCACGAATCTGTAATATTTTTTATTTTTGTGATTTTTTTTATCTTGACATGATTACAACAAAAAGACAAATAAATAATCACAAAAAATGTCTTGTCACGGAAGTTCAAGTGTCTCAACAGCAGCGTGTTTTATCGACTTAGCAACCTTTGCCGAATCGGACAGTTTTGGTTATGGTGGACCACACGCAATTTCATGGTTTGTTGCTGGAGTCCAAAAAGCAAATTGGTTTTCACTAATTCCTATTCAACTCCGTAATAACGGAACCTTCGATTTTAGTCAAGAATCTGTCTCCTCTACTCTTAATAGATCTGGAGATTATGTTTTGAACTGTTGGTTTAGATGTAATATTCCAAGTATTGGTTATACACCTGGAGGTCAAATCCCAACTGGAAATTCTGTCAGATGGACAAGAAATTTGATGCATAATTTAATCAAACGCGTGTCAATTACTTTTAATGAATTGACAGTTGAAGAGTTTGACAATTACTGGTTGGATTTTAACTATATGTATAGAACACCAGCCAACAAAATTGCTGGTTACAGAGCAATGATTGGAGATATTCCTTCTCTTACTACACCCCTTGATGCAGCAATTCCTCAAACACAAACCGGGGGAACATTGCTAGGTGGATTTTTTACAGTTGTTTTACCATTTTATTTTGGTGAAGATTCTGGTATCGCTCTCCCAGTCGGAGCCCTTCCTTTTAATGACACCAAAATTAACTACGAGTTTAGAAGCATTGAAGATCTTTTAGTTTTTAATGGTGATAGCAATCTTAATACCATTGCTGCATTGACCGCTTACACAGTTGAATACACTAGCACTGGTACCACTTATACACCAAGAAGCACCTTGTCTTTTACACACGGTTACACATACGCTCATTACGCTGTTATCCATAATGATGAGCGTGTTAAGATGGGAGATGCCCCAAGAGATATCTTGATGAGACAAGTTCAAACTGTTTGCGGACACGACCTTGTTTTAGGTGCCACTGAATACTATCAAGATCTTCGTCTTTCTCATGGTATTATCCAATACTACTTCGCTCTTAGGAACAAATCTGTCAAGGGAGAATGGTCTAACTACACAACAAATATCAATTATGGTGTAGTTCCAAATTCTGCTCCAAATTGGGTTCCAGCTCCACAAGGATATTCACAATATTGGGATCCTATCGCCTCAAGTTCTCTTGTGTATGAAAATACCACTCGTCTTGACTATGGTGCCGATTACTACAATCTTATTCAACCATATTTGGTCAACGATGCTATTCCTAGTGCAAATGCTGACGTTTGTGGTTTGGGAACTCATGCATGGTCTTATGCTCTTAAACCATGGGATCCTCTCAGCCCTTCTGGTTCCACCAATTACAGTAAATTGGCTAACGTGCAAATTAGACACAAATTAAGTAGCCAGGCTCAATTCAAGCTCGGTCAAAACTTGATCACAGGAACGGCTGTTCAAGTTCCACTCAAACTTCATGGAGTATTTGCGTCACAAAATTGGAATATTGTTCGTGTTGCCAACGGAAGTGTTGGCCACCCAACATTATGAAAATTTTTTCGATTCTTTTACTGTTCTTTACAGAACAATTTATCATACAAAATATTTTTCCTCCTACCCTCCCAGGAGGAAAAATAATAAAATCCCTTTCCGCGCAGAAAAAATGAAATAGTTTTTGCAGTCCGCCAAAATTATTACAACCACGCTAGTCCAATGGAAAAAGAAACCCGATACCTGAACAAAATTATTAAACCGATATTTGTATCGAACAATCTCGATTTTGATACAATAACATCATTCCCTATTAATTCTGGCGATCCTACACGTGTAAAATATGAATGTGTTTGCGGTACAAAAACGTCAAGGTCAGCTAAAATGGTCAAGAAGAAACCTTTGTGTGACTATTGCATTCCAAGAAAGAAAACTGGTGCCAAAGCTATGAGTGTCAATAACTTTATTGAACTTTTGCAAAGTAAAGGTTACGAGTTAACATCTTCTCCCAGCGAGGTTTACGAGAACACAAAAAGTTTAATGACAGTTACCAATATCGCAACTGGCGAAAAACATAAAACAAGCTACAATAGATTTCAATCTGGCCACCATAAATCTATGAAGGAAGCATGTAAAACTCGAAAATTAGATACACTCGAAGTTAAGAGAAGAGTCGAAGAAGCAGGATTTGAGTGGATAGAGGATACTGTTTACGTTGACAAATCTACTCCTTTTGATGTTATTTGTCATTGTAAAAACAAGTTCAGTGTGGCTATCGGAAATATTCACGAGAATAGAGTAGGATGCAATAATTATTACCGTTATAATAAAAAATATCCATGGAATTATATAGAGGGTATGGCGGATAAAAATGGGTGTATAATCATCACATCTTCGGATGCTTATAAAGGTATAGAAACAATACTTAATTTTAGGTGTAGCCGCGATTCACTAGCGACAAAAAATGTAAAATCTCCTTGGTGCATAGATTGTTCTTTCATAATTAGAGAAACAACGAATTTGCAAAAATATGGTGCAAAAAATTACTTAGCGTCTGAAGAAGGTAAAAAAAGTATAGAAAAATTTTGGCTCGAAAACTATGGAGTTTCTCATAACATGAAAGTTGCTGAGATACAAAAAAAAGCGCAACAAACTTGTTCTAAAAATCACGGCGTCCAATGTGTGTTAGTTAAAGATGGCGTTAGAAATGCTGCTATAAATTCTGTAATTCAAAAATACGATAACCACACATTTCTCCACACCATTGAATACAAAAAAGTGATGCAAAGTAAATATGGATGCGACCATAACGTACAAAACGCTGTTTTATTTTCTAAAATGCAAAAGTCTTCATATAAAGCGAAAACCTATGTATTCCCATCTGGTAAATCTATTTTAGTTCATGGATACGAACCAATGTGCATAGATATGTTGCTTAAAAACGGTATAAATGAAAAAGACATAGTTACTTCTGTTAAAAAAGTGCCAAAAGTAATTTATTGGATAAAAGATAAGAATGAATCGTCAAGATATTTTATGGATGGGTATATAAAATCAGAGGACAAAGCTATAGAGGTTAAAAGTGTTTATACATATAACTGCGAAAAAGAAAAAAACGAAGCAAAATGGATTGAGGCGAGTAAAGTCTGCAAAGGTGGTATAGATGTTTACGTTTTTGGTCGCAAGGGCGAATTTTTAGCGAGAAAAAGTATTTTAAATGGTCAAGTTGTTCAAGATAGTTACTGCCTTGGAGGAAGTTTGTTATACCCATTGGTACAATTTATTGAGTCATATTGCAAATTTTTATTTTTAAATATATATATATATTTATATATATAAATGGATACAAACAAAATTTTATTAATTATATGCGCTGCTTTAGCTGTATTGCTAGCAGTTTTGTTATTGCGTAAACAACCCCCTGCTGTCCAAAGATTTGGAAATGCGCCATTACCTTTATGTACAGCTGTTGCACAAGGAGGAGGGGGGCAGGTGGGTCAATACTCTGGGCCCAGTAATTACGCGTATTATACCGGATCAGGAACTATTCCGTGTAGCATTTCTAACGTGTGTTCCAATAATGCCATATGCGCTTCTAACGCCAATAGTTCAACCCCTTTCTGTTCTAACAATTATAACAAACAGTGTAGTAGTTCTCTTGATTTGTTCACAGGTTGCTTATCTCCAGCAACCTTTTATCCTGGTTGCGACAAAAATGGTCAAAATTGTAGTTCTTCGTGCGGATAATAGACGTGAGTAGCGATAATATTCAACGATAAATCCATATTTTTCTATAGTAATTTATAGAAAAATTATCCGAAAGCGGTCATTACGTAAATTTTTTAATTACATTTTTAAACAGATTATTAAATTAAAATGTGTACACCAATTAGTTAATTTTATATATTAAACATGAGAGCCAACAATATTCAGCAAAAAAGACTTCAAAAAGAACTAGAGATGCTATCTGACAATAAAATAGCGGGTACCGTCGTTTTTCCAGCATCAGAAAATCTCAGGGAATGGATTGCTCTTATAAAAGGTCCTGATGAAACTCCTTATTCAGAAGGTACTTTTGAAATAAATATTTCTGTCCCGGATAATTATCCTTACTACCCTCCTACGTTGACTTTTAACACTAGAATTTTTCACCCCAATATATCCGCAGATGGAAAAATATGCGTGGATATATTGAGAAATAAATGGGCTCCTAGTTTAACTATACCCAAAGTTCTTATGAGTATATTATCTCTGTTATCTTCGCCAAATCCCGATGACCCCCTTGTACCGGAAATAGCTCGTATGTTTACAGAAAACCGGAAAGAATTCGACGATATAGCTCGTAAATATACAAAACAATTCGCAATTCGAGCGGATAAAAAAGATTTTTTATAGAGATCTATAAATGCACAAAATCGTAAAAAACGATTAATAACACAACAATGCTTAATATTTTTTATCCCAGTGGGATAAAAAATAATTTCTAAGAGGCAAAGAAATAGTCTTTTTAACAATTTCCATATTTAAGTAAACAACCTTCGTATTCACCACCCGTTACTGTAATTGTGACTCCGATGGATAATAGTAATTTCATATCCATTTGATCGCAAATATCTAATAGAGATGCTTTTTCGCATTCTTCGTCGCTAAATGAGTAAATCAATCTAGAGGACTTTGTCGCATCAGGGTCAGGGTTTATTAAATCATCGACATATATAGCTGTTATTGATTTTCTTCCTTTAACTAACACCCTAGAATCTTCAGGCATCGAGTTTAAATCGTCTGGCATCGTTCTAATATGACACTTGTATTCATCTACTTTTGACAGTTTAGTTACTAAACATAAAGGGAGAAAACCACCCTTTTGTAAATTGTAAACTAATATTGGTAGTAAATCACTAAAAGAAGGGTTTGAGAAACAATTTTTAATCTCTCTTTGAGATATAACTTTTAATCCAACGTTCAAATCTGAACATTCTTTCTTGTGTTCCGGTAAATCTTTCTTTTGGCAGGCAACAGAACAATAAAATATTTCTTGGCACAAAGAACACATCACACTCTTTTTAAAAGGAAGGCCGCAATTATTACATATAAATTTTACGTTATTGGTTTTTTGCATATTTAGAAATAAATTCGATTATTTTATCGAATTTATCAATATTTTTTATCATTTTTATAACTTTTGTACAAATGAAGAAACATTTTTCACAAAGAATTTAAATTCGTTTATTTAATTGTAATAAACCACAAAAATTGACAAAATAATTACATTTAAAAATACTATACGATTGAACTATAACAAAATGAGTTTTATGAGTGCGGAAGATTTTATCGACAAAAATAGAAAAGCTATTATCAAATTGCAAAATCAATTACTGATAAAATTTGCTGATTATGTTCGTGGTAAAAATATCACGTTCGAAAACCAGGATAGAAATATTTGGGTCAATTGTTGCATTTGTAACGATAAACCAAACAATTGTTTAATTATAAATGGCGAATTTACTTATGTATATTTATGCGAAGGATGTAAAAACAAGTTTGAAAAAATTATCAAAAGTAATACAAAAAATACAACATAATTTATGTTGTTATTCTCAAATAAATTTTGTGCAAAAACTTATGTATTTCTTTTTCAAAAGCATTTCCAAATAATAAAATGCAAGAAAGATTGGTCATAGAAAGTATTAATTTTGATTACATTCCTGGTGAACAAGAATCTCGTAGAGTTTGGTATATTTCTTTACGCCAACCGCCCGTTAATCTCAAGCCGGGTAACGTGATCAGGGTTGATAGTTTTAGAGGTACAAATATTAATGTAGTTTACGGAACCAAATATTTTAGAGTGAACGATATCTACGGAAGAAATATCGTTGTAGACCATATCGACCAAAGTGAGGTGCTTCAATATCCTAACAATAACTCAAGAACGGGTATTTACAGTTACGCTCAAAGACCTCAAACACAAAGAGGGTCAAATTCGTACTTTGACATTCTTTGAATATTATAGTTTTTTTCATTTTATTACACAATTGTGTAATAAAATACCCTTAATTATCTCACCAGTTTTATTAAACAAGTTTCACGGTTCTTCTCTGTTTCTGCATCCTGCCTCTGGTGGGGGTAAATATCCCTTAGCTTTATTTGCATTATTATCACAACATTCCATAGTTCCAGGACTTCCATCAGTTCCAACTTTCAAACGAACCGAAGCGTATTCTTGACAAACTCCCCACGTCGGCTCCAATTCAAGGCGGGTTAGGTCTTGGCACTCCCAAGGGGTTGGAGCCCATTCATTAAAACCATCTTTCCAGCAACAATAATTACAATGAGTCGAGTCGGGAAGATAAGCACTACCGGTAATGCTTTTATACCAAACACCGACTGCTAATACGCATCCTAAAACAGCCAAAATAATTAGTATCGGCCTTTCAAAAAAATAAGCCCTGTACTCTTTTTTTAACAAAATTACGGCTACCACTATTATAGCTACTACGCCTACTATTTTATACGATTTGTTCATTTTGTATTAATAATGTGTAATAGTTTTTCAAAAATTAAGTAATTTTGATACAAAAAACAATACTCCTGGGTGAAAACACGGATTGACATATACCGCTTTTAATAATTTTTATTTAGTGTAATGCTTGCCGCGATATATGAAAAATTATTTTTCATATATATTCATTTTTAAAATTCTCAAATCTAATAAGTACTATTTTGATGTACCAGCTCTCATATATTCGTCAATTTCACTATCCATCTTCTCAATTCTACCTTTTGAAACCATATCTTTACTTTTATATTTTGATGTACCAGCTCTCATATATTCGTCAATTTCACTATCCATCTTCTCAATTCTACCTTTTGAAACCATATCTTTACTTTTATATTTTCTCTCAGGTATCAGTTCCTGATCTAATTTTGAAACCATTTTTTTGGTTTGTTGAAAATGACCCTTTACCACTTTTAAAGTTCTTCCATCTAATTGGGCGCCGTTGTATTCTTTTATAATAACGCTCGCTTCTTGCTGATTTTTCATCCAAACAAACAACGATTTCCGTCCATAGGTGTCCCATAAACACTTTACATTATCTACAACGGTTCCAAAATCATTGCATAAATTGATTATGTCTTTTTCGGATGTATACGGGTGCAAGTTGTAGAAAGAAACACACCTACAACCACCCTTACATGCTCTATCATTTTTTGGAAGAGAATGTATTACTGACGATTTTTTTTCTACAGATTTATTCTCAAAAGTTTTAATGTTTGAAGAACTAATAGGAACGATTTTGCGAGCAGATATTGTTAATTCATATTGATTTTCAGCTCCCTCGTAAAATACAATCGTTGCGCAAAATAATTTTTTAGGTTCCATTCTTAAATTCGGTTTATATTTACTAATTAATTATTAATCATTTCATTTTTTTCTTAACTTTAACATTCTTTACATTCTTGAAATAATCCTGTAAAATAAAACGATTTCATATCATCGTAATTTTGTGATTTTTTCGGTACTTTCAATTTGCTATTAAAAATATCTCTAATGGCGTAACTATAAAAAAATGCGTCGTTATTATTGGACAAATATGCATCCGGTGGAAAAGAGACTAGTGTGGTTCCGAAAATGGTCCTTAGATTTTCGGTGGGTAATAATTTTGCCAACGAAAATAAAAAATCTTTGTACCAGATAGCGGTTTCGGGTCTTAATGTAGCGGCCATCATATGCACCACGAACCAAGTATTATCCTCCCAAAAATATTCATCGTTTTTTAATCCTTCAAAATAAAATTTTCGTATTTCATCGTAACCAGGAGATTTTTTTGGAGCATCTGGATGAGCCACACTGATTTGCTGGTTAGCCATATCATGAATAGTATAAGAATACAAAAATGCATCTTCTTTATTACTCAAATACCTGGTCGGTGGTAATGATTGCAATTTAAAAATTAAATTTTTGCGACATTCTTCGCAAGGTAAAAGTATAGCAAAACATTTCAAAAGATTTTCGTAGTATTTCGAGTTTTTAGAATGCAGAGAAGCCGCTAAAACATGAAGTATAAACCACGCCGGAGGGCCCCAAAAAGCCTTACCTCGAGCAGAAGAAATTTTGTCAACCAAAGTTGACATTATAATATTTTAATTATTGTACACGAAACTTTAAATTTGCCCAAAATAAAAAGTCATCCATACATAGTTGTTTCATAAAATCAATACAAACAATTCGTATTGATAATTGATTCATAATAATTTGAGCCGGCTGCACAAATGACCATTAAACTGTTCTAAATTTATTTTCGGATATACGTCCCCAATCCCAGTCTTTATTCGGATACTTCTCAATAAATTCCATTGTGATCTTAGGATTTCCAGAAATATGTCCCCAACTCCATGGTTTTTCAGGATACTTCTCGATAATTTCCATTGTGATGTTAGGGTTTGAAGAAATATATTCCCAATTCCATGATTTTTCAGGATACCTCTCTATAATTTCTATAGTGATGTTAGGGTTTGAAGAAATACAATCCCAATCCCATCTTTTATTCGGATACTTCTCGATAAATTCCATTGTGATGTTAGGGTTTTCGGAAATATATTCCCAATCCCATGGTTTTTCGGGATGCTTCTCAATAAATTCCATTGTGATGTTAGGGTTTGAAGAAATATAATCCCAATTCCACTCTCTATCAGGATACTTCTCGATAAAGTCCATTGTGATGTTAGGGTTTGAAGAAATCCAATTCCAATTCCATCGTTTTTCATGATACTTCTCGATAATTTCCATTGTGATATTAGGATTTTCTGAAATATATTCCCAATCCCATGGTTTTTCAGGATACTTCTCGATAATTTCCATTGTGATGTTAGGATTTTGAGAAATAAAATTCCAGTTCCACTCTTCAAATGGATATTTTTCAATTAAAGTCCAAAGTTGATTGCAATACTTGAGGTAATTGTGTTTGTGGCCGATGTAAAAACTTTTACAAGTTTCAAGAATAGACTTAAAAGTTTTACCATCAGTTACAAACCGGATAATTAAATCGAAAATTTCATCTGGGAAATGACGAAAAAAACTTAGATTGTGTTTATTTTGAGTTTTAGATTCCATAATTATAAGTTATCAAAAGTCGATAAAATAACCATCTTAATCAATTTATTTTTCATTTTTATATAATTTTGTTTTCATCAGAAAAAAATCACTGATGAAAATCTTAAAATATTTATTTGTCGCTGACTATCTTTGAAGCGACCTTTTTAGGCCCTCTTTTGCCGGGTTCAGTCGTTTTTGCCTTTTTGGGAGCTCTTTTTATTTTTTCTTTTGTTTGAACATCGCCCTTCCAATCTTCTGCTGCAATTTTAGAAATATCGGCCATATCTTTGACTATTTTTGATATAGTGATATCAGATAATTTAGCTTTTTCAGCAAATTTTGTTTTTGTTAGTCCCAGCTCATTTTTGTAGTCTGGAAAAATGCAAAGATAAAAATATATAGTGGCAGCTGCTACTGACTGCGGATTGCTTCTCTCTACTAATTGAGAAGTTGCTGAAAGGTATCTCGAAATTGCTAATATACGCGATTTGTGTTCAGCGCCAACACCTGTCAATGACATGATCCATGGTATCAACATTTCTGGTGTCATATGTTTTGTCACGTCTTCGGGGAAAGCGATATAATAACGTGTCATAGCTGAGGACATATTTTTTTGGTTGACATTAAACAATGACCTCACATAATTAGTTGTTCTGTTTTCACCAATATTTTGATAAGCATGAAACAAGCACACTGCTATTGTAGCTTCTCTACCTTGACCCCTAAACCCTTTATTTTCATTATTTTCCAAAACCTTGTTAAATTTGTATTCAACTAGTTCTGTCAATGCTTGCGACAAATCTATAGAATGAAAATTTAAAACATCCTTTATACCTTTAGGCGTAGATTTTTGGGCATGACATCTGCTTTGATCCCTATTTGTTCTGTTGTCGGCCACTCCAAAATTTCTCCATTCTTTAGAAAAGTCGAGGGAATTGAATTCAATGCCGCAATCTGAGCATACATTTATCCCATTGTCGTCTTTCATTATGTTTTCGTGTATACATTTATCTTTTATTTCATCGATATTATCCCCGCATATATTTTTGAAAAGAGTTTGTTCAAAAACAGTCGCGATAAGATAAGGATTTATTATATCGTCACACATTTTGATTTGTTTGATACCCGATATTTTTATAACAACAAACTTTCTTTTCGTTTTTTGAAACTTATACCTTTATATAGGTTTTTGGAAGTTTATGAGATTTATTTATCGCCTTCCACGATAAATAATATTAAATTTTCAACTAATTAACTATGAGAACCAATGCATACAGCAAGGTTTTTTGTATGGATATCGCACTTATAAGAGTACAAACAAACGCAATGTACTTTTTTTGCTTGGTCGCAACAAGCATAAGTACATTTTAGACAAGAAGATACATTGTTATGACAAACCAAGCATCTGGTGACAACCTTGATTAGAACTGGGTTTTTATATGAGGTATTTTTAATTTTTGACATAGTCGAATAAAATCAGAATTGTTAAACTTTTTTTGTTTTTAATTTCATTTTTTGGATATACTAAACCTGCTAAACCTACTAAACCTACTAAACAAAAAACACCTACCAGAAAATCGATGCCTATCAGACCGGCAAAGTCTGTAGAGGCTGTCAAACCAAAAACAACTGTTAAACCATCAAAGACTACCAAACCAAAAACAAATTTAAACCCTAAAATTGTAGTCAAAACTACCGCCAAACCTAAAAAATAATAACAAAAATAAGCGTTAAATGCATAAAATTCGTCTTTTCATGCAAATATTATAAAAAAGTTATTTAGTAAGAACAAAAAATGTCTGAACCCTATTACCAAAATATCGAAAAAGACACAATAAATAATGATTACTACAGAAAAGTCTCATATACGGTTGATGAAAAAATGCAATTAGTGTTGATGAGTATCCCACCAAAACAGGATATAAATATGGAAATTCACGATGACACGGCTCAATTTATTAGGATAGAAAAAGGGGTAGGCGTAGCAACTATAAATGGAAAATATTATGGTTTGAGCGACGGCATATCGATAATAGTCCCGCCACACTCTCAACATCGCGTAGAAAATGTTGGAGATGCACCCCTTAAACTATATACGATATACTCAAAACCTGAACATAAGCCAACTTTGATTCAAAAGACTAGATCTGATAAAGACGAACCTTACCTCAAACCTATGCCCATAATAGCCATTGCTTGCGTCAAAGAAAAAAAAGGCATTAAAGGTACTGTGGTGTTTAAAGAAAATTTAAAAGATGATAATGTTCAAATAAAACTCGATTTATCAGGTTTACCACCAAACGCAAAACTAGGATTTCATATTCACGAAGCAGGAGATTTAACCGATGGTTGTAATTCGGCTTGTAAACATTTCAACCCTTACAAAAAAGATCATGGAGATATTAAAGGTGATGTTAGACACGTAGGAGATTTAGGAAATATAACCACTGATAATCAAGGAAAATGTTCCATGGAATACTATGATGTTATGATAAAATTAAGTGGTAAGACTCGAAATATTATAGGAAGATCAATAGTTGTCCACGAAAAAGAAGACGACTTGGGATTAGGCGGTAATCATGAATCTCTAAAAACTGGAAATTCCGGTGGCAGAATATTGTGCGCTGTTATTGGATATTCTAAAAAAATGTTCGATTAGAGAAATTTCTCTAATAACCTTCACCCAATAATAATTTTTACATGAAAATGTAAAAATTAGGTACACAAAGTTAGATATTTTTTATGATAATTTCAAAAATGTGATCCTTATCATGAAATTACCAGCATTATTTCCCGCTGTCACTACCGTAGCAGTACCAACCACCGAACTTATAGCTACAACCAAAGTTGTGGATACAAATTCTATAGCACGACCATGAATCCAAGTTGTTGCGGTCGACGACCCTGCAACAGTTTGAGTGTCTATTGCCAAACTTCCCGAATTGGGCCCTTTATAAATTGCAACAGATCCAGCTGACCCCAAACTCATTTCATAATCTATCAAATATAAACCGGCGGGAAGAGTAAACACAGTTCCCCCAGAACCAGAACCAGAACTAATGGAAGTATTATTAAAGACTGTGGTATCAAAAGAAAAAGCTGTACCCGGAGGGACAGAATCGTTTGGGAATTGTACAGTTTGTATATATTGGGCAATTCCTACAACACCATTTTGTCCTGTTGACCCGATTTGCCCGGTAGGCCCTGTTGACCTGTAGGCCATGTTGACCGATTTGCCCTGTAGGCCCTGTTGACCCGATTTGCCCTGTATGTCCTGTCGATCAGATTTGCCCTGTATGTCCTGTCGATCAGATTTGTCCGGTAGTTCCTGTCGACCCGATTTGCCATGTATACCCTGTCGACCCGATTTGCCCTGTTGACCCTATTTGTCCTGTATGTCCTGTTGACCCTATTTGTCCTGTATGCCATGTCGACCCGATTTGCCCTGTAGGTCCTGTCGACCAGATTTGCCCTGTTGGACACTGTCCCGATCCTCCTAAGAGATTCCAAATATGTACATTTCCGTAATACACTCTATCTGTATCACTTCCATATGCTAAAGCGTCTGATGTAGGGATAAGAGTTCTATCGTTGGTATCAAGTAATAAACTACCACTGGGTAACCGTAACCCATTATCCGCAATAATTGTTCCACCATAAAATTGGTTAATTGAACTTTGGTTTGACATTGTTTTGTAACCAACTCGAATAATTATAATTCTTTTTATTCCTAAAAAGGAAATCAAAAAAATTTGATTTATATATTCATAACTTGGAAAAATTATAATTCTTCTTTTTTAGTGTTATTAAAACACCAGAACCGATATTAACCGTTAATACTTCTCCTTTTAGGACACAACTAGACGCTAACAAAGGTGCGTGAATCCATTCATTGCACACTTCGGCTGACACATACATATCCCCTTTAATTCTAACAGTTAAATAAGATCCTTCGTCAAATTTAATAATGTTAAACATTAATTTCATTTTATATATAATCACTTATAATACAAATTAAAAGATAAGTTTTTTAGAACCAAAGGGCCATGGCAACATATATAGATTTAGACAGCACATACAGAAATATTTTAACGTACCCAAATCCGGCAGATTATGTAGTTGAAGATTCTCAAGTTAGAGATTGGATCAAGGAACCTCGCACAGTTACAGCAAATTCGAATAGACCTGGTAACAGAGTGTTAGAGTTTGCACAATCTGTTGAGATTGAAGGGTGTATTTCACCCTACACAACTATTACTTATGTGGATAGTCTTGGGGTTACTCAAACTACACATACTGCAGATTTGCAACGTATCTACATAGACGTTCATACCATGCGTTTTAATGATTTAAGGCTAATTTATTCAATCGAAGATAAAATGAACAAATCAAGGTTTGTGTTGACACAATATAAAATACAGAAAGATTCTACTGGTACTGATAGATGGATACAATTTTGTACAAACTCCATGGACCAAGTCACTAGATTTTCCAGAAACGAAGCTGTAAAAGTTACATTTATGCAAGAACGTGGTCATACTATAATCATCGCAGATGGTCAAACCCCTGACCCTCTCAAACAAACATGGCTAAATTTAGAAATAAAACCTTACTTCAGAGATGCCGATTTCGCCAATCACGGGTTAGGTCTCACTCAATTTTAATTTATTTCTACATTATTTCTACAATAATGTAGAAATAAATTTATATTATACGCAGTACTCACATTCTTTGGGCGTTCGAAAAATAACATTCACCTTTACACGATTCCCATTGCGCCAAACACTTACCGATATTATCATGGGGGTACATTTGTTGGCATCTATCGGAGTTCATATCGCACATTTTGTAACAATCAGTCATTGGGATTTTCTTTACATTTTTTACAGGTCCTCCGTAATGTTCAACGCCTAAATATGATTTTTGAGTTGGACTTTTTACACAAGATAATAACAAAAACGCCGCCAAAAGAATCGCTATAACAATGATGCATAGTTTTTCCATTTTATAATAATATTACAATTTGGTCGTTTTGTATTATTAATAGATATTTTTATTCCATCCGTAAAAAAAGTGTAGGTATAACATTTTTGAAACATAATTTATTGACAATTTATTTTTTTTCAAAATTCTTAGTTTTAATTATAATGTTTAACTGTAAACAGAAAAACTTTTTTTTGCTTTATTTTTTGTTGATTGAGTAATAACAATACAATAATTTTATTCGATATGAACCAAACAATGTCAAGACCATCCCATCTCCAAACTCCTCCCCATGATCAAAATAATATGATGCCAAATAGACCATCTACTTGCGCGTTTCCTGCTCCTCCGGTTCGTTCTGTTTATTGCGAACCTGCCGCATTTTCCCAAGTTAACGGTCAGAGATACCAAAAAATCGTTTATGCATACGGTAAATCAAGACCTTTGTATTGATTGGTTCTACTGAATTTTAATTTTTAATGCAGAAACGTGTGACCACTCTACCGCGTTAATTTATTCCTAAATTTGTACAATTTTTAATTTTCAAATGAAAATTAAAAATTATTTTACATATTAAAATTTTTTCCCATGATCAACTATCTCTGATGTCGAGATTCTTTAGATCCCAAATTTCTTCTTTATACCCCGAAGAGTTCTTCAAATTAGGAATTTTTCTGATAACAACTAGTGGGACAACTCTTAGTTCGATTTCACGTTTTGCTATCGCTATAGGATCGTAAGAACCGTTCCATTCTATCGCGGGTTCGTATCCCATCCTCAATTCCGTGGCTCGGCGGCTTAATATTTTTGCGTATTCGTAAGGAGTTAATAAATTGTCAGTAACTTTCTTGGATCTTTTTTCCTGATACACTATGGATTGTGTATCAGAATCTTCCACGTAATTGATTTCCAAAAAATCTTCCATCTTTTGCAATGGTTTGAATAATTTAACATTATTCAAATTCATTTTTATCATTCAAATATTAATTATACGTAAAGGTGGTTAATTATAAAGATTATGGTTTTTAAAAAAATCTATCCCTACGCGTAGGGCAACGATAATTAATCAAAATTTCTGATTTTTCATTGTTTAAAAAAAGTGGAAATGACTAAAAGATCTTAGTTCACATTGAGTTTTAGATTCCATGATTAATAATTGTTAAAAGTCGATAAATAACAGAGTTAATCGTTTTAACAATTTATTTTTTTAAGTTTGAATATAATATAAGGATTCTGTTTTTACGTGAGATTTATACACTTTACCCATAATAAATTAAAGATGAATGAAAAGTTGGTGTTAATTTGTTTATTATTTGTATTTGCGATTATCATTATTTGGAGGAGTGGTTCAAACGCAAACGAATATTTCGATCCTCAAGACATGGGGGGTAGAAAATTTTGGGGCTGGGGGCGATCTTATGGATACCCACAATCAGATATGGACTTCGCGCCAGAAATATGTTATCAAGTCACACGTAATTATTTGTGCAGAGAAGGACATACAAGAAAAATAAATCCTGTCACGAATGGGGATCAATGTTGCGTTAATAATTTTGTGTATTGATTGTATTGGTGATTGTATTTTATCGAATTTTTCGATAAAATAATAGTGGAAAGTTAATTATTGGCTACTTGTCTCGGTTTCGCTTTTTGAAACATTTTTAACCTTTGGTTTAACAGTAACATTTGGTTTAACAGTAACCTTTGGTTTAACAGTAACCTTTGGTTTAACAGTAACCTTTGGTTTTGAAGTAATAGCTTGCTTTTGTTTAGGGTTTAATGACGCTGCAACTTTTGTTGGTTTTTTATTCACAGGTTCTTGGGCCTTTTGTACAGGGTTGCGACCTTCTCCTTTTCCCTTTTTAGGTGGGAGTTGGGTTTTTTCTGGTACTACTTTTTTTCCAGACCCTTCTGAACCATCATCTGTTTCTGTGTTTTCTGATTTTTCCGATTCGGCTGAAACTTCAGGTTTCCAATTTTTAGCTTCTTCAACCCAATTGGCTCTCTCTTTTTCCGATAAAGCCCACCACATTGCTGTACATTTTTTATGTATATGAGAGAATCCTGGAATAACTTCACCATCTTTTCCAAAGTGTTTGGATTCAAAAATCAAATCTTCAAAATCCCCGTTTTTGGTTTTAATTTTTCTTTCTTTAGGATTATCTATAAGAAGACTTTTGGCTTCGTTTCTCATATTTTTGGAAAACAAATGAAAACCAGATTTTTTCCTGGTTTTAGCTTTCTCACCACTACTTTCTCTTTTAGGTTTGCGAGCCTGTGGTTTTATAGGCTTAGGTTTGTAATTATCTTCGGCAGCATAAGCTGCGTCTCTAACTGTAGCAACATCGAGGTTAAATTTAGCAGCTATCGCGTCAAATAACATTCCATCACGATTTAAGATGTATTGGTGCATTCCATTAATATTTTTATCTAGAGACATTTTTCGAAAATAAATGATTATACTAGAAATTCGTTTACTTTAACGAATTTTTAGATTATTGTTTTCATTTTTTTAGAAAATTAATTATAAATTTTCTGTAAGCGGGTTTTGATTTTTGATAGATTTGTGAGTGACAACCAAATTTTATACTTTTTAAAAATTAGAAAAATATTTTTTGAGGGAACCGATTATCTTTTCTTTGAGGACAAAAGTTATCCCAAAATTATCAATAAAATTAAAAGCCATTTTTGGTACAGAACAAAAGATCGAAAACGAAAAGTTTTTTCTTTCGACCAAATTAAAAATAAGAAAAGTCTAGAAATTATATACGAAAAAGAAACCGACCGATGTTTTCTTCATACACCGGTAGAACATGATTTTTTTCCAACTGATGATCTTCGTAACGATAACCAAGTTACTTTGAATCAAAGAGAGGAACGAATCATTTCTTTGGACCCTGGGGTAAGAAAATT
>Ga0315273_10002478_pt1 | contig 21822 bp, 16 predicted proteins | sample YL17G02_0_MG_FD_205753 | JGI IMG/M metagenome (GOLD analysis project Ga0315273, IMG submission 205753) | Sediment microbial communities from Yellowstone Lake, YNP, Wyoming, USA - YL17G02_0 | ecosystem: Environmental > Aquatic > Freshwater > Lake > Sediment | place: USA: Wyoming | collected... | reverse complement strand
CCACTTCCGCGAACGGGACGAGTTCGAACCAGGCGACGTCGACTTTCCCTCCCATCTTGAAATCTTTCAGGGGATTGTAGTTGAGAAGGTAGCGGTATTCCAGGGTGTACAGGATCGCCGCCTGGTCGTTGTAGCGGCCGGCGTCGTACGCCCTCATCCGGCTCAGCCCACCGAGGGATCCCCCTTTATAGCTGGGGGGGCGGTGGAACGTGTTCACGCCGTGGAGCGACGAACTGTCGTCCCAGGTCGTGCAATTGACCGACCAGATGTCCAGGGCGAACGTCCGCTCCCGCGCGCGGTCGCTGGGGCCGAGGGAAAAATATTTCGCGTATTCGCCGCCGACCACGGTATAAGGGGCCGTGCTGTCCCATGCCCCCCAGTCCCTGACGAACCAGACCCGCTGCATGCTTCCCTTCGTTGGGTTCGCCCGAAAATTCGTGTTTTCGTACCGGATCCCGGTATCGATCCCGAAGGTCTGGGTGTGGGGATCGTTGTCGAGCAGGCCCTGCCGGCGCGTGAACGGCACCACCTCGAGATACGTTCTCCCGCTGGTAAACGGATTCCACACGTCGCCGCCCGTGTCGCCCGAGACGAACAGCCCCCGGTCGAGGACGAGTTTCGGGAAGACATTCCCGATGTCCTTGCCCTGTCCGATGGGCAACAGGAACTTGGTGACCATGTTGATCCACTGGTCCGATACGTCCGACCGTATGTAGTTTTGCGAACTGGATTCGTTGGTGCCGGCCCTCTGGCCCACATAGTTCGTGTTGGTGGTTCCAGTGAAGGATTTGATCTGTTCGTACTTTCCGATATAGACATCGGGCTCGAGAATGACCCGCTTCCACCAGGGAAACTGGTAATTCAATTCCTTGAAAAAGATCGAGTAGCTCCCCGCGCCCATGAGGGCCGCCCCCACGGTCACCGCCTGGGGCTGGAGGTACCCCTGTGCGATGATACCGAGTCCGAGACCCGGTCCGATCGTGGCGTTGTAGAAGGGGAAGGGGACCGCGAGGAGTTTGCCTTTCGGTTTTTTCGCTTCCGCTTCTCCACCCGCCTGCACCCCTTCTCCCGCGGGCAACTCCAACGCGAGCCGTTCCTCGGCGACCGCCGGGACGGCGTTCGGCGTCGCGGAATCGTCCGCCGCCCGCGCCAGGCCCGGGGACGCAAGGAGCAGGAGAACCAGGAGGCACCCGGCGAAAATCCTCGACCACGGGGGCACCCTCTCCCCGAATGGGACCGTCATTCCCGACTTCCCGCGTACCGAATCACGCATGTTCCGATGACCTCCTTGAGTGAATTCCCAACGATAGTACCAAAAATAACCGGCCGGCAATACGAGTTTTCGTGGTGGCCGCTCACCACGCCACGACCCGGCATCACCGCCGGTCGCAACGTCTTCACCTGGACGGCTCCGCTCACCGGCGCGCCCAACGGCGACGCGCGGTCGATCCTCAAGTCAGCGAGTAAGGGACAAACAAGGTAACAGGGTGCACCATTCAGGTTGCACACCATGTCATCGCGTGTATACTGAAGGGATGAAGACTGCCGGGTACGGCGTTGCGCCGGGGAGCGGGGACATGGGGTCAGCCGATGCCAAAAGACGAAATATTCAGAGATGAGTCAGGGCCTTCGGAGGACATGCTTGCTTTTTAAATGGTATAATTTTTGCGGACTGGTGGCCGTAAAGTAACATGATCGTCGGTCTCGGCAATTTTCTGTTTAAATACAGAAATCTTGTTTTCCCTCTTCTTTTCGTCCTTCTGGCGTTGGGCACGGAACCATTCCTGGGCAACAGGCAAACCGAAAAATGGATTTATGTCGCCGGTTTCGTTATCGCCCTGAGTGGACAGGTCATACGGGCATTGACGATAGGACTTGCCTACATCGTTCGCGGGGGCAGGGGCAAAAAAGTGTATGCCAAAACCCTGGTCAAGGACGGGATATTCGCCCATTGCAGAAACCCGTTGTACCTGGGGAATATCCTGATCGTTTCAGGGCTCGGCGTGGTGGCGGATTCGACCGTGTTCTATTTCATCGGCATCCCTTTCTTCGTTCTGTCATATATGGCGATCATAAAGGCGGAGGAGAGTTATCTCTCCGGCAAGTTCGGGGAGGAATACAGGGAATACTGCGGAAAAGTCAACAGTCTTATCCCCGATCTGTCCGGGATCAGGACGACGCTGCAAAGCATGACGTTCAACTGGAGGCGTCTCCTTGTAAAAGAGTATGGAACAACGTATGCCTGGATAACCGTCATGATCCTGTTGATTGTGAAAAATCAGTATCTACATTATGGGCACGAAGCAGGCGGGCCCGTGATCTGGATCGCGTCCTCATTATTTATTGCAGCCACTATTTTTTATGCGCTTGTTCGGTACCTGAAAAAAACCGAGCGATTGGTCGGTGATAAATGACCCGGCCGCCCGGAGAAACTCGACGAGGTCAAGGTGGGGGACCGCCTGGTGCTCACGTACACGGAAGCGGTTGCGGTCTCCGTAGAGAAGGCGGCAAAGAAGAAGTAACGGCAGGAATCGTTACGCCGCGTGGCGAAGGGGGTGCGGGCCGGAGGTCCGCACCCCCTTCGCATTCGATATTTGATTTACACGGGTAGCAACAACTGGTAGATTCATCGAGAGGCATACAGTTGGAAGATCGTTCAAGGGTACCCGGTAGCGGTCCGACCGGGGAGGGGTATGCTCCGGGGTGCCAAGGTGGTTCATCATGATCGATCGCGAGCCGGACGGGGCGTGACCGGATGGCGTCCTTGACCACGGATGTCGTCGCCTGCATCGAGTGCGACATGCTTCAGCGCATTCCCGCGCTCCCGCCCGGCGGGACGGCGTGTTGCCCGCGGTGCGGCCACAAACTTGCGAGCTGCAAGCCGGGATCCCTCGAACGGACGACGGCGCTGGCGGTCGCAGCGGGCATCGTGTTCCTCTTCACCAACGTGGAGCCGCTGATGACGCTGTCGGTCGCCGGGCGGCAGGCGAGCACGACGATCGCCGGCGGCGCGTGGCAGATGTGGGAGCAGGGGGAAAAGATCACGGCACTGCTCATCGCGCTCTTCGCGGTGATCGCACCGGCGCTGCAGATCGGGTTCATGCTTACGGTCCTGCTCTCCGTGCGGCGGCCGCCGGCGCCGCGCTGGGTCGGCACGCTGCTGCATTGGGTGGAGATCGCCGGGGCCTGGTCGATGGTCGAGGTGATGATGCTGGGCATCCTCGTCTCCCTGGTCAAGATCGCGGCGCTCGCGAGGGTGGTCCCCGGCATCGGGATCTTCGCGGCCGGCGGGCTCATCGTCCTGCTCGCGGCGATGTCGTCCGCCTTCGACCCGCGCGAGGCCTGGTCGCGGGTCCGCTGGGCGAACGGCGATTGGCCGCAACCGGCGCCTCCTTCCCCCGGTCCGGGCGCGGCGGAGGCGGGGCGGTGACCGCGGGCGCGCGGACCGGCATGCGCGAGGGGTTCGTCTCGTGCGAGGTGTGCGGCCTCCTGTCCCGACCGGCCGGCGCGGAGGAACCGGGACATTGCCCGCGGTGCGGCGCGGAGCTCGAATTCCGGCGCCGCGACGCGATCCAGCGCACGTGGGCGCTCGTCATCGCCGCCGCGATCTGTTACCTCCCGGCGAATATCCTGCCGGTGATGCGGTCGACCACGCTGACCGGCGTAGAGCCCGACACCATCATGAGCGGCGTCGTCATCCTCTACGAGACGGGGACGTGGTATCTCGCGGTGATCCTGCTGATCGCGAGCGTGATGATCCCGCTGGCGAAGCTGGCGTCCCTCGCGTATCTCCTGGTCACGGTGCAGCGCGGCTCGGTCCGGAACAACCGGGAGCGGACGCGGCTGTACCGCATCCTGGAGATCATCGGGCGATGGTCGATGGTCGACGTGTTCGTCGCCACGTTCGTCGTCGCCCTCATCCAGATGAAGCCGCTCATGTCCATCGCGCCCGAGCCCGGGGTGCTGTTCTTCTCGGCGGTGGTCATCCTGACGATTTTCGCCGCGGAATCGTTCGACCCCCGCCTGATCTGGGATTCCAGCCAAGGAAAGCAGGAGACAAATGAATGACTGAAAACGCCGATTTCGCGAACGTTCCGGAAGCGACGCACGTCCCGAAAAAACGCTCGAGGGTCCCGGTCGTCTGGATCATCCCGATCGTCGCCGCGCTGGCCGGCGTCGGGATCGTCGTCCAGAAGCAAATGAACGAGGGGCCGACGATCCGGATCACTTTCCCCTCGGCCGAGGGGATCGAGGGCGAAAAGACCCTCATCAAGTACAAGGACATCGAAATCGGGAAGGTGATGCACGTAAACCTGACGGACAACTACACGAAGATCCTCGTCACCGCGAAGTTCGAGAAGCACGCGGAAGGGATGCTCGACAACGATGCCCGGTTCTGGCTCGTGAAACCGCAGATCTCCCTGAGCGGGGTCTCCGGCATCGGCACCCTCCTTTCGGGGAACTACATCGGCTTCGAGCCCGGAAAGTCCAAGGTGAAGCGGCTCGACTTCGTCGCCCTCGAAGCCCCCCCTCCCATCATGAGAGACCGGCCGGGGCGGGAGTTCGCGTTGCGGGCCGACACCCTGGGCTCGCTGGGGCTCGGCTCGCCGGTGTACTACCGTAGCCTGGACGTGGGGGATGTGATCTCCTTCAGCCTCGCGAAGGACGGCCGGTCCATGGATATCCGGATCTTCGTGAACGCCCCCCACGACAAGTTCGTCTCGGCGGATACCCGTTTCTGGGAGTCCAGCGGCATTGACGCGAAGCTGGGGGCCGATGGGCTTTCCTTGCGCACCGCGTCCGTGACGGCCCTCATCGCGGGGGGCATCACGTTCGAGGCGCCTTCCTCCGGCACGGCCGCGGAGGCCGCGCCGAACACCGTCTTTACGCTGTTCAAGGACCGGACGACGGCGCTGGCCCCGCCCCAAAAGGATGTCCGGCGATACGTCCTCCGTTTCAGGGAGTCAATGCGGGGGTTGTCGGTCGGCGCGCCGGTCGAGTTTCTCGGGATGTCGATCGGCGAGGTCACCGCCGTCGGCCTGGAGTACAGCCAGCAGGCGCGGGATTTTCGCCCCCGCGTGGAGATCGCGACCTACTCGTACCGGTTCACCGAGCACATGGAGAAGAAGACCCGGGCCCTTCAGGAGGTCAAGACCATGGAGGGGCGGACCGATGCCATAGATCAGATGGTCGCCGACAAGGGGTTGCGGGCGCAACTGCGCACCGGCAGCATCGTCAGCGGGCAGCTGTTCGTGGCGGTCGACTACTTCCCGGACGCGCCGAAAGCGAAGATCGACAAGACGCAGGACCCGCCGGAATTTCCCGTGGTGGCGGGCAAGATGGCGGAGCTCGAAGATAAGCTCAATAACTTCGTTGCGAAGCTCGAAAAGGTACCGGTGGATGAGATCGGCAACGACCTGAAGAAGACCCTCGCAACGCTCGATAAGACGCTGCAGAGCGCGGATCGGGCGATGCAGAGCGCCGACCGGACGCTGACCCGTGTCGACGCGGAAACCCTCCCCGAGGCGAAGAAGACGCTGGAGGACCTGCGGCGGGCGATCACCTCCGCCGAGCGCGTGCTCTCCAGCACGGACAACACCTTCCTGGGTCCCGACGCGCCGGCGCAGCAGGAGTTGCGCGACGCGTTGAAGGAAATCGCGCGCGCCGCCCGGGGAGTCGGCGTACTTACCGATTACCTCGAGCGGAACCCCGAAACGCTCATCCGCGGAAAAAACAAGGAGAATCCATAATGCGCCGATTCGCCGCCTTCGCCGTCTTTTGCGCGTTCGTCGTAACGGTTGCCGGGTGCGCCTCGCCCCGGTCGAACTTCTACACGCTGACCCCCTCGGCGAAGCCGGCCGCCGCCGCCGCGAGTTACTCCGTCGCGGTCGGCCCCGTCTCCGTGCCCTCGGAGGTGGACCGCCCGCAGATCGTGGTGCGGCTCGCGCCGAACCAGGTCGCCATCGACGAGTTCCACCGGTGGGCGTCCCCGTTGCCGGACGCCATCTCCCGGGTGATCGCGGAGAATCTCGCCGCGACGCTCGGCACGCCCCACGTCACCGTGTTCACCCAGCCTACGGCGGCCGGCGCGCGGTACCGCGTCCTGGTCGACGTGCTCCGCCTCGAATCCGCGCCCGGCGAGTCGGCCACCCTGGATGCCGTCTGGACGGTGCGGAGCACGAAGGACGGGACGACGCGTTCGGGACGCACCAAGGCGAGCGAACCCGTTCCCGACCGGGAGTACACGACGCTTGCCGCCGCCCACAGCCGGGCCCTGGGCCGTTTGAGCGCGGACCTCGCCGGCGCGATCCAGGCGCTGGAGCGCGGGCAGTAACGTGTGAAGCCGCCGGTTTTCCGGCGCGCCATACCGGACCCCCTCCAAAGCGATAGACTGGGGGCATACGTGTACCACTGGAGGCGGAACATGCGGCAACGGGCTCTTCTCGCAGGCATCGCGTTGGTCTTCGGGGTTCTCTTCCTGACAGCCCGCCACGGTTACGCGCAGGACGAGCCGTTCCCGGTCGGGCTGCAGGTCGGGGAGACGTTCGACGCGTGCGCCTCCGGGCAGATCGTCTGCCCCGCGAGGGTCCCCATCTGCGACGACCCGAAGGTCGCCGTCCCGGTCGATGTGAACGGGGGACTGGGGTTTCAGGGCGTCGGCCCCGGGACGACTCTCTGCTCGGCGGCTTCCGCGGTGGGACCGCGGCGCATCTTCAGCGTCACCGTGCGCTGAAGCGGGAGGGCAGCACAGGAATTTACGGACAAAAGTTTACGATGGAACACGTTGCGCTTATTCCTGTCGAACGGCAGGTCACGTCTTCGGCGACGGGTTCAGTTTTTCCGCAATACCGGGCACGGCTCGAAAATAATATCGCCTGCCGTGCTTTCCCCTGTCCAGATATCCTCTCCCGACGAGATCGAATAAATCCGCCCTCGCGGTGGCACGGACGATGTTGTGGGAATTCTTGTGGGATTCGATGGTATATGCCGCATCCGGATGTTTCAGGGCGTGTTGGAGAAGGGCAAGTTTTCGATAATTCAGGTCGGGGATGTTTCGTAGCAGCGTGGTCGCTTTCTGCATCTCTTTCTGCTTGCGGGCCAGATAATGGTGCAGCTCCTCCAACGCCAGGTGGATCGCCTTCAAATGGTAAACAAGGAAATAGGTGGCGTCGCGGTCTTCGTGCTCGGCGTATAAATACGCTCTTCCGTATTGCCTGACCGATTTCAGTATGATTCTCGAAACGCTGAGGTACTCGAACAGCCAGTAGTCATGCGCCAGCATGTACCAGTAGAAGACCGCCCTGGCGGTTCTCCCGTTCCCATCGACATACGGATGCTCATAGGCAAGCCAGAAATGGAGCAGGATGGCCCGGACCACCGGATGCGTGAACGGTTCGGTGCCCTTGTCGTTGGCGAACGCCAGGAACTTTTCCATCCGTTGGGGGAGGTCCCGTGCGGACGGTGGAACGTGCAAGGTTTGTCCGTCGCTTTCGTCCACCACGATGATTGATTCTTTCTCTGTCCGGAATCGACCTGCCGCGGAGGGGTCGTCCAAAGTTCCTTCCGTCAACGATCCGTGGAGTGCATGGAGGATTTCCATCGAGAGTGGTTGGCCAAGGAACGACTTGATCTTCCGGATCGTGTGATAGTTGTTCAGGATCATCTTTTCCGCTTTGTTCTTCGGTGGCCGTCCCTCGCGCAACATTTCCTTGGCCACCTTCCTTGTGGTCGCCGCCCCTTCGATCTGGCTGGAGGCGATCGCCTCCTCCATCAGGGAACTGATCAGGTAACGCTCTCTGGCCTCGGAGGAGAGTCCCGGGTTGTCCACGAGGATGCTTCCGCCGGCGTTCTGGTCGATGAAGTGCAGTTCCTTGAGCACCGGGTCGGGGAGCCAGTACCCGAAGGACCTCCCTTGGGTATCCAGCAGCGGAAGCGATTTGATGTTCGGCATGCGGGATAATTTGACCAGGCACCAAAGTTCCTCCGGGGAGATCGACGAGGGAACGTTCAGGTACTTGGCCTTTTCCCAATGCAGATAATCGAGATTGACCTTCTCGACGCAATCCCGCGTCTCCCGGGAGGTCAGCAGGAAAGGCAGTTTTTCCGGATTTCGTGATAGGACATTGCGCCAGTCGGGTGCGGTCTCGGGAAGTTTCACATCTCACCTCTACGGAGTCCAAAGGGTGGAGGCGCGGGTCCCTATAGGTCAATGAAATGTCAATATGCGTCAAATTGACGTTTCGCTGGACTTATGATCCCTTAAGTGTCAATTATTGTCAAGTTGACATTTGCGGAATATGCAGTTTGAAAAAGGCGCAGAGGATGGTATCCACGGAGTCCGCCCGTCAACCGACTGGAAAGGCTCCATGGGAAGCGGGCACGCCCATGGTGTGGAGATTGGGGACTACCATTCGCCGCGAAGGACCTTCACCTCGATCGGCCCCTTCGTGTCCAGGTGGACGTCCCGCTGCGGGAAGGCGACGACGATCCCCGCCTGTTCGAGGGCCTCGTTGACCCTGTGGCGGAGGTCGCTGCAGACGATCCGGTTGTCTCTCTCAAGGTGCAAGGTCAGCCAGAGAAATGCGCGGAACATAAGCGCGTTGTCCCCGAAGTTCTCGAAGATCACCACCGGTTCCGGCGTGTCCAGGACGCGCTTGTCCGCCCGGACGACGTCGAGGATCCGGTCGGCCACCTCCCTCGTCGGGGAGCCGTACGCCACCCCGATGGCGATCTCGTAACGGACATTCCGGTCCGAGAGCGACCAGTTCGTCACCTTCTGCTCCAGGAACTGGCTGTTGGGGACGAGGACCTCGACTCCGTCGAACCGCCGGATGCTCGAGCTTCGCAGGCCGATGGATTTCACCCGGCCGAGCTGCCCCTCCATCTCGACGATGTCCCCCACGGAGATGGTCCGGTCGAACAACAGGATGACGCTGCTGATGAAGTTGCCGATGAGGTGCTGAGCCCCGAAGCCGATGCCGATGGCCAGAATACCGCCGAAGAAGGCGAAGACGGCCAGCGGGATGTTCACCAGGGCCAGCGAGAAGGCGAGCAGGAGGAGGAAGGTGAAGAAGGACCATTTGCTTTCCAGCCGGCTCACGCGGGAGGCGTCCATGCCGAAGCGTTTTTCGGCGTGGCGCTTCAGCAGGTTCCCCACCCTCCGCGCTCCCCAGAGCCCCGCCAGCAGGATGATGAGGGCCTTTCCGACCTTCCCGACGGTGACGCTGAACGGGCGGACGATCTTCTGTCCCTCGATGACCGTCGTCTCTTCCGCCACGTAGAGCTCCGTGCTCCACAGCTTCCCGAAGACGGAGAGGAAGGATCTGCCGGTCTCACGGGCGCGGGCGGCCGTCGCGACGTGCTCCACGCGGTACTCCAGGTCCTCCTTCCAGCGGGTGGCGACCCGTTCCACCTGGTTGAGCGTCTGGGCGACCTGGGCCCAGAGGTTCTGGCGCTCCTGGTAGGCGGCGACCAGGGAGCGGACGGATTCCTTCTCTTTCCCGGATAGCGTCCCGGAGCGCAGCTTCTCGTTTTCGGAGCGGATCAGGGGGGCGTAGGAGAAAGCGGTTTTTCCGAACGCCTCCTTCCAGGAGCCGAGCCGCTTCAGCGCCTTGTCGACCTCCGACCGTTTTTCCCGCAGCTCTCCCAGGTCCTCGACCCCCCCCATCCGGTACCGGTCCTGCCAGAGCGTCTCCTCGAAATTCAGGATCTTGAGCGAACCTTGGTAAATCTCGACCTTGGAGGTTGCCGTCTCCGTCCGGATCCGTTCGGTCTCGCCGTCGGTTTTCGATCGGCCGGTCCGGGCCTTCTCCAACGCCGCTTTCCCGGACCTCTCCTCCTGGATGGCGGCGGCAAGGAGTTTCTCCCGGTCCGTCCTCCTCGCTTCGAGTTCCGTCAACTTCCGGTCCAGGTCTTCCCTGGAGAGAGGGGACAGGACCTCGGCGCTGCGGTACTGCTCCTCGAGGGACTGAAGTCCCTTCCGCTTGGACCGGATTTTTTCCGCCGCGAGGAGTCGGGCCACGTCCTCGGCGAGGGCGCCTTCGCTGTCGACCTCGTTCCGGAGCCCCGCCAGGTCCCGCTGCCGGCGCGCGCGGACCGCGCTGTCCTTCCCGGCGGATTTCGCCAGAAGATCCTCCGCCTGTCGGAGCTTTTTCCCGGTCGCTTCGCGAGCTTCCAGGAAGGTATTGAGGTTGGCTTCCCGGACCGCCCGCTGGATTTCCAGCGCGTCGATCTCGCCGCGGAGGGCATAGATGTGGTCGTAGAGGTTGACCAGGGAGGCGAGCGGATACGGCGGGTTACCCGAAAACCCTTTCCACGCGGACCGGCCCGTGTCGGCCGGGACTTCGTGCCGAAGCGTCTTCAGGTCCTTCAGGGACTGCTCGCGCGATTCGAGGAAGTAGACGAGCTGGAGGTTCAACCGCCGCCATTCCGCGGCTTCGTCCGGGGACAGGCCTGAACCGGCGGCATTGTCCTGCCCCCCCACCGGCTGGAGGCGAAGCTCGCCGAGCCTCGCCTGGATCTGCCCGACCTTCCGGTCGATCCCCTCCCCGGTGGCGGGAAGCGACTCCTCCGCGCCGGGGGACGCCTGTCCGTCGGCCACCTTTTCCGCCGGCCGCAGGGGATTCTGCCCGTAGCCCGAAGATGCCGGGAGGAGCAGGGTGGACGTGGCGGCCAGGAACGCCAGGAAGGCGAGCGGGACCGGATGCACGGGGCCGCGCATCACCTAACCATGTGCATGGGGAAAAACTGAAGAAAAAAGGGGCCACCGATAAAGCGGTGACCCCTTCCCGCCATGCCGGACAAGAGGGAGCCCCTGCCTATTGCGCCTTCTTCAGCTCCGCTATCAGCGGGGCCGCCCCTTTGTTGCCGACCGATTTCTTGACGATGATGTCCACGGGAGTCGCCTCTTTGCCGTAGTAGGCCTTGTTCAGGCCGTCCCGCACGTCGACGTACGATCCGTCCAGATTCAGCCCTGCGTAAAGCCCTTTCGACTTCGCAAAGGAGATGAAATCGGCGGTGATGTCCGCCTTCGCCCCGGCGCCGACCGGCCCGAGAGCGATGGAGGTGTCTCCACCCAGCTTGAATTTCGAGGTGAGCAGGGAATCGACGCCTTTCTGGCTCATCACCAACAAGACCACCTCCGCCGCTTCACCGCCGATCTGCAAACCGAAGCTCACCGAACCCAAGGTATAGAAAGCGGGGTCGCTCCACTCCCCCGTCCTGCCATCTCTCGCCAGGAGGACGCCGGTGCCGCCCGAGCCGCCGATGATGAACCCCGCCTTGAGGACCTGCGGATAGATCAGCACGCCTTTCGCTTTCTTGACGTTCTCGCGCAACCACCCGTAGTCTTTGTCCCGCATGAATCCGCTGAGGGTGACGCGCGCGTTATCGACGATCCCCTGCGCGTCCTCCTTGTCGGCCGCCATCGCTCCCGGCGCCGCGGCGACGAGGAGCATCGCCGCCAGGATCGTTGCGAGTGCGAATACGCCGATGCCGACTCTTCCTTTCCGTCCCCGATTCATCTTCCTTCCCCCCTCACGTGGATTCGACGGCGCACCGGGTTAGAACCGGTACTGGAGGGTCAATCCCGCTATGGTCGCCTGGGAGTTCAGGAAATCGATGTCGGCGTCCGTTGCGGCATAGCCCACTTTCGCGACCAGGTCCATTCCCTGCACGTCGGCCAGGTTCTTGTAGGTGCCGAATGCGAACCCGCCGAAAACGGTGTCCTCCTGCTCCTTGTTGAACACGGGGTTCGTCTCGTCGTAACTCGCCGTGGCGAACAGGAGGTTCAGTCCGAAGTTGTATGCCTTCGTGTCGTAGAGGTACGCCGCCTCGAACTGGTAGCGGCTGTTGCTCACGGCATCCCCGTCGAGGTCGGATTTGATGTAGGTGAAGGAGGGCGTGATGAAGTGGCCATCGCCGAGCGCAAAGGCGTACTGCGCCCCAAGGCTCATTTCCTTCCCGTTCCGGTCCAGCAGGGCGATTTGCGATGGCGTGAGGCCAAGGCCCGTGCCGCTCTTCTCGTCGTCGATATCGATTTTCCGGTACATCGCCTCGAGCGCAAGTCCCGAGCCCATGATCTTGTCGTACACCACCCTCAGTCCGGTGGCTTTCCGGGCGGTGTCGTTCCGGTCCACATTCACCTGATAGGGGTCCTGGTACGCCTTCACCATGCCGGAGAAGACGACGCCCACCGCAAGGATGCTCCTGTCGGAAAACTGCTGCCGCACGCCCAACTCCAGGAAGGAATCCAGCTTGACCAGGTCGAACAGTTCGTTCGCGAGAAAGAACTGGGTCTGCGAGCCGCCCAAGGTATACCGCAGGTCGAGTTTGAGCGCGGGAAGGGCGGAAGATTTCGAATCCGGCTCATTCGATAAAGAGCCGGTCCGCTTCTCCGACACCTCGCCCCCGGCGACCTTCGCGATTTCGTTGCTCTTGAAGTCGAGGTAGCTCGCCCCCACTCCGGCTACCCCGCTGAACCCGTCCTTCTGGGGAATCGGCTCGATCGCCAACGACGGGCTTGTCCAGACCGCCAGGACCAGTCCGGAAAGGAACAGGAACAAGGCCTTGGACCATTTCATGGGCTTACCTCCTATGAAGGATCTCTTCGCATATTATCAAGAATCGACGCACTTGGATACGATATCACAAAATCCCCGCGTTCTCACTTTCCCATGGCCTGGAGCTTGCCGAGGAAGCGGACCCGGTCGGGCTCCGGCAGTTCCTCGTTGCCCGCGGCCTTCCGGTAGACCTTCTTTGCCTCGCCGGCCTTCCCCTGTTTCTCGTAGATCGAACCGAGCATGAAGTAGGCGGGGGAGTACGGCTGGTTCCGGTCCACGATCTTCCGGAGGACGGGGATCGCCTTCGCGGTGTCCCCCTTCCGGTCCAGGAAGAACGCGTACGTGTAGCCGTACTTCGGCTCCTCCGGGCGCAGCTCCGCGGCCTTCCGGCACCACTTGAGCGCCTCGTCCATCCGGTCCTTCGACGCGACCACGCACAGGTTGAACGCCGCGACGGCGGACGACGGGTCGGCCTTCGCCGCCGCCCGGAACGCGGCCTCCGCCTCCTTCGGCTTCCCCATCTCCCCCAGCAGCATCCCGAGGTTCAGGTTCGCCGCCACGTTGGCGGGATCGATCTCGAGGGCCTTGCGCAGCGACTTCTCCGCCTCGTCGTTCTCCCCGAGGGTGTTGTGGGCCAACGAGGCGTTGACCAGCGGCGGCACGCTGTCGGGGCGAAGCTTCGAGGAGATCCCGTATTCGGCGATCGCCTTCTTCGGGTCGCCCCCCGCGAGGTGGAAGTTCCCCAGGTTGTAGTGGGAGGCGTGGTCGTCCGGCCGCGCCCGGAACGACGTTTCCGCTTCCTTTCGCGCCGACTCCAGCGATTCCCCGTCCGCCTTCGCGAGCCGGGCCGGCGGCACGCCGGCGAGCGCCTCGGCCGCCCGGATGCGAACCAGCCGGTAGTCGTCCCGGGTCGCCTCGAGGAGGGCAGGGAGGCTCTTCGGGGTGATGTGCCCGGTCAACGCCACGGCCGCGGCGCCACGGACCAGGGGCGACGGGTCCGGGAGGGCCTTGATGAACGCGGGCCATTTTTTCTCGTCCGGGCAATTCCGCAGGAGGCGGATCAGCGAGGTGGCGACGACCTCGTCGCGCCCCTTCTCCTCGAGATAGGCGAGCATCTCCGGCAGCCGCTTCCACTCCCGCTTCCGGGCCGCGTCGACCAGCCCCGCCGCCCGGAGCACCGGCGCCTGGTAATCCCGCGGACGCCACGCGCGGACGAGGTTGTCCGCCCACGCGGCGTCCTTGTCCGCGTGGCACAGGTTGCAGGCGTTCTGCGATTTGTACGCCAGGGACGCCGCCGGCGTCGGCGGCAGCATGGAGTGGTCGCTCCGCCGCATCCGGGCGAACTCCGTCATCGGCATGTGGCACGAGGTGCAACGGCTCGCCTCGCTCCCCGCCGGGTGGCGGCTGTGCGCGGCGGCGTTCCCCACCCGCTCCTCGTGGCACGGGAGGCACGCCTTGTCGGCATCCTCGGGTTTCCTGAAACGGTACCGTCCGCTCGAGGTGTGGCAGTGCATGCAGCTGAGTTTCCCCGACTTCACGCACGGGCTCATCCGCCAGCGCGTGAACGTGTAATTCTCTCCCAGGTCCCGGCCGTCCGGGGAGAAGTCCGGGTCCTCCAGGGTCGTGAGGTCGAAATGGTCGAAGTACCGCTCCCCCGGCGTGAAGGCCGGCGAGACGGGGGACATCTTCGCGTGGCACGGGCCGCAGTTGGAGTTGTGCTGCTCCACGGTGAACTTCCTGGTGACGATGAGCTTCATCTCCTTGAGCGGTTCCCCCTTCGGGGTCTCCCGGGCCGCCCGCACGTGCTCGCCCCCGGGGTTGTGGCACGTCTCGCAGTTGATCCCCGGCTCCGTCCAGGTGGTGCGGTAGCTGTCCGTCGACAGGTCGTAGTTGACGGAGACCTGGCTCACGTGGCAGCCGTGGCACGAGGTGTTGAAGGTGTAGGGTGGGTCCGTCCATGGGAGGGACGGCGCGTTGTCGGAAAAGGGGCGGAGGTGGCTGGCGGTGGTCGGGAACCACTCCTTCTTCCGCACGTCGTAGGCGACGGGGAGGACCTGCAGGCGCCCCTTCTCCAGGGGGGTGAGGAAGTAGAAAACGTTCTTCCCCCCCACGGCGTAGTCGATCCGGTATTTCCGCTCCCCGCCGGGGCCCCGCTCGATCACCCACCCCGCGTCGCCGCCGATATCGGCCCGGTATCGCAACTCCCCTGCCGCGAGCTCCCCCGCCGGCTCCGTGAGCTTCTCCTTCGCGAGTTTCGGCGTGAACGCCTGCATGGCCAGCCCGTGGGAGGAGGTGGACCAGAGCTGGTAGAACCGCTCGTGACACTCCCTGCACCCCTTGGAGCCGGTCACCCCGGCCGCGGAGACCTCGGGGAGAGCGGCGTTGTCACCTGCCGCAGAACCTGCAGGGGGCTGCGAGAACGCGATGCCGGCGGCGAGAAGTGCCGGAAGGAGGAGTGCGGCCAACACGGCGGTTTTTCGCATCAGGGGGACCTTCCCGTCCATTCCGGCACCTCGCGGGGGATTATGAAGGCACGCCGGAGACTATAACGCCCGCTGACCCCTTCTCCAACAATATTTACCGGCCACCGGTGTTTACGGGCGCCTCTTTTGCAAATACTATGTCAACGATGAAGCGTTCCATCGTATTCCTCCTGGCCCTCCTTTCCCTGCCGTTGTCGACGGGATGGGCCCAGCCTACCCTTGCCGCGAAGGAGACCCGTCGGGTCCTGGTGCTCTTCAGCCAGGAGAAAGGACACCCTGCCCACGACCTGACCGAACAGGGGATCCGACACGGCTTCCGGTCGAACCCGGCCTTCGACGTGGAGCTTTACCTCGAGTACCTGGACGTGGGCCGGTTCTCTGATCCCTCCCATGCCCGGGCGGTGGCCCACTTCCTGCGCCGTAAATACGCGGGCGACAAGATCGACGCCATCATCGCCGTCTACCCGGCGGCCGTGGACTTCCTGCTGGGGGATGGGAACGTGGCGCTCCCCGGGGTGCCCATCGTGGCCTGCGCGGTGACCAGGGCCTGGGCCGAGAAGTTGGAGCGTTCCCCGTCACGCCGCCACATCACCGGTGTGATCATCGCGGAAAACTCCGGCGAAATCCTGGATGCGGCCCTCCGGATGCGGCCCGGCACGAAGCGCGTCGCCCTGATCGCGGGCATAACGCGCAACGACGTCTACACCGAACAGGTCGCCCGAAAGGGTCTTGAACCGTTCGCCGGGCGGCTCGCGCTGATCGATCTGACGAAGCTGCCGATGGAGGAGACCCTGGTGCGGGTGGCATCCCTGCCGCCGGACACCTTCGTCTACTACGCTTCCATCTTCCAGGACGGCGCCGGCCGGCCCTTCGTTCCCCGGGAGGCCCTCCAGCTCGTCTCCCGGGCGGCGAACGCCCCCGTGTTCGGTCTTTATGAAACGTTCATGGGCTACGGCATCGTCGGCGGCCGTCTGGCGAGCTTCGAGCGGCCCGGCAGAACCTCCGCCGGTCTCGCCCTTCGGATCCTGTCCGGCGAATCTCCGGGCGCAATCCCTTTCACCGGGGAGGGGGGATACGTCGATCTCTACGACGGGCGGGAGCTTGCGCGCTGGAAGATTCCCGAAACCGCCGTGCCTCCCGGGAGCGCAATCCTCTACCGGGAGCCGTCCCTCTGGGTGACGCACCGGAGGGGAATCCTCGGGATCTTCACTATCCTGGCCGTCCAATCCGTCCTCATCGCCGCCCTGCTCCTCCACAGGTCCCGGCGAAGGAGCGCGGAGCGTGCGCTCCGTCTTCAGAAGGACGAGCTGATCCAGGTCAACCGGCAGCTTCAGGAAGAAGCATTGGAGCGGGAACGGATCCAAACGGATCTTCAAACGAGCAAGGAGGAGTACCGGCGGCTTGCCGGCAATCTCCTGAGTTCCCAGGAAAAGGAGCGCCGCAGGGTCGCGCGCGAGCTTCACGACGATATCAGCCAACGGCTCGCTGCGATCAGCATCGAGGCGGGGAAACTGGACAGCGAGTACCGGGATTCCCGTGAGCCGTTCGGAGAGAAGCTGGAAGGGATCGGGAAGGACCTGATCCAGCTGTCCGGGGATGTCCATTTTCTGTCGCGCCAGCTTCACCCCTCGATCCTGGAAGACCTCGGGTTGTCCGAAGCCATGAGAACCGAATGCGCGCGCTTTTCACGGCAGCAGGGAATCGCGGTATCCTATGAACCCGAACACGTTCCACCGGATCTTTCCGGTGATGTGAAACTTTGCATCTATCGCGTCCTCCAGGAGGGTCTCCGGAACGTGGCAAAGCACGCCTGTGCGACCCGGGTCCGGGTGCGGCTTGCGGGCGACGGCGGCGCTCTCCGGTTCGCGCTGGAAGACAACGGCATCGGATTTTCTCCCGAAGGGATGGGCCAGTACCCGGGCCTCGGCCTGATCAGCATGAGAGAGCGGGCCCACCTGGTCGGGGGGGATTTTTCGTTGGAGTCCAAACCGGGCGAGGGAACGGTCCTCCGGGTCACCGTACCGGCCGTGGACCCCCGGGACGGAACGTGACCGCCGGGAAGGGGAATCAGTCGATGGCCAAGACCCGCGTCCTGCTCGCCGACGACCACAAGATGATCCTCGGCGGCCTGAAGGGCCTGCTGGAGCCCGAGTTCGAACTCGTGGGCACGGTGGAGGACGGGAAGGCCCTGGTCTCGGAGGCGGTGCGGCTTCGCCCGGACGTCGTCGTGGTCGACATCTCCATGCCGAAGCTGAACGGCATCGACGCGTTCCGTGAAATCAGGAACTCCGTCCCCGGTATCAGGGCGGTTTTCCTCACCATGCATCACGACGTGACCTACGCGGCCAAAGCGTTCGAGGTCGGCGCGTCGGCCTACGTCCTGAAGCATTCCGCTCCCACGGAGCTTGTCACGGCCATCCGTGAAGCGATGAACGGAAGAACCTACGTGACGCCCCTGATCGCCGGGGACCTGATGACGTCCTTCCGGGAAACCGGCAAGGGCAAGGGGCTGGCCGTGAAGCCGACGGGACGGCAAAAAGAGATCCTCCAGCTGTTGACGGAGGGGAATTCCGCCAAGGAGATCGCCGCAACGTTGAAGATCTCCCCGAGGACGGTCGAGTTCCACAAATACAACATGATGGAGGAATGGAACCTGAGGACCTCCGCCGATCTGATCCGGTTCGCCATCAAGCACGGGCTTGTGTCCATCTGACAAAGGCCTCTCCCCCCTCGTAAAATTACCAGTAGCCAACCGTATTTCTCCCAGTGCCATTTCCCGGGGACCGGCGCAATCTGAAAACAAGCGGTAAATCGTCGGGGGTTGGAATCCCGTTGCGAAGCGTCGTTCCTTCACGGGGAAAGGGGATCAATGGGTGAAGATCTTGTCCGGCAGAAATGCGTTGTCCTTTGCTATCGACACGCCTGCAGACTCATGGTGGCCGCGGGACTGGCAATGGTCCTGGTTTTGCCCGCCGATGCCGCAGAGAAGAAGGCTCCACCCGGCCGCACCCTGGTGGTCGGAACGAAAGAGTCGCCGCCCTTTTCCATGAAGGCCGCCGATGGCGCCTGGACCGGAATCAGCATCGACCTCTGGCGCGACATTGCCAAACAACTGAACCTGGCCTTCGAGTTTCGCGAGACGGACCTTCGGGGGCTCCTCGACGGTGTCACCGACGGTTCCCTGGATGTCGCCGTCGCCGCGTTGACCGTGACCTCGGAGCGGGAAAAGGTCATGGACTTCACTCACGCCATCTATCACACGAGTCTCGGCATCGCCGTCTCCCAAAAGCCCAAAACCCCCTGGCTCGATGTCTTCCGGAGCTTTTACTCCCTCGGGGTTCTGAAATTTGTAGCGGGGCTGTTTCTGTTTCTGCTTTTGGTCGGGTCCCTCATCTGGTTGTTCGAGCGGAAGAAAAACCCGGAACAGTTCGGCGGCGAAATAACGACGGGGATCTTTGCGGGTCTCTGGTGGGCCATGGTTACCATGACCACCGTCGGGTACGGAGACAAGGCCCCCATCACCCACGGGGGACGGTGGGTTGCGATCCTCTGGATGCTCGTCGGTATCTGCGTGATGTCGGTTCTCACCGCGCATATCACATCGAACCTCACGTTGATGCAGATGAGGTCGTCGATCAAGGGGCCCCAGGACCTGTTTCATGTCCACGTCGGCTCCGTCGCGGAATCAACGAGCAGCGACTACCTGGGAAAGAACCGGATCCCGTTTTCTCCCTACAAAACGGCATCCGAGGGGCTCCACGCAATGGCAGAGGGAAAAATCCAGGCGCTGGTGTACGACAAGCCGATCCTCCGGTACCTGGTTCAGAAGGAGTACCCGGGAAAACTGGAGGTCCTGCCGTACTCCTTCTACGAGCAGGATTACGGGATCGCCCTGCGGGAGGGGAGTCCACTGCGCGAACCGGTCAACCACGTATTGCTGAATATCCTCAATTCGCCGGCGTGGCAGGACACCCTTTCCCTGTATCTGGGCCGGTGAAGGAAGGGAAACAAACGGGGCGGTACCGTATGACCAACGAACAGATCCGGCTGGAAGAAGCTCGAGAGTGACCACCCCCCCCTGATCGATCCGAGGGGTGGTAAGGCTTTCAGGAATGCCGAGCAGTCGAGGAGGGAAGCTTTCCTGGTGCGGCTGGAGAGGTTTCAGGGGGGAAGGTCACATGAAAGACCTTCCCAAAAGGAGTGATCACGTGACAAAAACCAGGAAAAACCCCAAGAAAACGGCGTCCGAAGTTGGATCAGCCAAAGCCCAGCGCCCGAAATTTCGCTCACGGGGGGAGCGTTTGGCCGCCGGTAAAGCGCTGCGCGAGACCGTGCCACGCGAGAGCCACGCCGGTTGGAAGCGGCCGGCCAAGCAACGCGATCCTATCAGCATCCTGGAAGAATCCAATCGTGACCGAGTGCCCGAACTGGTCCCCATCCGCTATGGCCGCATGCTGCGCAGTCCCTTCACCTTCCTGCGCGGCTCCGCCGGGCTGATGGCGTATGATCTGTCCACGACTCCATCCACCAGGATTCAGGTGCAAGCCTGCGGAGACTGTCATCTCCTGAATTTTGGCCTGTTTGCCACCCCCGAGCGCAATCTGGTCTTCGATTTGAACGACTTTGATGAAACGCTGCCCGCACCTTGGGAATGGGATCTCAAGCGACTGGCCGTCAGTTTTGCGGTTGCCGGGCGCGAAAACAGGATGAAAGATGCCGAGACCTCGGAAGCCGTCCTGGAGTGCGTGCGCGCCTATCGGAAGCACCTGCGAGAGTATTCCAAAATGAGTCCTCTGGAAGTCTGGTATACGCGTCTGGATGCGGAAACCCTCATTGCCATGGCGCCGGATGAAAAGGCGAAAAAGCTGCGCCAACAAATCGCCGAACAAGCCCACAAACGTGTGGTCGAAAACCTCTTCCCCAAAATTTCCAAGGAGGAAGGCGGGCGACACCGCCTGGTCGATCAACCGCCGGTTATTTTCCACGTCGCAGAGGCTGATTTCGAGGAACGGGTTCGCGAGGGACTGGTCGCCTACCGGCAGTCGCTGTCCGATGAACGCCGCGTCCTCCTGGATCGCTACCGCATGGAAGACTTTGCCCTGAAGGTGGTGGGGATAGGCAGTGTCGGCACTCGTTGCTACATCGCGCTTTTCTTCGACGAAGAAAACCATCCCCTGCTCCTCCAATTCAAGGAAGCATGTCGTTCGGTTCTCGAACCCTATGCCGGGAGGAGCCGTTATGACAATCAGGGGGAGCGCATCGTCATGGGACAACGGCTGATGCAGTCCTCCAGCGACATCTTTCTGGGCTGGGTGCGGGGGCGGCGGGGCTATGACTTTTTTGTGCGCCAGTTGCGGGACATGAAGATGTCTGCACCGGTTGAGGGACTTTCAGCCGTACAGCTCAAACGCTATGCCGAGATGTGCGGCAGGACCCTGGCCCGCGCCCATGCCAAGTCCGGGGATGCCGCGACCATCAGCGGCTATCTGGGCAAAACGGATGTTTTCGATAAGGCCATCGGCAAGTTTGCCCTCGCTTATGCGGACCAGACCGTGCGCGACCATGCGGCGCTGGTAGCGGCAGTGAAATCCGGACGCATACACTCGTTGGTGGAGGAAAATTTATAAGGAGGAACAAGGTTTAACTAATGGATGGACGGGCCGCACTTCCAATTTCTGCGCTGGGCGCACTTAATCTGATTTTTCCGGTTTATTTGAAATTGATGACGGGATTTCCGTTCGTTTATCCGGAAAATGTTGCGGGGGAACTTCTCCATTGAGTCGGTGTCGGTTATCGGGGAGGGACCCACATTGAGGCCCACTCCCCATCTTGAGGGGGTCGAGGGGAATACCTTGGGGGTTCGAGACCCCCCTCGTAATATTACTAGTATCCAATCGTATTTCTTCCGGTGCGTATTCCCAGCCACCGGCGCACCATGAAGACAAGCGATAAATCGTTGGGGGATGGATTCCCGTTGCGGAGCGACGTTTTTTCGCTCGGGAGAGGGAGCTCATGGGCGAGGATCTTGTCCGCCAGAAATGCGTCGTTCTTTGCCATAGACACATGAAACTGATGGAAGGGATCCGGGATCTCATGCAGACGATGTTCGAATCCGTGATCATGGTGGCGGAGGAGACCTCTCTTCTCAACGCCGTGAAGAACCTCCGGCCGGATCTCGTCGTCGTGGATCAGTCGTTTCCGGTCTCCGGTGGGACCGGCGTGGCGTCCTTCCTCCATCAACACGCTCCAGGGGTGAAGTTCATCGTTCTCGGCACGGAAGACGCCCCGGAAGTCATCGATGCCTGCATGGCCGCGGGCGCCTCGGGATATCTGCTGAAGTGGAACGCGGGGAAGGACCTGATCAAGGCGGTAGAGACCGTACGAAGGAGTCTTACAAACGTGCCGGACCGGCGTGCGGGATAGGTCGGTCCCGTCGGCACCCGGGAGAGCCGGGCTGAAGAAAAGGAGGAAGAATATGATGAAGAACGTCAAGCACGTCTGTTCCCTGGTGCTTGCTTGCCTTGCCGTGCTGGTCCTGGTCGCCGGGCCGGCCCGGGCGGCGGACAGGAAACCGAACATCCTCGTCATCATGGGTGACGACATCGGCACATGGAACGTCAGCGCCTACAACCAGGGGATGATGGGTTACAGGACGCCCAACATCGACCGCCTCGCCAAGGAGGGGGCCCTGTTCACCGACTTTTACGGTCAGCAGAGCTGCACCGCCGGTCGCGGGGCATTCATCACCGGCCAGAGCGGCTTCCGCACCGGTCTGTTGA